>Ga0265319_1000003_pt1 | contig 340561 bp, 327 predicted proteins | sample 4824metaG_FD_192443 | JGI IMG/M metagenome (GOLD analysis project Ga0265319, IMG submission 192443) | Rhizosphere microbial communities from Carex aquatilis grown in University of Washington, Seatle, WA, United States - 4-8-24 metaG | ecosystem: Host-associated > Plants > Roots > Rhizosphere >... | reverse complement strand
CTACATTAAGACATAAAGGATATTTCATTTGCCATGCATCAATGAAGCATTTGGCGAGGTCTTGAGAAAAGCGTGGTCTAATTCCAAGTTCGAAACATTCGCCTGATCCAACTCTTTGCCGTAACTCTTGTCTGAAGGTCGGCCCCAGACGACTTCGGTGTGGCTTAATGTCAGTCCGTTGATGTTATGCGCGTAAATCCCCGCGAGCTTGCTGTCGAAGAGTCCCTTGAAAAGGCCGTTCGGTCTCTCGTCGTAGAAGCCGCCCGGCACATCGCCGGTCTTCACGATTTCCACGCGGACATTGTCCAACACGATATTTTCGAGCGGCGAGTTCATCCAGCCCATCAGAAAAATTCCGTTTTCACTGTGGCAAAGAATGTTGCTAAAGCGGATGTTGCAAACGCGCCCCAGTTTTGTTTTTGCCGTGCGCGGAAAATGACTGATGTGGATCGGCTCGGCATCGCCCCACCATTTGTGCGGCTGAAAACCTGTTTCGACCGTGATGTTGGCGAAAAGCACATTCTCGATGTCGCCTTCGTCAAGGCTCTGAATCGAAAGCCCTCGGTTGCTGTGCGACACGACGCAGTCGGCAAACACAATGTCGCGCGCGCCGGGCGGGGCGTAAGTCTCATCCACCTTCAACGCAGTGCTCCGCGACGAGACCGTGCAGCCCGTCACCGTGATGCGAGCGGAACCGCCGTAGGCCGCGAAGTTCGGCGTGTTCTTGATCACAATGCAATCATCGGCGGATTCGATGAAACAGTTGGCGATGCGCACGTCGCGTGAATGGTCAATGTCAATGCCGTCGTTGTTGGCCACGTCCCAGGAATTGTGGATGCCGATGGAGTCAATGGCCACGTCTTCGCAACCGACGAGATGCACCGTCCAGCTCGGGGCGTTGCGCAAGGTGAAGTCATGCATGCGGACCTGTCTGCAACCGATGAAGATCACCATCATCGGCCGTCCGCCGTGCGTCTGCGGTTCGCCGGGCAGTTTGTCAAACGGCCACCAATCGCCGGTGAACGATTCCGGCCACCAATTTGTTTTGTTCACGTCGCCGCCGGCTTCTTCGTCGGCCAGTTTCTGCCACACGGCGCGATCGTTGCCGTCAATAACACCGTTGCCGGAAACCGTGATGTTCGTGGCGTCTTTCGCGAACAACAACGCGCCGGGATGCCCGTAGTCGCGCCAGTTCGCGCTGCCCTTGAGCAACGCGCCGTTGGCCAGATGAAAATCAATCCCGCTGTGCAGCGTGAGCGCGCCGGTCAAAAAGATTTTTCCCGACGGTAGCAAGACTTGTCCGCCGCCCTGCGCCGCGCAGGCATCTATGGCCTTTTGGATTGCAACCGTGTCATTGTTCGTGCCGTCACCGCGCGCGCCAAAGTCGAGAACATCGAAAATGCCGGCGTCTGCCGCACGACTATTGATCATCGGAAAAACCAGCATGGAACAGAGAACCGTCAACGCGACGAATCGCGACCCCTTGTCACGGATTTGCGGCCGATTTTGCTTTTTAAGCTGTTCCATGGCGATCACGGTGGATTCCGTGCGACGGCCTTTGGGACGTTTTTACATTTTGTCGAGCCGGAGCATCAACACGTCGTGGTCTGGAACTTCGGCTTTGAGAGTTTTGCTGGTGTCGCCTGCACCCGCTTTCAGCCAAAGATTCCGCAGCGAATAAGTCGTCGTGTCAAAATGCGCTTCGCGTTTTGAGAAACTGTCGGCGACTTTTTCTTTTTTCCAGTCGAATGAAATTTTTTTCGCCTCTTTGTTCCGGTTCAGCACGCACATCGCCCAACTGTCGCCGCCCAACGGCTTGAACCAGATTTCCACGCCGTCTTTCCACGTTGTCTTATTTCGGATGAATAGATGCTCCAACATCCAGCATCTTTTCTTTGAATAAACGAATGCTTCGATGCCGAGCACGTCTTGATCCACGGCGATCACTTCCTTGTTCGCGAGAATTCCAAGCGTTTCTTTGGACATGTTCCGCAAATCATTTCCCGAGATCAGCGGCGCAGCCAGCATGCACCACATCGAAAAATGCGCGCGGTCTTCATTCACGCTCATGCCGTTGCCGACTTCGAGCATGTCGGGATCGTTCCAATGCCCCGGACCGGCGTATTTGCGCAAGGGTTTTTGCGCGTCAAGAATTTGCAGCACGCCCCATTGATGCCATGTTTTGTGATCAACGTCGCAATCGAAACATGGCGTGATGTCCGTCGTCGTGCGCCACGAATGGCCGATGTCCTTCGCCCACAGCCATGGTTTGTTGTCGCCCCATTCGCACATGCTGAAAACTATCGGACGCCCGGCGGCATAAAGTGCGTCGCGCATCGTCGTGTAAGCCCCTTGCGCTTTCAAATCTTCGCCCCCACACCAGTCGTATTTCAGATAATCAACGCCCCACTGCGCGTAAGTCAACGCGTCCTGATATTCGTGCCCGCGGCTCGCCGGACGACCACCGCACGTCTTTGCGCCAGCATCCGAATAAATCCCGAATTTCAAACCTTTGGAATGAACGTAATCGGCCAGCGCCTTCATACCGGAGGGAAAACGTTTTGGGTCAGGCTGGATGAATCCGTGCGCGTCGCGTTGTCCCTGCCAGCAATCGTCAATGTTGATGTATTGATAACCTGCGTCCTTCATGCCGTTGGTCGCCATCGCGGCGGCGGTTTCGCGGATGAGCTCCTCGTTCACGTCGCATTGAAATTTGTTCCAACTGTTCCAGCCCATTTGGGGAGTCTGATCAAGTTGTTCAAATTTCTGGCCGTGCGCGCTGACGCAGGCGACACAGGCGAGGATAGACAGAATTCGTTTCATAGTTTTATTAGGGTTTCAATTTTTAAGAAGGTTATCAACAGTTTTGCAAAAAAAACGTTACGGTTGCTTCTGCGACATGGCTTTTTTGAAATAGTCACCGGATCGCGTCGGCGTGAAATTCCAGTCCTTGATCAACGTCGGCCCCCAATGTATGTCGAAACACCAGACGGTGTAGGAAATGCCATGGTTGGCGCAATATGATGTAATGGCGTCGCCATAACTTTCGTCGCCGGTAATCGGGTTGTAACCGCCCGGTGCCCCCGGTTCAAGAAAACCGATTTCCGTGAGGATCATCGGATATTTGTCCGCGACAAACCCCCAGTCGTGCGTCCAGTTAACGTCCAGCGGCGGCTTGGCTTTCATCGGATATGGGTGCGCGATGTAGCCGATGCCTTCGGCGTCAATCGGGTCGTTCGCGACCGGCGTCAGGTCGTAGCCGAAATTGAATCCGGCGACGAGCGGAACCGCCGTGCCGCCGTTCGCGCGGATCGTCTTGATGATTTGCTCCATCAACCCTTTCCATTGCGGCCAGGTGCATGTTCCGAGATTCGGATTCACGGTCGGCTCGTTGAACAATTCAAAAAACGCGACCGTGTTGTTGCCGCGATAATGTTTTGCCATCGTTTTCCAAAAATCGAAAGTCTCCTTCTGCGTCGTGTCGTAAAGATTGGGCGGATAAAGCTCGGACGAATTTTCGAAAAATTTCTCCTGATACAGGTTGCCGATGCTGTGCCAGTCAATGATGACGTAAAGTCCCTCTTCACGCGCCCACTCGACGCCCTGGTCGAGCAATTTGAGATAATTCTTTTTTCCATGGATGTGCCACGCCGCCGGATGCACGGGAAATCTCACGATGTTCGCGCCCCACGACTTTGCCATCTCAAAATAATGCTTGTTCCACTGGCCGTTGCGGTCGAGCTTGTCCGGATCGCTCGTGTCCAGTCCGCGAAAGACAATCGTTTTACCGTCGGCGGTGACGAAGTGATTGCCTTGCACGCTGACCTGGGAGAGCTGCGCCGATCCCGTCAAAGCGAACAGAATGGAACTGGCCAGGCATAGGATTGTTTTTTTCATAATATTTTCAGTTTGATTTTTTCGTCGTCGAAATCATCTGCAACCGGTGAAGAGCTTCCAGACACGCGCGCGAGGCGTGATACGGTTCTTTCCACTCGCTGACTTTTGGTTTCGTCGCATCCACACAACCTTCCGGCGTGATGCGCCAGAACCATTCGCCGTGGACGCGGTCAACGATGTGTTGCTCGATGTAATCCCAGACTTTACTTGCGGCTTTCAGGAATTTTTCGTCGCGTGAAAGTTGGAACGCGTTCAAGAATCCGACGACCGCCTCGGCTTGCGGCCACCATTCCTTGCCGCGGTCAATGATCTTTCCGCCTTTGCCTTCGTAACACACGCCGCCGTCCGGTTCGACGCCCTCGTTCAACGTCGCTTCCGCCATGCGCAGCGCGATGGCGCGGATTTCCTTGAGCAGCGTTTCATCGCCGAGAACTTCCGCCGCTTCACACAACAGCCAGGTCGCCTCAATATCGTGGCCGTAGGTGTAGCTGACCGAACGCACTTTCCACGTCTCGTCGAAGAAGTGATTGAGATGCTGCGTGCGGGCGTCGAGAATCTTTTTTTGAAAAATTTGAATCAGTTCGCGCAGGCGCGCGGCGACACGCGGGTCTTTCCAAACGCGATAAAGATTGGCGAACGCTTCCATGACGTGAAGACTGGTGTTCATGGATTTCTTCGCGTCCTGATCCTCCTCGCTGATGCGTGTTTCCGGCCCGGCTTCAGTCCAATCGCGCCGGCAGCTTTCGATGTAGCCGCCGTTTTTTGAATCATGAGCGTGCTTTTCCAGCAACTCGAACAGTTCCTTCGCGCGCGCCAGTGCCGCCGGTGATTTGAAGGCGAGGCAATATTCCGACAGCGCGTAAATGTAAAAAGCCTCGCCGTAAATTTTCTTGTTGTCGTCCTTCACGCGCCCGGCGTCGTCAATCCGCCAGAACGCGCCGCCATATTGCACATCCCAGAAACGATTCATCACAAAATCCAAAGCGCGATCGGCCATTTCCTGATAAACGCCCCCATTTCTGGCGCGATGAACCGCGGAGAACGTCCAGAGCAGGCGGGTGGTGATGATGAGTCCCTTGGGCTGCGTGCGGTCGGGTTTGAGATCGTTGGAAAGCCACGACATCCAGCCGCCTTTTTCGCGGTCGAGCGCCGGGCCGCACCAGAACGGCATGATATGGCCGAACAATTGATCGCTGACGCGCGCGGAAAAATCTTTCAGTTCGGCGGCATTCATTGCCTCTACTTTATTTTTTCCGCCTCGTGGGAGATTTCAACCCGGCTGATCTGCGCTTCGCCGGCAAGCGTGATCTTCAAAAATTTTCCGCTGTCAATTTTTTCCGCGTGATACAGGACCGGTTTCCAGTAGCCGTAATCGCCTTCGCCGGCGAAATACATTTTATTTTGCGCGGCGACTTCGTGAAACGTTTTGCCATCGTCGGAAACGGAGAATTCCGGCGCGCTGACGTTGTTCGTGAAAAAGGCGAACACGCGGAAGTCTTTGATCGAAGTCGGCAGTTGATAGACCAATTCATCTCCGACGTTTCCCGCAGCGCGATAAGCGTCTTCCTTTGCCTTGCGACAATCGCGGTCGGCGATTTTCCAATCTCCCTGTCTGGAATCAATTTTGGAAAAGTCGGCGAGTTCGTCCACGAACGCGTCGTTTATCACGCCGACCGGCCCGACAATGTTTGACGGCGCGGAAATGCCGGATTCATTCTGGGCGCGGACACGGTAAAACCATTTCCCTGCAGGAACATTTTTGTCGGCGAACAGCGGACGATATTGCACGGCGGCTTCGTCAACATTGGTGGCGATGATTTCCCATTCGCCGTCGGGGTTTGCAGCACGCTCGACTTGATAGCCCGCTGCATTGACGGAACCTTGCCACGAAATCGCGCCCGCATCGGTGATCGGAAGCAATGTCGGCGCGTCGGGCGCGGGAATCGGCGGAACGGGCAGGCCGCGAATGGCAAACGCATTCGAGCGGGTGATGGCCATCAGGTTTTTTTCGTCATACGCATCGCCAAGCGCGGAAGCGGGCCAGTGAAACGCCTTGTATAAGTTTGCGCCGTCCGGTTCGCTGTGCCAATAAAAGCCGCCGTCGCGGTCGCGGAAGCGCAGGCTCCAAAGCAGGCCGCCCGCCGCGCTGCTGTCTTCGATGGCTTTCATGGCGTCTTCCATTTGTTGCGTGCCGACGAAGCCGAATTCGCCGACGATGTAGGCTTTTTTGCCTTTCGTTTTCTCGGCGTTGGCGCGGATGAGTTCCGCGAATGTTTTTTTCGTCCGCAGGCTGGGATAATGATGTGTCGTGACGATGTCCACATCCGGCATGGCAAGCACTTCCGGACGGATGCCCCTGTCAAAACCGTCCATCACAAGATGATTATGATCGAGGCTTTTGATGTAGGCGGCGATTTCGCGCGTCCATTCCGGTGGCGACGCCAGTTCGTTTCCGGTTTCCCAGCAAAGAACCGCCTTGTCATCACAATACCGCACGCCGGTCAATGTGTTGGTGCGCGTGAGAACGAATTGGATTGTTTTTTCAAAATCGGCGATCAATTGCGGGTCGGTCCAGAAATCATCCTTGGTTTTGCCGCGCCAGCCCGCGTATTCGCCGCGCCCGCCCATCCAAATCCAGTTGTTCACCAGCGGGATTATCAGGCGGATATTTTGTTCATTGGCAGCTTGCAACGCGAGGTCGAGCGAACGGAACGCCTCCTCGTTGAACTTGCCCGGGCCGACGACACAACTCGGCACTTCGGGCGCGTCGGCGCGTTGCGCGGAAATCGCGTAGGTGCGGACGACGGTGCCGCCAAGCTGCCGCACGGTGGCCAGCCCGTCGGCAATCTCAAAACGGTCCGGCAGACGCCAGGCATTCAATTCAGTGAAAGGAAGATTGTCTTCGACCAGCAACAGGTTTGGAATGTTGAACGAGATGAAACGGAACGGCTGGTCGCCGTCCATCAGTTGACCGTCGCGCACGGTGATGAAATTTTGAAACGGAGTTTCGGCCGCAAAAGCGGAACCGATTGTTGCGCACAATGCCCCGATTAAAAGGTAAAGTCTCATTTGGGATTTTCTCCAGTTCCGGGAACGGGGTCGGGCGTGGGTGCCGGCAGGCGGTCATACCAGGTTTTTTTCAGGATAAAACAGGTGGCGACCAGCACAACAAGCGTGATGGCGGCGTTGCGGAAGCTTCGCAGGACCAAAAACATCGCGAGCACGATGAAACAGGTCTGCCAGATGGTGCCGATGCCGATGTTGAACATATCGCGGAAGAAATCCTTGTTCCGCTGGAAACTTGGGTCTTCCTGAACAACCTTCCGATGAATCGGCCCCCAAAAACCCCAAGGCCGCACGCGGCGATAAAAGTCTTTTAAGATTCCATCTTCCTCCGGTGGCGTCAGAAACGTTCCGAGCAGAGCGGCCACGAGCGAAACCACCAGAATGATCGGAAACTTGTTGATGTCATGAACGTTGGGCAAAACGTATGGCGAAGCCATCACCACGGCGCTGGAAATTCCCACGGCCATGCCCCAAAAATACCCCCAGCCATTGAATCGCCACCAATACCACTTGAGGACATTCGAGACGATGTAGCCGCCCCACAGTCCCGACACAATCCATGTCACGATCGAATTGATGGAATGAGTGATGAGACCGAAGAGCAGGCCCACGACCACCACGCCGAATGAAGCCAGATAACTCAACCAAACGTAGCGCTTGGCGGGAGCGTTGGGATTGATGTACCGCTTGTAGATGTCGTTCACAAGATAAGCCGGCGCCGCGTTGACTGTCGCCGCGAAATTCGACATGAACGCCGCCAGCAACCCCGCCATGAGCAGGCCAAGGATTCCTACGGGCACAAATCGCGCCAGCGCGAGCGGCAATATTTTTTCCAGATCCAATTTGTCGCCCATGGCCGCCAAATCGGGCGTGTAAAAGGCGAGAGCCAAAACCGTCAGGCCCGTGATCATCATGTAGCGCGGAAAAAACAGCACCACATTGACCGTCGAACTCATCAGCGCCGCTTCCCGCGGACCTTTCGTCGAAAGCACGCGTTGCATGTCATAATTCGGCGCGGGACCGGCCGCGCTGATCAGGATTCCCTTGAAACACATCATCATGAAAAAAATGCCGAAGAGCGAATAGCCGTCTGACGCAATCCGGTTGTTGATTTCGGGGATTGAGACCCAATTCAGGTTGAGATTCCAACCGAAGAACAAGTCATGCCAGCCGGAGGGCACAATCTTGTCCAGTACCGCTGGCGAGACCTTCATCATGGCGATGATGCCGATGGCAATAGACGCGACGGTCAGGATGCAGAACTGAACGACTTCGGTGAAAACCACGCTGAACATACCGCCTTTGACGACGTAAAACGTCGTGATGCCCATCAGAATCCATGCGTAAGTATCATCCGAGAGATGCCCCGGCAGGAACTCGCCCGCGAATTTGCCGATGCCCTTGGCAGCATAGGCCAGAAAGCCGATGACGCTGACCAACGCGAATACTACGACGATGATATGCGAGGCGGTCGCGCCAGCGCCTTTACCGAACCGGGTCTGGATCCATTCCGCCCCGGTCATCACATTGGAACGTCGCAGCCAGATGGACATGTAGACCATCAAAAAAATCTGGTTGAACACGGGCCAAAGCCAGGGAAGCCACACGCCTTTCATGCCGTAGGTAGCCGTCACATAAACCAGCCACATGGTTCCGGAGATATCGAACATCCCCGATGCGTTGGAAACACCCAGCATATACCAAGGCAGTTTATTACCGCCCAGGAAATAGGACTTCATGTCCTTGGAAGCCCGCTTTGACACCCAGAAACCGACGAAGATCGTGGCGACTAGATAGATGGCGATGATGCTAAGGTCAATCCAATGAAGTTGCATAAGTTTTATAGTGGCTGCTTTTGGTGACGTTTATGGACAGGCGCAAACGTATTGGTGCAAAAAATCCGCTGTGCATGACAAAGATAGTATTTTGTAACAAAATTCCGTCAAGGTGTAACCGATGCCGGATTGCAAAATTGCTGACACAATAAAGAAGGCAATTTCACTTCATCATTTCTGCGAGCGTGCCATCGATCGCATCGGCCCAGATTTGATAACCCTTTTCATCGAGATGAAGCAGATCGGGAAAAATATCGCGAGAAAGCGTCCCGTCCGGCGCAAGAAATTTATCGCCGATGTCCAAAAATTTTATTTTCTCCCCGTCGTCAAGCGCCGCGATCCTGGAATTGATTTCCTTGACCTGGACGCGAACCGGGTCGTTGGTTTCGCCGCGCGGAAAAATTCCCAGCAAAAGAATCTTGCTTTCCGGCAGGCGGAACTGGATTTGCCGGACGAGATTGGAAATGCCCTCGATGATTTCCGGCGTGGTATTGCGCGGCTTGCCGTTGTCCTCGTTGCCGGCGTTGTTCGTGCCGATGAGCAGCACCACGACTTTCGGTTTGATGCCGTCGAGTTCGCCGTTTTCAATTCGCCAGAGCACGTTCTGCGTACGATCATAACCGATGCCGAATTCGGCGGCGTGGCGCGGCGCGTAATACTTGTTCCAGACATTCAGTCCGCCCTTTCCCCATTGCCAGCCGGCGGTGATCGAATCACCGACAAACAGCAAATCAATGCCGCCTTGTTTCGCTTGCGCCAGAAAAGACTGGTGACGCGACATCCAGTCAGCCGGAACAGTCGTGCGCGGCACGGGAATCGTGGCCGTGTTCTGGGCAAATGCCGGAAACGACAGAAAAACAAAAATGAAAAACGCGCAAATCAAGGGAATCTTTTTCATGCGCCAATCCTATCGGCTCGGAAATGCAAAAGCAACCCGTCCTGAATGAATGCGCCGAAAAACGTGCGGGTTTCGCACGTTGAATTTTTCGGCTCACCGGCAAATCCGCGTCGAAATAATTCTACACGAGCGGCGTGATTTTCACTTCCACTTCCATCGTTCGCTCGAGCGTGCCGCGATAATTGCCGCTCACCGGCGGCACGTCACCGTAATCGCGTCCATGGCCGATCTTCACGTAAGTTTCATCGATTTGACGGTTGTGCGTCGGGTCGAGTGCGCGCCAACCGACACCGGGGATGTAAATCTCCACCCACGCGTGCGTCGCGCTGGCGATCTCCGTCGCCAGATAGCCGCTGATGTAACGCGCGGGAATTTTCACGCTGCGGCACAGGCCGATCAGGAAATGCGCGTAGTCCTGGCAGACGCCGCTGCGCTGCACGATGACATCGCGCATATGCGTGTGGACATGCGTGGAATTTGGCAGGTATTTCAAGTAGCTATGCGTGAAACGCATGAGCGCAAGCGCGGCCTGCCACGTGTCGGTCTGTTTCTCCGTCGCATCAATTGCCAGCCGCCATGCGTCCGCTTCCATTTCAACATAGCGGCTGCTCCGCAAAAAATCGAAGCAGCGCTCGGCGTCCAGCGAGTCGCCGAGTTTTTCAAGCGGGCAAAGTTCCGCGTCCTCGGCGATGGCTTTCGGCCAATGGGTCTCGACCCGCACCTGGCTTTCGATGAGCAAAGAGTTGTGCGCCTCGGGAATTTCGAAGTGATGCACCCAGTTGGAATAAAAATCCGTGTAATGCCTCAAACGCACGGCGGGCAGCACGCGAAGCAAAAAAGATTCGACGGTCTGTTCCGGGATGGACAACGGCTCGAGGCGCACGTCGTTGAAGCTATCGCGCGCGGGCGAAACGTAGGTGTAGCGGGTGCGGTGTAATATATCGAATTTCATTTCAGCAACTTTTCGTGTGTCAGACATTGCGTAAATCCAGCGTAAATGGAAATTCAGAATTTTCAATTGGCGGCGGAATTTCAAATTTTCCCTGCTGATGGCCGTGCCGGAAAAATCTTGAGAGCCGCCGCGCCTCGGCTTCGTAGCTGTTCACGGGAAATGTGTCGTAGCCGCGTCCGCCCGGATGCGCGACGTGATAAGTGCAGCCGCCGAGCGAACGTTTGTTCCAGGTGTCGTAAAGATCGAAACGCAATGGCGCGTGCGATTTGATTGTCGGCTGAAGACAAACCGGCGGCTGCCACGCGCGATAGCGCACGCCCGCGACGCCTTCGCCGTTCACGCCGGTCGGATGCAGCGGCACGCGATGGCCGTTGACCGTGATGGCGAAACGGTCGCCGATGAGTCCGCTCGCCTTGACTTGCAGGCGTTCGAGCGAGCTGTCCACGTAACGCACCGTGCCGCCGCCGCCGGGTTCTTCGCCAAGGACGTGCCACGGTTCGAGCGCGGTGCGCAATTCAATTTGCAAATCGCGCTGCTCCAGATCGCCGATGCGCGGAAAACGAAATTCAAAATGCGGCGCGAACCAGTCGAACTCGAACGGATAACCGGCTTCCTTCAAGTCGCCGATGACGTCGCGAAAATCCGTTTCGCAAAAATGCGGCAGCATCCAGCGGTCGTGGATGTCAGTGCCCCAGCGCACGAGATCGTTTTTGTAAGGCTCGTTCCAGAATTTCGCGACGAGGCCGCGCAGGACGAGATGCTGCGCGAGGCTCATGCGCGCGTGCGGCGGCATTTCAAACGCGCGCATCTCTACGAGGCCGAGTCGTCCACTCGCACTTTCCGGCGCAAATAATTTATCAATGGAAAATTCGGAGCGATGCGTGTTGCCGCTCGAATCAATCAAAAGATTTCGGAACAACCGGTCCACCATCCATGGCGGCGTCTGGCCGAACGCGCCAATTTGTTTGTCCATTTCCTTGAATGCGATCTCGAGTTCGTAAAGCGAATCGTTGCGCGCCTCGTCAATGCGCGGCGCTTGCGAGGTCGGACCGACGAACAATCCGCTGAACAGCCAGCTCAACGACGGATGATTCTGCCAGTAGGTGAGCAACGAGCGCAGCAGGTCAGGCCGTCGCAGCACCGGCGAATCCGGCGGCGTTTCCGCGCCGATGATGATGTGATTGCCGCCGCCCGTGCCGGTGTGACGGCCGTCGAGCATGAATTTTTCCGTGCCGAGCCGCGACTGCCGCGCTTCCTCGTAAAGGATCTCCGTGCGCTCGACGAGTTCGTCCCAAGTCTTGCTCGGGTGCATGTTGACCTCGATGACGCCTGGGTCAGGCGTAACGGCGAGTTTGTTCAGGCGCGGATCGCGCGGCGGCGTTTCGCCTTCGATGATGACCGGCGTGCCCATTTCGGTGACGACGGTTTCGATGCCCGCGATGAGATCGAGATAATCTTCCGTCGTCTCGACCGGCGGCATGAACAGATGCAAACGGCCGTCGCGCGGCTCGACGCACAGCGCGGTGCGGATGATCCACGGCGCGCTTTGGCCGGGCGCGGGACGGCGCAAGGGATTTTCGTCCGGCGGCAACGGTTCGAGCGGCTTCGGTTTCTCGCCAAGTTTTTGCGCGCGCTGGCCGCGACCTTCGCCGGGCAATGTGGCTGCGTCCGAGCGCCCGACAAATCTTTGCCGATACGGAAATTCCTTCGGCAGTTCCGGCAATTTCGGATTCGACGGGTCTTGCTGCCGCAGCCACGGAAAATCTTTTTCCGCGACCCACGGCACGGAATCGAGCGGCAGGCGCAGACCCATCGGCGAATCGCCGGGAATCAGCCAGAGCGTGTCGTCGTCACGCAAAAACCACGAGCCGGAAATCCAGCCGCCGCCAACGCGCTTGACCGGCAGCGCGTAGCCGACGACCGAACCGAGTCCCTGCTGAAAAATCCGCGTGATACGTTCGCGTTCCTGCTTGTCCTTGAGATTGGATTTTTCCGGCGTGACGTTCGTCGGAAAGCGGCGTTCCTTCCAGGTGTAATAAAATGCGTCCTCGTAGGCCGGAATCAAATGTTTCGGATCGCCGCCGACCAGCGACGCGATGCGAGACAACAGTTCCTTCGCGTCCTTCGCGCCGTGGCCGTAATTTTTCGATTCGTCCGCGATAAGCGAATCGTCCTTCCAGATCGGCACGCCGTCCTTGCGCCAATACGCCGCGAGCGCGTAACGCGGCAGCGGTTCGCCCGGATACCATTTGCCTTGGCCGTAATGCAGCAGCGAGCCGGGCGCGAATTTTTTGCGGAGACGTTTGATGAGTTCGCCGGACAAAATTCTTTTCTTGTGCGAGACGGCGGTGAAATTCCATTCCGCGCCGTCGGGATCGTCGGTCGAAACAAACGTCGGCTCGCCGCCCATCGTCAGGCGCACGTCGCCTTTTTTCAGGTCAACGTCAATCGCGTGGCCGAGCGATTCGATTTTTTTCCATTGCTCGTCGGTGTAAGGCAGCGTGACGCGCGGGCTTTCAAAAATGCGCGTGACGTTCATCTCGAAACTGAATTCGCATTCGCACTTGTCCACGCCGCCGGAAATCGGCGCGGCGCTCGAAGGATCGGGCGTGCAGGCGAGCGGAATGTGGCCTTCGCCCGCGAACAAACCGGACGTCGGATCAAGGCCGATCCAGCCGCCGCCGGGCAGATAAACTTCGCACCACGCGTGCAAGTCCGTGAAATCTTTTTCCGCGCCGCTCGGACCGTCGAGCGCTTTCACGTCGGCTTTTAATTGAATCAAATAGCCGCTGACAAAACGTGCGGCGAGTCCGCAGTGACGCAACAACTGGCACAACAGCCACGCCGAATCGCGGCACGAGCCGCTGCCTTTTTCCAAAGTCTCCTCCGGCGTCTGCACGCCGGGTTCGAGGCGGACGAGATATTTGATGTCCTTCCACAAACGCTGGTTGATCGCGACAAGAAAATCATTCGTGCGCGGTTTTTCTTTTTCGGGAATTTCCAGCCGCTCCTTCTTCGTGCGCCGTTTGACTTCGCCCAGCAAATCTTTGCGGACGGCGGTGAGATATTTGGTGAACTCCGGCGTGAGCCAGCATTTGCGCTGGAACGGCGCGAGTTCGTGGTGCAGCGCCGGATCGTATGCAAACGGAAATTTTTCCGCCTGCGGTTCGAGAAAAAAATCGAACGGGTTCAGCACGGACATCTCCGCGACCAGATCCACTTCGACGCAAAATTCTTTTGTTGGTTTGTCAAAGACCAGCCGCGCGGCGTAGTTCGACTGCGGATCCTGCATCCAGTTGATGAAATGTTTTTCGGGCCGGACCTTCAGCGAATAACTTAAAATCCGCGTGCGCGAATGCGGCGCGGGACGCAGCCGCACGGTTTGCGGCCCAAGATTGACCAGCCGGTCATACTTGTAATGCGTCTTGTGATGAAGCGCGACGTGGATGGACATTCGAAATCAAAAATTTTGAAATGGGGATTTCGTTTGTTGCTGCTGTTCCTCCTGTTGCACCATGTGCTCCGCGTCCGGGTTCTGGAACGGCTGAAAAATATAGGCGCGAAACATCGCCTCTCCGATGTCGTTCAGTTTCGTCTGCGCCTCGTCAAGATATTGGTGCAGGCCGCGCTCGAAAATTTCGTCCACGGTGCTGAATTGCAGTTCGGCAAGAAAACGTCCCGTCAATTTTTCCGCGTCATTGCAAAAATTCCCATCGGCCACGCCGGAAATGCGGCGGACGGCACGGTTCAATTCACTCACGCAAAATCGGACCGAGCGCGGAAAACTGTCGTTGAACAAAAGGAATTCCGCGACGAGCCGCGGGTGCACGTCCGCGCCGTAAAAAGTTTTGTAGGCGTCCCACGCGCTGCACGAGCGCAGCACCGCCGACCATTCGAGGATGTCGGTCTGGCTCACGGTTTCCGGCGCGCCGCGTTCCGGCAACGTTTCGTATCGCACGTCGAGAATGCGCGTCGTCTTGTCGGCACGTTCGAGAAATTGCCCGGTCTGCACGAACCACCAGCCTTCGTCGTGAAGCAAGGTCGCGCTCGCGATGCCGATTAAATGCAACGAACCGGCTTTGATCTCCTGAAAAAATTCGCTCGGGCTGCGATCCCAGACTTTTCGCGCCTGCGACGAACGCACGAACAGATATAGCCGGTTCAGTTCTTCCCAAAGTTCGAGCGTGAGCTGGTCGCGCACCATGCGGGCGTTCTCTCGCGCCGAACAGATGCATTGCACGATGGAGTTCGGATTGTCATTTTGAAAAACGAGAAACTCCGTGACCGTTTGTCCGGTCGCGCGTTTATGCAATTTGAAAAATTCCTTTTCATCGCCGGTTGCCTGCACGATGGGCAGCCAGTATGCCGCGAGCTTTTTTTCATCCAATTCGCGCAGGTCGAGAAGCAGTTGCAGGTTCACGTCCACGAGGCGCGCGATATTTTCAGCACGCTCAATGTAACGCGCCATCCAGTAAAGCGAATGTGCGACGCGGCTTAGCATGGAAATCGTTGAATCGTGAATCGTGAATCGTGAATCGCTGAATCGGAAACCGATGTAACGATGCAACGATTCAACGACGAAACGCCTGAAAAATTATTCATCTCCATACAAAACCCATGTGTCCTTGCTACCGCCGCCTTGCGACGAGTTGACGACAATCGAGCCTTTGCGCAACGCGACGCGCGTGAGGCCGCCGGGAATAATGGAAATGCGCTCGCCGGACAAAATGAACGGACGCAAATCCACATGACGACCCTCGACCTTGCCGTCGCAATACGTCGGGTGTTGCGATAGAAAAACCATCGGTTGTGCGATGTAATTGCGCGGCTCGGCGATGATTCGTTCGCGGAATTTTTCGATTTCCGCCTTCGACGATTTCGGTCCGATCAACATCCCGTAGCCGCCGGATTCGTTCGCCGCCTTGACGACGAGGTCCGGCAGGTTTTCCAGAATATATTTGCGGTCGGCTTCCTCGCTGGCGAGATACGTCGGCACGTTCGGCAAAATCGGCTCCTGATCGAGATAATATTTTATCATCCGCGGCACGAAATAATACATGACCTTGTCGTCGGCGATGCCCGTGCCGATGGAATTCGCCAGCGAAACATTTCCCGCGCGATAGGCGTGGACAAGCCCCGGAACTCCGAGCATCGAATCTTTTCGGAAAACGGTCGGGTCAATGAAATCGTCGTCAATGCGCCGGTAAATGACGTGAACGGGTTGAAGTCCTTTCGTCGTGCGCATGAACACACGCGAGTCGCGCACGAACAAATCGCGGCCTTCGACGATTTCAATTCCCATCTGCCGCGCGAGATATGTGTGTTCGAAATACGCGCTGTTGTAAGCGCCGGGCGTGAGCAAAACGATTGTCGGATCGGCGACGCTCGATGGCGCGATGTAACGGAGTGATTTCAAAAGCTCCTGCGCGTATTGGTCAACGGGCTGCACGCCGATGGTTTCGAACATTCCCGGAAACGCGCGCTTCATGGCGCGGCGATTTTCCAGAACATAACTCACGCCGGACGGGCAGCGTCCGTTGTCTTCGAGCACGAGATAATTTCCGTCTTTGTCACGAATCAGGTCTGTGCCGCAAACGTGGATGTAAATTCCCTTCGGCACTTCGAAGTTCACGAACTCGCGACGAAAATGTTTCCCCGACAAAATAAAAAATTGCGGAACGACGCCGTCCTTCACGATTTTTTGTTCGTGATAGATATCGTGCAGAAAAAGATTCAGCGCGGTGATGCGCTGCGCGAGGCCGCGCTCGATCTGTTCCCACTCTTTGGACGGAATGATCCGCGGCAACAAATCGAACGGGAAAATTTTCTCCGCGCCCTGCGCGTCGCCATAGACGTTAAACGTGATGCCCTGCCGCAAAAAATTTGTGTCCACGGTCTGCCGCTTGGCATCGAACTCCGTGCGCGACAGTTTCTGGAAAAGTTTTTGAAATTTTCGGTAGTGCGCGCGGAACGCCCCCTTCGCGTCCACCATTTCGTCGAACCCTCCGTTGCTCGCGTATTTTTTAATCATATCAATCAACGTGCGTCACTTTTTGAACGGCGTGGACATTTTCGAACAGTTCAAATTTGCCAATACGATTAGCTTTTGCAGCCGGTTTCGCGCGAATTTCCAGATGAGTTCGCACAAAAACCCGCCCAAATCACAACTCGTTTCGGACATCCAGAGTCGTTAAGCAAACCCCTTGCCGAGAATCCGCAAACCCGTCGGAAAAAGAGCGGCAAATTTTTTGCTTCACGCAAAAATGATTGTCATCGCGGCATCGACAATGGCATCGTGAAGACAAAGGAAGCCGTCGGGACGGCAAATCACCGAGCAGCAGGAATTGATGAGTAACTAAAATTATAATCACGCGCGGAATTTTTTCTTTTAATCAACCAAAAATAATTTTCTGTGAAACGCATCGGAATCCTCACTGCCGGCGGCGATACTCCCGCGCTCAACGCGACAATTCATGGTGCGGTGACGCGTGCCAATCAGCTCAAGGTCGAAATCGTCGGTCTCATCAAAGGTTTCAACAGTCTCTTCAATCCGCGCGTGCCGCATGTCCATCTCAATCCGTTGTATCAGGAAATTCCAGAACTCGACCCGACGAAAGGCGGTACGCTCATCGGCTCATCGCGCGATTTTGTTGACCCAAATAAAAAGGACGACCTCGATCTCGTCGCGTCGCGCCTTAAAAAACTCGGCATCGAAGGACTCATCTGCATCGGTGGCGACGGCACGTTAAATGGTTTGCAGCCGTTTGCGGAACGTCTGCCGACGGTGCTGGCGCCCAAGACGATTGATAACGATCTCGGGTTGAATTATCCGAGCGAGCCGGATGAATGGGTGCGCGTGAATGATGCATCGGCAAAATCCGGTTTCCGTTACAAGCGCGCGGAGTCGAATGCTGTTTTCGCCCTCGACCAAATCGTGAATTACGCCACGCCCGGTTACGCCACCGCCGTCTTTGTGTCCGCGCAAGGTGTTGAACGCATCCGCACGACGGCGGAAAGTCATCGGCGCATTGCCATCATCGAAGTCATGGGCCGACACTCCGGTTACATCGCGCTCGGCACGGCCTACGGGCAGCCGGACATTGTTCTGGTTCCTGAAATCGCGCCGGATTTGGAACATCTCGTCGAGCGCGTGAAGCATCTTTACGATCTGCAAAAAAATGTCGTCATCGTCTGCGGCGAAGGCATCGTGGATGAACAAGGCCGCGAGCTCGGCGCGGAAACAAAATCCACCGACCCGGCGGGCAACATGGTTTTGAGCGGCGCGGCGGAAGCATTGCGTTCGAAACTGATCCAGATGATTGGCGACAGATATTTTCAACTTTATCGTCGCGGCGAATCGGCGAAGGAGGCGATCTTCACGCGCAAAGTCGGGCACACGCAGCGCGGAGGCCGTCCGATTTTATTCGACCGATTTTATGCAGCGGAACAAGGTGCAAAAGCCGTTGAACTTCTCGTCGAAGGCCGCAATAATGCCGTTTCAGTTCTGCAATACAGCACGACAAAAGGTTTTTATGTCGAAGGCTACGACGCGAATCGTTTCCGCGATCGCTGGGGCTTGATCCACGCGCGCCAGATGCATCCGTCGCTTTACGATCCGAAACTGATGCAGCCTTCGCGCATGGGCATCGATTATTTGCTGCCGATTTTCACCGCCGCGATCGGCGAGGACGACATGGAGCACATGCGGCGGACTCTTTTTGCTGCGGGTAATCTTTCGCAACCGTATCATTCAATCAACACAGACGTGCACAAACGCATCCGCTATATGCCGGAGACCCATTGAACGTGACTAACAAACAACTTTCGACACACCTCATCGCGCACATCAACGTCAAGCTCGCGCTCATCGGCTGCCCGCCGGTGGCGATCGAGGGCAACAAGGAATTTTCCGAGATCGTTTCCGCGATGGCGGGACAGTCGCGCGAAAAAGACCGGCTGCTCGGGCAATATCTTTGCCCCGTAGACCAACGTATCCAGACTTTTCTCTACGATTATTTGCAGGATGTGCCGGTGACGAAATTGCCTTCGCGCACATTCACGCTCGACCGCGCCGGGCTGGCGCGCGTGCTTTCGCTGCCGATTGACCGCGACGATTTCAGTTCCGAAATCATCAATTCGTATCGCGTTGCCAACGGCGTTTTGCATAATCCAAAAAGTGACCGCCGCACTACGCAGGGAATTTTTCACGTCACCGAAGGCGGCCTGCCGATTCCCGATGACAAATCCGCCGTGCCGAAAATCACCTTCGCCAAAATGCTCGCGCTCGCGCTCAATCCGCCGCGCGAACTGATGCGCCTGCCGTTCACCGCGACGCAGCCCAAGCCGGCGGAATGTTTTGTTTCGCTTCTGCTCCGCCCGATCGTCTGCCCGGAAGTCCCCGGGTTCATTTCGGAAAAAACGATGGAAGTCCGCTTCTTCGTTCCGGGCAATCTGGTGAGCAACCTGGATTTCGTCGAAAGCATTTTTGGCAACGGCGGCGACCCGATCCTGCCGGAAAACGATTCCGCGCTCGATGTCGAACATTGGACCGGGCATACGGGCTGCGTCATCCTCGCGCCGCATCTGGTCAGGGCCACAAAAAAATCCGTCGGCCTGCCGCATTGGGACAAGGCCACCGAACGCCAGCGGCGTGACGGGATGTGCTGGAAAAAAGAGGACGAGATCTACAACAGCGGCGGCGCGTTCAAATTGACCTGCCGCGACGAATCCGGCGTCATCGTCACGCTCATCGCGGACAATTATTTCGGTTACTGCAAAAAAGAGGTGAAGACGCAGATCAGTTTCGCCTCGAATCTGTTCGGTAATTGCGAAGAGGAGCACGCGGGCGGCGCGATGGTTTTTCCGAGTTACGACCTCGGCGAGGAATTCAGCGGCGACGTCCACGTCAAGCGCATGGGGCACACGTTCGTGGAAATGATTTCGCTTTACGGCGACTTGATGAATGTAAAGCCGGAAGGTTACGCGGTGGACAAAAAATTTCCGGAAATCATCTACGTTCCCGAAAACGCGCACTTCGATTTGCACAAACAAAAAGTTTCGTGGGCGAACGCCGACGGCGCCGAACACGGCATCAAGTTGCAGCCGGAAAAAACCTACGTCCGCCCTTCCGGCTACAAAATCCGCATGGAAAAACCGCCGGGTGCGTTCCGTTCATGGCGGCTCGTCGGGACGGTCGCCGAAGGAACCCTGTGCCACAAACCCAGCACGGTTTCCGGCGGCGGCAAATCGGAGATTTCAAAACCGATCACCGATGCGATTTTGACAGGGCCGGTTTTCATCGCCGATTTGAAAAATGATTTTGATCGTGTCGCTGAATTGATTGATCGCGATTACTCGAACCGTTTCCGCGACAAACGGCGCAAGGACAAGCGGACGATCCTCGCCCCGGAACGCTCGCTCGGCTCGGTCATCAAACTGCTCACGCGCGACGAACACGATTACACGCCCGAATACAATGCGTGGCTCAACGGTATTCCGCAGTATCTCAAGGAACTGGCCTTCGTCGTGAAACGCTATCACAAGCCGGAATGGGGCGGCGACTGGCGCGAACATTTCAGCGTGGACATCATCAACGGCACGCCGGGCAACGAATTGAAATGTGACAACCGTAAGATCGTCACGACTTATCTGCGCGTCGGGTTTGATTCCGCCGGCGCATGGCGGACGTTCGGCCTGCGAAAAGATTTTCATCCGTCATTGAAAATCCAGATGGAGGACGACATCACCGCGTCAACTCTTGTGCCGCCGGACGTGATAAAAAATGTTCCGAATACGGACAAAAATTTTGCGCTCAAATTCGTGAAGAACTGCGAGCAACGCTTGTTCCAGCGCCCCGACGACGCGATCCATCGCGGCTATGACAAACAGACGGAATCCGATTTCTCGAAACCGGACAACTTTTTTTCCAATTACGAACCGCTCACGCCGAAGGACGCGCGCGAAATCCTTGAGGACGCCATCGGCTTTTATCAATTCACCGAACCGATGCAGCATTTGATCCGCGAAGTCGCCGAGATCGGGCAGCCGGATTTCTTTGTTTCGTCCGCGCATCCGCGATTGGTTGACGGCAAGCCGAGCAAAAATCCGCGCTATCTGCAAAAGCGTCCTGATCTCGCCAATCCGCGCGAAAGTTATCTCGGCGAAATGGCCGCGCGTTTGCGCCGCCGCGCGCCGATGAGCGAACCGCTCCACACACCCGTCGCCGTCGTGCTGCCCGGACGCCGGAACAATCCGCCGGAAACCGGCATCCGTTCGCTCGCGGTCTTCAATCCGATCCATTATTTCGAGCTTCCGGAGTTGTTCATGGAATTCATTTGCAGCATGACCGGCAAATCGCCCTCGACGACCGGCGCAGGTTCGGAAGGCGCACTCACGAAAGGGCCGTTCAACGCGCTGCCGCCGATCATCGATCTTAACAACGCGCTCGTATCGTTCATTCTCACCGGCCATCACGCGTTCGTCACCGCCGCAGGCTACGTCGGCCCGAAAGCGCGCGTGGACCACGACGTGAGTTTGATCGTGCCGGAAGTTTTTTGCCGGATGTCGCCGGAAGAACACGATCCGAAATTTTTGGTCGCCAACCATTTTTTGGAAAAATGCGAGGACGTCAAACACGGCGGGAAAAAGGTTTTGGCGAGCCGGCTCGGCTGGCGCATCAACGCGCGGTTCGTCCACGCCTTTTTTGGACGCGTCTTCAATCATCCGCACGCCGTGTTCTCCGAGCAGATGCTCAAGCCGGAGTTGCAGGACATGGAAATTTTTGCGGACGGCATGGACAATATCGTCACCACGCAGAAGCGCGTCGCCAAGATGTATTTCGACGACGGCAGCATCGCGCAGGCGTGCCCGCCGCTCAAGGCGCTGCTGCACATCATGCTCAACGATGAATGGGAGGGGAAAAATCTGGGCGATCCGGAATTCCGGAAATTGTTCACGCGCGAAAATCTTCTGGCGAGCGGCTGGTACGCGGCCCGGCTTATCGTGAAACAGAAAATAGACAAAAAACTGTGGCGGCGGCACGTCGAATATCTGAACCAGTTTCTACGGAAGCCCAGCCATGAGGATGTCGTGGAAAATCTTGGCGTCGCGGAGCGTTTGGCGCGCGCGCGAAAAATCCTGGAAACGGTCGAATCGCCGGAATATCTGAAAAAACTCTCGGGCACGCTCGGCGCCGAGCCGATTGAATCCTATCTCAAGCCGAATTGATCCGCGCGTCACTTCGCGAGTTTTGCGCCAGGAAGGTAAACCGTGAACGTCGTGCCTTCACCGACCCGTGTATGAACGTGCAGCGCGCCGTTGCCTTCCTTGATGAGCCGCTGGACGATATTGAGCCCGAGGCCTGTTCCTTCACGAGGACCTTTTGTGGTGAAGAAAACCTGAAAAATTTTCGGCAGTATTTCCGGCGGAATGCCCGGTCCGTTGTCGCGCACCCAGAACTTCACCAGCGGCACGGTGTTGTCCATGCTTTCGACATTGAGCAGCCGGTCGTTTGGCCCGTCCTTGAACTTCGCTAGGTCGAGCGGCGCATGCAGGGTTTCGCCGCCGACTTCCACGCGATGGCTTGATTTGGCGCATTGAAAGGCGTTCACCGAAAGATTCAGCAAAATCTGGATCACGTCCGTACCGTTGACTTTGACGCCGATGTCCTCGGCAAGCGGCACGACGACAAATTCATTTTCATGCAGACTCGGATGCACGCGCACAAGCTGGTCGAGATCGTGGAGCAATTGGTTCACGCTCACGCGCGGAGCCTCCTCGGATTGACGGCTTCTTATGATGCCCAGATAGCGCCGGGAAATCTCCACGCAATTGCCCACCTGCCGCGCGATGATGCGCAACCGGTCTTTGATGAATTCCAAATCCTCCACCTCCATGCGCGCGTTGCGGTTGAGCCGCTGGTTAAGCACCTGTACGAAACCGGAGATGACGGTGAGCGGCCCGTTGATGTCGTGGATGATGCTCGCGTAGATGTCGCCGCGCGTCTTGGCGATCTGTTCCTCTACGCGCTGGTTCTGCAATTCGGTGAGCAGCTCCTGCACTTTTTCCGCGCTGCTGTGGATTTCGCTTTCGAGCGTGCGGCGCTGCATCGCCTGCGCAACGGCGGAACGCATGGTCGCCAGATCAAAAGGTTTGTTGATGTAATCGCACGCACGCAACCGCAACGCCTGCCGGATCGTATCCGTCGTCTCGAACGCCGTCATCATGATGACCTCAATGTCGGGGTTCACATACTTGAGACGTTCGAGAACTTCGATGCCCGACATCCCGGCCATGCGGATGTCCAGCACGGCGACATCAATCACATTTTTCTGCGCCAGATCAATCGCCGTCGGCCCGTCCTCGGCCATCAGCAAATTGAAATCGTCCTTGAAGATCACGCGCAACGACTGGCGCGGCCCGTCCTCGTCGTCCACGATCAACAGCGTACCGCGGCGCTTCGGCGCGACCGGTGTTTCAAGGATTTCGGCGGCAGAATCGTTTGTGTCGGGCAATGGATCAACGGTCGCAGGCATATAGGAATCAAATTAAGTCAAAAAATTTCACTCTCAAGGACAAAGCATGTCACGTTTGTGTCGATCGTGAAAGCAGCATTTCCAATGCCTGATTCGCCGTGACTTCCTTGAACTTTTCACGCTCGAAAGGATTTGATTTCTGCTCGACAAACGTTCCAAACGCTCCGGCCAGTGCGATGAAAACCGTTCCCACGGGTTTGGTTTTTGTTCCGCCGGCCGGCCCGGCAATTCCTGTCACGGCGATCGCAAAATCCGCGCGGAACTTTTTCCGCGCACCTTCGGCCATTTCGCGCGCGACCGCTTCGCTCACCGCGCCAAACGTTTTCAAAGTACCGCAGCGAACGCCGAGAAATTTTTTCTTCACCCCGTCGCTGTAAGCGACAATTCCGCCGGAAAAAATTTCGGATGCGCCCGGAACATTTGTGATCCGGTTTGCGATCAGACCGCCCGTGCAGGATTCGGCAATCGCCAAAGTCTGTTTTCGTCCCGCCAGCGAACGGACAATCGTTTCTTCAATTTTTTCACTGCGGCGGCTTTGGTTTGAAGACTTCGGCATGTTCGTTCCGTTTTTCCGCCGGCTCAAGAAGTCACTCGACCGTGAATTGGAAAAAGCTGTGGGAGAGGACGATTTTCCAGTCCTTCGTGTCCTTCACAAAAAACAGAACATCATACTGGCTCGCGGGCAGCACGATGCCGAAAGTCGTTTGATAACGACCGTTCGCGTCGGTCGTGATCGTGCTGAAATCGTAAAATTTTTCTCCGTTGTTGCGCGTCATCTGATCCGGCAAATGGCCATTCCCCGGGCGGTGTGTATCGCCGTTGAGCGTGAGGACATATTCGTGATTGGGAGTAAGACCCTGAAGCGTCACGCCGATGACAAGTCCGCCACGGAACGAATTATGCCACTGTATTTCACCCCCGGCACCGGGAACCTCGCGGCCTCCCGCAGGCATGGCTGACAACTCGCCGGGACCCTCGAATGCCAAAGGACTGGCGAGATCGGTTTTGAAAGTGTCAAGGAATGCGGTCTTCGCCGTATCCATTGTTTCGGCCGCCTCGTTTGTGGACCCGAGCACGAGACTGTCGCCTTTGGCGAAAACGACGGACGCCGGCCCGGCAACCGGTTTGGGCGGCGGTGGCGCAACCGTTTGCGTCTCGTTCGACGCGCTTGCGACCTGATTGGTCGGCCCGGCAGCGGCTTTGAAAATGGTTCCGCGATACACGAATCCGACCGCCGCCGCGATGCAGACCAGAATGATCAAAACAACCGTCACGCCCGGAAAACCTGTTTCCGGTGTTGCAACCGGAGCCGCATCAGGAATTTTCGGAGCCGGCCGCTCGTTGCCGACTTTTGTCCCTTTTATGATCAATTTCTGGTCGTCCGTGTCGGGTGCCTGTGGCACAGTGATTTTCTGGAAGCACGTCGGGCATTCCATCTGCGTGCCCGCCTGCGACGAGTCACACTTGATGTGCTGGCCGCAAACCGGACAGGCGTATTTGAATTCACTCATGAGCGCGTGCAAAACATTCCATAGTCGCGCGCCGACGGCAACGAAGTTTTTCAACGCGCTTTATGATTGAATTTTGCCGCCGCATCTCGAAACCTGTGTTCATCGGCGGTTCAATCAAAACGCATGAAAAAAAAATCCATCTCCCGCAGCGGACGGTTCGCGCGCGATGTCAGCGCCGACGTCGCGCAATTCACCGAATCCATTTCCTTCGACTGGCGTTTGTGGCGACACGACATCGTCGGCTCCATTGCACACGCGACGATGCTCAAAAAAATCGGCGTGCTGAAAAAAAATGAATTAAGCGCGATCATCCAAGGCTTGAATCAAATCGCCAAAGAAATTGCCGCCGGAAAATTCAAGTGGAAACCCGAACTCGAAGACGTTCACATGAACATCGAGGCCGAACTCACGAAGCGCGTTCCTGCTGGCGCGAAATTGCACACCGCCCGTTCGCGCAACGATCAAGTCGCGCTCGACGTGCGGATGTGGTTGCGCGATGAAATCACTTTGCTCCTCGGCGAAATCGCCAGCTTGCAACGCGCCCTCGTCTCACTCAGCGAAAAAAATGCCGACGTGCTGATTCCCGGCTACACGCATCTGCAACGCGCCCAGCCCGTTTATCTCGCGCACCATCTGCTCGCCTACGTCGAGATGCTCGAACGCGATTGCGAGCGCCTCTGGGACTGCCACTCGCGCGTGAACGTCTGCCCGCTCGGCAGCGGCGCGATCGCCGGTTCGACCTTGCCGTTGAAACGCGAACTCGTCGCGAAGCTGCTCAATTTCGTGGACGCGAATGGCAAAGTTCAACTCACGCAAAATTCCATGGACGCCGTGAGCGACCGCGATTTCGCCGTCGAATTTTGCGCCGCCGCCGCGCTGCTCGCCGTGCATCTCTCGCGGCTCGCGGAAGACGTGATTCTCTGGGCCGGCGCGGAATTTAATTTCATCAAGATCGCCGACGCCTACACCACCGGCTCGTCGCTCATGCCGCAGAAAAAAAATCCCGACATCGCCGAACTCGCGCGCGGCAAGACCGGCCGCGTCTTCGGCAACCTGATCTCGCTGCTCACGCTGCTGAAAGGATTGCCGATGACCTACAATCGCGATTTGCAGGAGGACAAGGAACGCCTCTTCGACACCGCCGACACCGTGCGCGCCTCGACGCGGATTTTTTCCGCGATGTTGCGCAACGTAAAAATCAATCGCGCCGCCTGCGCCGCCGCCGCGAGCGACCCGGCGTTGCTGGCGACCGACCTCGCGGATTATTTGGTGAAACGCGGAATGCCATTTCGCCAAGCGCATCACGTCGTCGGCGCGGTCGTGGCGCTGGCGGAAAAAACCGGAAAACCGCTGAACCAACTCACGCTCGCGGAACTGCAAGGTGTGAACCCGACATTCGGGCGCGACGCGCTGGGCGTGTTCAATCTGAAAACGGCGATGGCGAAACGAAACCTGACCGGCGCACCGGGCACAAAGGAGGTCGCGAAGCAACTGGCGCGCTGGCGGGAACAGCTTTCGTGAAATTAAATCTATTGAGGCAGCAGAGAAAACCGATCTAATCGCCAACATAAAGCTGGAATTGCTTTTTGGCGGTCCATTCCTACCCAATTTCTCATTTGTAAAAGTTTATTGCGAGCATCATCGGTTAAATTCTTAAATTCAATATCAGGTATTAAGCAATAGTCTAACATGCTTTTAGCCCATTCTAGGCTAAATCCGTCACTACTACCGAGATCAATTTCATTTAATGAGCTCTTTTCAAAAAACACATCTCTCGAAATATTTCCTTTGCTCAACGATTGGTAAAGCGAAGGCCGTTTGATTTTCAAAATTGAAAGCAGCGAAACTAAAACTGGGTTAGCAAATTGATCATTTGGCAAAGACCCGTAATAAAGCGACATGACGGTAAAAGCTTTTTCGATTTCTCGCAGGGTCAAGTCAAAATGATTGGCGAAAATCGCGGCGCACGTTACAAGAAAATGGCCGTCTTGAACTCGACTGGATAATCCGTAGTGGCTCAAAAGCCGATTACAATATTCTTTGCGACCTGTTTCGTATTGAAATGAAAATTTAGATTGCTGGCGTGGCAAATCTACAAAAAGATTTCCGAACTTTAACAGATAAGCTTCGGCATCCGCATTGCCATAAACTGTTTGGATGTAGCTCTCGATTTGGCTGCGGTTGACCAGCAACACGAATGCTACGCCTTTAACATCGAATAAATGTTTAATTCGTTCGAGCAAGCCGAGAGCAAAATCAGGGCGGCAGCGGTCAAGTTCATCCACAATGATAGTCAGAGGAAATTTTTGTTCTTCTCGAACTTTAGCAGCGAGTTTTTCCAAGCTTTCCTTGAATTTTTTGAGAGCGTCTTTCTCTACACCATAATTCTCAATTTTCTTTTCAATTACATCTGCACCAATTTCAGAAACGCCAGTTGCGATTTCTTTAAGCTCGTCCACATGCGCTGATTCAACAGCACCCAACGAAGCTGCGCGCAGACCAACTTTTACCGCTAGTCCAGCGAGGCGTTTTCCAACTTCGACGGCGGTTTCTTTGAACTCGCGGCGTTCAAGTAATCCTTTTCCATCAGAAAGTTTTTTATTTGCCAGTTCAAGAATTTCGCCTGAAAAAGAAACGAATGGATCATCAAAATAATCTGTGGCGTAAGCGTCAAAATAAATCGTCTCAAGGTTTCGTTGCTTGAGTTGAGCACGCCACATTTCGGAAAATGTTGTCTTTCCTTCACCCCAAGGCGCGTTCACAAAGATGACCAAGCTTTCTTCGACATGGAGAAGCAAATTGTTTAGCGAGTCGGCAAAATCTTTTCGGCCAAAAAGCGCGTGACCGAATGGGTTCTTTTCGTCAATGATTGCCTTTGGCGGATTTATTTTCATGCTGTCGTTTTAGGCTACACACGATTGCACTTCAAGAACAGATAATCCAAACTGGCGGTGCAAATTGAATTCTGAAAATTGGTCTGTCTAAAAATGCCAACGGCGTTAAATGATCTGCTCCAGGCGACGTCGCGCTCGTTTTATCTGACGTTGCGCGTGTTGCCCGCGCGCGTGCGCCCGCAGATCGGCCTCGCCTACCTGCTCGCGCGCACAACCGACACCATCGCCGACACCGAACTCGTCCCGCCCGTCCAGCGCATCCACGCGCTGCAAATCCTGCGCGAGCGCATTCTGGGTTCGCGCACCGAGCCGGTAAATTTCACCGACCTCGCGCAACATCAAGGTTCGCCCGCCGAAAAATTATTGCTGGAAAAAACCGAGTCGAGCCTTGCGCTGTTGCAAACGCTTTCGCCGCAAGATTTGAAACTCGTCCGCGACGTTCTCGTCACCATCACGAGCGGACAGGAACTGGACTTGCGCCGGTTCGCCAGCGCGTCCGCCGAAAAAATCGTCGCGCTCGAAACGGCGTCGGAGCTGGACGATTACACTTATCGCGTCGCCGGCTGCGTGGGCGAGTTCTGGACGAAGATTTGCCGCACGCATCTGTTTCCGCAAGCGCGACTGGATGAAGTGCAGTTGATCTCGGACGGCATCCGTTTCGGCAAAGGTTTGCAGCTCTTGAACATCCTGCGCGACCTGCCGGATGATCTGAAAAAAGGCCGCTGTTATCTGCCGACACAAAAACTGGATGAGGAAAAGCTGTCGCCGGAAACCCTGCTGTCGCCTGCGAACGAAAAAAAATTCTTGGAGTTGTTCCACGAATATCTCGACAAGGCGGAATCGCACCTGTCGGCGGGGTGGCGTTACACGAACATGCTGCCGTTCGGACAGTTCCGCGTCCGTCTTGCCTGTGCGTGGCCGGTTTTGATCGGCATGAAGACGATTGAAAAACTGCGCGCGGCGAACGTGATCGAACTGCGGCAGCGCGTGAAGGTTTCGCGCGCCGAAGTGCGCGGGATGATGATGCGTTCGGTGCTGGCCTGTCCGTTCCCGAAGGCGTGGCGAAACCTGTTTCCCGCGACCGGAAAAGCAGTTGCGTCCGGCGAAAAATTGGCGTAAGAAAAGATATGCGAATTTTCAAGTTTCTCCTGGCGGCTTGTGTCGCGACCGCCTGCGCAAGTTTGATTTCCGCCCGCGCAGACCAGGACAATCCGGCGCAGGCCGCCGCGCGCGCGGCGTTGATTGAAAAAATGAACGAGCTGGATAACGGCCAGCAAAACCAGACGCCGACGAACACCACGGCACCGGCAGAAACAAATGCGCCGACAACAGCGACACCCGCAGCTCCGCCGCCGATCGTGGTCACGGCTTCGGGCGCGACAGTCGAACAGCCGAGCCAGCCGACAAATGCAGAAACGGCAACGCCTGCTCCCGCACAACCCGCAACTGCTCCGGCTCCTGAAATGACATCAACTTCAGTTCCAGCTCCGGTCGTGGTTCCTGTTGTGACATCGCCGCCGACAAATCCGGTCGTGCAGCCGACCGAACCCGCGCCCGCTCCGGCGGTCGCCGCGCCTCCCGTCGTGGAAACCAAACCGGTCGCTTCAAAACCGTCCGTGAGTGAGATACAACCCATCGTTGCGCCGCCGCTGCCGATTTCCACGAGCAAGGAATCGCAATTGCAGGCATTGCTCGAAAAATACAAGGCCGACCAGATCACCCCCGCCGAATATCAGAAACAACGCACGGCGATTCTGGCGCAGCCGGATTGATCGGAACACGATCGGTTTTCCGCCCGCCGGAATTTCCCCGGCGGGTTTTTGTTTGTGAACGCCGGACGTTGAACCTTAAACTGATTTGCCATGCACGATTTCCGTTACATCGGGAAAAAATTGTTTTGCGAAGGCGTCGCCGTCGAAACGCTCGCGCGTAAATTCGGCACGCCGCTTTTCGTCTATTCGCAGCGCACGCTGACGGATCATTTCCAAAAACTCGATTCTGCGCTCGCGCCGCTCGACCATCTGGTTTGTTTCGCGATGAAGGCGAACTCGAATCTCGCCGTCATGCGGACGATTGCCGATTTGGGAGGCGGCTTCGACATCGTGAGCGGCGGGGAATTGCGGCGCGTCACCGCGGCGGGCGGCGACCCGCACCAATGCGTTTTCGCCGGCGTCGGTAAAACGGAGGACGAAATCGAATTTGCCCTTCGGCAAAATGTCTATTCGTTCAACGCCGAGAGCGAACCGGAGTTGCTGCGCATCAATAAAGTCGCCGCGCGGCTGAAAAAAATCGCGCCCGTCGCCGTGCGCGTGAATCCAAACATCGAAGCCAACACGCACGCGAAAATCACGACCGGCACTTACGAGAACAAATTTGGAATCGCGTTCGAGCAAATCGAAGGCGTGTATGCCCGCGCAAGCAAATTGAAAAATTTGCGGCTGCGCGGACTTCAGATGCACATCGGCTCGCAAATCACGGAAGCGAGTCCGTTTGAAAAAGCCGTGCGCAAAGTCTTGCCGCTCGTCGCCAAACTGAAAACGAGATACGGCCTGGAATTTTTCAGCATCGGCGGCGGGCTTGGGATCGTTTATCAGCCCGCTCTCGCCAGCGGCGCGGCAAGCTGGTGGAAATCGGCGGTGGCAAAAAAAATCATCACGCCGCAAAAATACGCCGACCGCCTTGTGCCGTTGCTCAAGCCGCTCGGTTTGAAAATTTTAATCGAACCCGGCCGTTTCATCGTCGGCAACGCGGGCATTCTGGTCACGCGCGTCGAATATGTGAAACGCACCGGCCGGAAAAATTTCGTCATCGTGGACGCCGCGATGAACGATCTGATCCGACCCGCGTTCTACGACGCGTATCACGAAATCGTGCCGCTGGTGAACAAATCCGGCGCAACAATTTCTTCCGACGTGGTCGGACCGATTTGCGAATCGGGCGATTATTTTTGTAAAGACCGACCGCTGCCGAAAGCCGGCGAAGGCGATTGCCTCGCGCTGTTGAGCGCGGGCGCTTATGGCTCGGTCATGGGCTCGAATTACAACGCGCGTCCGCTTGCGGCGGAAGTCCTGGTGAGCGGAAAAAAAATCGCCGCCGTCCGCGAACGCCAGCCGGTGAAAGCGATTTGGGCCGGCGAGAAAATCGCGCCGTGGCAGAAGTGAAAAGATTTATTTCGCGATCTGTCCGCGCGTGACGCCGAGCTGGTTCATCAATTTCAGTTCGCGCCATAGTTGTGTTCCGTCAATTTCGCCGCGTAAAAGCTGGCGATATTTCACGATGGTGCGTTCGACCATTTCCGGCGATTCATCGAGAAACTCCACGCGAAAATTCCGCACGCCGAGTTCGATCATCTTGGAAATGTATTCCGCGCCGGTCTGCGTCTGCGAATTGAAGACCGTGTTGCGGCAGCCGGCGTCCGCCTTGAGCGCGTGTTCCGCGCCGACGCGGTCGCGCAGTTTCACGACATGCGTGTCGCACGGGCGGCCGCAATTCGTGTAGTCCGTGCCGCTCGAAAGAAACGCACAGAAGACGCAGTGCTCCATGTGAAACATCGGCATATGCTGATGGATCGTGACCTCGAACCATTCCGGCGGCGCGGCGCGCAGCAACGCTTCGAGTTGCGTGAAATTCAAATCGTAGGATGGCGTGATGAATTCCAGCCCGAATCTGTTTTTGAAATAATCCGCCGCGAACCGGTTGGCGATGTTCAAAGAATAATCGCCGCGCTTCCGGTCGTCCGCAAAAAATTTCAAGTGATCGTAATTGCGGACGAGATAACCGTCGGCATTACACGAACGCACCAGTTTCAAAATCCATTCCTCGCCTGTTTTGAAGATGCGTGGAGGGGCAACAAAAATAGTTGATGGCTGAGGGTTGAGAGTCGATGGATTGTGCGCGAGAGCAACGGCTTCGCGATATTTTTTAGGATCTTCAAATTCACAATAAATTGTCTGCACGCCGCACTTCAACGCGGCTTCGAGTTGCGAAAGGTTGCGGATAAGAACGATCAATTGCGGCTGGCAGTTTGTGGATTGAGAATCTGCAGAAGCTGTCACGACTTCGACTTTGCCATCGTTCAACGTCCAGCGCTTCGATTGCGACCATAATTTTTCCAGTTCGTTCACAATTTCGCGACGCAGGCGGTTTAATTCACTGATTGGCAACAAAACTTCGCCTATGAGTATATTTTTTAGTTCTCCAAATTTGAACGGCGTTCCGCCAAGGCGGCCAAGCTGTTCGCGCAAACGTTCGGTCGTGAGCGGTTGTTTCTCTGCTTTTGTCAATGGCATCGCCGATTCGACTTTCGTGATATTTCCAAATTCGTCGCGCGCGATGAGCGTTAACGGTTTGCCGATGCCGCCGTGAACTTCGATTTCGATCGGCCGTTGAAATTTCGGCGTGTCGCCTTCAAAACTTTTTCGCAGCCGTTTGTCGAGTTCCGGATCGCTCGTCTTCCAAAGTTTGTCACCGACATGAATGCGTGAAAAATCAATGTCGCCGTGTCCAAACTCCAGAACGGATTCTTCGGCGTCTTGAATTTTGCCTCTTGAATTTTTGATTCCATAAACACGCCCACCTTCCTCTTTTTCGTCCGGCCTGCCCGCGTCGAACACCACGCCGTCGCCGGGTTTGAGCGGCGCTGCGAGTTTCAGAAAAACTTTTTCAGCGTGAACATGCGTGACTTCACCGAGAAACACGCCGCGCTTTTTGCCGAAGCGCGCGTGGACGAGTTCCTGATTGTTGACGCCGCCAAACCAGCCGGTGTAAAGGCCGCGGCTGAAAGCCATTTCCATATCGTAGCGGCTTTCGGCAGAAAGCCGCAAATCTCCCGAAGAATCAGCGGCGTTCTCCCGAACGCCGCTACGCGAAAGATCGTCCAGTGCTTTGCGATAAATCCGTGTGATGTTCGCAACATATTCCGGCGATTTCAAACGGCCTTCGATTTTCAGCGACGCGACTCCGGCGCGAATCAAATCCGGCAAAACTTCCAAGCCGGACAAATCCTGCGGACTCAACAAATACCGTTTGTCGCCGAGCGGAACCTGTTTGCCGTCGGAAATCAAATCGTAAGGCATCCGGCACGCCTGCGCGCATTCGCCGCGATTGGCCGAACGTCCGCCAAGCGCTTCGCTCGTCAGACATTGGCCGGAATAGGCGACGCAGAGTGCGCCGTGGACGAAAACTTCGAGCGGCATCTCAAATGCCGCGGCTGATACGGAATGAATTTTTTCGATCTCCTTGATCGAACATTCGCGCGCCAGCACGACGAGATTGCAGCCAAGCTCGCGCGCAAATTCAATCCCGCCCGCGCTTGTCACCGTCATCTGTGTCGAGGCGTGAATCGGAAAATCGGGCGAAAGTTTCCTGATGAGTCGGCAAATCCCGACATCCTGCACGATGGCCGCGTCCACTCCGGCAGAAATGATGGCGCGCAGATATTTTTCCGCGTCGGCCAGTTCATTTTGAAAAACCAGGATGTTGAACGTGACGTAACCTTTGACGCCGCGCCGGTGCAGAAATTCCATCAGCTTCGGCAGATCGCTTTCGGTGAAATTGTCCGCGCGCATCCGCGCGTTGAATTTTTCGAGGCCGAAATAGATCGCGTCCGCGCCGTTCTCGACGGCGGCCTTGGCGCAGTCCCAATCTCCGGCGGGCGCGAGCAATTCGGGCAGGCGCAGCATATTTTGCGCGCCTGATTTGCTTTTGGCAGTGTCTATCGTGGCGGTTGAAACCATCCGGTTCAAATCATAACCGAAAAATCCCGCCGAAACAAAATCCGTTTCTTCGTGTAGAACATTTGCAATCGGGCGCGGCGGGGTTAAGCTGAACTTGTGAACAATGAATTTTCCACCGCCGCTCACTGGCAGGATGACTTCGATGAAGCCGGCCTGCGCCAGTGGGCGGAGAAATTGCATTCCCAACTCGGAGATCGCCCGGTTTCACTGGGTCTCGTCTTCATGTCGCCGAAATTTTTTCCGAATGCCAAGCAGACACTGGAAATTTTACGGGTTCACGCGCGGATTCCGCTGCTCACGGGTTGTTCGAGCACCGCGCTGGTTTGCGGCGATCGTGAAATTGAAAGCGCGACCGGCATTGTGCTCGCACTTTATTCCTTGCCCGGCGCGGAGTTGAAAGGTTTTCGTTTCACACAAGAGCAGATTGAAGAAGCTAACGGCGCGGTGTACTGGCATCTGGAGACCGGCGTCGAACCAAAGCGCACGAACGGCTGGCTCGCGTTCATTGACCCGTTTCATCTCGATGCCGAAAGCTGGCTGCGCTCGTGGAACGAAGCCTACTCGCCGCTGCCGGTTTTCGGCGGCCTCGCCAGCGGAACTCTTTCCGAACAGACGACGCAGGTTTATCTGAACGGCGACGTCTTCGAGGAAGGCGGCGTGGCGGTTTCCGTCGGCGGCGACGTGAAACTTTCCGGCGTCATCTCGCAAGGCTGCACGCCCATCGGCGAGACGTGGACGCTCACGCGCGTCGAACAAAATTTGATCCACCAGATCGCGAACCGTCCCGCCTACACGGTGCTGGCCGACACGGTCCAAAAACTTTCGCCCGCCGACCAGCAGAAGGCGCGCGGCAATCTGCTCATCGGCCTCGTCGTCAACGAATACCTCGAGGATTTTCATCGCGGTGATTTTCTTGTGCGCAACCTCATCGGCGGCGATCCGAATTCCGGCGTGCTCGCCGTCGGCGCGCTGCCGCGCGCGGGACAGACCATCCAGTTCCAGCGGCGCGACGCGGCGGCGGCGACCGAGGACATGGGTGAACTGCTCGCGCGCTCGAAAAAAGAACTCGGCGGCGCGACGATTTACGGCGGCTGCCTTTGCTCCTGCAACGGTCGCGGAAAAAATCTTTTCGGCACGCCGGACCACGACGCCGTCCTCGTCCAAAAGGAATTCGGACCGATCGGCCTCGCCGGATTTTTCTGCAACGGAGAAATCGGTCCGGTCGGCAAAAAAAGTTTTTTGCACAGCTACACCGCATCGCTCGCACTGTTCGTGAAGAAGTAATCGCACTTCGCCATTGCTTTTGCCGGGCGGCGCGGCATTCTCGCATTGGAAATGCCCGAGGAAAAACAACAGGAATCAAATCGTCCCGCACAGCCGCGAACAGGCGGAAGACGCCGCGGTCATCGCGGTGGACGCGGACGCCGCCGTCCCGCGCCGGCCGGTCCGGTTTCCGGGCAATCGGAATCTCCGGCGAAACAAATCGAACCGCCGATCCGTTTGAGCGAAACATTGGTGCGTCCCGTGCCGTCGCGTCCCGTCCTGTCGAAGCAAAAAGTCCAGCCTCCAGTTCCCGCTCCGCGCGCCGCCAAGCCGGACGGCCCGGTCGTTGGTAAAACCGAATCTGCGGCAGCGGCTGTCAGCAAAGCCGTTGATGAAGTCCGGCAAATCGTCGAGTCGCTCGAACACGCGCTGGAACAGATGGAAGAAGTGCTGAAACTGGTTGAACTCGCCGAGCATCAGAAATTCGACGACGAACGCGAAATCGAATCGCTGCGACGCGCCTTGCGAAAAATCCAGCCGCCGCGCGGCAGACGCGAAGAACAGCCGCAGGCGGACGATTGATTTTGCCGCGACTATTTCAAAAGCTCCCTGACTTTTTCAGTTTCACTCGTCGGCGGCTGGCAGGAATTCCCAGTGCAAAGATAAACCACCTCTTCATTTTTTGCGGGCAAACCGCGCGCAAACTCCTCGACCGCGCCCGCATTGCCCAAAACAATTTTGTCCGGCTGATAGACCGAGTGCGCCGCGCGTAAAAGTTCCCGCGCCTTTTGAGAATCTGGATTTCCCGCGATCACGACGCGTTTCGGCTCCTGCAGCGAAAAATCCAGCGCGTGCAGCATGAACGGCATGGCCTGCGGAAATTTTTGCAATCGTTCGGAAAACAGGCGTAAAGTTTTTTCGGCGGCTTCCGTAAAATTTTTCCTTCCGGTGATTGCGCCAAGCTTCAGCAACGACAAAGTGGCGACGGAATTTCCCGAAGGTTCCGCGCCGTCGTAATCGTCCTTCACTCGCAAAATCAAATCTTTCGAACCGGCGGAGCTTTGCCAGAAACCGCCATTTTCCGCGTCGAAAAATTTTGAGAGCATCGCCCCGGCCAGTTCGATGGCGAAATCCAGATGCTTCGGTTCGAGCGTGGCTTCATAAAGTTCAATCACGCCTGAAAGTAAAAACGCGTACGCTTCGAGCAATTGCACGTTGTCGCGCTCGCCGTCGCGCCAGCGATGAAAAAGCATTTTGGATTTTTCGTCCCAAAGTTTTTCGCGGATGAACTGCAAATTTTTCTCCGCCGCCGCGCGATATTTTTCATCGCCTAAAACCATGGATGCCCGCGCAAAGGCACCGAGCATCAAACCATTCCATGAAGCGAGAATCTTGTCGTCGCGATGCGGGCGGATTCGTTTCGTGCGAACGCCGGACATTTTCCTTTTTGCCGATTCGAGCAACGGCAAATCTTCCGCCAGCGCGTTTGGATTCACGACGCTCAATACATTCTGTCCTGACAGCGGCTGCGGATGGCTGTGGTCGACAAAATTTCCTTCTGCGGTGATTCCGAAAAATTTCGCGGCGACGTTGAATTCATCCACGGTCAGCAATTTGGAAAGCTCTTCTTTCGTCCAGCAATAAAATTTTCCTTCGTGGCCTTCGCTGTCGGCGTCCTCAGCGGAAAAAAATCCGCCGCCGGAATGCGTCATGTCGCGCAAAGCATAATCCAAAATGTCGCGGACGACTTCGGCGTGACGCGCGTCGCCACTGACAAGAAATGCGTCGAGGTAAAGCTGCGCGAGTTGCGCATTGTCATAAAGCATTTTCTCGAAATGCGGGACGAGCCATTCGGCGTCCACGGCGTAGCGCGCGAATCCGCCAGCGAGCTGGTCGTGAATGCCGCCAGCGGCCATGCGTTCGCAGGTGTGCAAAACCATTTTTATTGCCACGTCATCGTCGAAACGTTTCGCGACGCGCAAGACCAACGATGGAATGGACGGCTGCGGAAATTTTGGCGCGCCGCCGAAACCGCCGTGGCGTGCGTCATACATTTTTTTGAAAAATTCCGCCGCATTTCGCAAGACGTCCGCGTTCAGCAACAAATTCGATTCGGCGAGACTTGCGGTTGCCGCTTCGAGCCGCGCATGGATTTCGTCGGCAGATGAAGTGATTTCTTCGCGGCGCTCTTTCCAAAGTTTTGCGATTTGCCGGAGCAGTTGCAGAAAACCCGGCCGGCCGTGACGATTGTCCGGCGGAAAATAAGTGCCGCCGAAAAACGGCTTCAGATCGGGCGTGAGAAAAACATTCAGCGGCCAGCCGCCACTACCGGTCGTGGATTGCACGAATGTCATGTAAATCTTGTCCACGTCGGGGCGCTCCTCACGGTCAACCTTGATGCTGACGAAATGTTCGTTCAAATATTTTCCGACTTTTTCATCCTCGAAACTTTCGCGCTCCATGACGTGGCACCAATGGCACGTCGAATAGCCGATGCTCAACAAGATCGGCTTGCCTTCGCGGCGCGCCTTTTCAAACGCCTCGTCGTTCCACGCGAACCAGTCCACGGGATTGTGCGCGTGCTGCAAAAGATACGGCGACTTTTCGCGGACGAGACGGTTTGTGTGAGCGGCGGCCACAATCGAATGATACGATGCGAAAAAGGTTGGCGCACGAATTTTACATCGTCTCCGCCACGCCGCCGCGATAAACTTAAATCATGTTGTCGGAAAAACCGTGGCGGGGCGAGGCCGTGATGCAATTTATTGCATTACAATTAGCCTGCTTTTGTTCCGGCGCGGTTGTCATCGGCCTGCTGCACAAATTTGGCGTCAATGGTTTCAAACAGCCCGAAGATTTTGGGGCTGCGCTGGTCGCAACACTTTGCTTTCAAGGCGCGACATGGATCTTGATTCCGTTCTTTTTGCGGCAACATCAAATCCGCTGGCGCGAGGCGTTTGGCCTTCGCGGGCCGCAATTGCTGCAAACCTTGCTTGTGGCCGCGGGCGTTGTGATCGTTATTCTGCCGGTTGCGTTGTCGCTTGAAAAATTATCGGTGTTCATATTGAATAAAATCGGCTGGCCACTTGTGGATCAGGCCGCCGTGCAGCTGTTCGCAAGCGCAAAAACGTGGTGGGCACGGATTTATTTCGGCGTGTTCGCCATCGTGATTGCACCCGTGGCGGAGGAATTCATTTTTCGCGGAATGCTTTTCCCGTTCGTCAAGCGACTGGGTTATCCGCGTCTCGCGTGGTTCGGCGTCAGCGCGCTGTTCGCGCTCATTCATTTCGACGCGGCGATTTTCGTGCCGTTGTTCGCGCTGGCGCTCGCGTTGACATGGCTCTACAAATTCACCGACAATCTGCTCGCGCCCGTTGCCGCGCACAGCCTGTTTAACGCGGTGAATCTCATTGTGCTGATCTCTCAAAATCAATGAACGAATTCGAACTCATCGCGCGCCTGACGAAATCGTTGACGACAAATGAAAATGTCGTTGCCGGTGCAGGCGACGACTGCGCCGTGCTCGATTTCGGCCTGCCTGAAAAATTATTTTTGTTCAAAACCGACGCGGTCGTCGAAGGCGTCCATTTCACGCGCGAAACGCCGCCGGAAAAAATCGGACACAAGGCGCTCGCGCGCTGCCTGAGTGACATCGCGGCGATGGCCGGAACGCCGAACGCCGCGCTCGTGACAATCGCTCTGCCAGTAAATTTCGATCCGGAATTCGTGGCGAAAATTTACGACGGCCTGAATTTTCTCGCGGAAAAATCCGGTGTTGCGATCGTCGGCGGCGAGACGACGGCGAATCCAGAGCGCATCTTGATTTCGATTTCATTGCTCGGAACGGTTGCGCGCGGAAAACAAGTCCTCCGTTCCGGCGCGAAAGTCGGCGACGCGATCTTTGTGACGGGCGAACTCGGCGGTTCGCTCGCGGAAAAGCATTTGGAGTTCGAGCCGCGGCTGGCCGAAGCGCGCTGGCTTGTGGAAAATTTTCAGGTTCACGCGATGATTGATTTGAGCGACGGCGTTGCCGGAGATTTGCCGCATATTTTGAGAGCGAGCGGCGTCGGCGCGGAGTTGTTGAAATCGGCGATTCCCATTTCGCGCGCTGCAAAGTCGCGACCGAAGCAAGTTGCTTCTGCAAAACCGCCGTTCGCCGCCGCGCTGACGGACGGCGAGGATTTTGAATTGTTATTCATGATCGCCGGCAAAGACGCGGTCAAATTGCTGGATGCCTGGAAGAAAAAGTTTCCGAGACTGAAATTAAGTTGCATCGGGAAAATCGTCGCGGGCGGCGGGATTTTGGTTCGCGACAAAAACGGTTCGCACAAACTCAACGCCAATGGCTACGTTCATTTCGCATAGTCCGGCAGAAACGGAATCGCTCGGCGAAAAATTTGGCCGCGCGGCGCAACGCGGGCTTGTGATCGCGTTGACGGGCGAACTTGGCGCTGGAAAAACACAATTCGTCAAAGGCGTCGCGCGCGGACTTGGGATTCCGGCGCGGGTTCATTCGCCGACGTTCACTTTGGTGAACGAATACGGCGGCGGGCGGTTGAAATTGTTTCATCTGGATTTATATCGGCTCGAAACGCGGGAACAAATTTTGTCCGCCGGACTTGAGGAATTTTTGCAGCCGGACGGCGTGGCGGTGATCGAATGGGCGGAACGGCTGAAGCCGGAAGCCGGAAGGCGGAAGCCAGAACAGAAATGGATTTTTATGACAATCGAAATCCTAACCGAATCGGAACGGAAAATTGCTTATGACGATTTTGGCGCTTGAATTTTCATCGCCGCAACGAAGCGTGGCTGTCGCGCGCGAAGAAAAAGTTTTTGCCGAAGCCGTTGAAACCGGCGGGCGCGGGACAAATGCGTTCGGCATGATTGAAAAAGTACTGGCGGAGACAAAAATCGAGCGCGAACAAATCGAGGCGATTGTCGTCGGGTTGGGGCCGGGTTCTTACACGGGCATCCGTGCGGCGATTGCGATCGCACAAGGCTGGCGATTGGCGCGGGGGATAAAATTATTCGGCGTGAGCAGCGTCGAGGCAATCGCGGCGCAGGCGCAGGCCGGGGAAATTTTTGGCCGGGTGAATGTGGTGAATGACGCGCAGCGCGGAGAATTTTATCTGGCGACTTATGAAATTTCGGCTAGTGGCCGGCGAGAAATAGAACCGCTTCGGATTTTGGCGGCGGCAGAAATCCAGCGGCTGGCGGATGCGAATGAACTTTTGATCGGGCCTGAAGTGTCGCGATGGTTTCCGGATGGCCCGGTGATTTTTCCCAGTGCGGCGACGCTGGCGAAACTGGTTGCGAGCAGAAACGATTTCATCGCAGATGACAAATTTGAACCGATTTACCTGCGGGAGACAAATTTTGTGAAAACGCCGCCGGGAAAGACATTTGTATCCTGATCTTAATTGCGGACAGTTTTGTCAACTTTAATGACACGCACTGGGTATCGGCGCCATTAGACGCCTTGAAGAGAAGTGTTTAAACTTGTCAATATGGTATGTGGCGTGCTACTTTTAGAGTAAGTAGGCGAAGTTTATTGATTTTATGATGTTGCGTTCGGCACAAGCAAAAAGGCAGACAAGGCGCGCCGGTTTTACCCTGATCGAAGTCATGATTTCTTTTCTTGTCTTCACGATCGTGATCAGCGGACTGATTTACGGATATATCCAAGCCAACCGCATGGCGACTTGGAGTTCATGGTCGTTGGCGGCCCAGTCATATGCCTCGCAGGGACTCGAACAGGCGCGTTCAGCACAATGGAATTCGGAGCAGTGGCCCATAACGAACGGGCCGGGGACAGACGATGAACTCGCACTAATCCCATCAGGCGTGGCTACAAATGGCAGTTTGAGCTATTTCCAAACGAACACGTTGGACATTCCGACCACCGGCGCTCAAATTGTTATTACAAACTACATCACGGTCACGAATATTTCAATCAGCCCGCCACTGCGGCAAATCCGTTCGGATGTCGTATGGTGGTTCCCTTTGGACGGCAAATATTACACCGCTACCGTGATCACGTTACGCGCGCCTGACCAATGAAATTATTTCCAAACATCCAGAACCGGACACGTCGGACGAACATTTCAGCTTTCACGATGGTGGAAATGATGATGACAGTCGGGATATTCCTGTTCATTTTCACCGGCGTTATGGTCGCCATTCAGGTTTTTGGTTTGCGCGTCTATACGCTCGCAGCGACCAAGCTGTCAGCCACAAATGGTGCCCGCAACACGTTGGATCAAATTCGCGATGCGATTCGTGAGGCAAAAACGCTGCAGGTGGGAAATGTACCAGTCGGTGGTACCCCCACTTCATTCAATGCCATTTCCGGAACCAATGCTGCAATGGGCAACGCATTGCAAATTTTTCCAACCACAAACGCCACTCCTTATTCGATTTACTATTTGGATCAAAGCTCGTCCACCAATTACTTGAGGGAATATATTTCGACCAGCACTGCCACCAATATCAAAACGCTGGCCGGCTACATCACAAACACGATCATTTTCGACGCCGAGGATTTTCAGGGCAACATCTTGTCGAATAACCTGAAGAACAACCAGGTCTATGGTCTGACACTTCAATTTTACCAATGGGAATATCCCATCGCATACGTCGGAGGCATCGGTCTCAATGCGTATGACCATTATCAATTGCGCACAAAGGTCTGCCGGCGCGCGCTTGATTGAAAAGCAAAAAATGTTATGCGAATTACTCTCAAATCAGTGCAACATAGCGGCAGGGGTTTCGCCTTGATCATAACGCTTATATTTCTGGCTGTCATGCTGATGGTTTTTGGCAGCATGATGTATTGGGTCTCCAGCAATGCCAACGTGAGTTTGCGGAATAACCAGTTCAACATGAGCGAAGCCGCCGCTGAAGCCGCTACTGAAACAGTTCTTTCCCAAATGGACCATGATTTCCTGAACCAAAGCCTCCAAAGCTCGGGCAACTACATTAATCTGCTTCCGAATCAAACCAACGCAGGCAATGTGTGGCCTGTTCAATATGTATATAGCGACACCAACGGCAATACCGGCCAAATCACTGTCAATATGGGTTCCTGGAGTGCCACCACGCAGCCTTTGAACTCACAATACTCGGGCTTATATGGTCTGGTGATGCCTGTCACTCTGACCGCCACGGCCACGCCAATCAGCCAAAATGGCGTGCGCTACATTGTGCCGGCCACGGTTTCCGAATCACTTCAATTCGCTTCCATCCCGCTTTTCCAATTCGCTATATTTTATAATATCAACCTGGAGATCGATCCCGGTGCCTCCATGCCCATCAACGGCCCGGTATTTTCCAACAGGGGACTTTGGTCGGGCAACAACAATGTCACTTACAATTCATCGGTCACCGCTGTCGGAACAGTCTATTACAACGCCAACTCTGCTTCCGGTGATCCTTTTGACTCACTCAAAACTGACAGCGGCACAACCATTGGAAACTTTGCCAGTACGCCAATCAACAACGCAAATGCATTGACCATGCCGATTGCCGGTGTCACCAACAACGATCCCACCAACGTCGAATCCATTCTCCAACTGCCGCCGCCGGCTTATGCCATGGGAACCGCGGCGGGGTATCATGGAGGCGGCACGAATTATCTTGCGAACGAAGCCGACCTCTACATCACCAATTCACCCAACGGCACCAACTGGGGCAGTCTTGTGCCCTATGGCACCAACATGATTATTTATTATTCAGATCCAGCCAACACACCCTATTTGACAAAGGTGGTAAACGATTTTTTCATTCTTTCAAATAAAACCACACATGCCATTTCCTACTCGTCCAATCCTAATACAAATACACTGGCGATATATCATGCCGGGGCGCAAACAAATATTTATTACGCCGGTTATTCATTTGTGACAAATGTTCTCTTCTACGATTGGCGTGAAGGCTGGAACAGCGGAAATGGAATCGGCGGTAAAGGAAAAGCCGTCCAAGCCGTCCAGATTGACATCTCATTGTTAAATATTTGGCTGACCAACGCTTTGGCGAATGCGAATGGCGGCTATACTTATAACCAACAGTGCCAGCTCGGCACCCATAAATCCCATGCGATTGATTCCATTTACGTCTATAACTCTGTTCCGTTGACCGGCACGACACTTCCGGCCGTGCGCGTCGTCAACGGATCGAAATTGCCGTCGGCAAGCAACGCGACCACGCCGAATGGATCAACCCATGGATTGACTATCGCGACACCGTTTCCAATCTATGTGCTGGGCAATTACAATGTGCAGAACACAAGCGGATCGCAACTCGGTCAGGGAACCGACACCTCACACACTTATCCCGCCGCGTTCATGGCCGACGCCATCACCATCCTTTCCACCAGCTGGAGCGATACCACCACAACTAAATGCCCTGATGCGGGCAATACCACCGTGAATGCAGGTTGCCTCGAAGGCATTGTTCAATCAACCAATTCAATCTACAGCGGCGGCGTGGAAAATTTTCTGCGTTTGTTGGAAGATTGGTCTGGTAATACGCTTACTTACAATGGCTCGATTGTAGTCATGTTTCCCAGCCAATATGCGACGAATTATCAGGTTCCGCCTAATCCCAGCCCTACCGGCTATTATCAAGCACCCACCCGCAGTTGGGGGTTTGATTCCAATTTCGCACAACAAGGCGGCCTGCCGCCGCTCACGCCTCAATCCAAGGCCGTCATCCGCGGCAACTGGAACGCTTACTGATTCCGGCCGTTCGTTAAAAACTTTCTTCCGCTTTGGTCATCCGCAGCGATAAACTGCCCGCGTGAAAGCCGCCGTCCTGCACGGACAGGAAAAAATTCGGATTGAAGATGTTCCATCGCCCGCGCTCAAGCCCGGCGAAGTCCGCATCCGCATCGAAACCGCGCTCACCTGCGGCACCGACCTCAAGGTCTTCAAACGCGGCTATCACGCCAGAATGATCACGCCGCCCGCCGTCTTCGGCCACGAACTTTCCGGCGTCATTTCAGAAATCAGTGGCAGCGGACGTGAGTCCGCTCATTTTTCTCCAACGAAAAGTCAGAGCCGGTTTACATCGGCTGCTACGGATTGGAAAGTGGGCGACCGTGTCGTTGTTGCCAATTCCGCGCCGTGCGGCGACTGTTTCTTCTGCAAAAACCATCAGGAAAATCTCTGCGAAGATTTGCTTTTCCTGAACGGCGCTTATGCGGAATCCATCGTCGTTCCCGCGCGGCTCGTCCAAAAAAATCTTTTACGATTGAAGCCGGAAACGGATTTCCGCGACGCCGCGCTGACCGAGCCGCTCGCGTGCGTCGTGCAGGGCGTCGAGGATTTGCAACTGCGCGCAGGACAGAATGTCCTTGTCATCGGCGCGGGACCGATTGGCCTGATGTTCGTCGCGCTGGCAAAAAATCTTGGCTGTAACGTGACGGTCGCCGGCCGTCACGCGGCGCGGCTCGAAGCAGCGAAAAAACTTGGCGCAAGCGAAGTCATTGACATCGGCGACGGAAAAAATCTCGTGGAAAAAATCCGCACCAATTCCAAAATCCGTTTTGACGCCGTGATCGAAGCGGTCGGCAAACCGGAAATTTGGGAGGCTGCCGTCCGACTCGTCCGCAAAGGCGGCACGGTGAATTTTTTCGGCGGCTGTCCGTCCGGCGCGAAAGTTTCATTCGAAACCGAATTGATCCATTATTCCAACCTGACGTTGCTCGCGAGTTTTCATCACACGCCGCGCACAATCCGGCGCGCGCTGGAGTTCATTGAATCGGGCGTCGTTCGCGCGAGGGATTTTGTGGACGGCGAATGTCCGCTGACGCAGTTGCCGGAATTGTTCAAATCAATGGCGGCTGGAAATTCGGCGATCAAAACTTTGATTAAAGTTCACGAGTAGCAGCGAACGTCAGTCCGCTCTGGCTTTTGAAATTATTTCAGGAAATTTTCCAAATCCTTCTGCATTTTTTTCAGGTCCGGCAGATTGATATACATCATGTGTCCGGCATCGAACTCGGCGTAGGTGATGTTCGTGCGGTAAGCGGCGTCGAGTTGCATGTGGTCAAGCGCGTAGTGCACGGTGTCGATCGGGCAGACGAGATCGCAGCGGCCGCCGAGTATGAGAATGCGCATATAGGGATTTTGATTCATCGTCGCGGCAAGTTTTTCGCCCGCGCTGGCATAGCTGTTGTGGACGCCGTAATTCCACGGCTGCACGCCGGCGATGATTTCGTAAGGCAAGTCGTCCTCGAATTTCAATTCGCTGCGGACGTAACTGTTTATCGCAGCAGCAAACGGCCCGTGCACCGCCGCGTCGGACGGATCGAAATCAGGATACGGCGACGCGGGATCGTCGTCGCGCCCGGTGATGCGCGCGTCGTAAGCGCCGAGAATCAAGCCTTCGTCATGCAATAATTGCTTGCGGAAAACGCCTTCGTCCACGCGAAGGTTGTTGTCCTCAATGACCGACGGTTTCAAGCCGGTGAGCCTCACAAGTTCGGCGGCGATTTTCTTGTGCTCGTCGGCGGAGAGCGAATCACCCCGTTGCAACGCGGACGCGTATTCGCCCTTCGCAAAGGCACGCGCTTCGGCGAGTGCCTTGGGCAAATCGTTTTGCAAATCAGGCGGCAATTTTTTGTGGAACTGCGCTGCCGCCGTGTAAGCCGGCAAATAAAGCGGATACGGCAAATCGTTGCCCGCATTGTTCCAGATGGTCGCAAAATCCAAAACGCCGGAGACGAGTATCAGGCCATTCAAATACATTCCGTAACGCGAGCGCAGATGTTCCGCCAGTCCCGCCGCGCGAAAGACGCCGTAACTTTCGCCGCAAAGATATTTTGGCGAAAGCCAGCGCTCGTGCCGCGTCGTCCAGAGCCGGATGAATTCGCCGACGGAATCCAAATCCGCCGAGTCGCCGAAAAATTGATCGGCCTTTTCAGCTTTCGTCGGGCGGCTGAAACCGGTGGCGACCGGATCAATGAAAACCAGATCGCTCGCGCCCAGAATCGAATGCTCGTTGTCCACGAGACCGAACGGCGGCGGCGGCAGCGTGCCGTCTTCGTTCATCTTCACGCGGCGCGGGCCGAGCGCGCCGAGGTGCAGCCAGACGGACGAAGATCCGGGACCGCCGTTGAAACAAAACGTGATCGGGCGGGCGGATTCGTTGGTCCGGCCGGTGCGCGTGTAGGCGACGTAAAAAACCGACGCGCGCGACTCGCCGTTGGAATTAAGTATCGGCAGCATTCCGGTCTCCGCGACATACGTCACGCGCTGGCCGGCGATGGTGACTGTGTTCGTGGTGAACACCGGCTTGTGCGTGGCGTCGGGGATGGTCGCCGCCTCGGATTTGTTTGCGGCTGCCGGCGCGTTCGTTTCAGCAATCGTGGGATCGTTTTTTTCCGCGGCGCGCAAACCGACGGCGGCGGCGGTGACGAGCAAAATCCAGATGATTTTTTTCATGTTCGTTTCGGAGGTTAAAGTATCAAATCGCCGCCGCAATTGCATCACCCATCTCGCGCGTGCCGACTTTGCAGGCGTTCGCTTCGTTCGGATTGAAAATGTCGCCGGTGCGGAAACCTTGTGCAATGACTTTGCCAACGGCTTCAACAATCGCATTGTACGCTCCATGTTCATCGAAGCTGTGAAGCAACATCATCGCAGCCGAGAGAATTTGCGCGATCGGATTTGCCAGATTCTTTCCAGCAATGTCCGGTGCCGTGCCGCCCGCCGGTTCGTAAAATCCAAAAGTGTTTTCACCGCTCGTCGCGCCGAGGCTGGCACTCGGCAACATTCCCAGCGAACCGCCGAGCGCGGCGGCTTCGTCGCTCAAGATGTCGCCGAACATGTTTTCGCAGAGCATCACGTCGAATTGCGTCGGCTTCAAAACGAGCTGCATCGCGGCGTTGTCCACGAACATATGTTCGAGTGTCACGTCGGGATAATTTTTGCCGGTGCGCGTGACGACTTCGTGCCAGAGAATCCCGTTTTCCAAAACGTTCGCCTTGTCAATACTCGTGACTTTTCTGCGGCGCAATTTTGCGGCGCGAAATGCGACGTGCGCGATGCGCTCGATTTCCGGCGTCGTATAAACCATCGTGTCAACCGCGCGAAAATTTCCGCCGCCGATGTCCTCGGTTTTTTTCGGCTGGCCGAAATACATCCCGCCCGTCAGTTCGCGAACAACCAAGATGTCAATGCCGTCGCCCTGCCGTTCCTTCGCGAGCGGGCAAGCGTGCGCGAGCGCTTTCGGCAATTTCACCGGACGCAGATTGGCGAACAGTCCGAATTCTTTTCGGATTCGCAGCAGCGCGGCGCGTTCGGGACGCTCTTCTTTCGGAATCGTCGGGTCACGGTCGGGCAGACCAACGGAGCCGAACAAAATGGAATCGGATTTTTTGCAAAGCGCGAGTGTCGCGTCCGGCAACGCCTTGCCTGCCGCGTCAATGCCAGCCCAGCCGACGGGCGCTTCGGTGATTTCGAGTTTGAAATCGAATTTCTTTTCCACCACGCGCAAAACCTTGATGGCTTCGCGCATGACTTCCGGGCCGATGCCGTCGCCCGCGAGCGCTGCGATTTTGAAAGTTTTCATGAATCAGGAAGTGCCATTCTATTTTTTTGGCGCGGCGAGACAATGGAATTTTACATTCGACATTCGGCATCCGGCATTTGAAATTTCCCGTCATGGCATTGCCCTACAAAGTCGCCACGCTGCTTTACTGCTTCAACAACAGCGACGAAATCCTTTTGCTCGAACGCGCGCAGGAGCCGAACCGCGGTTTCTGGAGTCCGTGCGGCGGCAAGTTGAAGATGGACATCGGCGAATCACCTTACGTTTGCGCCTGTCGTGAGGCCGGGGAGGAAATCGGGCTGAAAATCGCGCCTTCGGATTTGCATCTGGCCGGACTCGTCAGCGAACACGGCTATCAAGGCCGGACACATTGGCTGATGTTTTTGTTCGAGGTGAAACGAAAATTGAATTCGTTGCCGCTGGCGCACGCGGAAGGCCGCTTCCAATTCTTCCGGCGTGAAGCAATCGCCAGCTTGAAAATTCCACAGACGGATCGCGAAAAAATCTGGCCGTGGTTCTGGGAATTTCGCGGTGGATTTTTCGCGGCGCACTGTCATTGTCATCCGGACGGGAGAAACGACTGGACGCTGGAAGAAGCGTTTGTACGAGCCGACACACGGAGACTCTGAATAAAAGTTAGAGACTCCTTACGTCGTCTCCTACAATTTACAAAATGAGCGAACCGATCATTGATTTGCAGAGCGACCATTATTTCATGGGCGAAGCATTGCGCCAGGCTGCCAAAGCTTACGAGGCGGACGAAGTGCCGGTCGGCGCGGTCATCGTGCGCGAAGGACGCATCATCGCCCGTGCGTTCAATCAAGTCGAACAGCTCAAAGACGCGACGGCGCACGCCGAAATGCTCGCGCTGACGCAGGCCGAGAGCGCCGTCGGCGACTGGCGGCTGACGGACTGCTCGCTTTACGTCACGAAAGAGCCGTGCCCGATGTGCGCGGGGGCGATCGTGCATACGCGGCTGGTGCGCGTCGTTTTTGGTGCGAGCGATCCGAAAGGCGGCGCGGCCGGCGGCGCGATAAATCTGCTGCAATTCCCCACGTTGAACCATCGTTGCGAAATCACCGGCGGCGTGCGACTGGAGGAATGCCGGGCGTTGCTGCAAAATTTCTTCTCCGGGCAACGGCGTAAAAATGAAAATCCTAAAAAATAATTCTGGCCTTCTTCCAAAGAAAACAGGGCGTCCTTTTGGGACGCCCTGTTTTTATCAGTGCAAAAAAACTCAAGAGTTATGGGATATCATAGACTGGAGTCACTGTTGGTCCGTTAGTGGCTGTGAGAAGCGCGGCGTCCAAACCAGATACAGAGGCCTGTTGAACGCTGCCATCAGAAATCCCCAAATTACCGACTTTTTGATGCAAATCATTGATACTCCATGCAAACGTAACCCAAGCTTTCGTAAAGGTCGTGGGGCCACTGGGGCCGGAAGCTGAATTCGTCCCAAAGTCTATCAGAGGTGCGGGCGTGCCGCCTGAAGTGGCAGTTCCGGAAATGCCAATATTGCGATCACCCGAGAGGATCATCTGCGGGTAAGCTTCGCTGGAGTCAGCGCCAATAAAATAACTCACGTAACCCAATCCATTTCCAAATTGAAGGAAATTTGTCGCGGAACCTTTCACGTCGGACGGGCAAACCAACAGTTTTGGCGTGCTCAATTCGTTGGACATGCACAAGAAAACATTGGTTATACCGGCAAAACCGCCGGTTCCAAGTCCACCTGATGAATTCAACGTTGCGCTGCGAATCAGTTCCTGCGCTCCGTTGGCGGCGGTGCTGACAGCCATGGGATATTTATCGCCGTTGTCGCCTTCCCAGACGCGGAAGGCCAGGCCGACTTGTTTGAGATTGCTGACGCAATTGATGCGCTGTGCCTTGCGCTTGGCGGCGGCGAGCGCCGGCAGCAACATGGCCGCGAGGATGGCGATGATCGCTATCACGACCAGCAATTCGATGAGCGTGAAAGCCTTTTTCTGTTTGATGCTTTTCATACGTTGATTAGTAAGTTGTTGTTTTTATTTTCGTCCGGGGACAGTTGGCGAACTCTAGCGGAATCATGCAAACTGTCAACCGGATTTCTAAAGATTTCTTTAGCACTGCTGATGCCAACCGCCGTTTCTTTAAAAATTCCAGCAAAAATGCAAAATGATTTCTCGTGGCGATCCAAAAAGGCGTGGATTTCACGCATCAACGCGTGGATTTCACGCATCGGCTGAAAAGTTGTTCGCAAAAAATCGGGTGACAACCCAAATCCTGAAAAAATTTCGGCGGCAAATTCCAATTTCATCTCCAAATTCCCCGCGCCTTCGTGATTGATTTTTCAACGCAATTAACAAACACTAACCGACCCGATGGCCGAGCCAAAAGAAAATCCGCTCATGGAAAAAATCGTGTCGCTGTGCAAGCGGCGCGGGTTCATTTTTCAATCCTCCGAGATTTACGGCGGCATCAACGGCTTTTGGGATTACGGCCCGCTCGGCGTAGAGTTGAGAAAAAACATCCGCGACTGCTGGTGGAACGACATGGTGCGCCGACGCGACGACGTCGTCGGCCTTGAATCTTCCATCATCATGCACCCGAAAGTCTGGGAGGCATCCGGCCACGTCGGCGGCTTCACCGACCCGATGGTGGATTGCAAAGTTTCCAAGCAAAGATTTCGCGCCGACCAGATTTTTTTTGCAGCAATCGTCGTTGACGGAAAAATCGCCGGCTATGTCAGCGCGCTTGAAAGCGAAAAAATTGCCGAGGAACTTCAGGAAAAAGCCGAGGCGTTCAAACGCAAGAAAGCAATTCAAGGAAAACTCGAGCCGGTTCAGCCGCGTGATTTCACAGAGGCGAAGCCGGAAGAAATTCCGTTGATTCCTTCTCCTGCGACCGGCGAGCCGGGCAGCCTCACACCGCCGCGCGGATTCAACATGATGCTCGAAACGAACGTCGGCGCATTGCGCAACGAATCTTCCGTCGCTTATTTGCGGCCGGAAACGGCGCAGGGCATGTTCGTGGATTTCAAAGCCGTGCTCGACACGGGGCGCGTGAAAATTCCCTTCGGCATCGCGCAAATCGGCAAATCGTTCCGCAACGAAATCACGCCGCGTAATTTTATTTTCCGCAGCCGTGAATTCGAGCAGATGGAAATGGAATTTTTCATCAGCGACGAAGATGACTGGGCGAAATGGTATCGTTACTGGATTGACTGGTGCCGCGACTGGCTCATTTCCGTCGGTATTCCGGCAGCGCAACTTTCCGAATATAATCACCTGAAGGAAAAACTCGCGTTCTACTCCAAAGGCACGACGGATATCATGTTCAAATATCCCTTCGGCGTGCAGGAGCTTTGGGGCATCGCTGCGCGCGGCGATTACGATCTTTCGCAACACGCCAAATTCAGTGGCACGCCTCTGACTTATTTCGATGAAGCGACAAAGCGGCGATACGTCCCGCATGTCATTGAACCGGCTGTCGGCGTTGATCGGATTGCGCTGGCGATTCTTTGCAGCGCATATTCCGAAGACCAGATGCCCGACGAAAAAGGCAAAATGGAGACGCGCGTCGTGCTGCGTTTCGCCCCGCGTATCGCGCCAATCAAGGCCGCCGTGCTGCCATTGTTGAAAAACAAGCCGGAGCTGGTAAAAAAGGCGGTGGAAGTCCGCGATGTTTTGCGTCCGCACATGAACGTGTTTTACGATGACGCGGGCGCGATTGGCCGTCGCTATCGCCGACAGGACGAAGCCGGCACGCCGTTCTGCGTGACGGTTGATTTCGACACGCTCGGCGAAAAACCGGAACTCCTCGACACGGTGACGATCCGCTACCGCGACGACGGGAAACAGGAGCGCTTGAAAATTTCTGAACTTTTGGAATTTTTACTGTCTAAAATTCGTTGATGCCTGACACAAAAATAATTCCGAAAACGAAAGAACGCGCGCCGACGCTGTATTTCATCGTTGCGATCAAGCTGGTCAAAGGTCTGGTTTTGCTGCTGACGGCAGCAGGAATTTTTTCACTGGCTGGGAAAGATTTGAGCGATGTGTTCGATCAATTTTTGCGGTGGGTGCATCTGGATCCGGAGCACCGGTTTTTCAGCAACATCGGCGATTGGCTGGACACGATCACGACGGCCAACATCCGCGCCGTCGCTCTGGGCACGACGCTTTACGGTTTGTTTCTGCTCGTCGGCGGCACGGGACTGGCGTTTCGCGCGAAGTGGGCAATCTGGCTGGCCATCGGCGAATCGGCGTTTTTCATCCCGATTGAGATTTTTGAACTGGTCCGCCGTCGCGCACCGGAAATCGCAGACCACCCGCGGCCGGAATTGTTTCACCATCCCAAAATCGGCCTGCTCATCATTCTCGCGCTGAACATTTTGATTGTCTGGTATTTGCTCAAAAACCGGAGGCGGCTGTTCCGACACCATTGAAACGCCGCTGAAAATTGACAATTATTTGCTTGCAAGGGCGGCGCAAAAGGCTTATTAACACAGCACAATTTGAACTGTTCCCGCCGTGCGGGAGCGTCTGATGCAAAAACTTACAGCTATGCCACAACCGACGAGGGTGTTTTGAGCCGCCCTTTTCCTTCCCACAGTTCTTCGTCCGCCGCGTATCTCCGGGTCAACGGCAAAATCCGCGCACGCGAAGTCCGTGTCATCATGGGCGAAAAACAGCTCGGCGTGTTCCCGCTGAACGAAGCCCTGAATATGGCGCGGCAAAACGGCGTTGACCTCGTGGAAATTTCGCCGAACGCCGCACCGCCCGTCTGCCGGCTCGTGGAGATCGGCAAGTTCCGTTACGAGCTGGCCAAGAGGGAAAAAGAATCCAGGAAACGCCAGCACGCCTCGATGGTGAAGGAAATCCAGTTGAGCCCGCGCATTGATCCGCACGACCTCGGCATCAAGGTCGCGCACGCGATCGAGTTTTTGTGCGAGGACATGAAGGTGAAGGCCGCGCTGAAATTCCGCGGACGCGAGATGGCGCACACCGAGGTCGGTTTCGATGTCGTCAACAAGTTCATCACCGAAATCGCGCCCTTTGGCCATCCCGATTTTCCCCCAAAACTCATCGGCCGTGGAATCAACGTGATGATCAGCCCGCTGCCGCGCAACAAGCGCGCGAAAAACCCGCGCGCGGCTGAAAACGAGCACGGACATCCGCCGGAGAAAAACAATCATGAATCTCATTCGACGCCGACACCGTCGAAAACCAAAGTCCCGGTCTCCGAAGAAACGCAGTCCAACGGACTCAACGACGCGTTTTCAAAACTCGAAGTGAAATCGTAGCGGCGGACGTGAGTCCGCTCTGACCAAAAATTGAGCCGACTCACGTCGGCTGCTGCGGAGCGATTTTCCAGCCGCGCACCAGATCGGGAAAACGGCAATCATCGCAGACCGCGTTCGAATGTTCGCAAAAATCGCGGACGATCTGCATCAATCCCTGTTGCGCGACAGCCGTCTTGAAAATTTTGATGTCAAATGGTGGCCGTGCGCAAGCACCGAGCAAACGCTGGCGCGCGAGTTTCAGGACCGAATTGTCCTCCGCCGCCGGCCACTCGAAAAATCGCCGCTCTATTTCGCCTAGGATTTTTTGATTGCTGCCTTCTTTGGCCCGAATCCAAAGCCACGGCAAAATGACGTTCACGGCCAGATCCGTCACGCGCGCGTCGCCCAGCAGCGGCTGCGGCTTCTTCAAACGCGCCGATTTGAACGTCCAATGCCATGACCAAAACTCGTCATGCCCGACCTGCAAAATTTCGTGAAGCGACTCCAATAATTTTTTGTCGGGAATTTCCGCCACGCTCCAATTTTCGATTTTGGAAACCAAATTTTTGGCGGCAAGCCAGTGCGACGCCAGCGCAAGCCGGCGCTGCGGATGGTTCGTTGGACGCAGGCCGTGAAATCTCCAGACGGCGCGCGGCAAAATCAAATCTGAAAATTCGTCGCGCTCGCGCCACCAAAAATCCCAAAGCTCGCGAAAATAATTTTCCGGTTTCGCGAGCTTTGTCGCGCCGGAATTTCGCCCGGCAAAATGAAGGCAGGCCGGTTCGGTTGGCAACAGACCGCCGATGCCAAGAAATCGCGCCTGAAGTTCGAGCGCCGAGTTTGCGGCGCGCGACCAGCGCGATTTTGTTTCCGCCAGATTTTGCATCGGCCAGACGTTGTGCTTGTAGCCGAGCGCGCGAAAAAGATTTTCCCAAAGCGCCTGTTCCCAACCGGCATTTTTGGCGCGGTCAAGAATCGCCCTGGCCTTGCTTTCAAACCGGACGCGCGCCGCTTCGCGCAAAAGTTCATCAAGTTGCACTTCGTCCAGTTCCCGCAACGGCGCGCAGCATTTGCCGCGCAAATTCTCCGGCAGCGAGCGCAGCGGTTCGTTTTCGAGCGATAAACTCAATTCCGCCAGCGGCGCATCGAGGACATTTTTCAAAGACAAAGCCGCAGGAACGGTTTCGTCCGGATTCGATTTTGTTTCGTCCCAGACGACGTGAAGCAAAACGTTTTTAAAAGCCGGATTTTTGTCGTGGCCGTGCGCGCGCCAGCCGCTCGCACGCAAATCGATTTCCACGTCGCCAGAACGCGGCGGCTCATCGCCGATTTGCAGGACAGCCCCGCGAAAATCCGGCCCGCCTTCGACGCTGGCGAATCCGGGATGAAAAACGCGCACAACTTTTCCAGCGGCGGTCGTAAGCCGGTCGCGCTGCAAACGTTGATGCTGCCAGACGGCTTGAAGCAGCCGCTCGGCCGGCGCGTCATTTTCTTCGCGCAAGAAATCCGCCGCGCGGGATTGCGCGCGCCACGCGGCATAAAAATTTCGACCCGTCGAAGTCACCCTGTGATTGCTTTTGCGCGAGTGACGATGCAAAGTCAAGTCCGCTGCGAAAAATTTTGAACGCATCCAACCACGAGTTTGCCTGTTAGTATATGCAGTGGCTTAATTTTTGTTGGCCGTGAATGCTTTTTTTCGGCTAAACTCCGCAAGCATTGATGAATTAAAAGGCGATGATCCAGGTGACACATTTGACGAAGCGCTACGCCGGTCGCACGGCGGTGAGCGACGTTTCGTTTTCGGTCGCGCGTGGCGAAATCGTCGGCCTGCTCGGACCGAACGGCGCGGGCAAAAGCACGACGATGCGGATTTTGTCGTGTTTCATGCCGGCGACGAGCGGCACGGCGCGCGTGGCGGGCTTCGATGTCTTTCATCAATCGGACGAAGTGCGACGGCGGATCGGTTTCATGCCGGAAAATAATCCGTTGTATCCTGAAATGCGCGTGCGGGAATATCTGAAATTTCGTGCGCGTTTGAAAGGTCTCGGCTGGAAAAAATCGCGCGAGCGCGTGGACACGGTGATGGAACAGTGCGGGTTGACGGACGTGCGCCGCCGCATCATCGGGCAGCTATCGAAAGGTTACCGCCAGCGCGTCGGTCTGGCGGACGCACTCGTGCACGAACCGGAACTGATCATTCTGGACGAGCCGACCATCGGCCTTGACCCGAATCAAATCCGCTCGGTGCGGCAATTGATAAAAAGTCTCGCGGGAAAACACACGGTGCTGATTTCGACGCATATTTTGCCGGAAGCGGAAATGATGTGCAGCCGGATGCTCATCATGTTCGACGGGAAAATTCTGGCGGCGGACACGCCGGACAATTTGCAGCGGCTCATGGCGGGCAGCAGCCAGATCGTCGCGGAAATCTGCGCGGGCGCGCACGAGTTGCGCGACGCGTGGTCGCAGATGCCCGGCGTCGAGCAGTTCGACGTTTCGTCCGCGGAGGGCCAATTCCAGCGCTGCGCCCTGACGCCGCGTGATGGATACGACTTGCGCCCGGCGATTTTCGCCCTCGTGCGCGAGCGCGGCTGGGTGTTGCGGGAACTGACGCGCAACCGCCATTCGCTCGAAGACATTTACGTCCAGGTGACGAAGACGAACGAGGAAGAAATCTGATGAAAATATTTTGGACACTGGCGCGTCGTGAACTGGCGTCGTTTTTTTTATCCGTGGCGGGCTACGTCATCATCGCGGCGGTGACGCTGTTGACCGGCTTGAGCTTCGTCGTGCTGATGACCAACCTCGGCAGCGACCCTTCGCCGATGCCGGTGACGGAAATGTTTTATCGCACCTACTTTTTCTGGCTGATCGTGCTGCTGGCCACGCCGGTCATCACGATGCGGTTGTTCGCGCTGGAAAAAGCGACGGGCACTTTTGAGACGTTGATGACGACGCCGGTGAGCGATCTGCAGGTCGTCGCGGCGAAATTCGCGGCGGCGATCATTTTTTACACGGTGATGTGGCTGCCGATGCTCGCGTGCCTGTTCATCGTCCGGCATTTCACAAATCAGCCCGGCGCGCTGGACAGGGGCACGATCGGCGGAATGTACCTTGGAATTTTCCTCGTCGGTTGTTTGTTTCTGTCGCTCGGCTGTTTCGCATCGTCCGTCACGCGCAGCCAGATGGCGGCCGCGATGATCAGTTTTGTCCTGGGCGTGAGCTTGTTTTCGCTCGGATTTCTGGCCGAGGCGATCCCCATGACGGCGCAGTGGCAATCGCAAGTGTTGTCGTATTTCGGCTTGTTCGAGCAAATGGGCGATTTCGCGCGCGGCGTGGTGGACACGCGCCCGGTGATTTTCTACGTGAGCGCGACTTTTTTCTTTTTGTTCCTGACCTTGCGGGCGGTCGAAAGCCGGCGCTGGAGATAAAATGCCGACTGAAACCCAACCCAGCTTCTCGCCGCGACACCGGTGGAAAATCGGATTCGACGTGCTCGTGCGCACGGCGCTGGTGCTGGCGATCGTCGTGATGGTGAATTATCTCGGCGCATTTTTCTCCCACCGGTTCTATTTGAGTTCGCAGACGCGAGTCGAGTTGTCCTCGCGCACGTTGAGCGTGCTGCATTCGCTGACGAACCGCGTCGCCGTGACGCTTTATTACGACAAGAGCGAGGAGCTTTACCCAATGATCGTCGCGCTGCTGAACGAATATCGCGCGGCGAATCCGAAAATTTCCGTCAAGTCCGTGGACTACGTGCGCGACGCGGGCGACGCGCAGAAAATCAAGGAGCAATACAAATTAAGCTCCGCGACGGACAAAAACCTCGTCATTTTCGATTGCGACGGACGTGTCAAAATCGCCAACGGCGACGAGCTCTCCCAATACGGGCCGGACGGGGTCACAAAAGATAAAAAAATCGAATTCCGTCCCGTCGCCTTCATGGGCGAAATGCTGTTCACCTCGATGCTGCTCGCGCTCGAAAATCCCAAGCCGCTCAAGGCGTATTTTCTGCAAGGTCATGGCGAGCCGTCGTTGTCCGATTCCGCCGATTTGGGTTACTTGAAATTCGGCGCGATCCTCGGCGAAAATTACATCGCCACGGCACCGCTGCAATTGTTCGGCAACAGCGTCATTCCGGACGATTGCAACCTGCTCATCATCGCCGGGCCGCAGACGGAATTTTCGGATTTGGAACTGCAAAAAATCGATCAATACCTCGCGCAAGGCGGAAGGCTGTTCGTGCTTTTCAATTATTTTTCCGTCAAACATCCGACCGGACTCGAACCGATTCTCGCGCGCTGGGGCGTGAATGTCTCTTCCGACATTGTCCAAGACCCGAAGAACACGACTTCCGGACAGGACGTGATCACCTACAACTTCAGCCGTCATCCCGTCGTCAATCCGCTCTCACAACTCGCATTGCAACTCATTTTGCCGCGGTTGATCAGCAGCGTGAACTGGCAAAATCCGCCCGCCGACGCGCCCAAAGTGGACGAACTCGCGTTCTCCGGCGCGACGTCAACACTCGCGGGAGAACCCGGCGATCCGCCGCGCAGTTATCCGCTCATGGCCGCGGTCGAGCAAAAACCTGTCGCCGGCGTCGCCAACACACGCGGCACGACACGCATCATCGTGGTCGGCGATTCGTTTTTTCTCGGCAACCACAACATCGAAGGCGGCGCGAACCGCGATTTCGTCGGCTACGCGGCGAACTGGCTGCTCGACCGCTCGAGTTTGCTCGAAGGAATCGGCCCGCGACCTGTCACGGAATTCCGCCTGACGATGACGCGCGCGCAGCAAAAGAATGTCCGCTGGCTGCTGCTCGGCGCGCTGCCCGGCGGTGTGCTCGTGTTCGGCTGGCTCGTCTGGCTCGTGCGGAGAAAATAAGATGAACACGAAAAACACATGGGTGTGGCTGGTCCTCGCGGCGATGCTGTTCGCGTTCATCTGGTTTTTTGAAAATCATCTGCGCCCCGCAGCGCCGACCGCGACGAACATCCTGCCCGGATTGCAGCCGTCCGAAGTCACGAGCATTCAAGTCATCCCGTCCGGCGCGCTGGAGATCCGCGCCGACCGCACGAACGATTCATGGGTTTTGTCCAGGCCGATTTCATATCCCGCGCAGCCGGCTGCGATCGAGACCCTGCTTGATGCGCTGCAAAAACTCGCACCCGCGACCAAAATCAACGCCGCGGAATTGAGCCAGCATAAAAACTCCGAGTCCGAATTCGGTTTTGAAAATCCGCAAATCTCGCTCGTCGTCGAATCGGACGATCAGCGACGGCAATTGTTGATCGGCAACAAGACCGCGCCGGGCGATCAGGTTTTTCTTCGTATCGTCGGCGTGGACGGCGCCTTTGTCGTGGACGCCGACTGGCTCAAATTCATCCCGCGCTCCGCCGACGACTGGCGCAGCACCGCGCTGGTGGACACCGGAAAAAATGATTTTGATTTCATCGTGGTGACCAACGGCGCAAAAGTCATCGAACTCCATCGCGACGCGACGAACCATCTCTGGCGCATGACACGGCCTTTGCAGGCGCGGGCGGACAACGACCGGATCACCGACGCGCTGCAATATCTGCGAACCGCGAGCGTCTCGCGATTTGTCACCGACGATCCAAAGGCGGACTTGAGCTCGTTCGGATTGCAACCCGCCGATCTGGATTTGTGGCTCGGGCACGGAACGAACTTTTCCGACGCCGTCCATTTCGGAAAAAGCTCCACGAACGATCCGGCGCAAATCTTCGCCAGGCGCGAAGGCTGGAGCACGGTTTTCACCACGGCAAAAGACGCGTCCGCGCCGTGGCGCGTTTCGGTGAATGATTTTCGCGACCCGCATCTGCTTGAAGTAACCGTGCCCGTCGCCGAAATCGAAGTGCATGGCGGCGACAATTTCATTTTGCAGCGGCAGGGTTCAAACGACTGGAAAATCGCGGGCGAAAAATTTCCGGCGGACGCCGAAAATGTGCAAGCCTTCATCAAGCTTCTCGCCGGCATGCGCGTGACGGAATTCGTCAAGGACGTCGTGACCGCCCCCGACCTGCCGCTTTACGGATTGACGAAGCCGACATACGGGATTGTTTTGCGCTCCACAATCGGCGACAGCAACGCCGTCATCGCACAATTTTCCTTCGCGGTCCAGACCAACGGGGTTTTTGTCCATCGCGCGGACGAGGATTTCATCTACGCCATCGCGCCGGAAGATTTCAACCGTTTGCCGGAGAACGGCTGGGAATTTCGTGACAGGCGAATCTGGAATTTTTCCGAGGGCGACGTGGCGCAAATCACACTTCATCAAAACGGCAAGACGCGCACGATGATCCACAACGGTCCGGACAAATGGTCGTTCGCCGCCGGCTCACAAGGCATCATCAATCCCCCGGCGATTGAAGAAACGGCCCACCGGCTCGGCGGATTGGGCGCCGTCGGCTGGATCGGACGCAACATGGCCGAACCAGAAAAATTCGGATTCAAGCCGGACAATCTTTCCATCACGTTCGAACTCAAGGACGGCAAAAAACTCACCGTTGATTTCGGCACGCCCATTTCCGACCAGACGGCGCTGGCCGCCGTGACACTGGACGGCGAACGCTGGGCGTTCGTTTTTCCGCAGACGCTTTACCAGTTCGTCTTGAGTTATCTCACCATTCCGGCGAACGTCCCCTGATATGCGATTGCAACCCGCTTTCTGGCGGAAATGCCGAATCTGTTTTCGCTGGTGCCGCATCACCGCGCTTTTCGCGGTGCTCGTGATGGTTTGCGCCTTTGTCTGGCTCAACCGCATCGGCCTTCCGGATTTTTTGAAAACGCGGCTCGTCGAGGCGCTTCACTCGCGCGGAATCCAATTGGAATTTTCCCGGATGCGGATGCGGGTCACCCGCGGGCTCGTTGTTGAAAACGTCCGCGTCGGCGACGCCAGAATTCCTGACAACCCGACGTTTTCAGTCGGTGAAGTCCAATTGCAACTGGATTTCCGCGCGTTGTTGCGCCGGCGGTTGGAAATCAAAGGACTCGTTTTGCGGCAGGGAAAACTCGTCTGGCCGATCACGCCGACGAACACGCTGGCTCTCGACAACATCCATACCGACCTGCGTTTCCAGGTCAATGACACCTGGTCGCTCGACGATTTTCAGGCCGACTTTGCGGGCGCAAAACTCGCCTTTTCCGGCGATGTCATCCACGCGCCGGAAATCCGCAACTGGAAATTTTTCCAGGGGGAAAAATCCCGCGACTACGGCGCGTTGAAGGGACAACTGCAAAAATTTTCCGAGGCGGTCGAGAAAACCCATTACGACAGCCCGCCGCACTTGAACCTGAACGTGGCGGGCGACGGACGCGACATCCGCTCGTTCAGCGTCCGGCTCGCGATCGCGCAGGCGCGGACACGGCTCGAACTCGAGGGCAGCGGCGAGGATTTGACAAAGTTTTATCACTGGCGCATCCGCGGCATGGTCGAACCGGAAATCGTCCGCCCGTTTTTGACGACGAGCAACGCGATCCACGGACTGAACCAGTTCACGTTCGCCGAACCGCTCGCGTTGGACGTGAATGTGCGCGGGCATCTGGATGATTACGAGAGCATCAGCGCGAGCGGCCACGTGGCGCTGACCAATTTCACACTTCGCGGACAGGCGATGGACAGCGTCGCGGGCGAATTGTTTTATGCGAACCGCGTCCTCAAATTTTTCAATCCCGGCCTGTCGCGCGAGAACGGCGCGCAAAAGATGACGGCGGACATGATCACTTTGAACTTCACCAATCAACTCATTTATATCACGAACGGTTTCAGCATCGCCGACCCGGACGCGATCACCCGCGCCATCGGGCCGAAGACATGGCGGCTGATCGAGCCGTATCATTTTTTGAAGCCGCCGACGGCGCGCGTGAACGGCTGCGTGTCCATGCGCGACGTGAAGAGCCTACACGACGTGGACGATGCCGACTTACGTTTTGACATTTTGCAACCCGCGCCGTTCCAATGGCTCAAACTCAAGACGCCGGGCATCATGGGTACGATCCACTGGCTCGGAGAAACGCTCGTCCTGACGAATTTGACGGCGACATTTTATGGCGGAGACGGAAATGGTTTTGCATTTTTTGATTTTAGTCCGCCTCATCCGGGCGCGGATTATCAATTCATGGTGGACGTGACCGGTGTGAATCTCTACCGGCTCGCGGCGGACTTGTCCTCGCCCACCAACCGGCTTGAAGGAACGCTGGCCGGAAGACTTTTCGTCACACACGCGGACACGCGCGACTGGCGGACGTGGGATGGTTACGGCCATGTCAATCTGCACGACGGCTTGATCTGGAACGTCCCGATTTTTGGGATTTTGTCGCCAGTGCTCAACACGGTTTCGCCGGGGCTCGGCAACAGCCGCGCGACGGACGCGTCGGCGAAATTCACCATGACCAACGGCGTGATTTTCACCGACTCGCTGGAGATGAGGACGTTGATGGCGCGGCTGAACTACGCCGGCACGGTGGACTTGAAGCAGAATGTGAACGCCCGGGTCACGGCGCAACTGTTGCGCGACACCTGGGCGGTCGGCCCGCTCATCAGCACGGTCATGTGGCCGGTGAGCAAGTTGTTCGAATATAAAATCACCGGCACACTCGAAAATCCAAAAAGCGATCCGGTTTATGTCCCGAAATTCCTTTTGATGCCGCTTCATCCCATCCGCAGCATTCAGGAAATATTCCCCGGCGGCGACGTGTCCTCCAGCCCGGCACCGCAAAAATAAAGCTGATTCGCGTTGGCAATCGGTACAACTTTGTCAGTTGTGCTATTGCAAAACCGCCCGGTAAAAACGGCTGGGATAGTTCGTCGCCAGTAAATCGGTGAATTGTATTATGCCGTTTGCACCCGCTGTATTGGTCAACAGTGGCAGCCAGCTTAACAGATTGGTGGAAGCCTCAAGCCGCCAGGTGGTGTTCGAGCCTGTGCTGAACGTGAGTTGAAAACCGCCGTTGGGCGGTTGCGTGATGGCTGCAATTTTCAGCGCTGGTGAAGCAATCAAAATTGGTGTTGCAACAAATGATACGTCATCCACATACCAGCCGGCGGCGGTGCCGATGCCGCCGGAAGCAAAACGAAAGGCCACCTGCACTGTCTGGCCGGCATAAACACTTAAATCCAAAGATATATTGGTCCAAACGCCGCCGGTGCTGCCGTTGAGGTAAGTCGGTGAAATCTGATTCCAAGTGCTGCCGTCGGTGCTGACTTCAACAAAGCCCAGCGCGTTATTGAATTTATACCAATGCCAGAAGCTCAAAGCTGCGCTGCTGTTTGTGGGAATGGCAAACGGCGGGCTGATCAATCTTGAATCCACGTTGTTTGTATAATTGCCCGCCAAAATGGTCGCCGCGCAGTTGGTTCCGGTGTGCGCGGCATTCGGTCCGCTGGTCGGCTTGCCGATTTCCCACGTTCCATCTTCCACCGACCAATCACCTTCGCCGGATTCAAAACTATTCAGGACGGGCTCGCCGGTGACCACGGCGACATCGTCCACATACCAGCCCTGGCCATTGCCGGGGCTGCCGCCATAAAAGCGAAAAGCAATCTGCACGCTCTGTCCGGCAAATGCTCTTAAGTCAATGGACGGGCGCGACCAGACGCCGCCGCTGGTGATGCTCTCATAAGTCGGGGAAATCTGATTCCAACTGCCGCCACTGTTGGTGCTGATTTCAACAAAGCCCAATGCGTTTTCCAAATTGAACCAATGCCAGAAACGCAACCGGGGGAATTGGTTTGTGGCTGGAACGACAAGCCGATTGGTGCCGTTGTAATTTGTGCAGACGAGCCGACGGTCAGAGTTGTAGGCATAATTTTGAGTCGAGGCGCAGTTGGTGCCGGAATATGTGCGAAAACCATTTGTATTTTTCGCAGGACCTGCGGTCGGCGAACCAATTCGCCAGACCTTGTTGGTGATCCAGCGGCTGGCGGCGTTAGTTTCAAAATTGTCCGACCAGAAGACGGTTTCCGCCCGAGCATCGGCCGCCACCAGCAAAAAGACCGCGTACAAACAAAAAAATATGTTTCCTGAATATTTCATTTTTTCATACCCCATCCCCTGCCGGTAAATTGAAATCAATACTGGCCGGTGTCCGGGTTCGGTTGTGCGACGTCGTTGGTGCTTTGCACGGACGGGAAGACGCTGTTCGTGTCAACCTGATCCTGCGGCGTGAAAACGCCGGCGTTGTGCTTCCTGGATTTCGCCGCCTTCAACTCGGCCTTTCGCTCGGCTTCGATTTGTTTCTGCGCCTCGACGTCATCATCGGCCTCGGCATGGGCGATGCCTGGCAGCCGTTGTTCTTCCTTGATGGCCTGTGCGGCGGCAAATTCTGGCGTGCGCAGAACCGTCGGGCGAATCAGCACGACGGTTTCATTGCGATTCTTCGAATCGTTGCGCTGGGAAAACAGGTTGCCGATCAGCGGAATGTCTTTCAGCCACGGAACTCCGCTCTTGTCAGTGCTCTTGTCCGAACGGACAAAGCCGCCGAGCATGATGGTGTCCTTGTCCTTCACGGCGATCTCCGAATTGAGCGTGCGTTTGTCCGTATTTGGCACGTTGTTGTTATCAATGGTCGTGTAGTTTGCGATGTCGTCAATTTCCTGACTGATGTCCATGACGACGAGGCCGTCGGGATTGATGAACGGCGTGACATCCAGTTCAACACCGACCGAAAGTTGCGAGTAGGATGAACTGTTGCCGTTGACGCCACCGCTGTAAGTGCTGGTGATATAAGGAACGGTCTTGCCGACAAAAAACGAAGCCGCCTTCGCCTGCGAAGTCTGGATGCGCGGACGTTGTATGACCGTGGCGCTGCTATCATCGGCGATGGCTTGGAGCGCCACATCCCATGTCGGCCCGATGTTGCCGAAGTAGCTGAAGCCGCTGCCAAGGCTGTTGCCAAAGATCGAATTTGTGCTTCCTGCAGATGATATCGAGCTGACAATGCTGCTAATAGCCGTGTTCGTTCCAATCGTAGTGAAGTTAGTTGTAACGGTCTGGATAAAATGCATGAATGTATTGCCATTGTTAATGCCGCCGGCGGTAGTGATGGAAGAATTGTTCGCGGTCGGATTTTGCGCCGCAGAAACTCCGAAGTCAAATGTATGGCCAAGCGTCACATCCACGATGACGGATTCGATGAGCACCTGCGAAAGCAGCACGTCCAGTTTTGCCACGACCGCCTTGATCCTGTCCATGTCCGCCTGTGTCGCAAAGACGAGGAGCGAATTGCTCCGCTGGTCGGCGATGATTTTTGTCTGGCCGAAAACCTGTATCTGATCCTGCTGTCCGTTGGATGCGCGGCTGACAATCGCCTGCAAGCGCTGCTGGAAAGTCGTGCCCGTTCCCGGCGTGCCGTTGGCCGTCGTCCCATATCCGCCTGTCCGGCCGCCATTGTTGCCATTATTGACGCCAGACTGATACGCGTTGATTCCGCCCTGCGCGCCTGCCGTGCCTGCCGTGCCGCCGGGCCGCCCCATGCCGTTGATGGTTGATGTCGTGCCGGGCGTGTTGCCGATGCTCACGGCGCTGCCGCCACCACCGCCAAGACTGTTCAGCGCGTTGGCGATGTCATCGGCCAGCGCGTACCGGATGGGGATGACCTCGGAAACGATTTCCGACGAGCCTCCCGAAACATCCACCTGCGCGATCATTTCGAGCATCCGCTTCACGTTTTCAGCGTTGTCCCGCAGGATGAGAATTCCATTGCTGTCAATCGGCAGGATTGAGTTCGCCAGTCTTGCGAACGGCTGGATGATGGGCACCATTTCGCTGGGCTTGGTATATTTCAACTGGACGATGTGCGTCACGTACGACCCCAGATTGGGCAGGTTGGTCGCATCCGACTGGTTGAATTCCGCGCCCGCCGAGTTCGCCTGTTCCACCGGCAGCACTTTCACGAATTTGTCGCCGACATTCACCACTGAAATGCCGTTGAGCGCAAGCACCGCCTGCAACGCCTGGATCGCCTCGCTCTTGGTCAACGGCGTTTCAGTCTTCAAAACAATCTGCGCCGACGGCAAACCCGCGCGCAGCAGCGTGCGCCCGACCAGTTGCGCATACACTTCAAGCACCTGGTTCACGTCCACACCCTGAAAATTGATGTTGCCCGCCGGAATCATTTCTTCCGCCGGTTCGCCGCCGGTCGGAGTCGCGGTTGCGTCCGAAGACACAACCGACGGAGATGTTGTCGGCGGCACAATCTGGTCGGGCGCGGATGCTGCGGGGAAGGCCGGCGGTTGCGGCGGCACAAGCGCGTTTGTCCCGGTGCGGACGCGTCTGGGCATCTGGCGCAGCGTGGGCTCCGTCTGCGCCCAGAGATCAAGGCCGGTCAAAAATAAAATCAGGATGAGCGTGGTTGTTTTCATTGTGCCTTTGCGGTTGCGGTTTTTAAATTTTTCGCGTTGGTGTTTTTCTGGTAACTGGCGACGAGCCGGATGTTCGCGTTGAGGTGCTGCCGGGTGCTGTCGGATTGAAGCTCAAGGTCGATCACGCGCACCATCGAGGCGTCATTGCCAAGCTTGTAAAGAAAATCCACCAGTTGCGAATCGGTGGCGATGACGGTGATGTTCTGGGTCTGTTCGGTGAAAAATTCGTTCGTGCGCGTCATCTGCCGCGACGCGTTGATGATGCCCACGCTGCTTTGCGCGGCCTGCGAATTGATCGTCCGCATCATGTCGATCGCCTGATCCTCGGGCGCGACGGATTCGCCTTCGCTCGCGAATTTTTTGACGAGCGTTTCGTAATTCGCCGACTGCGAGATCGTCGTCTGGTAAAGCTTCAGTTTCGCCCGCGCGGAATCGCCCCGGCGTTGCAAATCCCCCCAATCCGAAAAATGCGGCCAGACCTTCCACGCGTTCAGCACGAGGAACAAAACGACCAAAACGCCGATGGCCAGGCGGCGTTCCAGCGGACGAAGTTGCGCGAAATATTTTTTCACTGCGTTTCCTCCGCGTTTTGCAAATCCAGCGCGAAATTCCACGTCACTTGATCGCCGCCCTGACGATAGACCAGCGGTTCGCCGCTGCCGGGGTCGCGGTTGAACATGGGTTGGCCGTTCAATTGCGATTTCCGCAGCGCGTCATTGAAATCAATTATTTTGTTGATGTCCTCCGACGGCACCGTGCCGTTGAGCGAAAGCCGCCGGCCGTTTGAAAAAGAAAACCGTTGCAACGAAATTCCGGCGGGCAGTTGTTCCGCGACGAGTTTCCAGCAGTCCAGCGCGGCGAATTTCAATTCCTGCCGCTGCTCCAGCACGGCGTAACGCGCCTTGAGCAGCAGCGCATTCGTGTAGCTGCCGCTGACGTCCGCGACTTGCTGTTCGATCTTGTTCGTCTTGAACGCCAGCCATCCTGTCGCGCTAAAATAAACCACCACGACGGCCAGATACAAAACCAGCGCCGCGCCCAGGCCGTGCAGCCACAGGCGGTCAAAAAATTGTTCCTGATAACGTTTGGAAAATTCGGCGGGCAGTAAAACCGAGGACGCATTCGTGCCGGTCACGCGCTGCGCCGTGCGCGCGGCCAGTTCCCCGAATGGCAACGGACTGGTCACCTGAACCGGCTCGCCCAGACCCTCGCGCAAAAAAGTTTCCCATTCGCCGGCCATCGCGCTGTCGGCGACCAGATGCCATTTCGGCTGCGCCGTCAGCCAACCCTCGATTTCGCCCGCCCATGCAAGTTGCGCGAGCTGGTCTTTCAGGCTTTTCACGCGGTCGCCGGTTGACGGCAACACGATGAAACTCAAACTCCGCAACGCGCCGCCGATCCACCACGCCACCAGCGCGCTTCTTTGACCGCCCGATGAAACCGGATAAATCCACGCGCCGTCTTCGTTCGCGGGCGCGGATTGCAACTGGTCGAGCATCGGCGCTTCAAGCCGGTCGGCGAGATAACCCTGCGCCTCGAGTTTGCCGAGAAACTCCTCCACCGCGCTGCGCTCGGCGAAAACGACGATGACGGTCTGTAAATTTTCCGCCGTCGTCTGCGGCAAAACCTGGAACGTCCAGACGATTTGCGCCAGCGGGATCGGCGAAAGTTTTTCCAACTGGAATTCCACCATCGAAAGCGTCTCTTCGATGCTGCTCTTGGGCAGTTCAACCACGCGCAGAAAAACATTTTCCGGCGGCAGCCACGCGACGTTCAATTTCGGCTGCCAAAGCGCGTCCCAGGATTTTTGGACGAACTTGGGCGGCAGCGGTTGTCCGGGCGCGCCGGTGTGCTCGCGGTTCAGCACGAAGCCGCCGCTTTTGGCGTCGAACTGCCAGAGGCGGTTCGCGTCGGCGGCGACGTGAAGGATGTTGCAGGAATTCCAGCGGGCCATGAAAAATTTTGGTTAGCTTCGCGGGATAAATTGTGTCTTCTCGCCATCGGCGAGCGCGTCCATGTGTTCTTCCATTTGCGTGACGCGCAACACTTCCTCGATGGTCGTCTCGCCGGCCTTGACCTTGATCCAGCCGTCGGCGCGAAGCGTGCGCATCCCGGCCTCCATCGCGCGCTGGGCGATCGTCGTGGCCGGCGCGCGGTTCATGATGAGCGGGCGGATCGCTTCGCTAACGAGAAGCAATTCGTAAATGCCTTTGCGCCCCTGATAGCCGAACTGGCGGCACTCTTCGCAACCGAGGCCGCGCCAGACTTTCGCGGTGCCGATGTCCGCCTCGGGAAATCCGATCCGCCGCAAATAATCCGCGTCCACCTTTTGCTCGGTTTTGCAATGCGGACAAATCGTGCGGACGAGTCGCTGCGCCATGACCGCCTCGACCGACGACGCCACAAGAAACGGCTCGATGCCCATGTCAATCAACCGCGTGAACGCGCTCGGCGCGTCGTTCGTGTGCAGTGTGGAAAAAACCAAATGGCCGGTGAGCGAGGCGCGGATCGCGATCTCGGCGGTTTCCAAATCACGGATTTCGCCGACCATGATGACGTTCGGGTCCTGGCGCAGGATGTGGCGCAAGCCCATCGCGAACGTCAGGCCGATTTCCGGACGCACGGCGATTTGATTGATGCCCTTCAATTCATATTCCACCGGTTCCTCGATCGTGATGATGCGTTTCGTGACCGAGTTGATGGAACTCAAGAACGCGTAGAGCGATGTGGATTTGCCGGAACCCGTCGGGCCGGTGACGAGAAAAATTCCGTGCGGCTTCTGGATGATTTCGCGTATGGCGTTTTCCTCGGCGGGCGCAAACCCGAGTTTGTCGAGGCTCAAGAAAATTTTCCCGCGCGTCAACAAACGCAGCGAGACGCTTTCTCCATAGACCGTCGGTACGGTCGAGACGCGGATGTCGATTTCCTCGCCCTTGATCCGCACGTTGATGCGTCCGTCCTGCGGCAGCCTTTTTTCCGAGATGTTCATTCCGCTCATCACCTTGATGCGCGAGATCAACGCGGCCTGAAACCGTTTCAACTGCGGCGGCATCGGCGTCTGGTGCAAAATGCCATCAATGCGGTAACGAATCCTCAACTCATCCTCCGCCGGCTCGAAGTGGATGTCCGTCGCGCGATCCTTGAACGCTTCCCAGATGATCTGGTTCACGAACTTGATGACGCTCGCTTCCTGATCGTCCTCGGTGATTTCCTTGTCGTTGGCAATCTCCAGTTCCATCGGTTCGCCCGCGCCGAGTTCGTCGAGCGTTTCCGCGCCGACGCCGTAATATTTTTTCAACGCCTTCTCGATCTCCGTTTTCGGCGCGAGCGCGAACTGCACCGGCATGTGCGCGTCGAAGCGCACCGCATTCATCATCGCCGCGTCGAACGGATCGCTCGTGACGACCTGCAACGTTCCGTCGTTCAGCGCCGACGGCAGGACGGAATACTGGAACGCGACCTTCGTGGAAATTTTATTCCGCGCCTCGGTCGGGACGGCGTATTTGTGCAAATCCACGAACGGCCAGTCGAGCTTCGCCGCGAGGCGCTGGACAAAAACGTCCTCGGCCACGCCGCGTTCGCGCGCGATGAACGTCAGCAGCGTCTCGGTCGAGCCGCCGTCCGCCGCCGTCCGCCACGCCTTGCGCCAGCCGTCAAACTGGTCCGGCGACGCCTCGGCGACCGATGCGACAAGATTTTTTACAGAGCTGAAAGCCATTTATTTGTCCGTATTTAAACAGTTCAAAACCCGAAAAGTTGCATCTGGTAACAGAGATTTCGAGAACGGGCAAACCTCAAATGATTCCGCCACGCCATTGATGGCCGGAACGCTCCCGGAAAATTGAATTCCAATTCGCGGTGTTTTGTGTATTTCATGTCTCGAATGAAGCGATTCGCAACCGTCACCGTCATCGGGCGCGACAAGACCGGCGTCATCGCGCGCGTCACGAATTTTCTTTTCGAGCAAAAGGCCAACATTGAGGCGCTCGAGGAACAGGTCACGCGCGGCCAGTTCAGCATGACGCTTCAGGCCTCGTGGAAAAGTAGCGAACTGAAATCCGGCTCGCTCCGCGCCGGCCTGGAAAAATTGGCGGCGCAGCTCGGCATGGAAATCAAAGCCCGTTTCACCGAGCCGAATCGCCGCCAGAAATTCGCGATCATGGTCACAAGGGAAACGCATTGCTTCAACGCGCTCATGGCCGCGAAGTTGAAAGCCGACGCCGCGCTGGTCATCGGCAATTACGCCCAGTTCGCGCCGCTCGCAAAGAAGCACAAATTGCCGTTCGCTCACATCAATTGGAACGACCGCCCGAAAGCCGAAAGCCGCGCGCTACGGCTGCTCGAGGAAAACGAAATTGATTTCATCGTGCTGGCGCGCTTCATGAAAATCCTCTCGCCGAATTTCGTCTGGCGCTACAAAAACAAGATCATCAACATCCATCCGTCGCTGCTGCCGAGTTTTCCCGGGCCGCAGGCGTACCGCCAGGCTTACGAGCAGGGCGTGAAGATCGCCGGCGTCACCGCGCATTTCGTTTCGATGCGACTGGACGAAGGCCCGATCATCGCGCAAGGCGCGTTCGTCGTCCGTCCCGGCATGGAATTGAAGGAAATCATCGCGCGCGGCCAGAAACTCGAAGCCGACGTACTCGTCAAGGCTGTGAAACTTTATCTTGGCAAACGGCTCGACGTTTATTGGGGCGTCGTGAAGGAAGTTTGAAACATGAAAATCAATCCTGACGATTTTCGCGTCCGACCAGATGGGGCGGTGAAGCTCAAAAAATGGCCGACGCGGGTCAAGCCGTTCTACAAATCGAAGGAGCACTACGAAGAAATCCTCGCGGAGCACACGGAAAAGTTGAGCGAACGTCAGGGTTTGCTCTACGCCAGCAACCACTATGCGCTGCTGCTGATTTTTCAGGCGATGGATGCGGCGGGCAAGGACGGCGCCATCAAGCATGTCATGTCCGGCGTCAATCCGCAGGGCTGCCAGGTCTTCAGCTTCAAGCATCCGAGCGCGACGGAATTGCAGCACGATTTTCTCTGGCGCACGACGCGCTGCCTGCCGGAACGCGGACGCATCGGCATCTTCAACCGCTCGTATTACGAGGAAGTTCTCATCGTGCGCGTGCATCCGGAAATTTTGCAGGCTGAAAATATTCCCGACGAATTGCTGCACGATAAAAAAATCTGGGACGAACGGTATCGTTCCATTTTGGATCTGGAAAAACACCTGTATCGCAACGGGACGCGCGTCGTGAAATTTTTTCTGCATCTTTCAAAAGAGGAACAGCGGAAGCGTTTCCTCGCACGAATTGAGGACCCGCAGAAAAACTGGAAGTTCAGCCAGTCGGACATCGAGGAGCGAAAGTTGTGGAAGAATTATCAGAAAGCCTATGAAGACTGTTTGAGTGCGACGAGCACCGGCCATGCGCCGTGGTTTGTCGTTCCGGCGGACGACAAGGCCAATGCGCGGCTCATCATTTCGCAAATCGTTCTGGACACGTTGAAAGGACTTAAGATGAAATTTCCCGAGCCGACCAAAGAACACCGGAAGGAATTGCTGGCGATCCGCAAATCGCTGACAAAATAAATAATATGATCGGCTCGTCTGTTGTCACCCCAACCGAGCTTCACGAAAAACCGGTTATTCTGGCAATCTTTGCGATCACTTATCTTGGAATCGCGATAGGGCGCGTGCCCGGCCTGAAACTCAACCGCGTGGGCATCGCCTTGCTCGGCGCCATCGCCATGATGATTTTCGCCGGCATCGGCACATCCGAAGTCATTTCGTACATCAACTGGCCGACGATTTTTTTGCTCTTCGGCTTTTTTGTCATCTCGGCTCAACTTCGCCTGTCCGGGTTCTACGAAAAAATTGCCGGCGGCATTTCGGCGCGACTGGATCATCCCGCGCGGTTTCTGTTCGTCTTGATGTTGGTGACCGGCGGACTTTCCGCCTTTCTCAATCACGATATTGTTTGCTATGTCTTTGCTCCCATCGTGGGAACCGCGTTACTGCGCAGGCAAATCAATCCCATCCCGTTTCTGATCGCGCTGGCGATATCGAGTAACATCGGCGCGGCGGCGACGCTCATCGGCAATCCGCAGGACATGATGATCGGTCAAATCGCGCATCTGGACTTTGGCCAATATTTGCTTTGGTGCAGCGCGCCGGTCGTTTTTGCGATGGTCGCTACCTTTGGGATCATCTGGCTGATGTCGCGAAAAAATCTCCAATCCACCTTGCCCCTGCAAAATGAATCGAAGCAGGAAATTTATCCGTTCAACCGGGCGCACACGATCAAGGGCGTGGCCATTCTGGTCGTCGTCGTCGGTTTGTTTTTTTCGCCGCTGCCGAAGGAAGTCGTCGTGCTCGCCGCCGCGGGGATTCATCTGGCCAGCACGAAATTCCGCACGGACGATTTGCTGGATTTGGTAAACTGGCCGATTCTCATCTTGTTCATGGGGCTGTTCGTCGTCACCGGCGCGTTTCAATCAACCGGTTACGGCGATCAAGCCGTGCAACGGCTGGCGCACGGCGGATTCAATCTTAACGCGTTGCCGAATCTCACTCTGACAACGGCGGCGCTGTCCAATTTGATCAACAACTCCGCAGCGGTGATGTTGCTGCTGAAAGTCCTGAATCTTTCGCAACCCGCGACGGCGTACGTTCTGGCGCTGGCCAACAGCTTTGGCGGGAGCCTTATCATCATCGGCAGCGTATCGAACATCATCGTGGTCCAGCAGGCGCGCGAACTGGGGATCAAAATTTCCTTCCGCGATTTCGCGCGACTCGGCGTTCCGGTGACATTGGTCTCTCTCGCCGGAATTCTTCTCTGGATTGTTTTGATGGCTTGACCGGAAAAGCTTGCGGCTCGACTCCGCTTATTGGAGTGATACGCTGTCAACATGAGCGACCTCACCATCGGCCTTTTGAGCGCGTTGCTGGCCACAAACCAGCCGCAGGCCGTCAGCAATCTCATCCAGCAGAACACCGGCATGTCGGTCGAGGTGGTGAATCCGAACGACCCGGCGGAACTGGAGTTGCGGCGGTTGATGATGGACGACGACGCGGCGCAGGCCGAGGTGGACAAATGGATCCGCGACAACAACAACTTCTCGGCACAGGGCGGTGGCGAACCAAATGCCGAACTGAACAAGCGCATCCTCGCGCGGTTCGATTCCGTCCGCAAAGGCTACGAGGATTTTTTGCGGCGCAACACGAATTCCGTCCGCGGCTATCTGGCCTACGGCAGTTTTCTCAATGACATCGGCGAAGAAGACGCCGCGTCCGTCCAATACGAAAAATCCCGCCAGCTCGATCCGAAAAATCCGGCGGCATGGAACAACCTCGCCAATTATTACGGCGAACACGGCCCGATCACGAACGCGTTTGTTTATTATGCCCGGGCGATTGAATTGAATCCGAACGAACCGGTGTATTACCAAAATCTCGCGACAACAGTTTATCTGTTCCGCAAGGATGCGCGCGAATTTTACAACGTCACCGAGCCGCAGGTTTTCGACATGTCGCTGGAACTTTACCGGAAGGCGATGCGGCTGGCACCGGACAATTTCCCGCTCGCGACGGATTATGCGATGAGTTACTACGGCATCCGCCCGCTCCGTACGAACGACGCGCTCGCCGCGTGGACGAACGCGCTGCAAATCGCCCACGACGACAACGAACGCGAAGGCGTTTACATCCACCTGGCGCGGATCAAAATCGCCGCCGGATATTTCGCCGAGGCAAGCGCGCAACTCGATGCCGTGACCAATCCGGCCTACGCCTTCCTGAAGCAGCGGCTCGAAAAAAATCTGGCCGACCACGAAAATCCGCCGACCAACATGGAAATCGCGAGTGTTTCGACAAATTCCACGACGGTTCTCACCAATGCGCCGGACGCTTCAACGAATGCCGCGATTGTGCCGACAAACGTTGCGGCAATTTCCACCAATACAATAATTGTTCCAACAAACTCCCTGCCTCTTCTCACAAATGAAATTCCTGCCCCTGCAAGTCCGCCGACAAACCCGCCATAAATTCAACTTTGTGTCTTGGTGTCTTTGTGTGAAATTGAATGTGTATGAGCTTTTACGACAAGTTAAAGTTTGATGCGAACGGCTTGATTCCCGCCATCGTGCAGGAACAAAAAACCGGACGCGTCTTGATGTTTGCGTGGATGAACCGCGCGTCGCTCGAAAAAACTATCGAGACCGGCAAAACACATTTCTGGAGCCGCTCACGCAAAAAATTCTGGATGAAAGGCGAGCAAAGCGGCCATGTGCAACTCGTCAAGGACATCGCGTTCGATTGCGACGGCGACGTGCTGCTCATCCAGGTCGAGCAGACCGGCGCGGCGTGTCACGAAGGTTACAAATCCTGTTTCTTCCGTTCGGTTGAAAAAGACGGAAAATCGTTTAAGTTGACAGAAGCGCAACTTGAAACGCCCGAACAGATTTACGGCAAAAAATGATAGACGACCCCGCCTCCTTTGGCAGCCGCGAGTATTTTTTATATCTTGCGCTGCTCATCTTTGCGCGCGGAATGGATTTTTTGAGCACCTGGATCGCGACGCCGAATCTGGTGCTTGAAGGAAACCCTCTCGCAAAAAAACTCGGCTGGAAATGGGGCTTGCTGATCAACGTCGTCCTTGTTTTCACCGTCGCACTGTGGCCGCTGTCCGCGATTATCGTCGCCACGGCCAGCGTGCTGGTCGCCGCGCGCAATTTTCAATCCGCGTGGCTCATGCATTCGCTTGGCGAGGAAATCTACCGCGACTGGCATCTTCAGCGCATCCGCGAAACCCGCGTCACGCTTTACCTTTTTTGCCTCGCCGGAAACACGCTGCTCACGGCGGCCATCGGCGCGGCGTTGATTTGGTTCAGCCGGCTGCAACTCGTGCCCTTCGCCGTCGGCATGGGCATGGTGACCTACTCGATTGCCGTGGCGTTTTATTCTTTGCTGGCGATCTGGCGGATTCGTCGCGCCACTAAACGCGAGGCGAAACGGCAGGCGGCGCAAGACAAATCCGCCAATGGCCGCGTCTTCGTCGTTGAAACTTGCTCGCGCCCGCCCGACCGAATCGTTTAAGATGCTGGCGCATGTATTCGCCAACACTCGATGAATTTTTGAAGCTGGCCGCGAAGGGAAATCTGATTCCCGTCACGCGCCGTATCCTCGCTGATTTTGAAACGCCGCTTTCGGCTTACCGGAAAATTCGCGGACAGGGCGAATCGTTTCTCTTCGAATCCGTTGAGGGTGGCGAACACATCGGACGTTATTCGTTCGTCGGCTGCAATCCGCGCGCCGTCATCCGGCAGGACGGCCAGCACGTCCAGATGTTCGAGAACGGCCGCGTCACGGAAACGGCGGTCGTCGGCAAAGATGTGAAGGACGGCCTCGAGGTTGTCGAGCGCGTGATGAAAAAATATCGCGCAGTTGCCATTCCTAATTTGCCACGCTTTACCGGCGGCGCGGTCGGCTTCATCGGTTACGAATTCATCCACGACGTCGAGCCGGTCGTTCCGCGTCCGGCGCATGACAAATTAAAAACGCCCGTCATTTATTTTCTCATCGCCGACCAGCTTTTGATTTTCGACCGCGTCGCGCAGACCATCACGATTCTCGTCAACGCAATTTTGGACGACGCCGAAAATCCCACCGAAGCCTACGAAAACGCGACGAGCGAAATTGACCGGATCATTTCGCTGCTCGAACAGCCGAGTGAACACAAATCTGTGGGTGTTGAGCCTGAAGTGATCCCGCCGGTTGCATTCGAATCAAACCAGACGAAGGAAAAGTTCTTTGCGAACGTCGAGGCGTCAAAAAAACTCATCACGGCGGGCGACATCATCCAGGTCGTCGGCTCGCAGCGATTTTCCGCGCCGGTCACGGCGTCACCGCTGGACATTTATCGCGCCGCGCGCAGCATCAATCCGTCGCCGTATATGTTTTTGCTGGAGCTGGACGGCTTTTCGCTCGTCGGCGCGTCGCCGGAAATTCACGTCCGTTGCGAAGAAGGAAAAGTTGAGATTCGTCCGATTGCCGGAACGCGTCCGCGCGGAAAAAATTCCGACGAAGATTCCGCGCTCGAAAAAGAATTGCTCGCCGACCCGAAGGAACGCGCCGAACACGTCATGCTCGTGGACCTCGCGCGCAACGACATCGGGCGCGTCTGCGATTTCGGCAGCGTGCAGGTGAAGGAACTGATGACCATTGAGCGTTACAGCCACGTGATGCACATCGTGACACAGGTCGAGGGAAAACTTTCCGCCGACAAGACGCCTTACGATTTGATGCGCGCAACGTTTCCGGCGGGCACCGTCAGCGGCGCGCCGAAAATCCGCGCGATGCAAATCGTTTCTGAACTCGAACAGACCGCTCGCGGACCGTATGCCGGATGCGTCGGCTATTTTTCCTTCAACGGCAATCTCGACACCTGCATCACCATCCGCACCGCGCTGATTAAAGACGGCAAGGCTTACATCCAAGCCGGCGGCGGCTGGGTGAACGATTCCGTGCCGGAAAATGAATTTCAGGAAACCGTGAACAAATCCAAAGCGATGCGGAAGGCAATTGCGATGGCGGAGAATTTTGGGAAACAAATCTGAAGCCATGCACAAGTTAACTCCAAAATCAGTTCACGAAGTTCTTAAGCGGTTCTTTCCCGCAAAGAATGATGATTTTGAATGTGATTATGTGGAAGAATTGCGAGAGTTGAATGATTTCGGAATAGCCACAGAAGAACAGCTTGTGAATTTGCTTCAAAAAAGAGTGGAAGAAGTTATGGAAATTGACCGGAGTCCGATGACAGAATTCGATATACGAATGCACTCTGAATCAGAGGGAGCGGAATCAGTGGCCAAAAGGTTGCGAGAAGGATTTTGGTTTTCTTACCCTGGCTTGCTTCGGATAACTCTTGAACTGGAATATGGCGAAGCCTACAAAGTTTATGCAGATAAGAGAGACGGAGTCACCTGACAATTAAATAAGCTTCAAATTTCCTTCGCCCACTTCGCGTCCTTCGCGCGATAAATTATTTCCCACCCCAGCGCCAGCCGGGTTTTTCTCCTTTGAGATAGCAGACGATGATCAGAATTATCGAGAGGATGATGACGTGGACAATATAAAGACCTGCGTTGACGGCCAGCAAAGGAGACCCGGCAGCAACCAGTAACACATACGCCAGAATCACCAGCCATCCTTGCCAGCAATTCGGCGGTCCCCAGCCCCAGCCATACTTTTTGGCAGGGAACCACAATCTCTTTTCGTCCGGCCTTATTTCTTCGTTCACCAAATGATTGAGTAACAGTTTTCCGGCGCATTTCAAAATTAAATTGTTGCAGCGCGCGTTTTTTGTTACGTTGCCATCAGGTCGGAAAATTTATGAAGCGCTGGATTTCCATCGCAATTGCCGGACTGGTTTTCGGCGCAGCGGCGACTCACGCCGCGCAGGTCGGGCTGATCAAGATCAACGGCGCCATCGGTCCGGCCACGGCCAACTACATTTCCCGCGCCCTTGACCTCGCCGCCAATCAAAACGACGAGTGCCTCGTCATCGAACTGAACACGCCCGGCGGCCTCGCCAATTCCATGGACGACATCGTGCAGGATTTTTATGCGTCACGCGTGCCGGTGGTCGTCTACGTTTCGCCGGAAGGCGCGATGGCCGGCAGTGCGGGCGTTTACATCACGCTCGCGGCGGACGTCGCGGTAATGGCGCCGCACACCACCATCGGCGCGGCGCATCCCGTGAGCATGGGCAGTGAAGACGAAACCACCAATAGCATCATGATGCAAAAGGTCGGCAACGCCTACACGAAGGTCATGCAGACCATCGCCGAGAAACGCAATCGCAACGTCGAATGGGCAAAATCATCCGTCACGGACAGCAAGGCCATCACGTCTGAAGAAGCATTGAAAATGAAAGTGATTGATCTGATTGCGACGAACGTTCCCGACTTGCTCAAACAACTCGATGGACGAAAGATCAGCGACAAAACACTTCACACGCTGAAGGCCGAGGTCGTGGAAATCCCGATGAGTGCGGGCGAAGAATTTTTTCAATTGTTCTGGCAGCCGCAAGTGATGATGTTGCTCCTGCTTGTTGCGATCTACGGCATCATCGCCGAGATGAGCCATCCAGGCGCGATTTTTCCCGGCGTCGCGGGCGCGCTCGCGCTGATCCTGCTGCTCTACATGTCGGCCACGCTGCCGCTGAACATCGCGGGTGTCGCGCTGATTCTTTTGGCGCTCGCGCTGTTCGTCATCGATATTTTTGCGCCGACACACGGTGTGTTGACCGGCGGCGGCATCATCGCCTTTTTTCTCGGCGCGCTGATGCTGTTCAATCACGCGCCCGTCGGTTATCATCTGCCCATGAGCTGGATTGTTTCAACGACGCTCGTGACCGCTGCGTTTTTCTTTTTCTTCGTCAGCAAAGGAATCCTAGCGCAACGTCTGCCGAAAAGCGCGGGCGCGGAAACGATGATCGGCAAAACAGTGAACGCGCTTTCGCGGATTGACTCGACGGGCGGCAAGGTGTTTATCGAAGGCGAACATTGGAACGCCGTCAGCGATGTCGTCATCAAAAAAGACGAGCCGGTCGAAATCACCGGAATTGAAGGACTGACTTTGAAAGTGAAACCGAAAACAAATTAACGGAGAAAAATTATGGACCAACAATCAATTCAACATCTTCTCGGCGGCGGATTGGCGATCATCATTCCGATCATTGTCGTCGGGCTTTTCATTTTAACTTCGGCGGTCAAAGTTCTGCGCGAATACGAACGTGGCGTCATTTTCCGCCTCGGCAAACTGCAGGGTGCGAAAGGCCCCGGACTCATCTTGCTTTGGCCCATCATAGACAAGATGGTGCGGATGGATTTGCGCGTCGTGACGATTGACGTGCCCAAGCAGGAAATCATGACGCGCGACAACGTGCCCGCCACGGTGGACGCGGTGATTTATTTCCGAGTCGTGGACCCGAACGCGGCAGTCGTCAAAGTGGAAAATTTCTGGAAGGCGACTTCGCTCATCGCGCAGACGACGTTGCGCAGCGTGCTCGGGCAATCCGCGCTGGACGAACTGCTTTCGCAACGCGACGTCATCAATCAGAAGTTGCAGGAGATCATCGATAAACAGACCGAGCCGTGGGGCATCAAGGTCACGAGCGTCGAGACGAAGGAAGTGTCACTGCCCGACAGCATGAAGCGCGCGATGGCAAAGCAGGCCGAGGCCGAACGCGAACGTCGCGCGAAGGTCGTGAACGCGCAGGGGGAATTTGAAGCCGCCGAAAAAATGGTGCAGGCCGCCGCGTTGATCGCGAAGGAGCCGATCGCGCTGCAACTGCGCTATCTCCAGACCATGCGCGAAATGGCGAGCGAACACAACACGACGACGTTCCTGCCGCTGCCAATAGATTTGTTCAGCGCGTTTTTGAAGAAATAAAAAGCCAAGACCTCCGCAAATTTCGCGGGTTTGGGAATGACTTTTATATATGTCATCCTGTTGACGCTCGCCACCGTTGCCATCTGGTGGTTGAGCGGATTTGATCCGAAAGCGACAGGCGAGAACAGGCGGGCGGATTTAATCCGCAGAATCGTGCGGTGTGTCGCAACGTTGATTCTGGCCGGGATTTTTTTTGGAACCAATGCCGTCGCACTCGGTTACACCTTCATACCATTGATATTCATCATCCCGACATCTCTTAGTTTGTTGTGGTGCGGTCCAATCAGCGAATTGCTTTCGCAGGGGTTTCACCGGCTAATTGATTCGGATGACCGGCGCGAATTTGATCCAAACAAGAGCACTCGCGATCTGGACATGATTGCAATCCTGCTCAAAAACGGACGGAAAGAAGAGGCTCTGCAACTCTGTCACAAACTCAAGGAAACAGGCGACGCCAATATTCTCGTTTTGGAAACGTTGCTTGCGCTCCATGGCATCCATTTGGAGAGCGGACGAAAGCCCGCGCCACTGACAGAAGCGTGTCGACTGCGTTCAGAGGGGAAATTCGTCGAGGCGGAAACGATCTTGAATTCGTTGCTGGTGGAAAATCCGTCAAACGCGGACGCGGCATTGATGTTGATGCGGCTTTACGCGCAGGATTTGCGCCGGAGCGATAAGGCGGCGGAAGTTCTTCGGACGCTGAAAACACAGCCGCATGTTCCGTCCAGCCACATCGAATACGCGCGACGTTCGATCCACGACTGGAGCCAAAAAAAAGCCGACCCAGTCATTGCGCCGTTGCCGGAATCGGTTGATGAATTACTGGCGAATGGCTATCTGGGCACGGCTATTGAAGTTCTGGAGGGAAAAACCAAAGAACAACCGGATGATTTTGAACTGAAACTTAAATTGGCCGAAGCTCATGGCAAGTATTGCGGCAATATCCGTGGTGCCGAAAAAATTGTCCGGCAAATTGAGTCTCATCACAGTTTTAATTCGGAACAAATCCAAATCGCTAAATCTAAACTTCAGGAATGGCGCGAAGCCAAGCCGCAGAAAAATTAATCTGCGCATTCTGAAAATTCCATTCGACATCCGCTGACCAACAATCGAAATTTACCTCGTGCCTCTTTACGAATACGAACTGTGCGAAGGCGACTGCAAGGTCTGTGGTGGGAAATTCACCTTGAATCGTCCGCTCTCGGCCAAGCCGCTCACAAATTGTCCGGCATGCAAAAAGCCGGTGCGCAAAATCATCTCCAGTTTCAGCTCGCCGCAAAAGCTCAAGCCACTCTCCATCTCGGACGCGAAGAAGGCCGGCTTCACCGTTCTCAAAAGAATCAAGAAGGGCGAATACGAAAAGCAATGACTGGTCGAGGGTCGAAAGTCGAGAGTCGAAAGTTAAAGAGAGAATTCACGGAATTTTCAGAATCAAAAATCCTGCCGCTACAAAAACAAAAAAGGCCGCGTTTGAGCGCGGCCTTTGAATTGATTCGCAAAAATTTCTTCGATTACGACTGCGACTTCGGATGTAGCAGCACAAACTCGCCGCGGCGGTTTTTCGACCAGGCGGATTCGTCATGGCCGGGGTCAACGGGTTTGTCCTTGCCATAGCTGATGGTGCGGACGCGCGACGGGTCAACGCCGATTTTCGCCAGCGCCTCGCGCAACGCCAGCGCACGGCGTTCACCGAGCGAGCGGTTATACTCTTCCGTGCCGCGTTCGTCGCAATGGCCTTCGATGAGCAGCTTCGTGCTCGCGTCGGAACTCAATGCGGAAGCGACGGATTGAAGATTCGCTTCCTCGCTCTTTTTCACGACGGCGCTGTCGTAGGCGAAATGAACCGTGTAAGCGGCGAGCGCTGCGCGGTCCATCGCCATGTTCTCAAATTCTTCGATGTTCGCCGTCGGCCCGCCTCCGGGTTGGGGATTGGTATCTGGAGGCACTGTCCCGCCACCGGGCAAAGTTCCGCCGCCATTGTCGTTTCCGACGATGCCGGGATTTGATCCCGGCAGCGGTGTGATTTTGCCGGTGTCGTGTTTGCAGCCGCTGCCGGTCACGGCCAGCGCAACGGCCAGCGCAAGCGGGTAAATCAGTTTCATCATCTTCATATTTTTCCTTCGGTTAATTTTTGGTTAAAATTTCGGTAAAAAATCAAAGGCAAATTCATCTCGCCCAAGCTGGTTCAGAATCGTTCCCCGAAATCCGAGAAACATCCTTCACCTGTTTCGTGAACACGTCAAGCACAGACAACTTGTAACCGCCACCCGTCCGCCGCGCGAAAACCAGCGTGCGCGAGTTCGGCGACCACGACGGGTCTTCGCCCGTGACGAGCACCGCCGGCGCACCGCCGCCGGCCGGCATCACGCAAATGTTGAAATCGCCCATCTGCGTGGTGAACGCGATCCATCTTCCATCGGGCGACCAGTCGGGTTCGGTCGGGTTCGGCGCGCCGGGTGTCGGAATGCGCTGGACCGCGCCACCGCCCGCCGGGACTTTTGCGAGCACGCGCCGCTCGTTGATCTTTGTCGCGAAACAGATCCATTGTCCGTCCGGCGACCAGCACGGCGAAGAATCCTCGGCACCGGTCGTGAGTCGCTTCAAACCCGAACCGTCCGTGCCGCAGACATAAACATTCGGACTGCCGCCGATGCTCGCGATGAACGCGACCTTTGAGCCGTCCGGCGAAACCGCCGGGCTGATGTTCGAGCCGCTGTAGTGCGCGATCGAGCGGCGCTGTCCGTTGCTGAAGTCGTGATAAAAAATATCCGGGTTGCCGCGCAAATAGGAATTGTAACAGACCGCGAGATGTCCCGGCACCCACGAGGGCGCGGCGACGATCGTGCCGTCGTGCGTCACGGCTTGCGCGCCGTGGCCGTCGAAATCGGCGACGTAAATTTCGCCGTTGCCGCCGGGCGCCTCGGCCTTGAACGCGATTTTCGTCTGCGCGATTCCCTTTTTTCCGGTGATCGCAAAAACGATGTCGTCCGCGAACGCGTGCGCCTGCCGCCGCAAGCTCGCGCCCGTGTAACTGCGTGCGAGCAACGCGCTCTTCGCAAATTTGTCGGTCACGCGGCCGATGACGTTGCCCGAATCGCTGCCGCTGATCTGATATTGCGCCGCGTCCGGCGAAACGAAGCTGAAACCCTGAACGTAAAGATCGAATTTCAAAACGCTTTCGACTTCGCCGCTGAAACCGTCGAGCGAAACGGGAATCGGCTTGGTGTTGCCGATGACGGAAATCTCGTGCGTGATGGTGATTTCATTTTGAGCGCGGGCGAAATCAATCGCAACGACGGCAAACAGCAGCAGCAGAAATTTTTTGAACAGGGAAAAATAATTTTTCATTCGAGCATCCGTTTGGCTTTGGGGTTGAAATTGATGACGTAAGTCCGCTCGTTGTCGGTCGTGCCGGACGGAAATGGCGCAATAAATGTGACCCGTTCCAATGCCCGCTGGACCGTTGCGTCCACTGGCGCGTCGCCTGACGCCGTGATGATTCGCGCGTTGATCACCGTGCCATCGCTGGCGATGGTCACGCTGACTTTCACGTTTTCGTCGTCGTTGGCAACCGTGTCCGGCAAAGTCCACGCCTGATCGTAAACGCTCTTTACGACGCTCGCATAATTTGCGTAAGCCGCGCTGCTATTGCCGGGCATGTCAACTGTCGTCGCCGAAGTAAGATTATTTTTCAAACTCCGCGCAGCCTTTTGAAATGCCTGTTGCCGCAAGCGTAGTTGCCGCGAATCGTCTTGGGGTTTTACTGGCGGAGAATTTTTCGGGACGTTGCGCGTCACCGGCTGCAAATCAATTTTATGCGGCTGATTTTCTTTCGGAGTCGGCGCGGGTTCAGGTTTGAAAAGTTTTTCAATCCGTTCCGTCAGCGTGGGCGTCGGAGTCGGCGCGGGTTGAACGACCGGTTGCGGCGCGATCGGAGTTGGTTGTGGCGGCGGAGTCACGATCGGTTTCGGCGCGGGCGGCGTGGCGTTCCTGACGCCGCTGTTGAACGCGGCGTCAATCAAGTTCGCCGGAATCACGTCGAGCACTTGCGAATCGTCCGGCTTCGGCCTTGGCGCGAAAAATGCCGGACCGACAAATAGGATCACCAGTAGCAACAGGTGAGCGCCGACGAACGTCAACAGACATTTTATTTGGAGCCGGTTCATTTGGCCGTCGGGTCGGTGCGCAGCGAATAGCGCGTGATGCCTCTTTTTTGGCAACCGTCAATCACGGCAGCGACATTTTCATACGGACTGGTTTTCTCCGCGCGGATGTAAACGATCAGATTCGGATTACCACGAAAGTCCGCGGCGAGTTTGGAGATGATCTGGTCAAGCCCAAGCCGTTGTTTGTCGAGTGTGTAAACTCCGGTCGTCGTCACTTCGACGGTGCGAACGCTTCTGGGATCAATTTTTTTGTCCGGCGTCCCGCCGGTCGGCAATTTGAGGTTGATGCTTTGTTCGAGCAGCGGCGTGGTGATGACGAAGATGATGAGCAGCACGAACGCAAGATCGAGAAGCGGCGTGATGTTGATTTCGCTCAACGTCACGATATGACTGCGTTGTGAAAATCGTCTCATGCAAAAATTTATTCGTCCGCCAGAAATTCCGATTCCATTTTCGAAACGAGTTCCTGCGCGAAATTATCCAAACCGACGGTGAACGTGCGCAAATTGTGCACGAGCCAGTTGTAACCGAACATCGAGGGGATCGCCACGAGCAGTCCGGCGACCGTCGTGATGAGCGCCGCCGAGACGCCCGGCGCCATCGCCGCCATCGTCGCCTGGCCCTGCGGTGATTGCGCGATGCCGGCGAACGTGCTCATCACGCCCCAGACCGTTCCAAGTAGTCCGATGAACGGCGCGCCGCTCACGGCGATCGCCAGCAGGATCAAACCCGATTCCAGCTTCAACGATTCCTGCGCGACGACATTTTCGAGCGCGCGCTTGACGTGCTCCATGTTTTTGAGCGAGACATTTTGTTTGCGCCGTTCGCCGCCCGGCCCGTGCAGGCGCGCATCCAGTTGCACGCAACCGGCCTGATAAACTTCGTAGAGCGGACAGCCTTCGACCTGCAATTTGCGGTCAAACATATCGAGGACATTTTTTTGCGCGCGAAATTCCTCGTTGAAATAAAGGTTCAACTTTCGCGCACGGCGCATTTGCAGCGCCTTGGAAGTCATGACCGTCCACGCGACGATGGAAAAGAAGATGAGAAAGACGATGATCGCCTTGGCTTCCGGCGTCGCCTTGTCCCAAACGTAGATGAGTTCCGCCTGATTGGAAGCGGCCCCCACGACAACAGAAAAATATCCGTATATCATGCTGACAATGTGCCTGGTCGTGAGGAACCGAAGTTGCGGCCAAGCGGCGTGATTCTCCGCCTCCCAAATTTCTACCCGCCGCGAGGAAAAATGCAAAGACTTTTTTGCGCTAAAATTCAAATTGTCAACGCCTGAAGAGTTCTTCTCACAGACGAATTTTCCAAAACATAAACCGCTGTAAAATTTACAGCCAGCCGTGGCAGTGAAAGGATTTTTTGCGGACCAAAAAATTGTCCCAGCAGTTTTGCGTTCGAGTCCGTGGAAGAATCCGGTTTTGACGGCGACATCAAAACGACGCGCGCTTTCGCCCGAAGATTTTTCGGCAATGCTTCGAGCGTAAGCAAAACCTGATTCACCGCGCCGATTTTATTTTGCGCGACGACAATCGGAATCGCGCGCAAAGCCGAAATCAAATCGCGCGAATTGAAACCTTCGCCAAGCGGACTCAACAAACCGCCCGCGCCTTCGACCAGCAAAACGTCGAAGCGTTTTTGCATCGCGCGGACATGCGCGAGCGATTGCGAAAGTTTTACGGATTTTTTTTCGAGCTTTGCCGCGAGTGTTGGTGCAACGGCTGCGCGGAAATGCCACGGATTGATTTCATTCAACGACAATTCGCCGTCCATCGCCGCAAAAATTTTCCGCGCGTCGTTGCGATTGCCGGAACAAACCGGCTTGAGCGCCGCCACATTGACGCCGCGCTCGCGTAAAAAATTTGCGAGCAACACGGTCAAAACCGTTTTGCCGACGCCGGTGTCCGTGCCGGTGATGAAAAGCGTTTGCTTCATTCGCCAACATCAAAGCGGAATCCGGGTGGAATCACAATGGCCTTGAATTGAATCAATGGAAATCCGCTTCTGGATTTTGGCAGAAACGTTGGTTTGCTGACTTGATTTTAGGGCGGCTAGAGTTCAGGTTTGAGGCAATAAAAAATATGCTTGGATTTTTTCTCGACCCCGCGATTTTGTGGCTCATTTTATTTTTTGTCGCCCGCCACGATGCCGCCCGGTCTTATTCCACACTATTTTTTGTCTCGTTGGGTGTCACCTTGGTCGCTCTTGTGTCGTCAATTTATATTCCTCAATTTACCATCATCGTTACTCCAATTGTGTGTGTTTTGGCTCTCAAGCGATTTTGTTACATGGGATGGCTTCGAGCTATCATTGCCACAATTTTATTTATTGTTTGGCTGTGTGTATGGCCGATTTTATTTGATAAATTGACACATTAAACCACCCAACGTCGCGCTGGATTCAAATTAAGGCATTACCGACCTTTCAAAACCGTTGACGGAATCTGCTTAATTCATTTACTCTGCACGGCTCGCTTGCGAGAAATTTTATTGTGAACATCACCGTTGAAAATCTGGCGCCGTGCAAAAAATTGCTGCGGGTGGAAGTGGACGCGAAGGCCGTGGACGAGGCTTTCGATTCCATGACGAAGAATTATCAAAAGCAGGCCGCGCTGCCGGGTTTCCGTCCGGGCAAGGCGCCGCGCGACCTCGTCCTGAAAAAATACGAGACCGACATCAAGGACGAGGTCAAACGCAAGCTCATCGGCGATTCGTATCGCAAGGCGCTGGAAGAGAAAAAAATCCACGTCGTCAGCAATCCGGACATCGAGGAAATCCAGTTCGGTCGCGGGCAGACGTTGCAATTCGCCGCGACAATCGAGACCGCGCCGGAATTTCAACTGCCGGAATACAAAGGCCTGCCGGTCAAACGCGAAACCAAATCGGTCACGGACGAGGACGTGGAGCGCGCCATCAAATTGCTCGCGCAGCAGCACGTGAAGTTCGAGACGGTCGCGCGCGAATTGAAGACGGGCGACGTGGCCGTGGTGAATTACACCGGCACTTGCGACGGCAAGCCGATCACCGAGACCGCGCCGACGGCGAAGGGTTTGACGGAGCAGAAAAATTTCTGGGTGGACATCGCGCCGAACACGTTCATCGCAGGATTCGCCGAGCAGCTCACCGGCGCGAAAGCCGGCGACAAACGCACGGTCAATGTGGATTTTCCCGCCGACTTCGTGACGAAGGAGCTCGCGGGCAAAAAGGGCGTTTTTGAAGTCGAGATCGTCGAGGTGAAGGAAAAAGTTTTGCCTCCGGTTGACGACGAGCTGGCGAAAAAGTTCGACGCGGAGAATCTGGAAAAGCTTCGCGCGGGAGTGCGCACGGATCTGGAGAACGAATTGAAGTATTCGCAGGCGCGGGCGATCCGCGGGCAGGTCGTCAACGCATTGCTCGCCGGGGCGAATTTCGATCTGCCGGAAACGGCGGTCGCGCACGAGACGCGCAACGTGGTTTATGACCTTGTGCGGGAAAATTCCAAACGCGGCGTGCCACGCGAGTTGATCGAAAAGCAGAAGGACGAGATTTATTCCGCGGCGGCGAACAGCGCGAAGGAGCGGGTGAAGCTGGCGTTTCTGGTGCAGCGCATCGCCGAGCAGGAAAAGATTTCCGTGACGCAGGAGGAAGTGATCCAGCGCGTGCAGGCGCTGGCCGCGGCGTACCAGATCCCGCCCGACAAGTTCATCAAGGATTTGCAGAAGCGCAACGGCGTGAACGAGCTTTACGACCAGATCGCGCACGAGAAGGTGCTCAATTTTCTCGAGATCAACGCCAAAATCGAGAATGTTCCGGCGGCAATCGCAAAATGAATCCGTCCGCGGCTTCCGTCGCGAAGCGGATGTTAATTAACTAATTGGTTACCTCGACGCATTTTCAAGCGTCTTGAATTTGACGAATCGCGGCAAAAGCCGCAAAATCGCAGCACCATGAGAATCTTTAGCGTTGTTACGGCTTTTTTCGCCGCCGTTTTCGCGGTCGCCGCCCAGACGAATCTGGATGCGACGGCGGCGCGCGAGATGTCGCTGCAAGATTGCATCCAGCAGTCGTTGTCCCACAACTTCGACGTGCAGATCGAGCGTTATGCCCCACAGATTTCGCTCTACAATTTGCGCGGCGCTTACAGTGGTTACGACCCGACTTTTAACATTTCCGGCGAACGCGATCACAACGTCAACGCCTTCGGGACAAACGGGGCAACACTTACAACGATCACATCAACAAATTTTGTTTTATTTCCCCGAACCGCATCGGACCGGGATATTTTCAAATCGGATCTGGGCGGATCGTTACCGTGGGGATTGGACTATGATTTCATCGCGAGCATTGAACAGGATTCGGGGACGACCTTTTTTGGAACGAACAGTATCAATTCCAATTTCGGCAAAAGCACGGATGGTTCGGTGGAAGTCGACCTGACGCAGCACCTGCTCAAAGATTTCTGGATTGATACCACGCGCCTGACAATCCGCGTCGCCAAAAACCGGCTGAAATATTCCGAGCAAAGTTTGCGACAACAGTTCATCACGACCATCACCGCCGTCGAGAACGCCTACTACGAACTGATTTATGCGCAAGAAAATGTGAAGGTGCAGCAGGAGGCGTTGAACCTCGCGCAAACGCAATTGGACCAAGATAATCAGCGCGTGCAGATCGGCACGCTGGCGCAACTGGACGTGCAACAGGATCAGGCGCAGGTCGCGCAGAGCCAGGCGAATTTGATTGCAGCGCAATACACGCTCAACAAGGATCAAAACACCTTGAAAAATTTGCTCACGGACGTGTATGCGCAATGGCATGACACGAATATCCAGCCGACGGCAACGCTCGAAGCGCCGTTGCAATTATTCAATTTGCAGGACAGCTGGAGCAAAGGCATGACCGAACGGCCTGATCTTTTGCAGGCGCGTCTCGACGTGGAAAAGCAGGGCATCCAGTTGAAATTCGACCGCAACCAGATTTTTCCGCAACTGGATTTGATCGGATCGTATGGTTATGCCGGCGCGTCCCGGGATTATAGCGGCACATTTGATGAAATCGGTACCGGCGACCGGCCATATTATACGTTTGGTGCGAAACTTTCAGTTCCCCTCAGCAACATCGGCGCGCGCAACACATACAAATCCGACAAAGTCACCGAAGCGCAATTGTTGCTGACGCTGAAACAACTGGAACAGACCATCATGGTGCAGATTGACGACATCATGAAGCAGGCGCAGTCGGATTATCAAAGCGTGAACGCGACGCGCTCGGCGCGCACTTACGCGGAAGCGGCGCTTGATGCCGAGCAGAAAAAATACAATGTCGGCAAAAGCACCACCTTCACCGTTCTGCAACTCCAGAACACGCTCACCACCGACCGCGCGGCGGAAATCCGCGCGCTGGCCAATTACAACGAAGACCTTGCCAATCTCGCGCAACAGGAAGGCAGCACACTCCAACGCAACGGCATCAACGTCGAGGCGAAATAACGCGAGGCTCACCAGAAATTCCACGCGGCACGCCAGACAATCCAAACGCCGAGCAGAAAATTGGTGATGGCGTGCGCGGTCATCGCGTCGCCGAGCCGGTTTTTTCGGATGACGAGCCATTGATAAGCCATGCCGCACACGATTCCCGCGAGCCATTCGTTGTGCGAGAAACCGAAAAGAGCGGCGGTCGCAAAGAACGGCAGCGGCACAAATTTGTTCAGCGGCACTGAAAGGAAATTCTGGTTCGCGATGTAGCGATACAAAAACGAACGGTAAAAAACCTCTTCCAGCGGCGGGACGACCAAAGTGGAGCCAAGAATCCGTGTCAAAATAAAAAGCCATGCGAGCGGCGAATTTTGGCCGAACGGTCCGTTTGGATTCCAAATTTTTCCGGGAGCCGTTTGAGAATGAGCCAATCCGAGTTTGCTCCAAAGTGAATCTTGAGTTGTCCATTCGCCGAAAATTCCGACCCAAATCGCAAAAATGCCGACGCCAACGACAATCGATTCCCAACTAAACGCCCAACGCATTTCCGAAACGAACGGCCGCATTTCCCAGACCAGCCACACGCCGGCGAATGTTTTTGCGAAATAAAACCAGTAGGCCGAGGCCGCGCCAAATTTGCCCTGACAAAACGTCAACGCGAGAAAAATCAGGAACGGCGCGACGCGCGACGCCATCGACGATCCGGCGAAAATCTTTTTCAGGAGGCGCACACGAATTTGGCGGGGTTTGTCACTGGCCAACGACGAGGCTGTTGGTCTGGCTGTTGCCGACGAGCGTGACCGAGTTGCGCGAAATCGCCTTCACGCGCATCCCGCCCACGTAGTCACCCGCGAAAACCGTCCGTCCGTCAATGATGGCCCACGGATGCACGGAGCCATAGGCAATGCCCTGAACATGTAACGGCGCCGGCGAAACATCGTTGGTGATGGCGGCGGGACCAATCACGGGTGGCGGCGGAGACGGTATTGACGCAGCGACAGTCTCGACCTCCTGCGTCTCGGTGATTTCCGGTGCATTGACGATTTTTTTGACGCCGTGCTGGATCAACGCGAATGCGACGAAAAAGAGCGCGGCGACGATGAGAACAATGATGACGGCGGGCAAAATCCAGCCGGCGCCGCCCTCTTTTTTCCGGGCTTCAAAGGGCGTCAATGGCGGCGAGCCCGGCGGCGGATTTTTCCGGTGCAAATCGCGTGCGCGTTTGAGCGCGTCGTTGATGAGGCTCATGTGTTGATTTTTCCTTCCAGTTCGCGGATGGCGCGACCGACCATTTGATAATTGATGCGGTCGGACTTTTCAACAAATCCCGCAAGCAGCGCCTTGTCGCAAACGGCGTTCACGAGGCGCGGGATGCCGCGGCTGTAGTTGAAGACGCGCCAGATCGCCGGCGGCGTGAAAAACGGGATGCCCTTCGCGCCGGAAACCTGCAGCCGGTGCTGGATGTATTGGGCGACCTCGAATCGCGTGAGCGGTTCGAGGTGATAGCGCACCGTGATGCGCTGGCGCAACTGGCGCAGGCGCGGGCTGTTCAGCCGGTCGCGCAATTCCGGCTGTCCCATCAAGACAATCTGCAGCAGCTTGCGGTCGTCCGTCTCGATGTTGGAAATCAAGCGCACCTGTTCGAGCAGGTCTTCCGTCAAATTCTGCGCCTCGTCAATGATGAGCACCGTCTCCTTGTTCTGCTCGATTTGTTTCAGCAGAAATTCGCCGATGGCCGCGATGGTTTCCAGCCGGTCGCGTTTTTTGATCTCAAGGCCGAATTCAGCCGCGATGGCTTTCATCAATTCCTCCGAGTTCAAGACCGGATTCAGAATGAGCGCGGTGGAATAACGCGAATCCAACTGCTCCAGCAGCGCGCGGCAGAGCGTCGTCTTGCCCGCGCCGATTTCGCCGGTCAACTGGACGAATCCCTTTCGCTCGCGGATTCCGTAGAGCAGGTGATTGAACGCCTCGCGATGCTTCGCGCTGTGAAAAAGAAAACGCGGGTTCGGCGTGATGTCGAACGGCGCGTGCCTCAAACCGTAATATTCCAGATACACGCGTGGCTTTTAGCAAAAATCCCGTGTCCGGCAAAGAAAAGGTTTTGCCGCCAAATCCGTCAACTGAATAGAATTGTCCGAGCCGCCTTGACCAGGGCTTCCGTTTCAGCCTGCGTTCCAACCGTGATGCGCAGGTGGTTTTTCACTTCGGGAAAGTTGAACCAGCGCACGAGGATTTTTTGCCCGCGCAACTTCTGCTGCCACTCGTGCGCGCTAAATCGCGGCGGACGCACCAGAATAAAATTTGTCTGGCTCGGAAAGACACGGAAGCCGAACTTCGTCAATTCGCGACTTAACCATTCGCGCGTTGAAATTATCTTCTTAAAATTCGCGCGGTAATATTTCAGATCGCCCAGCGTCGCGACGGCGGCGGTCTGGCCGAGGCCGTTCACGTTGTAACTGTCGCGAATCTTGTGCAGCGCGGCGATGAGGTCGCGATGCCCGACAAAATATCCGACGCGCTGGAAGCACAACGAATACGCCTTCGAGAAAGTCCTCGCGACCAGGACGTGCGGGAATCTCAACGCCAGCTTCATCGCGTTCTCCTTCGCGAAGTCCACATACGCCTCGTCCAAAATCACAACGCCGCGTTGCGCGCGGCACAGTTTTTCCAGTTCCGAGGTTTTGTAACCGCGCCCGCTCGGCGCGTTCGGCGTCGTGACAAAAGTCAGCGCCGCGTCAAATTTCCATTTCTTCGCGCGTTTTAATTCCGTCACGCCCGGCAAACTGAAATCCGGTTTCAATCGCACTTCGTTTTTCGCCGCGCCGTGAATGTCCGCCAGCACGGGATACAACGAATAGCTCGGCGTGAAATACTGCACCGTCGCCCGCGCATCTTTCGCTCTTTGTTTCGGTTCCACAAACGCCCGCGTCGCCAGCGCGATCAATTCATCCGAGCCGTTGCCGACGATGATGTTGTCCGCGTGGCAGCCGTGAAGCTTCGCCAGTTTTTCGCGCAGCACCTGCGCGGTCGGACTCGGATATAGCCGCAACCGTCCGTCCGTCGCATTTTTCACCGCCGCCAGAACTTTCGGCGACGGCGGATACGGATTTTCGTTCGTGTTGAGTTTGATCAATCCTTTGATTTTCGGCTGCTCGCCATAGACGTAAGGATGCAATTCGCACACGAGCGGGCGGATCAACTTTTTTGGACTGCGTGAAATCATCCGCGACATTTCAGGCTAAAAAGGCCAAAAAGTCGAGCGCGGCCATTTGACATGCCGCGAAACTCGCGCGAACGTATGGTGTTGTATTGATTGGAGCCGTCTTATGAAAACGAAAAACTTTGCAAAACTTTTGCTGGCCGTTGTTGCCGGACTCGCTCTTTTGGCGGCCAATGTTCTGGCGCAGAATTCACCCACCGCCACCGCACCACAACTGTCCTACGGCGTGCCGCAAGTCCTCCAACTCGCGCAGGCCAAGGTCGGCGACGACACCATCATCGCCTACATAAAAAATTCCGGCAACGGCTACGGCCTGAACGCGGATCAAATCATCTATCTGCGGCAACAGGGCGTTTCCGACAATGTCATCACCGCCATGTTGAACCAGCCCAAGGTCGCGGCAGCGCCCGCGCAACCCGCGACGCAACCGGATAATTCATCCACCGCGCAGGCTTCGACTTCCTACGCGCAACCGACCACCACTTACAGCGTCCCGTCCTCGACCGTCTATGTGATTCCCGACACGCAGACGTATTACTACGACAGCTATTATGCCCAGCCGTACTACTATCCGTATTACGCGTGGCCTTATCCGGCCGTGTCGCTTTCATTCGGATTCGGCGGACGCTGGGGCGGCGGCTATTATCATGGCGGTGGTTTTCACGGCGGCGGCGGGCATCATCATTAAGTGATGCTGCGGTTTTAATTTCCTCGCAAGACGGCTTGCGCGTCTCATCGCGCTCCCGATAATGCCCTTGAATCAGCGCGGCCTTGATGCAAGCATCCCTTGTCCCTTCAACAGCATGAACAAACCATTTTTCGCAAAGCTCCTCGCAGCGTTAAGCCTCATATGCCTTGTTGCGTTCGGCGCGCGCGCGGATGACACAAGCAGCGCTCCGGCGGGAAACAAAAAGTTCACCTACGTTCTGGTGCACGGCGCGTGGGGCGGCGGCTGGGATTGGAAACACATGGACGATTTGCTCACCGCCGATGGAAACAAGGTCTATCGCATAACCCTCACCGGCCAGGGCGAACGCTCCCATCTCGCCAGCAGGAAAATTGATTTGGACACGCATATTCAGGACGTCGTCAACGTCATCCTCTGGGAAAATCTGCATGACGTCGTGCTCGTCGGGCACAGCTACGGCGGAATGGTCATCACCGGCGTGGCCGACCGCGTGCCTGACCGCATCAAGCATCTGGTTTACATCGACGCCCTGCTGCCTGAAAACGGCGAGTGCGTGAACGACATCATTGCGCCGGGCTTGAAGCAACCCATCAAAGACGGTTATATCACCGCGCCTTGGGTCACGAACAACACACCGCTGCCGCACGACGTTCTCATGCCGGCCAAAACTTTCAGCGAACCCATTTCATTGAAACATCAGGACGTTGCCGGAAAGCTGCCGGCCACCTACATCCTTACCGTGGACAAGGGCAAAGCGCCGGAACAGGACGATTTCTACAAATTCTATCAGCGCGCCAAAGCCCGCGGCTGGACGGCATGGATAATGGAAGGCGACCACAATGTCCAGCGCTCGGCGTTGTCCTAATTTGAATTTTCTTTGCTGATTTCACTTTTTCGTCCTCACTTCCGCCACGATTGCCACTTTGACGGCTGTTTCCGGCGATACCACTGGCGGAATTTCCAGCACGGCCACAAACCGTTCGTCAGAATCATCCTTGCCGTCTTTGTGCGACCAAGCGAAGCAACGCTTGGCTTTCGGATGATTGGCGAGCGTGAACACTTCCACGATGCCTTTCCAGATGACCTTGCCGCCAAAGATTTCTTCCACTGGCACAGACTCAACCCAAGTTGGGCTGGCCTTGTGCAAGTGGAATATCACTTGTTTCAACCGTTCGATGTAATCTTTATTCGCCACAGCGTTCGATGAGTTCCGCAACTGTCCACGCGCTAGATTCGACGCCAGCCGCTTGTGCGGGTGTCATGCGTAAAGAATTGTGCGTTTTCACAAAATTGTAATACGCGAAATTGAGCGCAACCGCAGCCTGAAAGTTTTCAAATTTCTTGCTGTAAGCATTCGTCAAACGAGTCAGACGGCGGCAGTGCATACGCAAGGTGAGGTTTTGGCTTTCGACGTGTGACGTTGTAATCCGGTTCACGTCCGGCATTCCAGAAACGATTGTGCGCTCGACCTTGACGATTTCAACCGGACTATACCGCACGGCGGCTGCGGCGTTACCGAGAATTGTTGTGGAGTAGGTTTTTACGATTTGCCCGTGGTCAACTTCAGTTCCGAATCCGCGTTCAATCGCGTCAGGATAAGCCTTGAGCGAATCGGTTGAAACTTGGATTCGGTTTGCCATGCGTCCAGCCAAATCTTCCATGAAAGCCCGCGCATGATATGAGTCGCGCTTGCCCACGATGAAGGACGGAATCAGCTTCGTGTCTGCATCCAACGCGATGAAAGTCCAAACGTCGCCATAAGCACCAACGCGGTCAGCGTTCTTACGCTTCGCGCCGATGAATCCCCAAATCTCATCGCATTCAATCTGCTTGCACGCCAGACCGCGCATTTTGCTGTCCATGATTTGTTTGCAGCCTTCACCGATACGGATGCCCAAGCGCATGATTGTATCGCGGTGAATGCCTGTCATGCGCTCAATGCTGCGGATGCTATTGCCTTCGGCCAGCATTGAAACTGCCATGACTTTCTTTTCAATTTCGAGGTTGTTTGCCATATCGTTTTTAATTGTTGACTAAATGTATAACCGATTGTATGATTTGTCAACAATTTTTTTGGTTATACACAAAGTATTTATGAAAGCAAAAATGGGCAGACCGAAGGTGGCAAAGGCTAAAAAACGCGGCATTTTCATAGTGACGCGGATTTCGCCGGAGGAAAACAGCGTGATTAGCAGGGCAATACGCCGCGCCGGACAAAGCCAGTCGGAATGGGCGCGGAAAGCGTTGCTTTCCGCTGCGGGGAGTGATAAATCGGCAGCATAAATTCAGTGGATGCGGCGAGCCTCGGACTCGCAATCTGCGATTGTAAAGAACGCCAAGTTTGCCAATTAACTTACGCACCCAATTCGATTTGAAAATTACACGCATTTTTAGAATTTCAAATTATTTTTTTAATAGAAGTTTTAACAGCAAAGCAAAAAATAAAACACCCAGCGCACCAGCGGTTATAGACGAACACCAGACTGAAACCTTGTAATGTATGTTGTCGGCAATATCATCGTTTTCGGTTTGGGATTGGCTGCAAGTTGTTGGCACTATAATGGTGCTGCTTGGGGTGGCTGGCGAACTTGTCGCGGAGTTCAAGCGGTTCCCATTCAATCCGACCAGATTTCCACCACTAGAATCATTAAAAAGGCGGATAGAAATAACATCCCTGATTGTTTTGATACTTGGTTTGTTGTTGGAGGTCGTGGCGCTTCCGCATTCGATTGTTGAGGCTGGTAATGCGCGAAAAATTGCAAGTGAAGCAAACGAACGCGCTTCAACCAATGAAGTGCATTTTGCAGAGCTGACTCGTTCAAACTTGCTGCTTTCAGCCACCATCGAAGAACTTCGATCAAACAACATCGCGATTGAGGAGCAAATGAAGCCAAGAGACATTGAAGAATACGCGCCGAGTGTAGCATTAAGAAAGTTTGCTGGTGTTAATGCGGTCATAATTTGTGCCGCCTGTCCAGATTGTTCTGAAACGGCTTCAAAAATTGGAACTATATTAGGCGTCGGTCTTTCAAATTGGCATGTTGAACCTGCTGTTTTGACGGCCAAAGAAGTTGATTTTGGAGTCCATGTTTCAAAATGGTTCACAAACCAGCCATCTTCCGAAGAATACAATAAAGTCTCTGATGCCTGTGCTGCGCTTGCAGATGAATTAAACAAGGGTGGAATTGATGCCTTAATGGAAAACAGTAGCAGGGGAACAACGATAAAATTTAATGGTGTTTTAATCGTGGTTGGAGAAAAACCAACACCCGCAGAGGCTGAACTAATTAAGGCGAAAAATGACTTGCAAAAATCTGAAAACGAACTTCGGAATCCTAATATTAGCCCCCAAGATGTGATGCAGATACAAAATAAAGAAAGTGCAATATACAGAAGAATTAGTGACGCATATTCTAAAATATATGTAGAAACCCCTGAAGATAGAACTCCTGGCGTGCATATGCATGATACGCAAGTGAATCCACTACCGCTGCCGTAAAATTTATACCTGCATGACCGAATTTCATGCCAAACCGCCGAAAGGCAAGACCGCCATAAATTCAAATTAGGACAACGCCCAGCGCTCGCATCCGGACGAACTTCTCCAACTGCTCGAAAAAGCGCCGCAATAAAACGCTAGTTCTTCGGTAAAACCGCGGCGATGGCTTCGCGCAGTTCTTCCAGCATGAACGGTTTGCTGATCATGAAGTCCACGCCCGCGAGCGGATTGCCGGAAGATTTCAACATTGCGGCGTGGGCCGTAATCATCACGACCGGCTGGTCGGGCAGGCGCTGCTTGATGGCAATGGCCAGTTCGTCGCCCCTCATTCCCGGCATGGAATAATCCGTGATGACCACGTCGAAGCTGCCCTGCTCAAGCAATGACAAGGCTTCCCTGCCGCTGGTGGCCGTCTGCACTTCGTGCCCGTAATGCTCGACCATCATCTTGATAGCTCCGCAAACAGCGGGTTCGTCATCCACCACCAAAATTCGCCACTTCTGATTTACCCTTGTTGACTTCTCAACGGTTTGCAAGAAGCAGTCACACTACGCCCCATTCCCTTGAAGACCAGATTTAGTTATTAACATAAATCACAACCCCGCAACCTTCGTGCTTGATCCGATCCGCACTTCTGATCAATTGATCTGGGCGTGCCGAAAAAAGCGAAACGAACCAGAACCCGCGCGCTCTATCGCCAGAAGCCGCCGAAAGCCGGAGGCCGGAAGCCAGAAATCGGAAATCAGAATTCCGGCCTCCGGCATCCGGTCTCTGAATTCCGCCCTCTGCCCTCTTCCCATTTCCAACTTCGCGAAGACGGTTCAATTCAAAAAATCAAGGTGGCACAGGCCTCTGGCCTGTCCCCATTTGGCGTCTCGCCAAATGAAATCTCCGAAGAAGTTTCCGGCGGGACGCCGGACACAACAGGCGGGACGCCTGTTCCACCTGCTTTAATCTTCCGCTCCGACTCTCCCTTCATCCGCCTGTATCACGGAAATTGTTTGGAACTCCTCGACGCCATTTATGCCAGGCATGGAAATGCCGGACGCTTCGACGCCATCTTTGCCGACCCGCCCTATTTCCTTTCCAACGGCGGTATCAGTTGTCACGCCGGAAAAATGGTCAAGGTGGACAAGGGCGATTGGGATAAAAGTCGCGGTGCGGAACTCAATCACGAGTTCAACACCGAATGGCTCAAGCGCTGCCAGCGCGTCCTCAAACCTAACGGCACGATTTGGGTGAGCGGCACGCATCACGTCATCTTTTCCATCGGTTACGCCATGCAACAACTCGGCTACAAAATCCTCAACGACATCGCGTGGGAAAAACCCAATCCGCCGCCCAACTTGAGCTGCCGCTACTTCACCCATTCCACCGAAACCATTTTGTGGGCGGCGAAGAATGAAAAGAGCAAGCACGTCTTCAACTATCAGGACATGCGCAAAGTGACCGGCAAGCAGATGAAAACCGTCTGGCGGAAGGAAGAATTCGGGGTGGCACAGGCCTCCGGCCTGTCCTCATCTGACGTCTCGTCAGATGAAATTACGGAAGACGTATTCGGCGGGACGCCGAACATAACAGGCGGGACGCCTGTTCCACCTTCAAGCATCTGGACAATGACGGCTCCTTCCGGCGACGAGAAGGCGCACGGCAAACATCCCACGCAAAAGCCCGTGGCGCTGATTGAACGCTGCCTGCTGGCTTCAACCAACGAAAACGACCTCGTGCTCGACCCGTTTCTGGGCGGCGGCACAACTGCCGTTGCGGCTATTAAACTAAAACGCGGCTGCGTCGGCATTGAATTGGACTTTGCTCACATTGCACTTGCGGTGAAACGATGCGAACGGGAAATCATTGAAATCGTTTTGCGCACATTGCGTGTGCGCATTGAAGTTTCAGTTTTTTCTCAAAATGATCTTGATCTGTTTTCTGATTCGATCAATGGATCACGTCGCATGGCCGACGTGCCCCAAATTGAAACTGAAAGAATTTATCACGAATGCAAGTTCGTGTTTCTGTCTTGTGCTGAAGTTGCACGTGGCTCGGTCGTTCACACGACGGTTGACGTGAGCTTGCAGGAAGCGTGGGCAAAAACACCGAATGGAAAGAAGCGTGAAACAACGCACGTAGTCCGTTGCGAAACTGAAATCTTTCGCATAAAGTAAAGTCGGTTTGAAAATCTAAACAGACTGAACTATGAAAAAATATCTAGGCTGGATTGTTTTAATTGGACTGGCATTTGTGGCTGGCTTTTATTTGGGCGCAAAATATCTGATACGGAGTCGGAACCAACGCGAATGTGGTTTTCATCAGATTGAGAAAGACCACCAGCTTCAAGCGGCATAAATCAGATTGATGCGGCAGTTCATCGGTGATCTAATCGCCACCGATGAATCTTTCCATGCGCGGCGAATTGGCAATCGCTTTCAAAAGCGGTTCGCAAAAGGCCGGAAATGTCACAGAAGCTTGGGGTGCGGATAATTTCTTCTGTCCGAATTGTTCTTCTCCTAAATTGGATTGGCTGAAACCCGGCACGAAGGCGAATGATTACCGCTGTCCAAGTTGCGGATTTTGGTTTCAACTCAAAAGTAAAAAGACACGTATTGGCAACACCATCACCGATGGTGCTTATGGCGCGATGATGGAAGCCATCAAGGAAGACCGTTCCCCGAATTTCTTTTTTCTGCATTATGATTTAGCAACTTGGAGCGTCCGCAATCTGTTGATTGTTCCACACTTTGCTTTTCCACCTTCTGCCATCATCAAACGAAAACCACTTTCACCAAGCGCCAGACGTGCGGGATGGGTTGGTTGTAATTTTGCCCTAAACCGAATTCCGCTCGAAGCGCGAATCCCTATCGTCACGGAAGAACAAATTGTTCCTGCCGCCGAAGTGCGCGACAAATTCAAGCGTGTTAAACCGCTCAAGGAAATTTCCGTCAATGACCGTGGCTGGAGTTTAGATGTGTTGAACATCGTGCGGCGTCTCGGTAAAAAAGAATTCACTAACGAGGATGTTTATGCTTTTGAGGGAGAATTGGAAAAACTGCATCCCGACAACCGCCACGTCAGAGATAAAATCCGCCAGCAGTTGCAAGTTCTCCGCGACGCCAAATTGTTAATTCATGTCGGCAGCGGCGTCTGGCGTCTGCCGTAAATCAAAATCGCAGGAGACGGCAAGGAGTCTCTAATTTCACTTCAGAACGAGTCTCGTCACCCCGACTCCTACAATCAGGGCGGCGTCCGCCTGTCTGGCGTTTGGGTCGTCATAAACGACGCGCGGGTTGCTTCATCTGGCGTGCAAGTTGTCGCATCTTGCATTCAAGTTGTTCCATTTGACGCGTTGTTTGTTCCATCTTGCACGTTGGTTATGGCATTTTGCGTGTTGGTTGTCGCATTTGGCGCGTTGGTTATGGCATTTCAGGCGGGGTTTGAGCGGTCTAAAGCCCTGTTTTCGACGGTTTTAGGGTGATTTTTCACTTTTTTTCATTTTTTTTGAAAGATTCGGGTTTTTCAGACCGTATTTATTTATAGAGGGCCATGGTGGCCTTCGCTCCGGGGTTCCGGGGATTAACCAAATCCAAATACAACAGTCAAAATTATGGCAAAAAATCATGTATTGCATAATTATGCGCAAACAACGGACGGCCAATTGGGCGATTTCGCCCTGCATGTGGCCACTTCACTGACGGGCAACGGCAATTTCCCGACTCCACCCATCACTCCTGTGGCGTTGACGGGGCAGGCGAACAGTTTCATCACGTTGGTCGCCGCGGCTGTGAACGGCACGCCGGCGCAAACGCTGGCCAAAAACACGCTGCGCGGGCAGTTGATCACCTCGCTGGACACGCTGGCGACTTATGTGGAGCTGACGGCGAACAATGATGCGCAGAAAATCCTTTTGTCGGGGTTCGAGCTGGCGAGCACGTCCCATGCGGCTGCGGTGCCGGGCAAGACGGCCATTTTGTCGGCGACGAACACGGCGACGGGCAAGCTGGGACTGGAATTGCAGTTGGCGGACAATGCGTGGTGTTACATCGTGGAATACACGGCGCTGCCAAACGGCGCGGTGAAGACGGCGACGTTCACATCCGTGCGTGACGCGGTGCTGACGGGTTTGACTTCGGGAACGATGTATTCCATCCGCGCGCAGGTGATGGGTTCGGGCAATCAGGTGACGGACTGGTGCGACGCTGTGCAACACATGGCGACGTAGTCCTTGCGAGATTTGCCGGGAGTGATTCGGGGACGGGCGCTTGAGAAAACCGCCGCGAAGTCCCCACCTCCCGGCAGCAGCTTCAAATCTTGCGCGATGCCAAATTGTTAATTCACGTCGGCTCCGGCGTCCGGTGTTTGCCATAACCAGCCTGCGGCATTAACATGCGCTCATGATTTTGGTAACGTCTAACAAGTCGAAACGGTTGCTGTATATCAGTTACATCGGTCGTGTTCGGGCGGAGGAATTTGAGAGCGGGCTGGAGGACTTGAAGGGGCAGCTTTCGGAGTTGTCACCGGGATTTCGCGCGGTGGCGGATTTAAGCCAGTTGGAATCCATGGAGCTTGAATGTGTGCCGGAGTTGGGTCGGGCAATGGAATTAGTCAGTCAGGCCGGCGTGGATTTGGTGGCGCGTGTGATTCCCCATCCGCACAAGGACATCGGATTTAACATTCTCACGATTTTTCATTACCCTAATCGGCCGCAGATTGCCATTTGTAAGAATCTGATTGAGGCGGGCAGAACGCTCGGGATTTAAGGTGGCGTCTGGCGTCTGCCTTGGGTGGGGTGAAGACCCCATTGTGATTCACATTCACAGAATCCATAGTTCAGGCAAGTTACTATGATTTCGATTTGCCCAGCTTCCGCAACGGTGAACACAACCGATGCAATTTCAAATTCCCGGCTGTGGAGAGGTTGTCTGGCCTTGGTGTGTTTTGGCTCGCTGTTGGTATGTTCCGGATGTTCGTCCTATTTTCCGACCAGCGACGCGCAATATCGGGATTTGCAGGCCAAAGAAATCAAGGAAGGGACGAATACAAGCCGGACGGTTCCCAGTGCGCAGGATACTTCTTATGAAGGCAGGGGTGAACAACCAAATGTGCCGTAACCACCTGCATGAATCTGATACCAATCATACTTGTTCTACTTCTGTTGTTCGGCGCCGGCGGGATTTATTTTGGAGGCCCGGTCATCGGCTGCGGCGTGCTTGGCCTGATTCTGGTGATCTGCCTCATCATTTATCTCGCGGACAGATTATACGGCATGAAAAGCTGACAGTTGGCGCCAATGATGCCCAGAAGCGGTTGCACAAATCCGGCGGCAACTTCAAAGTGTTGGCACACGGCCACCGCACGCGACGTAAAATTATTGATGGACTCACTCGCGCCCGCTCGCTCGGCCTTCGGCCTTCGGCTTCGGTGTGTGGCGTCTGTCGTAAATCAAAATCGCAGGAGACGGCAAGAAGTCTCTAATTTCACTTCAGAACGAGTCTCGTCACCTCGACTCCTACAATCATGGCGGCGTCTGGCGTGATGTGACCGACGGGAATGGTAGGGTTACACCCCATAGCAATCGTGCGGCGGCGGGTTATCTTACCGGCATATGAATCTATTATTAATCATCGTTGTTCTGCTTCTCTTGTTCGGCGGCGGCGGGTTTTACTTTGGCGGCCCCGTCATCGGCGGCAGCGGGCTTGGCCTGATTCTGTTGATATGCCTTATCATCTGGATCGCGGGCGGATTCCGCAGCAAGAACGGCTAACAAAACGGCGCGTGTCCTTGTAGACGGCCAGACCTTGCGGTCGGCCACTACTTGCGTAGGGCCACCGTTTTAATCACGTTGGTAGGGACTTGTGTTGTTTTGGCTTCGTCAAGGCCAGCAACATTCCGCACCAGATCAGGAGGACGAACGTAAGCAGCGGAACCATCCATGTGGGCATGCGGTCGTGCAGTTCGGCAACGCTGATTCCATACGCGGCAGCCACCCATACGTCGAACCGCAAATTGAATATGGCCAGCATCACGGCGCAACACGAAGTCACTTGTCCGATGTATGCCAGCCCCATCGCCATTCCGGTCAGGCTCCGCAATTTGAGGAAATTCCAAATTCCCAGCACCACCATCAGTCCTGCAATGATTTCAGCCGTCAGCCGGTCATGTGTCTGCCACGCCAAAAAAATCACGCACCAAAACAACATCAAGTGCGTGCCACCCACCACCGCCGCGCGTGTGCCGGCCTTCAGCGGCATCATGGCCGGTTCAAGAATTTTGCCGGTCGCTTCGGCCACTTGGTATTTTGCCTGAACCTGCCGGTATATGTTGATAATCCACGTAGCCATGACCATCGCGTAGAACCACCAGAAGCCCGTCACCGCGGCAAAGTAAACCGGGTCGCTCCACTCGAAGCGGTGTCCCAGGTATCGCACGACCTGCTGGCCGCCGATGGCAAATGTCAGCACAACAATCCACGTGAAGATGAGTCCGATCCGTTTGGTCCGGCGTTCGGGTTTGGTGTTGCCGCTGAACATCAGCCATTGCGCCGCGAAGCCGGCGAAGATTCCAATGAACGGCACCAGACACGCGGCCAGAAGACCCGACTTTGCCACTGCCGTGCCCTTGCCCGCCATGCCGACACCGACCGTGGCCATCGGAGCGACGGGCAATGCCGCGAGCACCGCGCCCGAAAACGCATGGCCCGGTGCCGTCCGGCGCAAGGCGCCTTCCACGAACGCCTGCACCTCCTCCTGCAACAGTTTGCGGCCGCGCGACAGCCGTTGCTTGACGGCGTCCTCGGTCAATTCCAATTCCGCCGCCACGTGTTCGATGGATTGGTGCTCGCGATAAAACAGGATGAGCGGTTCGCGATAAAGCTCGGGGATTCTTTCCAGCGAGCGCCATAAAATCGCCTCTTCCTCCCGGGTGATGGTTTGTTCCGATGGGAGTGCCTCCAGCGCCGGCGAATCGTGCACGGCTTCCAGCGGCTCGGCGGCATGCACCGGCTCGCGGCGCTCCCGCTGCAGGCTTTTGTAAATCCGGTTGCGGACGATGCCGCACAGCCAGGCGCGGAGTTTGTCCGGTTCGCGCAGAAGACCGAGATGTTTCCAGGCGGTAATGAACGTTTCCTGCGCCACATCCTCGCTCTGGCCGAGATGGCCGATGCGGCTGTAGGCCAGCGAGCAAATCAATATCTGATAGCGCGAGACAATCCGGCTGAAGGCGTCACGGTCGCCGCTTAGAGTGCGTGAGACCAGTTCCGCATCGCTATATTCCGTTGCTGTCATGGTTTCATTTATCATCATACTACTGAAGATGTCCCCCGCGAAGCCAAAGAGGTGACAAATATCCTTGACGATTTTTGACGCCAATCGGACTCTCCCTTCATTATGAAAGCCCTTCGTTTTCCTGTCATCGCCGCGCTGGGTGTTCTTTTAAGTCTGACCGCGCCGCTGCTCGCATCCCCGCTGGCGGAGACGAATGTGCCCGCCAATTATGTCATCAAGGTGCTGATGAAGGATGCGAAAGGGAACACCAGTTCGCTTCAGGTCACGACAATCGATGGTTCGTTTGAACTGGACACGCTCCAGAAGAATCCGGTGAAGGTCGGCAATATGGATGTTCCCTCCACTCTCAAGATGAGCGGCACGCTGACCACAATTGATGAGCAAAAAGGCCGGCTCAAGCTTTACCTGGGACGCACGGTGCCCTATGTCACGAGCACTTTCAACAACGGCTCGGTCGCGGGAAGCAGTTCATCCTATTCACAGTTGTCGGTGGGATTGGATTCCGCCTTTGTGGTCACTTTCGGCAAACCGCTGGTGATTCAGGTGGACGACAACGGGGAAGTCTCAATTCTGGTAACCCGCGAGGAAAATTAATCTTCTGACAACCGGTTGTTGCGTACGGCCCAAAATTCCCTGACGGTTACATTTCGTGATCACGGAAGGAAAAAAATGAAGATGACCAAAATGACCCGTGACGCCGCGTTGCTCTGCGTGGTGTTGAATCTGATGGCCGGCGCAAATCCGGCGTTGGCACAAACGCCAAGTCTAATACCGCCGCAAGCGGCACGCCCGACTCCGCCCGCCCGCGATCCCAACACGCCGGGATATGTCACGGCCTTGGAGTTGCCAGACGGCAACAATGCGCCGACGGATGTCGACGGAAACTTCATCATCGGCCCGACTCACAAACGCGCACCGGAGATGATTGTGCAGACCAATGTGCCGCAAGGAACGGTGTTCAACTTCACGATGAGTTCGGCGGACAGTAAAATTTATCCCGGCATCGCGCGTGAGCCGAAAACTTTTGGCACTGTGGATCCCGCCGATCCCGCCAGACTGGTGGTGACCACCAGTCATCCGGCTCCCTACACGCGTCATGTGGCGGTTTATGTCCCCAAACAATACGTCCCCGGCACGGTTGCGCCCTTCATCGTCGGGGCGGACGGACCCGACCGCATGTTGTTCACGGCTTTGGACAATCTCATCGCCCAGCACGGCGTTCCCGTGATGATTGCCATCTCCATCGGCAATGGCAGCGGTGATGCCCAAGGCAGCGAACGCGGTCTGGAATACGACACCATGTCCGGCGTGTATGCGGAGTTCGTCGAGAAAGAAGTGCTGCCGCTCGTGGAAAAACAATGCAACGTGAAATTGACCAGCGATCCCAACGCCCGCGCGACAATGGGCGGAAGTTCCGGCGGTTCGTGTGCCTTGATCATGGCATGGTATCATCCCGACCTTTACCACCGCGTCCTGACTTATTCGGGAACCTATGTCAATCAGCAGTGGCCATATGATGCCGTGACTCCGCATGGCGCATGGGAATTTCATGAACACCTCATTCCGAACAGCCCGGCCAAGCCGCTACGAATCTGGATGGAAGTCGGAGACAGAGACCTTTTGAATCCAAACGTCATGCGCGACAACATGCACGATTGGGTCGTCGCGAACGAGAGGATGGCAAAGGTTCTTGCGACGAAGGGTTATCATTACCAGTTTGTCTTTGCCCGCAACGCCGGGCATGTGGACGGCAGGGTGAAACAACAAACCCTGCCCGAAGCTCTGGAATGGCTGTGGAAGGATTATAAGCCGGCCACGAATTAAGAAGGCACGCGCTTTGAGAATTGGGTTTCGCCCGGAGCATATAAAAACAGTCGCCGCCAAATCCAGCGGTTAAAAATCCGCCGGCAGCTTCAATTCCTCGCGAGTGCCTGCGCACGGCCACCATTGAATTCCCGACTACGACAATTTAGAATCATTCCCATGTTGCTGGTCACATCGAACAAGTCGAAGCAGTTGCTGCATATCAGTTACGTCGGACAGGTTCGTGCGGAGGAATTCCAGAACGGCCTGGAGGACTTGAAGGGGCAGCTTGGGGAGTTGTCGCCGGGCTTTCGCCTGCTGGTGGATTTGAGCCAGTTGGAATCCATGGGGCTTGAATGCGTGCCGGAGCTGGGCCGGGTGATGGAATTGATCGGGCGGGCCGGCGTGCAGTTGGTGGCGCGCGTGATTCCCGATCCGGGCAAGGACATCGGATTTAACATTCTTACGATTTTTCATTACCCGCACCGGCTGCAAGTTGCCACCTGCAAGAACCTGATCGAGGCGACCAGGGCGCTTGGGCTTTAAGGCGGCAGCGGCGAAGAAGGATGTCTGCCAAAATGAAAAGTCCTGACGGTAAAAGCAAATTGGGAGTTTTGGATGGACAGGAAAAATGCAAAATTGTAATCTCAAAAGGCAATGACGAACAAAGAGGAGCTCGACCGGTTGCTGGAGGCGATGATTGGATGCGCCGATGAAGTTTCGGATTTGCTTTTCGTGGCCGGCAGGCCGATGCAGGTGGAGACTCAAGGCGAACTCAAGCCGTTTGTTCATAAACTGTCCGGACCCGAGCTGACCAGCGAGCGCATTGAGGGCATGGCCAATGTCATCATCAACAACAACCCGCGTCTGCTGCAGGATTTAAAGGAACATGGTTCATGCGATTGCGGTTATACGCTTAAAAATGCCTGCCGGTTTCGCGTCAACGTCTACTTTCAGAACGGAAATCACGCGATGGTGATGCGCCACCTGAAGCCGCTGATTCCAACCTTTGACGCGCTGAATTTAGGCCCGACATTCCCACAGATCATTAAGGAAAAGAACGGCATCATCTTTGTGACTGGCGGCACGGGCATGGGCAAGACGACCACCATCGCCGCCATGCTGAACGAAATCAACAAGACCCGGGACATCCACATTCTCACGCTGGAAGATCCGATTGAATTCGTGCTTACGCCCATCAAGTCCACCTTCAGCCAGCGGGAATTGGGGCGCGATTTTTACAGTTTTCACAAAGGCATGCGCGCCGCGATGCGGGAGGCGCCGAAAATCATTTTCATCGGTGAAATCCGCGACCGCGAAACGATGGAGATTGTGCTCAACGCCGGCGAAACCGGCCATTTGGTTTTCAGCACGCTGCACACCACCAGCGCCTCAATGACGATCAACCGCATCATCGGCATGTTCGGCGTGGATGAGGAAACGCAGGTGCGCGAACGGCTGGCGGGTGCGATGCGTTATATCATCAGCCAGCGGCTCGTTCCGGCGGTTTCCGGCGGCAGGCTGCTGGTCACGGAAATGATGGGCAGCAATCTGCGCACGCGTGAAGCCATCTTGCTGGGCGAAAATGAAGGCCGCCGTCTGGATGATATCATCGAGGCCGGCGCCGTCTACGGCTGGCACAGTTTTGAACAATCCCTCTTCAAAGCTTACGAACAGGATTTGATCACCGAGGAGACCGCGCTACTCTACTGCACAAACAAGATGAAAATGGTCCAGCGCATTGATACCCATTCCCTCCACAAGCCACGCAAAACTAGCCAGACCGATTCCCTGACGGCGAATTTGAAAATGCAAGAAGAGGAAAAGCTTCGCAACAGGTCCAAACGGTGAATCACGCGGATGAACGCTGGATATTGTGAATGCTGTGGCGGCTCTGCGATTGGATTCTGCTCATTCGATTGATTCTGTCTTTCCGTAAAATCCGCCGGCAGCTTCACCTCGGCAGCAGGTGTTTGCACACGACCACCATCGGCGTCCACCGCGATCACCGATGAGTTGTGGTAGGGTTATACCCCATGGTAAACAACCAACCGATGGCGTAATTACATGCTTGTAAAATTACAAACCAAACAAAAATTATACTTATGAAAAAACTTGTCATCGCATGCCTTGCCGCCGTCGCCATCGTGTCACTCACCGGTTGCACAACTCCAACCACCACAACCAGCACGACCACCACGACGCCTGCCGTGCCCGCCAGCGCGACGACCACCACGGAAACCCACAACAATTAAGGTTTCAGGGTTTCGTAATGGTGCGCACGGGCGAACTCACATCCGCCAACAGTTGCATGTTCCTGTGACGCGGCAAGGCCGCAGCGAATGGAGATTGAAATAATAAATCCCGCATGTCTTTCGACGTGCGGGACGGGTTGGCTCAAAAAAAATCCGCCGACTGAATCAGGCTGGAACCACTCCAAAAACGTACGGCAGGAATTTGCGGCTGAAAAGGTCTATCCATCTCCCCTCCTTGTCACGGAAAGCCATGCTTTTGAAACCGTCGCACTGGACTTGCACCGGCACTCCTGTAGCCGGCAACGGCCCGTAACGGGGATTCGCTTTTTTAACTTCCTTCATCTTGATTGTAACATACACCGGAAACTGAAAAAATCTCATCTTATTTCAACATATCGCAGCCCCTGAATAAAAGACACGCATGGCGTGTCGGCACAATCGCAGCCCTCCTCCCGGACACCGGGCTGAGACAATAAACAATTCAGTACGGTGTTTTTCTTTTCTGAAATTTTTTCTTCAGTTCGTTCCACTCGACGTTGACGCGCAATGTCGCGTTCAGCAATCGCGGCAGCACGTCCAGCGCGGCTTTCATCGCGTCGGTGTTTTCAAATTCCAACCGGAATTTTTTCCCGTCGCGCAGCTTGAAGTTCCAGCGCCCGGCCTGTTTGCCGTGCATGGCAAAAAATGACGGGGGCTCAATCGCCGCCTCGCTGATTTCGGGAGCGTAAATCTTGAAACTGGTTTTGTTTTCGCGCAACAAAAATTCCAGGTCCTGTCCTTCCGCGCGCCGGAGCATGGCTTCGGTCTGTTTTTGCGCGCGTTTTTTCAATGCCGCTCCTATCAGCATTCCGATGAGCCCGAAATGGACCGTGAGCGCTTGCATCTCGGGATTCAAACCGCCGAGATTGATGAAGTAGAGATCGCTCGCTTGCGTGTAAACGCGATACATGCTGTTCGAGCGACCGGAGACGAACCTGGCATCAAATGAACCGGTGTTTTGCATCGGGCGTTGGGGAATTTTATTTCCTTGTCTCCGCGCTTTTCCCGTGCGCGCCCAAGCCTTCGAGTTCCGCGAATTTTTTCACGACGGGCAACGCCTTTTTCAGCGAAGCACGCGTGTATTCGACAATGCTCGTGCGGCGCTGGAATTGATCCACTATCAAACCGGCGAACGACGCGCCCGCGCCGCCCGTCGGCAGCGTGTGGCTCGGCCCGGCAACATAATCTCCCAAAACCGTCGGCGAAAATGCGCCGAGAAAAATCGCGCCCGCCGTCAAAATCTTTTCGGAAATTTTTCTCGGATTGCGCGCCATCACTTCGCAATGCTCCGGCGCAAGCTGGTTCGTCAGCGCAATCGCGTCGTCGAGCGAGTTCACTTGAATCAACCAGCCGTTGTTTTGCAACGCGCGCCGGATGAATTCGCGCCGCGCAAGTTTTGGCAATTGCTTCGTGATTTCGCTTTCGACCGATTTCAAAATTTTTGCCGAAGTCGTCACGAGCCAGACGCGCTCGTGACCCGAACCATGTTCAGCCTGCGCGAGCAAATCGGCGGCGGCGAATTTTGGATTCGCCGTTTCGTCCGCGAGCACGAGCACTTCGCTCGGGCCGGGCAGCAAATCAATCGCGACATGCCCGACAAGCAATCGTTTGGCGGTGACGACGTAGGCGTTGCCCGGTCCGAAAACTTTCTGCACACGGTGAATTGTCTTTGTGCCGTAAGCCATCGCCGCAATCGCCTGCGCGCCGCCGACGCGGTAAATCTCCGTCGCTCCCGCCGCCCGCGCCGCGAACAACAGCGCGGGATTGATTGACCCGTCTTTGCCACAAGGCGTGCAGACGACAATCTCTTTGCAGCCCGCGACCCTCGCGAGCGTGACCGTCATCAACGCCGTCGAAACAAGCGGCGCAGTTCCGCCCGGGATGTAAATACCGACGCGCCGGAACGGATCGAACTTTTCGCCGACACTCGCGCCGTGCGAATTTTTCATCCGCCAGTTTTTGCGCAGCGACTTTTTGGCAAAACTGGCGATGTTTTTTTCCGCTTCGGCAATGGCTTTGCGAAGAGGTTCGTCAGCCGATATTGACGCGTTGAAAAATTCCGCCTGCGTGACGGCCAGCCGGTCGGCGACGAGCTTCGCGCCGTCGAAGCGCTCCGTGAATTCCAGCACCGCATCGTCGCCACGCACATAAACGTCGTGCAGGATGGCGCGCGCGCGCTGCTCGATTTCTTCATCGAACAAACTTGAAGCCGCGGTCAATTCGCGGAGCTTTGCGGCAAAGGTTGCGTCGGTGTGGCGGGCAATTTTCACGAGGGCAGGCTAGGCAAATTTTGGATTAAAGTCAAAAATTCACCATCCGTTTCCTGAAAATCTGTGTTTCATCCTTGTTTCATCTGTGGCTAAATAAATTCATGCGCAATCCAATCATTGTCGCGCTCGATGTGCCGGCGGCCGAACAAGCCTTGAAGCTCGTCGAGCAACTGGCTCCGGTTTCCGGCGGTTTCAAGATCGGCAGCGAGCTGTTCACGAGCGCCGGGCCGGACATCGTGAAAAAAATCCGCGCACTCGGCGGAATGGTTTTTCTGGATTTGAAATTTCACGACATCCCCAACACCGTCGCCAAGGCCGTCGCCGCCGCCGTGCAACTCGACGTGCAAATGCTCACCGTTCACGCCAGCGGCGGAACGGAAATGCTCAAGGCCGCCGAAAAATCCGCGGAAGAAACCGCGTGGAAACTCGGCCGTACGCCGCCGCTCGTTTTGGGCGTGACGGTCTTAACGAGCCTCGACGCGGGCGCGTTGCGTGAAGTCGGCCTGGATGTGAACGTCGAATATCAAGTGCGGCGGCTTGCGAACGTCGCCGCCAAAGCCGGACTTCGCGGACTCGTCTGCTCGCCGCTGGAAATTTCAGCGTTGCGAAAATTTCTACCTGCGAGTGTTCAGCTTGTGACGCCCGGCATCCGCACCGGCGAAGAAAAGGCCGACGACCAGAAACGCACGCTCACGCCGCGCGAAGCGATCGCCGCCGGCGCGAACTGGCTCGTGATCGGCCGTCCGATTTATGCTGCGGAAAATCCAAGGCAGGCGGCGGAGAAGATTTTGGAATCGCTGGAATAGCGCAGATCTACTCCGTGAATTTTTTCGCCGCGATGGTCGCGTTGTGGCCGCCGAAGCCGAAGGAGTTATTGATGACGCCGTTGACCTTCATTTCGCGCGCGGTGTTGGGCACGTAATCCAGATCGCATTCGGGGTCGGGCGTTTGATAATTGATGGTCGGTGGGACGATGCTGTTTTTTATGGCAAGAGCGCACACGGTCATTTCGACCGCGCCCGCCGCGCCAAGCATGTGGCCGGTCGCGCCTTTGGTGGAACTGACGGCGATTTTTTTTGCGCGTTCGCCGAAAACGGTCTTGATGGCCTGCGTTTCGCAAAGGTCGCCCTGCGGCGTCGAAGTGCCGTGAGCATTGATGTAGGAAATGTCCTCGATCTTCAGTCCGCCCGTTTTCAGCGCCATTTTCATGCAGCGCGCCGCGCCTTCGCCTTCGGGTGACGGCGCGGTGAGGTGATAAGCGTCGGCGCAATTTCCGTAACCGACAATCTCGCAATAAATTTTCGCGCCGCGCTTTTTTGCGTGTTCCAGTTCTTCAAGAACCAGCACGCCCGCGCCCTCGCCCATGACGAAGCCGTCGCGTTCCTTGTCGAACGGACGCGACGCGTGTTTCGGATCGTCGTTGCGCGTGCTCATCGCTTTCATCGCGCAGAATCCGCCGATGCCGAAGGGCATGACCGCCGCTTCCGCGCCACCGGCAAACATGACCGGCGAGTCGCCCATCTTGATGGAGCGCCACGCCTCGCCGATGGCGTGGTTCGCGGTCGCGCAGGCGGAACAGGTGGCGAAATTCGGCCCGCGCAGATTGTAATACATCGAGAACAGGCCGGAGGCCATGTTGCTGATGAGCATCGGAATCGTGAACGGTGAGACGCGAGTCGGACCGCGTTCGAGCAACACGTTGTGCTGCTCGGCGGTCGTGCGCAATCCGCCGATGCCCGAACCGATGATGACGCCGATTTCGTCGCGATTTTCCTTTTCGAGTTCGAGACCGGAATCCTTGAGCGCCTGCCAGCCGGCGTGGACGGCGTATTGCGAATAACGGTCGGCGCGGCGGACATCCTTCGGTGACGGAAACGCCGGCGTCGGATCAAAATTTTTAATTTCCGCCGCGATGTGCGTGTCGAATATGGACGGGTCGAACGAAGCGATCTTGTCCACGCCGCACTGACCGGAAATCAGATTTTTCCAGAACGTGTCCACGTCGTTTCCGATGGGCGTCACGACCCCGAGGCCGGTGACGACCACACGCCGTTCTGTAAAATTGTTCGGCATAAATAAAAAAGGCAGTTTGAGCTAGTTCAGCCAAACTGCCCCGAAGCGCGGAAAGTCGCAACTATTTTTGGTGGTCTTCGATGTATTTCATCACGTCGCCGACGGTCAGGAGCTTTTCAGCCTGTTCGTCCGGCACTTCGACGCCAAATTCCTCTTCCAGCGCCATGATCAACTCGACCGTGTCGAGCGAATCCGCGCCGAGGTCTTCGATGAACTTCGCCTCCGGCGTCACCTGATCCGGTTTCACGCCGAGTTGCTCGACGATGATGTCCTTTACTCGTTGGTCAATAGGTTTGTCAGCCATAATTTGCCCTGTTCTATGCCATGAATCCAAAAGCCGTTCAAGTCTTGAATTCCGAAATTTTTACCGCCATGTAAGTTGTTGAATTGTCAACGATTCAACGCCGTCACATCACCATCCCGCCGTCCACCGTCAAAACCTGCCCCGTGATATAACGCGCCGACGGACTGGCGAGAAACAACGCCGCGTCGGCGATGTCCGCCGCCGAACCGAACTTGCCCAGAGGAATCTGCTTCAAAATGTTCGCCTTCAATTCCGCGTTCAACTCCGACGTCATGTCCGTCTCGATGAATCCCGGCGCGATCGCGTTGACCGTCACGCCGCGACCGGCCAACTCGCGCGCGACTGATTGCGTGAACCCGATCAATCCCGCCTTACTCGCAGCGTAATTTGACTGACCCGGATTTCCGACGAGACCGATGACCGAAGAAATGTTCAGGATGCGACCGGCGCGCTGTTTTGCAAATGTTCGAAAAAATGCCCGTGTGAAATGAAATGCGCCCTTCAGATTCGTGTTCAGTACCGTGTCCCAATCTTCGTTGCTCATGCGCATGAGCAAACCGTCGCGCGTCACGCCCGCGTTGTTCACGAGAATGTCCACCTTGCCGCAATCGGCCAGAATTTTCTCGGCGGCGGCGCTGACGGCGGCGGAATCCGCCACGTCCACGGCAAACGCCCACGCCTTGCGTCCGAGCGCGCCGATTTCCGCCGCGACTTTTTCGGAATTTTCCTGCGTGCGCGAAACGCAGACCACGTCCGCGCCCTCGGCGGCAAATTTCAGCGCGATGGCGCGGCCGATCCCGCGACCCGCGCCCGTGACGACGGCGATTTGATTGGCAAGTTGGCTCATGTGAAAGAGTAATTTGTTACATCGTTGAATCGTTACATCGGTGGCGACATTGGAGCGTAAAGCGATTCGCGATGCAACCATTCAACGATTTAACGATTCGACAGTCGCTTCCAAGCTCGCTACATCCGCAATGTTCAGCATTTGCGCCGATTTATCAATGCGTTTCATAAATCCGCTCAACGCCGTGCCCGGTCCGAGTTCGATGAACCGCGTGAAACCTTGCGACAACAAATATCGCATCGAATTTTCCCACAGCACTGACGACGTGACCTGCTCGATCAATCGCGCGGCGATTTCCGTCGGGTCGCCGTGCGGTTGCGCCGTCACGTTTGAAATCACCGGCACAATCGGTTCGGAAATTTTTATTTTTCCCAGTTCACTTTTCAATTTCGGCTGCGCGCCCGACATCAGCGGCGAATGATACGCACCCGCAACCGTCAACGGAATCGCGCGTTTCGCGCCTTTCGCTTTTGCCAACTCGACAGCTTTCGCAATTTTTCCCGCTTCGCCGGAAATCACAAGCTGGCCGGGACAATTCAGATTCGCCAGAACAACTCCGGCTTCCGCGCAAACTTCGCGCGTCGGCGCTTCGTCGAGGCCGATGACTGCGGCCATGCCGCCGCGCGTCGCGTCGCACGCTTCCTGCATGAGGCGTCCGCGCTGGCGGACGACGCGCAGTCCGTCCTCAAAACTCATCGCGCCCGCCGCCGTCAGTGCCGTGAATTCACCGAGCGATAAACCGGCGGTCGCTTCAAACTTCAGATTCGGCACTTGTTCCTTGAGCAGTTCAAAGCAAACCCAGCTCACGAGAAAAATTCCCGGCTGCGCGTTTTCAGTTTTCGTCAGTTCGACTTCCGGCCCGTTGAAACAAATCGAAGCGAGATCGTAGCCGAGCGCTGCGTTGGCGCGGTCGAACCATGCCTTCGCAGAAGGAAATTTTTCCACCAAATCTTTGCCCATGCCGACGACTTGCGCGCCTTGTCCGGCGAATAACAACGCAGTTTTGTTCATCCCAAAAATTTTAACCACAAAGACACAAAGTCACGAAGCAGAAATTTTTCTTTGTGCCTTGGTGTCTTGGTGGTTCAATCATTTCATGTTTTCACACGTCGTCATTTTCTGGACGGATCCGGCGCAACCGAACGCGGCGGATGAATTGATCGCCGGCGCGAACAAGTATCTGAAAACGATTCCCGGCGTGCTGCACTTTCACGTCGGCAAAATGTCGCCCAGTCCGCGCCCGGTCGTGGAGCAAAGCTATCAGGTCGCGCTGAATTTGATTTTCACAAGCAAGCAGGCGGAACAGGCATATCAAATCCACCCGCAACACGTCGAGTTCGTGGAAAAAGTTTTCAAGCGCATCTGCAAAAAGGCCGTCATCTACGATTTTGAATGACTTCTGTCCGGGGAACGGATTTCACGAGTTCCCAAACTTTATTCTGGAGACTCGTGGAACTCGTCTCTCCGAATCACGCCCGCGGATGAAATTTTTTGTGAATTTCGCGCAAACGGTTTCCCGTGACGTGGGTGTAAATCTCCGTCGTGCTGATGTTCGCGTGGCCGAGCAGTTCCTGGATTACGCGCAAATCCGCGCCGTGCTCCAGCAAGTGCGTCGCGAAGCTGTGCCGCAGCATATGCGGCGTCATGTTACGCTCCACGCCTGCGCGGCGAACGCGATTTTTAATATGCAACCAAAGCGTCACCGCTGCGAACGGCGTGCCGCGCTTCGTCAGAAAAACATTCGCCGGTGATTTCTGCGTCACTAATTTTGGCCGGCCCGTTTCGATGAAACGATTCAACGCGGCAACCGCCGTTCGTCCGACTGGCACAACGCGTTCTTTATTTCCCTTGCCGATGACGTTGATGAATCCCGCATCGAGATGAAGTTGCTCCAGCCGCAAATTTTTCAGTTCGGACAATCGCAAACCTGAAGCATAGGCGAGTTCGAGAATCGCTTGGTCGCACAAACTTTCCGGCGTTTCGGGATTTTCCGGTTCGAGCAATTTTTTGATTTCGTCATTCGACAGTGCCTTCGGCAGACGTTTCCAGCGGCGCGGCAGCGAAAGGTTTTCCGCGATGTTCGCCGGCAGCAATTTTTCATTTTCCGCAAAACGATAAAATGCGCGCAGCGCGGCGATTTCGAGATAGACGCTTTCGCTGCTCAAACGTTTTATGGATTCCTTCGGCTCATCGGCGAGCGGACGTGCGCGTTCGAATTGCAGGAACGCCATGAGATGTTTCAACTCGACCGATTTCCAGTCCGTGAGATTGTGTTTCGCCGCCCAATCGGTGAACTTGCCGAGCAGCGCGGCGTAGGTTTTCGCCGTGTTGTCGGACTGCCCGCGTTCGTGGCGCAGGTATTGCAAAAAATCTTCAACAAGTTCGTTCACTGCTTGGTCGGTTTTGCCATGAACTCGACGAACCGGCTTTTGTGCAGCGCGATCGTGAAACTGACGGTTTTCGTGGAGCCAAGCTCCCTGAAACCGAAGCTGTAAACGTTGCCGCCCCAGCCCCAGTTCCAGCTTTGAATGTCATGCCCTTGATCGTCGGTCACTTTGAGAAGCGTCATGCGCATTCCGTCCAACGGCTTGTCGAGTTGAATCTGCACCGCGCCTTGCATCTGCGAACCCTGCGGCTGGTCCGTGAAATGTTTCACCGAAAAAATTTTCAGATGAGCGCCGTTGAGCGTCGTTTCGGCAAAGGCGGGCTTGCTCTGGTTGCCGCCATAATCATCATTCCAAAAATTCTGCATCTTGCCGTCCTCCACCGGAATGTTTTGGACCGTCCACAGTTCGTCGTCGGTGAAACCGGACGTGCGCGACATTTCGACGCGGACTTTCCACGCCGGTTCGTCCGGCCAAAGCCCCCACTGATAAAGCGTCTCCGGCTCGCCGCCCTGACTCGTCGTGTTGACGTAGCCATTCGCGTGGTTGCCCGTCGCATCAGAGGTTTCAATTTGCACCGGCTGCCAGTTCGTCACCGTGTGACCGTTTTGCTGGACATCGAAGGCGACCTGCATGCCTTTGTTCATCGCGTCATCCGGCGCTGAATTGTTGCGTTGCCACGGAGCTTTCACGCCGAAGACCAGTTTGTTCAGCGTCACATCCAGATCGCCGTCCGATTGCATGTCCGGAAGGGAATCGGGAAACCACGTCGGAAACGGGCCGCGTGCCGGATTGGAAATGACAAACGCGTTCTTGACCGTCTGCCGGCCTGTCTGCCGGTTCCATTCCTGAATGCGCAGATAAATTTTCCCGCCGCGCCGGGGAAACGCACTGAAGCGGACGGCCACTAATTCCGCGCCTCGATTGATTTGCCACGAGCTCCTTCCCCAATCCGATGCGCACGCCGTTCCCGCCTTGTCATAGGCATAAAATTGATAATTCGGCCAATCGTTGCCCTTTTGCTTCTGCTCGATCCACAGGACCAGCGTGTCGTTGGTGTCCCTGAAAACCGTCCCGCCGCGCGGACCGCGGAGCATTTTGATATTGGGAATTTTATGCTGCTTGCCGTAACTCACCGTTATCAATTTCAACGTCGAGCCGTCGCTCAATGTGATCGTTTGCGGGCGAAGCAGCCACCAGACGCCGGCTGCAATCGCGAGAACCAGAACAGAAACAACACTCCACAGCAGGATTTTTGTTTTCATAATTTTCCCCGATTGATCATCCAAACGCCGGAGGCATCATCCGGACTGCAAAAACTCCGGCTTGTTCATAGTGGAACAGTTTTACGACCGATTTGTTGCAAAAGATCTTCGACGAGTGTTTGAATCAAGCTGCGACAAGCTCTGCCGCCGCTGGCATTTCATCCCATGTGCGTCCTTCCAAAACCCGCCCTGTTCTTTTCTTAAAAACTCCGCCCCACTGTTTGAAATAAAAAGCAACTTCTGCTTTTTCACATTGATTCCGAATGTCCAAAACCCATTCTTTTTGCATCGGGCGTGCGCCCGGACCGGATTCTCCGCCAACGATTGCCCAATCAATATTTTTGAGTTTCAATCGTGGCAATGGAGCTAAAAGCGGCTCAAGCGAAAGAAATTTTATGTGAGCGCCAGTTTGTCGGAGGTGGTCAATCCGGTAAGCGTAATCAGGGTGTTCAACCGTCACCCCCATCCAAATGTTTGGCGTCCATTCGAGCTTTGGACTCAATTCGAGAAGGCGTTCAGAACGCTTGGTCAAGATTTGGAAACGATGCCAGTGTGCAGCTTCCATAACGGCAAAAATTTTACGGATGAAAACCAGCGGAACGTCTTTGTGAAACAAATCGCTCATGGAATTTACAAAAATTGTCTGCGGCCTTTTCCAAGTCAACGGCAGGCTCAAGGCGTGTTCGTGAAGCGTAACCTCAAAACCGTTGCTGTAATTGGCCACGCCCATCGCCTGAAGACGCATCGCCATTCGTTCAGCGTAACAATGCTTGCAGCCCGGACTTATCTTTGAACAACCTGTGACCGGATTCCAGGTGGATTCAGTCCACTCAATTGACGATTGCTGGGCCATTATTTGATTCCTTTGTCACGATATTTGTCGAAAATTGATTTCACTATTTTTGCCGCCACTGGTTTTGGCGACGCGAAAAACAAATAATAAACCACCGCACCTTTTGTGTTCCGCATGGGAATAGGTTCGGGCACATGCGCAAAACCTGCAACTTTTTTCAACCGCTCTTGAAAAGCCGCTGCAATGGATTCGTTTGATTGTTTTTCTTCCCAGCCAAAGAAATTTCCTGTTGTGTCATAGGCTGCCTGTTTCCAACTTTCATCACCCCAGAATGAGGTCATCCGACTTGCTTGCTGCTGATCAACACCAGCCGAATCGCGCCAAAGAACATTGCGATTCATGTCCGCCACCGGGAAATTCAGAAAAATTTCCAGAGATCTCATTTCGCCTGCCGTCTGAATCACATGCCAGTCCAAATGAAGTCCGTAAGGATCTAACAAACACAAACCGCGCCGATATTGTGGATACTGCACCTGTGGAAAAACTTTCGTGAGCAAAACTTCATTGCAATCACCCTCGTAAATGAAAACTCCCTTTTGCCCTTCGGTCAGTTGATGCAGTTGCTGCGCTTTGGTGCTGTCCAAGTCAATCAGGTGAAATTCCTTGAACGACGGCTGAATCGCCAGCGCATTGAGTGGGCTGCCCAGTACGAATTCGCCTTTGGTTTTTGACCGGTGCATTCCTGCTCCGGCAAAAGCGTCAATGTAGACGTGATGCAGGCGATTGCTGGTCAGGATGGTCGAATATGCTTGAGCGTATTCACGGACAATTTCCAGTTTGATTTCTGACCAATAACCAATCGTGTCGAATTTGATCGCGCTCATGGCGTCATAATTTCTTCCCCGTTAGTTTTTCATATGCTTCCAAATACTTCGCGCTGGTTTTGGCGACGACATCGTCCGGCAATTTCGGTCCGGGTGGAGTTTTGTTCCAGTCCAGAGTTTCCAGATAGTCGCGGACGAATTGTTTGTCGAAGCTCGGCTGGCCGCGACCGGGCGCATATTGATCCGCCGGCCAGAAGCGCGAGGAATCGGGCGTCAACACTTCATCAATCAAAATCAATTTGCCCTCGAACAAACCAAACTCGAATTTCGTGTCGGCGATGATGATACCGCGCTGGCGGGCGTAATCGCGTCCGGCCTTGTAAATCTTCAAACTCAAGTCGCGCGCTTGATTCGCGAGTTCCGCGCCGACAATTTTTTGCGCCTCCTCGAACGAAATATTTTCGTCGTGGCCCGCCTCGGCTTTCGTTGACGGCGTGAAAATCGGTTCGGGCAGTTCGGCGGATTCGGTCAGGCCGGCGGGCAACTTGATGCCGCAGACGGTCTGCGATTTTTTGTATTCCTTCCAGCCGCTGCCGGAAAGATAGCCGCGCACAATGCACTCAATGGCGAGCGGCTTGGCCTTTTTCACGATCATCGAGCGGCGCGCGAGTTGCGCGGCGAACGGCTGCAAGTTTTTCGGCAGCGGATCATTTGCGCCCGCGAGCAAATGGTTCGGCACAAGCGCGTAAAATTTCTCGAACCAGAAGTGCGAGATTTGCGTGAGGACTTCGCCTTTGCGCGGAATGCCGTTGGGCATGATGACGTCGAAGGCGGAGATGCGGTCGCTGGCGACGAGCAGGAAGCTGTCGCCGAGGTCGAAGACTTCGCGGACTTTGCCGGAGCGGACTTTTTTGATGCCGGGGAGGTCAAGTTTCAGGATTGGTTCGTTTGCCATGCGCGAATGATGGCAACGCGGACGCGAAGTTCAAATTCAAATTTTCGCGGCGGAATCAAACCACAGGGTTGGCCGGAAGATTTTTTATCAGCAGCGGAATGCTCGCCTGTGATTGGTCGTCCAGCCTGATGTCCACGGAATACAAGCCCGCCTCGGCAAATTTCAAGTGCTGGATGTTCATGATGAAGTTGCGGGTGATGAAATGCGTGTCCTCCGGCAGCGCGACGGCCACCGGCAATTCGATGGGCGGCATGATGGCGCGGCCGTCGGCGTTGACGAAGTTGAGCGCGATCTTGTGCTGCCCCTCGTCGCCGGACATGAACACGACCCGCAGCGCGACCGCGCACTGCGGATGCACGGCGGGCAGTTGCGGCGCGAAGATCGTGTCGAACGCGCCGAGCAGGTTTAATTTCCCGTTGTCGTCCGTCGCCGCGTCACAAAGAACGGCCACCTGGATGTTCACGGAAAAATTAAAGCAGGAAATCCACGAAATGAAACGCCATTCTTTTTGGAACAAACATTGGACAACAAAACTTTCCGGCGTAAATTCGTCCTCGTAAACGGAACGGCTGCGTTGTCAACGCGGCTTCGCCTGAAAAAATTTATGCCCAAGACCAAAGCCTACGCCGCCGTGAACGCCAGCACGCCGCTCGCGCCATTTTCGTTTGAACGCCGCAATCCCGATCCGGTCGAGATTGAAATCCAGATCCTTTTCTGCGGCATTTGCCACACCGACGTGCATCAGGCGCGCAACGAATGGCACGGCACGACTTATCCCTGTGTGCCCGGACACGAGATCGTCGGGCGCGTGACCAAGGCCGGTTCAAAGGTGAAAAAATTCAAGGAAGGCGATCTCGCCGCCGTCGGTTGCATGGTGGATTCCTGCCGCGAATGTGGATCGTGCAAGGCGGGCGAAGAACAACTTTGCGAAGCCGGGCCGACCTTCACTTACAACAGCCCGGATAAAAAACATGGCGGCACCACTTACGGCGGCTACTCCGAAAGCATCGTGCTGGATGAAACCTTCGCGCTTCGTGTTCCAAAATCCCTTAATCTCGCCGCGTCCGCGCCGCTGCTGTGCGCGGGCATCACTACTTATTCGCCGCTGCGCCACTGGAAAATCGGCAAAGGCCGGAAAGTCGGCGTCGTGGGACTCGGCGGACTCGGCCACATGGGAGTCAAACTGGCGAACGCATTCGGCGCAAACGTCGTGCTGCTCACCACCTCGCCCGGAAAAGCGAACGACGCGATCCGTTTGGGCGCAAAGGAAGTCGTCATTTCCAAAAACGAAGCGGAAATGAAGAAGCATTTGAACAGCTTTGATTTCATCCTCGACACCGTTGCTGCGCAGCACGACGTGAATTCATATCTGGAACTGCTCAAGCGCGACGGCACGCTCATACTCGTCGGCGCGCCTCCGCAACCGCTGCCCGTCGCGGCGTTCAACCTCCTCGCCAAGCGCCGCCAGTTCGCCGGCTCGATCATCGGCGGCATCCGGGAAACGCAGGAGATGCTCGATTTCTGCGCCGACCACGGAATCGTCTCGGACATCGAAACGATCCCGATCCAGAAAGTCAACGAAGCCTACGAGCGCCTGCTCAAGAGCGACGTGAAATACCGCTTCGTGATAGACATGAAATCGCTGGCGTGACATCACGAACCTCACTGAAAATTTTTCCGCTTGACATACATATAAAGTCTATGTATCGTGTCCCTATGATTCGTAAAGAACTCGTTGCTGCGTCGGCTGAACCGCTGATTTTGTCGCTGCTTTCCAAAGGCGAGAGCTACGGCTACGCCATCATTCAGGAAGTCAAAGCCCGTTCCGACGGCAAATTGAACTGGACGGACGGAATGCTTTATCCCGTTTTGCACCGGATGGAACATCGCGGCCTGATCAAGTCGCGCTGGGCGGAAAGCGAAATCGGACGGAAACGAAAATATTATTCGCTCAAAAAAGACGGCAAGACGGCGATGGCCAAACACCACGAACAATGGTCGCTCGTTCATTCCGTTTTGGCCGGCCTGAAAAAGGAACAATATGTTTGACCTCGAACAATCAATCGCGGAATGGCGGAAGCAAATGCTCGCCGCTGGAATCAAAACGCCCGTGCCGCTGGAGGAATTGGAAATTCATCTGCGCGAGGAAATTGAGAGGCAGATGAAAGCGGGATCAAATGAACAACAGGCTTTTGAAACAGCTACTGCGTCAATTGGTCAAACCAAACTGCTCAAAATGGAATTCAAGAAAATTGACGCGGAAAATTGGAATCGTCCTTTGGCTTGGAGTGCTTGGGCATTATTTGCGGTATCATTCTTTTTGCCAGCATTGGGTGATAATGCACCCGGCTGGAAATGCGCTGGCATATCGGCAACCGCAGTATCTTGGTCGGGTTTTTGGCATAGCAATTGGGGGACGATCCATTTGGCATCGTTGACTTTAGCGAATCTAGTGATGATTACTTCGCCGCTTTTACTGGTGCGACTTTCGCGGACTGTGAATTTTTTGAAGTGGTTGCGTTTCTCGCACCTTGCGGCTTTGGTTTTGGTTTGGTCGTATGTTTTGCTTTTGCTGGTGTTTATGCAAAACAGGCGGGATTTAAAAATCGGCTGTTACATTTGGGCTGTGTCGTTTCTGCTGCTCTTTTTGTCCACATTAAAGCCGCGCAACCACAAAACGGAATTGCGAAAGAATCAATATGTTTGACCTTGAAAAATCCATCGCGGGGTGGCGGAAACAAATGCTCGCCGCCGGAATTAAAATTCCCGTGCCGCTGGAAGAATTGGAAATTCATTTGCGCGAGGAAATCGAACGGCAGATAAAATCAGGATTGGACGAACAAAGGGCTTTTGAAATTTCCGCCCAGCGAATCGGTCAACCTAAAATGCTCAAGAAAGAATTCAAAAAAAGTGAAAGGACATTTATGAAACGAACTTTAATAATCTTAATCGGTATCTTCGCTGTGTTGTTTGGTCCGGCAGTCTTTCTTCCGGCACTCGCCAAGCACAGACAGATCGAAGCGTGGAACAGCGAGGTGGTTATACCAATGGTGGTGGGAATTATTATCACCCTGATCGGCGTCAGCACGGCGATTTACGGTTTCAAAAAACGCAAGGCATAGTCCGGGTATGTTCAATCTCGAACAATCAATCATGGAATGGCGGCGGCAAATGCTCGCCGCCGGAATCAAATCTCCCGTGCCGCTGGAGGAATTGGAAATTCATCTGCGCGAAGAAATTGAGCGGCAGATGAAATCGGGATTGGAAGAACAAGAGATTTTCAATTCCGCCGTTCAGAAAATCGGACAGGCCGGTTTGTTGAGAATGGAATTCAAAAAGGCTGGCGGATTCCTTGGCTGGCTGGGCGAAAATAAATCCGCAAGAATCAACCGGATTTTTGGCGCACTTTGGCTGGCATATTGTTCATGGATGTTATTTATGATAGCCCCTTCGATTCTTGTCGGCGTTCATGCTCCAAGTTTCAGCCGGACCTCATCTGTTCTTTCCGGCATTTTTGTTGCTCTAACTGGTGGATATATTTATCTGTGCGGGGTCATTGGAAGCATCCGATTATTTCGTGGCATCACGCAAGATCGCCGCATGATCCGATTGCTTGCGCTTTTAAATTTAATTGGATGTTTGGTGCAATTTAATGCGCTCAGGCTGGTTTCATCATTGGTTGTTGCCAATGCTGTTTTCAGCCTCGTCTCTATTTGGTTTTTGTGTCCACCAAAAAAAGAAATTCAAAAACCGGCAGGAAGTTGATCTTACAACGAACTGCGCGCCGCCAAAAACTTTTTCAATTCCTCCGCCGCCTTGCCCCCGAAACCCGGCACGGCGGCGAGCTGTTCCAACGTCGCCGTCCGCAATCTTTGCACCGAGCCGAATTTTTTCAGCAACGCCGATTTGCGCCGCTCGCCGATGCCGGGGAACTCGTCCAGCACGCTCTCCGAAATTTTTTTGAGCCGCAACTGCGCGTTGTAGGAATTCGCCACGCGATGCGATTCGTCGCGGATGCGCTGCAACAATTTCACGGCCGGATGATCGAGGCCGAGCCGCAACGGTTCGCTTTTGCCCGGCAGATAAATTTCCTCAAACTCTTTCGCCAGCCCGATGACGGGGATTTTTTCGAGGCCGAGTTTTTTCAATTCGGCGCAAGCCATGCCTAATTGACCTTTGCCGCCATCAATCAGAATCAAATCCGGTAAATTTGTCATCTGGGAGGGACGGCGTGTCGCCGTCCCCGAATTTTGGGACGCCGACACGGCGTTCCTCCCAATCTCATTTTTCACCGGCAAACCGCGCCGCACTTTCCGGCTCGTTTCGTTCACGAGCGTTTGCAGTTCCTGCGGGACGGCATGGCCGTCGTCGTCATTTTTTGTTTTTTGGGTCGGCGCGACGCTTTCGTTCAGCAGCCGTGAGTATCTGCGGCGAACCACTTCGGCCATGCTCGCAAAGTCATCCTGACCCTCGACGGTTTTGATTTTGAACCGCCGATAATTCGCGCGGTCAGGCCGACCGTTCTTGAAACTCACAAGCGACGCGACGGCAAAAGTTCCGCTGATGTTTGAGATGTCAAAACCTTCGATTCGCAATGGCGGCGTTGGCAAATCGAGAATGTTCGCGAGTTCGACCAAATCGTTTTGCGGCTGCAAATTTCCCGGCAACGAATACGGAATGCGCGCAAATTTTTCCGTTTTTTTCCAGGTGTCCTTGAGATCGCGAACCAAATCGCGCAGGCCCGCAGCTTTCTCAAAATCCTGATTCTTCGCCGCCTTTTTCATTTCGCCTTCGAGCTGTTCCTGCATTTCGCGGCACTGGCCTTCGAGAAAACTGCACGCGGCCTTGACCTGTTCGAGATATTGCTCGCGCGTGACGTTGCCAACGCATGGCGCGGTGCAGTATTTCAGATGCGCGTAAAGGCAATGCTTGTAATCCGCCTCGCCCGGCGTGAACACGCGGCAGCCGCGCAGATTAAATTGCCGTTGCGCGAGCGTGACGACATTGCGCGCCGCCGTCGCATTGACGAACGGGCCGAAATAACGCGCGCCGTCGTCTTTTTTGAAGCGCGCGAAGGAAAAATTCGGGATCGGATCATTCAGGTTCACTTTCAACATCAGAAATCTTTTATCGTCGCGGAAGCTGATGTTGTAGCGCGGCTTGAATTCCTTGATGAGTTTGCTTTCGAGCAGGAGCGCCTCGGGTTCGCTGCGGACGACGTGAAAATCGAAATCGTGGATCGCCTCGACGAGCGCGTTGAATTTCAAATCCCAGCCCATGCGCCGGCTGGATTGAAAATACTGGCTGACGCGCTTGCGCAGATTGAGCGCCTTGCCGACGTAAATGACTTTGCCAAACCGGTCGCGATGCAGATACACGCCCGGCTTATGCGGCAACGCACTGATTTTTTTGCGTATGGAATCACTGACTGGCACGGAAGCAATTTACAACGGAAGTCAATTTTCGGCGACGAAGAATTCAGACACGAATTTCACTAATTATCACGAATTGAATCAGTGAAAATTTGTGCAATTCGTGTCACTGCTTTTTCTTCATGTGCCGGTGGACGAAAAAATAATAAAGTGCGCCGAGAAAAATCGTCGCGCCGCCGAGCCACAACACAATTTCTCTCAAATCGCCCTTCAACAATTTCTCGTCCTGTCCCGCCTTGACGCCGACGTAGCACAGCACTGAGCACCAGATCGTCGAGCCGAGCAGCGTGAAGATGGAAAATTTCAGGTAATCCATCCGTGCGATGCCGGCGGGAATGCCGACAAGTTGCCGCGCGCCCGGCAGCAGCCGCGCGATGAACACGCCCATCGCGCCGTAATGCGACATCCAGCGCTCGGCCTTCTCCAGTTTTTCCGGCGAAAATAAAACCAGTTTTCCATAACGCAAAACGAGCGGGCGACCGGCCATTCGCGCCAGCCAATACATGATGGTCGCGCCGAGCCACGAGCCGAACGCGCCCGCGATGACAATGCCCGCGAATCCCAGCGGAATCTGTCCCGTGTCTGCGAGATGCGCGGCGGGCGGGATGATGACTTCGCTCGGCAACGGCAGGAAGGAACTTTCCATCGTCATCAGCAGCACGATGACCGGATAACCGGCGGTCTTGAGCGCCGCGAGATACCACGCGATGAGCGGCTGGAAAAATTGTTTTAACATCACGCCTTCAAAAAAAACTTCCGCTGTTTTTCGGTGACGGGTATCCCAAGTTTTTCCATCACGGCCAGCATGTCTTCCCAGACTTTGCGCTTCTCGCTCATCGCCTGGTTGCGCAACAGATACGCCGGATGATACGTCGGCATGAGCGGCGTGCCGCGATACGTCTGCCACTGGCCGCGCAGTTTCGTGATGCCGAGAGTTTTTCCGAGCAATCCTTCCACGGCGGTCGCGCCAAGCGCAACGAGAACTTTCGGACGGATCAAATCAATCTGTTCGTGCAGATACGGAATGCACGTCGCCATTTCGTCTGGCGTCGGCTTGCGATTGCCGGCGGACTGGCCGGGCGTGTCAGGCCGGCATTTCAAAATATTCGCGATGTAAACGTCCGCGCGGCTCAAGCCCGTCGTCTCGATGATTTTCGTGAGCAATTGTCCGGCGCGACCGACGAACGGTTCACCCTGCTCATCTTCATCCGCGCCCGGCGCTTCGCCGACAAACATCAGTTGCGCGTCAATGCTGCCCACGCCGAACACGACGGTTTTGCGCGACGACGCGAGGTGCGGACATTTGACGCAGGACAGGGCGCGCTTTTGCAATTCAGAGAATGCGGCGGCTTTTTCGGGCAAGGATTGTTTTGCGGGCATGGGATTTTGAAGAACAGTTTCAGTTTTTGAAATTTGAACCGGCGCGGAATTTTTTTGCGGCGGTTGCGAAAGTGAGCGGAGCGTCTGCGGCGAGACGGCGACATTTCGCACACCGCGAGATTTCAAATCCTCCAGATGCTGGATCGTCGCGTCGAGCAGTTGGTTGTAAGCCACAGACATAATCAAATTTCGCGCAAAAAATTCTGGTGCATCCGGAGGGACTCGAACCCCCAACCTTCTGATCCGAAGTCAGAAGCTCTATCCAATTGAGCTACGGATGCCTGCGGACATTCTGCCCGTTTCCCACCGGCGATAAAGCGGATTCGTGCCGGTTGACTTGGCGATGAGCTTTGTTAGCGTTGTCCGTCGCATGGCAAAAAAGAAATTTTTGCGCCTGTTCAAAATCCTGTCCGGCGCCCAGACCGGCGCGGAACTTGAATTCGACCGGCTCGAACGGTTCGCGCATTTCTGCGTGCTCGTCGGAAAAAACTTCGTCCGCAACCGCTGCCTCATCCGCGCGTCGGCGCTGTCCTATACGACGCTGCTGGCGATGATCCCGCTGCTCGCGGTCGCCGTCGGCGTCACAAGCAGCCTGCTCAAAACGCAGGGCGAGCAAAAAATTTACCAGGCGATCGACAAACTCGTCTCCAACATCATGCCGCCCGCGACGGTCAGCACGAACAGTTCCGGCGTCGCGCTGAATCTGGGGCCGGCCATTTCCTTTCCGTTGACGCGGACGAATTCCGTTGCCTCAACAAATTCAATTGCCGCAGCCGCAGACAATCCAGATGGAGGCACGCGTGTTGTCACCGCGCAAAAGGAAGCTGCGAAAAGCATCCATGATTTCGTGCAGAACACGCAAAGCGGCGCGCTCGGCGTGGTCGGAATGCTGCTGCTCGTCGCCGTCGCGATACGGATGCTCGCCAACGTCGAGGCGACATTCAACGACATCTGGGGCGTCACACGCGGGCGCAACTGGCTGCTGCGCGTCGTGCTTTACTGGACGACCATCACGCTCGGCCCGCTGGCCATCATCGGCGCGCTCGGCCTCGCGAGCGGCCCGCATCTGCAGAGCGTCAAAGACCTGCTCTCAAACATGCCTTTCATCGGCAGTTTGATTTTCGAATTTCTGCCGCTCGTTGTTTTGTGGTTCACGTTCGCGCTGGTTTATCAACTCGTGCCGAACACGAAAGTTAATTTCAGTGCGGCGCTTGTCGGCGGCATCGTGGCCGGCTCGTTGTGGCATTTGAACAACATGTTCGGTTTCCTCTACGTCTCGCGGGTTGTCACCAACAGCAAGATTTATGGCAGCCTCGGCCTCGTGCCCGTGTTCATGATCGGGCTTTATTTTTCGTGGGCGATTTTGCTGTTCGGCGCGCAGGTCGCGTATGTGTTTCAAAACCGCAAGGCGTATCTGCAGGAAAAAATCGTCGAGAACGTGAACCAGCGCGGGCGTGAATTCATCGCGTTGCGATTGATGACCTGTATCGGACAGCATTTTCAACACGCCCTGCCGCCGGTCTCGTTGCAAACAATTTCCATCGAACTTGGAATCCCCACAAAACTCGCGCAACAGGTTTTGCAAACGCTCCTCGCCGCTCGGCTTGTCGTCGAAGTTTCCGGAAATCATGAAATCCGTTACGCGCCCGGACGCCCGCTCGACAGGATAACCACGCATGACATTTTACTCGCCATGCGCTCCTCGAACGGACAGGAAATCGCCACGCGCGACGAACCCGCGCGCGCCGAGGTGCTGGGCGAATTCGCGCGGATTCAGGAGGCGGAAAAAAAAGCCGCGTCGTCCGTCACCATGCTCGCGCTCGTCAACCGCGCGCAGGCGCAACTGGAAATCGCCGCGCCGGATTCGGACAAACAAGGTCAATCCTCCCACTGAAGCGCGGCGATTGCGCTCCAAATGAGAGAGCCGACGACCACAATCACCAGCACCCACGGCAACAAGACCTGGGAATTGAGCGAGTGCAACGTTGATAAATCAAGCACGGGCAAATTTTTCCACGGCAGCCACAAAACCGCCAGCGCCGAACCGATTGCCGTCGTGCCAAGCAAAAGTGTCGGACGCAGCCACGCGCGGCGGCGGCGCGGAAGCGATTTGACAACCCGCGCGGTGAATCCGCCGTCTTCGACATAAGCATTCTGTTCGCGCAACAGCGCGTCGATCGGATCGTTTTCTTCAGGCGCATTCATAAGGACAATTGGCGTTTCAATTTTTCTTTGCCGCGCGATATGTTTGTTTTCACCGTGCCGAGCGGGCAATCCAAAACCCGCGCGGCTTCCTCATGCGACAAACCGTTTTGACAACAAAGCAGAACCGCCGCCCGCTCATTTGAATTTAACAGCTTCAAGGCTTCCGTCAAATCAAGGCGCAGGTTGCTGTTGGGGGCGGCAGGCGGTTCGGCCAGTTCCGGCGGCAAATCGGCCATGTCTTCCAACGCCAATTCCTTTCTTCGCCGCGCCGCGCCGCGAAATTCGTTGAACGCGATTCCGAACAGCCACGTTGAAAATTTTGCGGTACCGCGGAACGTCTGCAATTTTTGCCACGCTTTCAAAAAAGTTTCCTGCGCCAGATCATCGGCCAGGTGCGAATCTCCGCGCGTCATGCGCGTCAGGAACGCGCGCACGGGCGATTGATTGCGCCGCACCAGTTCACCGAAGGCGTTGTGGTCTTCGCGCGCCAGGACGCGGGCGATGAGGTCGGCATCGGTAAAGGACACGGATTATTGTTTGGGCGGTTGGTCGTCGCTCTTATTTTTATTCTCCAGAAATGAAGTCACGACAAATGCCACGCCCATGAATAAAATAATATATCCCACCTTTCCCGCGAGCAAGACCATGCCAATCCCGATTCCCACGAACAGCAAGCCGTTTCGCAAATCGTTGCGCGGACGCCTTGGTTTATCATGTTCCATGAATTCGTGTTCCGTTTTTTGGAACATTTCCGGCGGGATCGGCACACCCTTTTCCACCATCGTGCGCACGGTTTCGTGCAGCATTTGATTTTTGCGGTGGCGGAAGTAAAACGCGAGGCCAACAATGACGATGGGAATGCTGCAACCCATCACGATTGCAATAATCGGAATCATCAAAGCCACAACACTGGTAAAGGTTTCTCCTTCAGGCGTGTTCGCGCTGCCAATGTGAATACCCGGAATGTTAATTTCGGCCGGTGGAGCCTGGGCGGCTTGAGATTTTTCAACCACTGCCGGCACGGTAGCGTTCGTGACGGCAACGTTGGTGGCAACCATTTCCGCGTTGGTCTGCGCTTTGAGCGGCAAGGGCATCGCCGCGAACAGCATGATGAGAATCGTGGCCAGCATGATCAAATACGAAACCAGAGTTAAAAACAGGCTTGATGTGTTTTTCATAATATTTATTTCAGTTGAATTGAATCGTTCACTAATGAGATGCGCCGAGCCGCTGTTTTGGATTCAAAAATATTTCAAATCCACAACTGGCGGTCAAGCGAGCGATATTGAACCGCCTCGGAAATGTGCTCGCTGGAAATGTTTTCCGCGCCCGCCAAATCCGCGATCGTCCGCGCCACTTTCAAAATCCGGTCGTAAGTCCGCGCGCTGAAGTTCAATTGCGCCATCGCCGACTTCAACAATTCCTTCGTCGTCTCGTCCAGCGCGCAAAACTCTTTCAATTCTTTCGGTCCTAGCCGCGCATTGCATGTGATTTTTGGTTTGTGCGCGAATCGTTTTTGCTGACGCTGACGCGCGGTGATCACCCGCTCGCGGATTTGCGCGGAAGTCTCACCGGTTTTATCACCGGAGATCTCGCGGAATTTCACCTGCGGCACTTCGACGTGCAGATCAATCCGGTCGAGCAACGGCCCGGAAATCCGACCGAGATAACTTTGGATTTCACGTGGCGATGATTTGCTTTCGCCCGGCATTTTTCCGTCTGGAGTTGGATTCATCGCGGCCACTAACATAAATTGACTTGGAAAAGTCATCGTGCCCGCCGCGCGCGAAATCGTCACGCGGCCTTCTTCAAGCGGCTGACGCATCGTCTCCAAAACGCTTCGCTTGAACTCCGGCAGTTCGTCCAGAAATAAAACACCGTGATGCGCGAGCGAAATCTCGCCGGGCGTCGGATTGATGTTGCCGCCCAAAAGTCCGGCGTCGCTCGCAGTGTGATGCGGCGCGCGGAATGGCCGGGTCGTCACAAGCGCCTGTCCCGATTTCAAAAGACCGACGATACTGTGAATTTTTGTCGTTTCAAGCGCTTCGTCTAAAGTCAGCGGCGGCAAAATAGTCGCGAGCCGTTTCGCCAGCATGGATTTTCCCGTTCCCGGCGGACCGATGAGCAAAACATTGTGTCCGCCGGCCGCAGCGATTTCCAAGGCGCGCTTCACATTTTCCTGCCCCTTGACTTCGGCAAAATCAATTTCTTCGTCGCGGTCGTGCTCGAAAATTTTTGCGATGTCCACTTTCAGCGGCGCGATTTTTATTTCGCCTTCGAGAAATTGCGCGGCCTCGCGGAGATTCTGGATCGGGATTACTTGCAGGCCGGCGACGACCGCGGCTTCGGCGGCATTTTCCGCCGGGACGAGCAGTCCGGTTTTCCCGTCGGCCTTTGCGCGCAGCGCGATCGGCAGAATTCCTTTGCACGGACGCACGCCGCCGGTCAGCGCGAGTTCGCCGACGGCGACAAAATGATCGAGTTGATCCGTTTCGACTTGTTTGCTCGCAGCCAGCATTCCCAGCGCGATGGGCAGGTCGAAGCTTGGCCCTTCTTTTTTCACGTCGGCGGGCGCGAGATTGATGGTGGTGCGCCCCATCGGAAACTTATAGCCGGAATTGGTGAGCGCGGTCGTGACCCGGTCGCGCGATTCCTTGACCGCCGCGTCCGGCAGACCGACGATGACGATGTTCGTGTCTCCCCAGCCCGCATTTACTTCCACTTCGACCGGGTAAGCCTCGATTCCATTTACCGCAGCTGAACAAACCCTCGCGAGCACAAAAAATTTATCGCTGAAAAATGCCGCCGCTGCAATTTAATTTATACGCTCGGCAATCTTGTATTTGAACATCCGCTTCTTCATCCAGCGCACCGCGAGCAAATCATAAAGCGACGCGAACAGCCGGTTCCACACACCGTAATGACTCTCGCCGGTGAAACGCGGATTGTTGCTCACTTCAATTTCCGTGACCGTGTGGCCTTCGATCTTGAACAGCGTCGGCAGAAAACGGTGCATGCCTTTGAAAAATTTCAGGTTCTCGATGCACTCGCGTTTGAATGCACGATAGGTGCAACCCGCATCGGCGATCTGCTCGCCGGACAATTTATTCCGCACCGCATTGGCGATGCGCGAGGATGCGACGCGGATAAAATTATCGCCCTCGCCGCGCGCCTTCACGCGCGTGCCGCAGACACAGTCGAAATTTTTCAGCGCTTCCAGAAATTTCGGTAAATCCTTCGGGTCGTTCTGCAAATCAGCGTCGAGCGTGAAAAGATATTTTCCACGCGCCGCCTTGAGTCCGGCGAAGCTCGCCGCGCTCTCGCCGCAGTTGAACGCAAATTTTTGCACGCGAATTTTTGAATCTTGCGCCGCAAGTTCTTTCAAAATTTCCCACGACTTGTCCTTGCTGCAATCGTCGGTGATGACGACCTCGTAGGAAATCTTCAACGGCTCGACCGCCGCGCGGATGGCCTTGACGAGTTCGCGCAGATTTCCTTCTTCATTATAGCAAGGAATGACGAGGCTGATTTCGGTGGCGTCGGCCATTTACTTTTTTCCGTAAAATTCCGCAATCGCGTCGCAGACTTTGTCCGCCGCATCCAAAGCCATTTCGCCATGAATCGGCAGTGACAAAATTTCTTTCACGGCTTTTTCGGTCTGCGGCAGTTTCGGAATGTAAGGGAACAGGCCGACGACCGCCGGTTGCAGATGATTCGGCTTCGGATAATGCACGCCGGTCTCGATGTTTTTTTCCTTGAGAAATTTTTGCAAGTCGTCGCGTCGCCCGGCGCGCACGACATACATGTGATACACCGGCGTCGCCCATTCGCGCACGGGCGGCGTCTGCACGATGCTCTTGAGCCGTTCGTTGTAGCGCGCGGCGATCTGGCGGCGGTTTTCGTTGAAGCCGTCGAGGTGCTTCAACATTACGCGGCCGATGGCGGCATTGATTTCGTTGAAACGAATGTTGTAGCCGGTGAATTCGTGATCGTATTTTCCCTGGCGACCGTGATTGCGCAACATCCGCAAGCGGTCGGCGTAATCCACTTTGTTCGTCGTGATGCAGCCGCCGTCGCCGAGGACAGTGAGATTTTTCGACGGGAAAAAACTGAACGCGCCGAAGTCGCCCATGCTGCCAACGGTCTTGCCCTTGTATTTCGCACCCTGCGCCTGCGCGCAATCTTCGATGACCCATAATTTATTTTTCTTCGCGATGGCGAGCAGCTTGTCGTTGTCAATCGGATGGCCGTAGAGATGCACGCCGATGATGCCGACCGTGCGCGGCGTGATGAGCGATTCAACGTGCGCCAGATCCATGACGTATGTGTCATCAATGTCAGCGAACACCGGCTTCGCGCCGAGATGGATCAGCGGCTCCATCGTCGGAAACGCCGTGTGGCTCGGCACAATGATTTCGTCGCCCGGCCCGATGCCCTGCAACTGGTGCAGACAATACACAATCATCGTCCACGAACTGCCGAGGACGCATTGCGCGGTGCCGGTGTGCGCGGCGAGTTCGGCTTCAAACGCCTTAGATTCGGCGCCGAGGATGTATTGGCCGGAGCGGATGGCGCGCAGCGCGGCTTCCTCGACTTCGGCGTTCACGAAACATTTCGATAACGGGATTTTGCTCATAAAATTTTATAGCGTTACAGCTTTGCCAGTCTTCACCGACTCCAGCGCGGCGTTCAGCACGCGCACGGCGTTGTAGCCGGACCACGCATCGGCGCGCGGCGTAGCGCGGGTTTTTATCGAGTCAACAAACGCGCGCAGTTCCGCCAGCAACGGTTCTTCCGGCGGCGTTTCGATTTGCGTCACGACGCCTTCGTTCGCCTTGAAATCCTTGCCGCCAGCGGGCGCGTGCGTGTTCGCGTAAGTTTTGATTTTGTATTGCGCGACGTTGTAATCGCAGACGGCGCTCAACTTGTCGCCGCAGACGATAACCTCGCGGAATTTTCCGGGAATAAAATATTCCGTCTCGACCGTCGCCCATGTCTTGCCGCGCGGCGTTTCGTATTCGAGCGAAACGAACGAGACATCGTCCATGCCGCGATTCATAAAATCGTGATGAATCGCCAAAACATTTTTTGGCAGCGCGCCGAGAATGAAATTGAACAAATCAACGAAATGAATTCCGTCGGCGAACATCACGCCGCTGTCGTTGCGCGGACGCTTGAAGCCGCCGAAATGACCGCGAATCATGTTCACCTTGCCGAACTCGCCGTTCTGCACCGCGTCGCGCAGCCAGAGCGTCGCCGGATCAAAACGCAAAATGTGTCCGACCTGCAAAATCCTTTTGGTTTTGTCCGCGAGTTCCGCGAGTTGTTTCGATTCGTCGTTCGCCAGTGTCAGCGGTTTTTCGACGAACACATCCTTGCCGGCTTCGAGAAATTCTTTACACAGCGGAAAGTGTGATTGCGCCGGCGTGACGACAACCACGCCGTCCACTTTGCCGATGAAATTTTTGTAGTTCGTCGTGAGCCGCTCGGCGGGAATGCCGAGCTTGCGCGCGGGTTCGAGCTGCTTGTCACCCACTTCGGCGACGTAAAGTTCAATCGGCAGATTGTTGAGATTGCGCAAATGGTTCGCGCCCCAGCGACCGAGACCGAGCAAAAGAATTTTTGTCATGCAAAGTCAGGAATTTTTCAGGAAATACGCCGCGCCAGCAAGAAAAACCTTTTGTCAGGCACAGGACAATTTTAATTCATCAACTGATACCAGTTGTTGCGCTGATGCGGCTCGTAACCGAGGTCGCGGATTAGCCGCTGCATGTCGGCAACCGTCATGCGAAATGTCGTTCCGGCCTGTGATACGACATTTTCCTCGATCATAATGCTGCCCAGATCGTTCGCGCCGTATTTCAACGCGACTTGCCCGATCTCCAAACCCTGCGTCACCCACGAACTTTGCACGTTCGTGAAATTGTCCAAATAAATTCGGCTCAATGCCTGCGTGCGCAAATACTCGTGCGCGCCGACCGTCGGCGCTTTCAATTTCGTGTGCTCGGCCTGAAACGTCCATGCGATGAACGCGGTGAAATGCCCTTTTTTGTAGCCGAGCGATTTGTCCTGCTGCGCGCGCAAGCGTTCGAGATGTTCGATGCGGTTTTCAATCGTCTCGACATGGCCGAACATCATCGTCGCGCTCGAATACAAACCAAGTTTGTGCGCCACGTCCATGACTTCGAGCCAGTCGCTGCTCATCGCTTTGAGTGGAGAAATCCGTTGACGCACGCGGTCCACCAAAATTTCTCCGCCGCCGCCGGGAATCGAGCCAAGCCCGGCATTTTTGAAATCGGAAATTATTTTTTCCAGCGGCTCGTTGAACACTTCGCGGAAATGGATGAATTCGCTGGGGCTGAATCCGTGGATGTTAAAATTTGGAAACTTATTTTTGACGTGCGAGAGTAAATCCAGATACCACTGCTTCGTGAGCTTGGGATGATGCCCGCCTTGCATCAACATTTGCGTTCCGCCGAGCGCGATGGTTTCCTCGATTTTTTTGTCCATCTCGTCAAATGTGATAACGTAGGAATCGTCGTCCTTCTCCACGCGATAAAACGCGCAGAACTTGCAATAGACGTTGCAGACGTTTGTGTAATTGACATTGCGGTCAACAATGTAAGTGACGATGTCGTTGCCGCGTCCGTCGAAATCTTTCGCCTTCGCCAACTGCCGACGCCGATCCGCGAGCGCACCGAGTTCTTCGAGCGGCAGATGATAAAGCCGCAACGCTTCGCTTTGGGAAATGCGTTTGCCGTCCCAAACTTTTTGCAGCAACCCGTCCAATGACGCGTCGTAAATCACGTCGAAAGATTAGCGATTATCCGTTTTCAAAACAAGCCGGACAAAAAGCGGACGCTTTCTTCTGGATTCTCGATTTCAGATTCTGAATTCTCCGTCCGTGCCGAAGTGGATCAAATTCATCATCGCCGGTTTGTTGCTGCCGGTCTGCGCCGGCGCGGCGATGGCCTTCTGGAAAGTTTTGCGCGCCAGCGGCGGCGCGGACACGACATGGATTCCGTTTCTCGCCGGCGCGGCATGCTGGTGCGTCATTTTCTTCCTGCTGCCCAAGCCGATGTGGATTTATGTCTTCGGCCACGAACTCACTCACGCGTTGTGGACGTGGCTGTTCGGCGGGCAGGTTAAAAAAATGAAGGTCACTTCCAGCGGCGGACACGTCGTCATCTCAAAAACCAATTTCGTCATCGCACTCGCACCGTATTTTTTCCCGCTGTATGCGGCGATGGTCGTCGCGATTTTCGCCGTCGGCCATTTGATCTGGGACTGGCGGAATTTTCTCGTCTGGTTTCATCTGCTCGTCGGCGCGGCGTATGCGTTTCATGTGACGCTGACGTGGCACGTTCTGCAAACCCGGCAATCGGACATCACGTCGCACGGCTATTTATTTTCCGCCGTGATCATTTTTCTCGGCAACGTGAGCGTGCTCCTTTTCGGGATTCCGTTGTTCACGGCGAAAGTGGGTCTGTTGAACGCGTTTGGCTGGTGGTTTGAATGCACCGGTGAAGTTTTGAATTGGCTGCAAAAATGCTTGTGATTGGTAGTTGGCAATTTTTGTGGATATTTCTGTCTTGAATTACGGCGTAGATTGGTTCAAATCCTTTTGGAACACACGGTATGGACTTGGCTGACATTTTAAGCAAAGCGCAAATCGTCCCCGAATTGCGCGCGGCGAATCGCTGGGAGGCGATTGATGAACTCATCAACAACCTCGTGGTCACGGGGAAAATCCAGGCCGGCGACCGCGATGCCGTCACCGCCGCCGTCAAGAAACGCGAGACCTCCATGAGCACCGGCATCGGCTTCGGCATCGGCATCCCGCACGCCTCGACCGATTTGATCTTTGAAGTCGTCGGCGCCCTCGGCCGCTCGCGCACCGGCGTGAACTTCGACGCGCTCGACAACCAGCCCGTGAAACTCGTCATGCTGTTCCTCGTGCCGCAGGGCCAGTTCCAAAAACACCTTCACACGCTCGCCAACATCGCGAAGCTTTTACACAAGGCCGATTTCCGGCAGGCACTCGAACAGTCGCCCGACTCCGAAGCGATGCTCAACATCATCCGCGAATACGGGAAAAGGTGACGGTTCGTTGAATCGTTGAATCGTTGAACTGTTAAATCGGCGGCCTTTCCGAATTTTCTTCCGATTCAACGACTCAACGATTTAACTATTCAACGCTCATGCTTCCGCACAAACAAATCGAACTGAAACTGCAACAGGCCGCCCGCTCTGTTTTGCCCGACGCCGACGTCTCGATTGTTTTGGTGCGGCCCTGTCCCGATCCGAAATTCGGCGATTACCAAAGCAATGCGCTAATGTCGCTCGCCAAAACGCGCAAAATAAATCCGCGCCAGCTTGCGACGGATGTTTTGGCGAAACTCGACGTTTCAGAAATCTGCGAGAAAGTCGAAATCGCCGGCGCAGGCTTCCTGAATTTCCGGCTGAAAAATTCCGTGCTGACGCAAACACTCGAATCCGCCGCGCGCGGCGAACATCTGTTTTTCGAAAAATCTGATGCGCCAAAAACCGTCGTCGTGGATTTTAGCTCGCCGAACGTCGCCAAGCCGATGCACGTCGGCCACATTCGCTCCACGATCCTCGGAGACAGCCTGGCGCGCACGCTGCGATTGCTCGGCCACCACGTCGTCACCGACAACCACATCGGCGATTGGGGAACACAGTTCGGCAAGTTGATCGCCGGCTGGAAACAACTTCTCGACCAAGAGGCGCTGAAACGCGATCCGATTGGAGAATTAGAGCGACTTTACAGATTCGTAAATTCCGCAAGCGAAGCCGATCCTGCGATTTTGGAAGAAGCCAAGTCGGAGCTAGTGAAACTCCAAAATGGCGACAAGGAAAATTTAAAAATCTGGCGCGAGATGATCGCTCTCTCGCAAAAGCAATTCGACGAAATTTATTCTCGTCTCGGCGTCAAATTCGATTTCACTCTCGGCGAAAGTTTTTACAATCCGAAACTAAAGCCGCTTGTCGAAGAATTGCTCGCCAAAAATATCGCGCGCGAAAGCGAAGGCGCGATCGCGATTTTCTTCGAAGACAATCCGCAACTCAAAGAGCATCCCGCGCTCATCCGCAAAAGCGACGGCGGTTTCAATTACACGACGACCGATTTGGCGACGCTCGCTTATCGTTTGGAAACCTGGAAGCCGGACGAAATCATTTACGTCACCGACGGGCGGCAGCAATTGCATTTCCAGCAAATTTTCGCCGCTTTCCAAAAGTGGCATTCCGAATCGAAAACGAAACTCGCGCACGTCTGGTTCGGCTCGATTCTCGGCGAGGACGGCAAACCGTTCAAAACGCGCAGTGGCGAGACGGTGAAACTTTCCGATTTGCTTGACGAAGCAGAAATGCGAGCGCTTGCAATTGTTGACGCGAAAAGTCCCGAATTGCCGGAAACACAGCGGCGCGAAATCGCGCGCGTCGTCGGCATCGGCGCGGTGAAATACGCCGACCTGCTGCCGAATCGCCAGAGCGATTATGTTTTCAGTTGGGACAAGATGCTCGCGCTACAAGGCAACACCGCGCCGTATCTGCAATATGCGTTTGCACGCATCAAAAGCATCTTTCGCAAATCCGAATCTATCAACCATCAACCATCAACCATCAACTTGCTTGCGCCGGAAGAAATCGCACTGGCGAAACATCTGCTCAATTTCGGTCTTACATTCGAAGCTGTCGCGGAAGAATATCGCCCGAACTTTCTTTGCAATTATCTTTTTGAACTGGCGGGCAAATTCACGTCGTTCTATGAAAATTGTCCCGTGCTCAAAGCCGATGACGTCACGCGCGATTCCCGTCTCGCGCTGTGCGACCTGACGGCGCGCGTTTTGAGCCGGGGATTGGAAACGCTGGGCATCGAGACGGTCGAGCAGATGTAAAGCGTTGCCAGCCTTGCGGTTTTTTTCCTTGATTTTTGCCCGCTTTTTTTTAGAATTTACACACGGTTTCGTTGGCGTTTTGGAACAAACAAAAATCGGCCGGGTTTTAAATTTGGGAAGGGAATCATATGAAAAGATTGTTTTTGTTTCTGGGCTTGGGAATAACGCTGTTGTCTGCGGAATTTTCCGCAAATGCGGGTTTGACCAATTCCGTTTATTGGGACTTTTCCACCGGAGGCGCTTCACCGACATCGAATTCTTTCAGCGGCTTGACCGTTTCCAGTCTGTCGCAAGGCAACAGCGGAGCTTCCGTCACCTTATTGAGCTCTTCTTCCGCATCTTCCGGCTACACCACTGCTGCCGGTTTCGCAGCCAGCGGCGGCACGAATGCGGAGATTGTCGCCCCGACGGGCGTCCTTAATCCGGGCGCTTCCGGCTCCGCGTTCTTCGCGTTCAGCTTTTCCCTCGGCGTGTCGTCGCCGTTTTCTTACAACGTCACCAACATTTCCTTCGGCTCGCGTTCAACGGGCACCGGCCCGCAAACGCTTTCGCTCTACGACAGCACCGACAGTTTTGTTTCCTCCAATTTTATCAGTTCCATTTCCGTCTTGAACAACAGCACTTGGGCGGCGGCGAGTTTCAACAATCTGTCGGTTTTCATCCCGGATAATTCCAGCACGGTTTCGTTCCGGATTTTTGGATCCGACGGCGTTGGAACGGCTACTTCTTCGGCGAACTGGCGGATTGACGATCTGGGCGTCGCGCTTTCTCCCGCGCCCGAACCTTCAGTCGTTGCTTTGAGCGCTGTCGGCGGGATTTTTTGCCTGATTGCCTTGCGATTTAACGGCGCGCGTTTTGAAACAAGGTCTCGACGTTCTCGGAATTGAGACTGTGGAGCAGATGTGAGTTGGTTTCAGCGAACAGATTCTGCTGCCGGCTGATTTGTTTGCGTCCCAATAGATTTTTCTCGTTCGGCTCGAATTTTATCAACGTATTCTTCCAAAGCTGTCCTTTGTTCTTTTTGGTCGGCTGGTGTTAGGGCGTTAAAGAAAATTCTTTCATCCAAGCCGTCGTCCGCATACGAACTCGCTAAAACAAGTTTTCCATTTTTGGCGAGAACATATATCCCTACCAATGGAATTATGTTCGGTAACGGACCTCCCGGATACCATCGCATTTCAATCCACGATCCGTATCTTGTGAGTATGTGAGGACGCCAATCTTTGATTAATTGTTCGGCATCATCTCCAGCTTTTATTTGACCAGTCCAAAGTTTTTCAGCAACAGGAAGATTGACGGTTAGCTCAACAAATCTGCCATATTCGTTTGGCGTCCAAATTCCGAAGCGAGCACCCACATAAATCCAAACGCCAATCAGAATTAAAGCAATGCAGAGTAACGTCAGCAGTGCCCCTTTCAATTCGGGCTTCAGTCGCATTTTCTAATTTGTGTTTCCGCGAATTTTTCAACTCAACCGCATCGGCATGACGACGTAGAGGAACGGGCCGTTGATCTTTAAAACGCCCGGGCTTAATTCGTCAATCAGCTCGAAGAACACTTCGTCCTCGGCCAGCGCGGACAGCGCGTCAATCAGGTAGCGCGGGTTGAAGGCGATGGCCATTTCCTTGCCCTTGTAATTCACCGCGAGCGTTTCGCGCGCCTCGCCGACTTCGGGCGAGTTGGCGGTGATGGCGAGGTTGTTTTTCCCGAACGTGAGCTTTACGGAGTTCGCCTTTTCGCTGGTCATGATCTCGGCGCGGCGCAGCGCCTGCAAAAATTCCTCGCGCACGAGCGGGATGCGTTCCTTGGCCTCGCCAGGAATGACCTGCCGGTAGTTCGGATAATTTCCCTCGATCAATTTCGTGACGAGCAGCACGGAAAATCCCTTGTCGTCCTTGAGCGAAAACGACGCCTGATTTTCGCCGAATTTTATTTCAACGTCGCCCTTGTCCTGAAGCAAACGGTTCAATTCATTCACGGCTTTTGCCGGAACGATGAATTCGCCGCTGCTTTTTTCGGAGATGTCCACTTCCTCGTCCACGAGCGCGAGCCGGCGTCCGTCGGTGGCCACGAGCGTCATCTTGCCTTCCTTAAGGCTGATGAAAATGCCGTTGAGAACGTAACGTGATTCGTCGGTGGAAACGGCGAAGGAGGTTTTTTTCAGCATCGCGCGGACGTTTTCCTGCTGGAGAGCGACTTTTTTGTCGTCCTTGAATTTCGGCAGCGGTGGAAATTCATCCGCTCCGAGTCCGTGGATTTTATAGAACGATGAGCCGCTACAGATGGAAGTGATGTTTTTTTCGTCGGTTTCCAGATCAATTTCATTTCCATTCAATTCGCGCACTATTCCGAACATTTTTTTCACCGGCACGGTCGTTGCACCGGATTTTTTAACCTTCGCCTCGACGGAACACGCGACGGTCACGTCCAGATCCGTCGCGGTGAATTCGACGCGGTCTTTTTCCGCGCGCAAAAGCACGTTGGACAAAATCGGCAGCGTGGTGCGCGTGCTGACGACGTTTTGAACGGCCTGCAGCCCGGCGAGGATTTGTTCTTTCGAGATCGTGAGGTTCATGTTCGGATAATATTAAATTCTTTTCTTAAAAATACTCTTATTATTAAGGGCTGTGAATAAGGCAAACAACTCCGCGCGTCAAGCCAGCCATTGTGTTTTGTGAATCAAGAGTCATCGCGCAAGTGAGGGTAAAGAAATTGATAAAATTTGAAAGTGAAACTTGTTCTCGTTGTTAGTTAGCTGTTCACACGCGGTTCGTGACTTGTTGGGCAGTTGTTGAATAGTTGAATTTTTAAACAGTTGAATAGTGAACAGCTTCCCGAGTTAACGATTCAACCATTTAAAAAATCACCGTTTAGTCTGCGCTCTGCGCACAATATACGGCAAAGCATTACAAACAAAATCAACTTCTTCCGCCGTAGAATCACGGCCAATCGAAAAACGGACGAGCGAATTCGCCAAATCCTTTTTACTAATCGCCAGAATAACGTGCGACGGCTCAATTGAACCCGCCGAACAAGCCGACCCACTCGACGCGCAAATGCCTTCCACATCCAAACCCGCCAAAAGAGCAATGCTGTCCGTGCCGCGAACGACGAAGGAAACCGTGTTAGACAGACAATAATCGCGCGGACTGACAATTTCGCAGCCATCAATTTTCTCAATCGCGGAAATCAGTTTATCCGCGAGCGGTTTAAGTTTTGACTTTTCAAAAACTGGCGACTTCACAAATTTTTCCAACGCTGTGACAAGGCCGACAATTACCGCAAGATTTTCGGTTCCTGCTCGCCTTTCATTTTCATGGCCGCCGCCAAACAAAATCGGATCAGGATGCAGCGGCGACTTTATGTAAAGCAACCCAGCGCCTTTCGGCCCGTGAAATTTGTGTGCGCAAACGGAAATCAAATCCGCGTTAAATTGCGCGACATTTTCAAACGACTCCTTGCCGAACCACTGCACCGCGTCCGTGTGAAAAACAATTCCGCGCTCACGGCAAATCGCGCCGAGTTCGGCAACTGGCTGGATCGTGCCGACTTCATTGTTTGCCGCCATGATGGAAACCAGAACCGTGTCCGCGCGAATCGCCTGCTTCAAATCGTCAGGCGAAACGCGACCCTCCGAATTCACCGGCAAGCGCGTGACTTCAAAACCTTCTTTTTTTTCCAAGTAGTCGAACGATTGCAGAACCGCGTCATGCTCGACGGCGGAAGTGATTAAATGTCTGCCTTTGGATTTGAGTGCCCGCGCCGTCCCGAAAATGGCGAGATTGTTGCTTTCTGTTCCGCCGCTGGTGAAAATGATTTCACTCGGCTTCGCGCCGAGAAATTTCGCCGCGCGATCACGCACGTCATCCAGCAATGCCCGCGCTTTTCTGCCGACGTGATGAACGCTTGAAGGATTGCCCCAGATTTCGCCGAGAAAAGGAAGCATCGCCTCGCGCACTCCTGGATTAAGCGGCGTTGTGGCGTTGTAATCGAAGTAAATCGTTCGCGGCATCGGCATAGCTTTGAGAATTTAACACGCGCCGACGAGACAAAAAGTTCGCGGAAACGCCGATTTTGGGTTACAGAAACAGGCCATGAGCACGCGGGTCAAAATTTGCGGCATCACGAATCTCGCCGACGCGCAGGCCGCCGTCGAGGCAGGCGCGGACGCGCTGGGCTTCAACTTTTACGAAAAAAGTCCGCGCTACGTTTCGCTGAAAACGGCGGCGGCGATTTCCAAGCAACTGCCGCCGTTTGTCATGCGTGTGGGAGTTTTTGTAGACGCAGAGGCGGATTTTGTTTTGCACGCCATCGGTGAAGCGGGCTTGACCATGCTCCAGTTTCACGGCGACGAGCCGCCGGAATTTTGCACGCAGTTCGGCCTGATGAGCATGAAGGCGTTCCGCATCCGCGACGAAAAATCTCTGGAAGAAATTCCAAATTATCAAACCGACGCCTATTTGCTCGACGCATTTTCGCCCGAAGCGCGCGGCGGCACGGGCGAAAAATTCAATTGGGATTTGGCGATTGAGGCGCAGAAATTCGGCAAACCGATTTTTCTCGCGGGCGGGTTGACGCCGGAAAACGTCACCGACGCGGTGAAAAAAGTGAATCCGTTTGCGGTGGACGTTTCGAGCGGCGTGGAAATTTCACCCGGCAAAAAGGACCACGCGAAAGTGAAGGCGTTCATCCAAGCGGTCAGGACAAAAAACTGACAGGTCAAGAGGCAACGAAACAGCTTCAATCCAAAACCAAGTCAGCGGTTGGTTGGCGCGGGCTGGTTTGTAGTAGGGACAGAAAGAGACTCTGATTGCTGTTTGGCGTTGAGCGCCTCGGTCAAATTGTTTTGCGCTTGAGTGAAGCCCGGTGCCAGATTCACGGCTTTTTGAAAAGCGGAGATGCCTTCGTCGAGCTGGCCGTTTTTCACGAGGACAAAGCCGAGATTGTTAAAGGCACCGGGGTTGTTGGTTTGGATGTCGCAGATTTCTTTCAAAAGAGGAACGGCCTCGGCGAACCGGTTTTTTTGCACAAGCAGCATGGCCAGTCCGTTCAGATATTCCAAATTATCGGGATTGATGGTGAGGGCTTTTTGAAAATGCATGATGGCTTCATCCGCGTTTCCTTTTTGGTAATAGGCAATGGCCAGTCCGTATTGAGGACGCGAGTCCGTCGGGCTGATATCCCAGGCTTTTTGGTAGTGAACCATGGCTTCGTCAATGCGGCCCCGTTGATGAAGCAAGCTCGCCAGATTTCTTTGTGCTTCATTATAGTCCGGAAAAATATCCACCGATCTTTGAAATTCGGCCAATGCGCGGTCAGGATCGGTCTGCAACAAAATGGTGCCGAGGCAGCAGTGAGCCATGAAATTATAGTTGTCGTATTCTGTTGTGGCGGCGATGGCCCGGTTCCAGAGCGTCAGGTCGTCCTTGAAGTAGGCGGCTTCCACTCGAGTTCGCATCATGCATAGGGCCGTCGCCAATGCGACAATCGCGGCCACAATCATTGTGCGGTGCGGCCAGCGTTTTGACAAATCACAAAGGCACCAGGCCAAAAGCAGCGAGATGCCTATCATGGGAAAGTAAGTATAACGATTAGCCATGGATTGCGCGCCTTCCTGCACAAAACCAAGAACGGGAACCATCGTGCCTAGATACCAAAACCATCCGACCAATAAATAAGGTCGCCGCCGCCACAGAAAGAGAGCAACGGCTGAAATGCCTAAAATCAACGTGATAGCCAAAAACAATCGATCTTTTGGCCAGAAAGGTGGATACGGATAAAACACGCTCAAGTTCGCCGGGTAGAACATTTTTCCCAAAAGACGCGCATAACTCATGAACGCCGTTTCAATGCGCAGAGACAGCGACAAGTTGGTCAGGATGAATGAGTTTCCAGTTTTTTCAGCATGCTCGGCGACGATGCTGATGGGAACGACCAGCAAAAAGAACGGAATTTTTTCAACGGCCAACACCCAAATTTTTTTAAACCGCCAGCGCTCCAGCGGCCAGAAATCCAACAGCAACAGCACACATGGCAGGGTGACCAGCATGCTTTTGCTCATCAAACTGAAAGCGAAGAACAAAAATGTCAGTCCGTAAAAAAGTTTCGTCCTGCCGGCGGTTTTTTTTGATTCTTCGGCAAAACACGCGTAAGTCCACAGCGCCAGCAATCCAAAAAAGACGCTCAAAACATCCTTGCGTTCGGAAATCCATGTCACGGATTCCACCCGCAATGGATGCAGGGCAAACAGAATGGTTGCGACGAGGCTTGGCCACAATGCGCCGGTCATTTTTTTCAGGCTTAAAAAAAGCAGCACTGCGCTGGCCGCATGGAAAAAAATGTTTGTCGCATGATGCCTCGCCGGGTTTGCTCCATAAAATTCAAAGTCCATCATGTGAGACAACCAGGTCAAAGGAACCCAATTAGAGCAACCCAGACTGGTGAATGCCCACCGGATGCCGTCCCATGTCAAACCATTGTTCACGCTCGAGTTCGCAACCAGATAACCGTTGTCGTCGAAAAACAAAAATCGCCCTTGAAGCGACGGCCAAAAAGCCCAGAGTATCAGGCCGCACAACAGGGCGCATATCAAAAGCAGACCGCTGGGCGTGTGAAAAAAGGCATCCCACGAATTGTTTGCGGCCGGCGAAGACAAAGGCACTTTCCGATTCTGACTTAAAGACTTGGAATTTTTTTTGGCCATGATTATTGGCGAACTAGCACGCTGCCAAGTTGTCAGAAAAGTCAATGTCAAAGCAATCACCAAAGAATCATTGCGAATTTTTTTTGCGTCTCAGCTTCTTTGCGTGAAAATGAAACCATGAACGCGGTTGCCAAATTCAAATTACCCGACGCTCGGGGCCGCTTCGTTCCTTGCGGCGGACGTTTCGCACCGGAAGCGCCTTGCGCATTTCGTTTGCGCGCGAAACATTTTTGTTGGATTGTTGAGCCATGCCCCGCTGTAATCCTGCATTTTTTTGCCTTCTGATCGTTTCAATGCTGACAGCGGCGCATGGTGAATTGGTGCTGACCAATTTCAGCGCGACCAAACCACTCAAGGTCATGGCTGTGGGCGATTCGATCACCGATGATTGCGTTTATAACGGAGCATGGAGGCAATACCTGCAACCACTGTTGGAAGCCAACGGCTATGCCTTCACGTTCGTGGGGCGTGAGTCGTCCACTCCTTCGGGCGGTTTCACCAAGACCAACCATGAAGGGATGTGCGGCGCCGTCATCGCCCCGCCGGGCGTGTTTGCCGTTCACGGTTACACGGCCGCGAATGCCTATTTGCAGAAGACCGTTGCCGATGCGTTGACCAACGTCACGCCCGACGTGGTGCTGGTGTTGATTGGAGCCAATGACATCGGTCGCGGTCGTGATCCGTGGCTGACGGCGACCAACGACATGCCTAATTTGCTGAACCTGATTATTTCCAACGCGCCTGCCGCCAACGTCATTCTCGCCAAGATCACGACGATGCAAAGCGCCAACAACATCGGCGGCCTCAATTACAGCACCTATGCCAACAACGTCTCGATTTACAACGCCGCCCTGCAACGCATGGTCAACCAGCGGCGGGCCGCCGGACAAAACGTGTTTCTGGCCGATATGTTTTCCGTGGTGGATTACGCCACGATGTTCAACGGCGATCATCTACATCCCAATCCTGCCGGCTTGCAGGCCATCGCCGGTGAATGGCTCACCCGCATTCAAAGCATCACCATTCAGACCAATCCCGTCGTATCGGTGTTGGTGAAGGGTGGCGACAACTGGAAATACTTTGACGCCGGACAGGACTTGGGAACGAACTGGACTCGCCCGGATTACGACGACAGTGGTTGGAGCAACGGTCTGGCCCGGCTTGGCTATGGCGACAAGGAGGCCGCAACCACGGTCAATTACGGCGTCTCAACCAACAAACATCCGACCACTTATTTCCGCCACACCTTTGTCGTGCCGGCCGATGTGACGTTCACAAACCTGGTTCTCCGCCTGGCGCAAGAGCACGGATCGGTGGTCTGGCTCAACGGCCAGGAACTCTGGCGGACCAATTTGCCCGCCGGTCCCATCGCCTACACCAATCTCGCGCTCGTCAAACCTGCGAACCTTGATTCGCCTTACATCTTCAATCCCGTCACCGTGGACGTTTCCAAATTGTCGCCGGGCACGAATGTCATCGCGGTGGAACTGCATCAATTCTCGGCGACTTTTCCCGTGATCGGCTTCGACATGGAATTGATCGGTACCGGAACTCAAATTACCGTTCCCGCCCTGTCCTTGACGATGTCTGGAACGAACTTGGTTTTTTCCTGGCCGGCTGACGCCGGAAGCGGTTTTGGACTTTATTCAAACACCAATCTCGCCACCACCAATTGGACGCAGGTCAGCGCGCCGGTGCTGACGAATGGCGGGCAGTTGGTTGCGACCCAGGCACTCGATCCGGGCAGTGAATTTTTCCGGCTGCAAAAACCTTGATTTGCCGCAAACAATTTTCTTTGCGCCGTTCGCGCCTTTGCGTGAAAATGAAACCATGAGCGCAGTTGCCAATTCAAAATTACCCGACACGCAAGGCCATTTCGGTCCTTACGGCGGACGTTATGTGCCGGAGACGTTGATGCACCCATTGCAAGAGTTGGAGGCCGAATACTTCCGCGCCCAGCACGATCCGGAATTCCAGCACGAGCTTTCGTATTATCTCAAGGAATTTGTCGGTCGCCCCACGCCGCTGTATTTCGCGGAACGCCTCACCAAAGAACTCGGCGGCGCGAAAATTTATCTCAAGCGCGAGGACTTGAACCACACCGGCGCGCACAAAATCAACAACGCAATGGGCCAAATTCTTTTGGCCAAACGCATGGGCAAGACGCGTATTATCGCCGAGACCGGCGCCGGGCAGCATGGCGTTGCGACCGCGACCGTCGCCGCGATGTTCGGCATGAAATGCGTCATCTACATGGGCGCGGTGGATTGCGAACGGCAAATCCTCAATGTTTATCGCATGAAAATGCTCGGCGCGGAAGTCGTGCCGGTTCACGCGGGGCAAAAAACCTTGAAGGAAGCCGTCAACGAGGCGATGCGTGATTGGGTCTCGAACCTCCGCAGCACGCATTACATTCTCGGCACAGCTTACGGCGCGCATCCGTATCCGGTGATGGTGCGGAATTTCCAGCGCGTCATCGGCGACGAGGCGCGCGCGCAGATTTTGGAAAAAGAAAAGCGGCTGCCGGACATGCTCATCGCCTGCGTCGGCGGCGGCTCGAATGCCATCGGACTTTTTTATCCGTTCCTCGAAGACAAATCCGTGCGGATGGTCGGCGTGGAAGCGGGCGGACGCGGCATCAAGCCCGAGCAGCACGCGGCGCGGTTTCAGGGCGGCTCGCTCGGCGTCTTGCAAGGCACGCGCAGTTTTATTTTGCAGGACGAATTCGGCCAGATCCAATCCACGCACAGCGTCAGCGCCGGACTCGATTACGCCGCCGTCGGGCCGGAACACGCGTTTCTGCGCGACGCGAGCCGCGTGGAATACACCTACGCGACGGACGAGAAAGCGCTCGAAGCGTTTATGAAACTGGCGCGGCTCGAAGGCATCATCCCCGCGCTGGAAAGCGCGCACGCCGTCGCCGAGTGCATGGTGCGCGCGCCGAAGCTGGGCAAGGACAAATTGATCATCGTGAACCTCTCCGGTCGCGGCGACAAAGACGTTGAGCAAGTGGCGGCGAAGGTGAAGTTGTAAATGCCGAAGTAAAATTACCTTCGCAGGAATTTCGCCACGGCTTCCGTCCGTGTGCGCACCTGCAATTTTTCGTAGATGCGGCGGATGTAGGTGTGGACGGTTTCGTAGCTGATGCCGAGTTTCTCCGCGATTTCTTTGTACATCAAACCCCGGCTCAACAGGTCGAGCACCTGCTGTTCTCGCTCGGAAAGGTTTTCCGTCTGCGCTTCCGCCGCCGCCGTCCGCTGGAACGATTGCACGACCTTGCGCGCGATGTGCGTCGTCATCGGCGAGCCGCCGCGCTTCACTTCCTCGATCGCCTCGAGCAATTCCTTGCCCGCCGTGCGCTTGAGCATGTAGCCGTTCGCGCCCGCCGCCAACGCGTCAAAAATGTTTTCCGTATCTTCATACACCGTAAGCATCATCACCTGGATCTCCGGTGCGATTTTTTTCAACTGCCGGACGCATTCGACGCCGTTCATGCCGGGCAGATTGATGTCCATCAAAACCACATCCGGCTTGATTTGCGGCAAATCCTTCAATGCGTCCTCGGCGTTCGCATACTGGCTCACGCAACTGAAACCGTCGGCGCGGTTGAGCACGCGCGTGAGCGTTTCGCGCAGTTTGTCGCTGTCTTCGACGATGGAAACAGAAATAGGCATAAATTTAATTTTTACTGAGCGGAATTTTCAGTCGCACAATCGTTCCGCCGTTCGCGCCGCCCGAAATTGAAAATTCTCCGCGGATGTCGTCCATGCGTTTTCTCATGTTGCGCAAACCGTTTCGGTTTTGTTTTTCGGCAAGGTTTGAAACGCCCTTGCCGTTGTCTTCGATTTCCAAAATAAAATTCTGCGGCTGTAAACGCAATCGAATCCAGACTTCGGTCGCCTGTGAGTGCCTGACGACGTTGTTGACGGCCTCCTTGAACGCGAGAAAGACATTGTGGCGGACTTCCGGCGGAATCGGCGTCGGCGGCAACTGTGTCGGCAAATCCGCGCGATAGCGCAATCCGGCGAGCGCGAGATATTCCTGCGCATATTTGCAGGCGTAATTCGCGAGACCTTCGAGCGTGTCATTGGACGGATTGATCGCCCAGACGATTTCATCGAGCGAATGCGTCGTCTCGCGCGCGGTCTCGGAAATCTGTTTCGCGTGCGATTCGACTTCGGCTGGCGAATTTTTATCGGCTCCGGCCATTTCGCCGAGCAGCGCGACTTGCGTGAGGTTCGCGCCGAGCTGGTCGTGCAGATCGCGCGCGATGCGGGCACGTTCGTGTTCCACCGCCTCCTTTTGTTTGAATAATTGCACTTCGCGCCGCAGTTTTTGCGTGGAAATAAAGCGCACGGCGGCGGCGATGAATCCTAAAAGAAAAATAACTACCACAATACGAAATCCCGTCGTCTGCCAGAGGTAAGGTTGCACCGTGATTTCAAGGACGTCGCCGGTTTCATTCCAGACGCCGTCTTCGTTGCAGGCGGTGACGTGAAAGCGAAAATGTCCAGGCGGCAGCTTGGGATAACGCGCGACGCGTCCGTTGCCGGCGTCCGTCCACGTGGTTTCGTGGCCTTCGAGCCAGTATTTGAATCGGACGAGTTCCGGCGCGGAAAAATTCAGGGCCGTGTAATCAATTTCCAACTGCTCGCGTCCGGGCGGAATGACGACGGATTGCGACCACGCGGAATCGAGGCAGTTCGTCTTTTGTTCCTGACCGTCGATGCGTACCGATTCGATTAAGATTTGTGGCGACTGCAAATTCGGTTTGAGTTCCGCCGGATTCACCGACACCAGACCTTTGACAGTCGGGAACCATATTTTTCCGTCGCGCGCGCGAATCGCGGCGGGTTGTGAGCCGATGGAACATTCGCGCGTCGGCAGGCCGTCGGCTTCGCCGTAAGTGCGGCAGAAAATGGAATTGATTTTCCGGTCATCGGAATCATCCAGCGATTTTTTTGGAATCCGCATCAAGCCCGCGTTCGAGCCGATCCACAAATTGCCGTCCGCGTCTTCAAGGATGTAACTGATGCTGTTGCTGGCGAGTCCGTTGTCCGTCGAATAGCGGGTCCATTTTCCATTTTGAAACCGGGCGAGGCCATGGCCGAAGGTTCCGACCCACAGAGCGCCTTCCTTGTCCACGTAAAGACAGGAGATGTCGTTGCCGGGCAATCCATTCGTCGTTGCCTGATAAGAAATAAATTTTCCATCCTTGAAAAAGTTCAAACCCCGGTTTTCCGTTCCGACCCAAAGATTTCCATCCGGATCTTCCGCGATGGCGCGAACGGAATTTTCCAAAAGGCCGTCACCGGTCGTGTAAATTTTCCAATCGTGTCCATTCCACAGCGCAAGACCGTTTTGAGTGCCCGCCCATAATTGTCCTTTGTGGTCTTCAAACAAGGCGAAGATTTGCCGGCCAAGAACTTCCGCGCCGGTCGCGCGTTGAAAAAAGCCCGCCTGAAATTGAAAAAGTCCCTCGTCGCGCGTCCCAGCCCAGACTTGCTGTTTGTCATCCACAAGCACGGACCATGCATTTGAACCGAAGCCGACCCCAAAATCCTGAACGGAATTGGTGATCCAACAAGACACGCCGTGCGCGTTGAAAGCCGCCCACAAACCGGCGTGCTCGTCCTCGGATATGGATTGCGCGGTGAAGGGATGAAGTTCGTCGGGCGTGTTGAAATTATTCCGTTTGATCCGATTCAGTCCGCCGCCGTCGGTTCCGGCCCAAAGATTTCCGGCGCGATCCATGCACAAGGAAAGGACGAAAGCGGATGACAATCCCTGTTCCTTCGAGATGTGGTAATATTTCCCGCCGGCGTCATACCAAAAAATCCCCGCGCCCAACGTGCCGACAACCAAATTTCCATCACGATCCTCGCAAGCGGAAGTGACGGTCGCCGCTCCCCAAGGAGAGGGGCCCAGATCGCGTTGTGTTTGATTTTCAAATCTCTTTTGCACCCGGCCATTTTGCATAAGCCAGAAGCCTCCGGATTTGCCGGGCAGCAAAGTCCTGCTTGCGCGGAGAACCAATTCCAAGGAAACCATCGAAGGTTCGGTTTCCATTTTCCCGTTTTGGTAGCGACTGGTGCGTCCGTCCGCCGCGTAAAACCAGATAATCCCTTTGGAATCTTCAAACGCATATAAAAGCCGGTTCGCATGCCCGCTGCTTCCAATTTCAAAATTTGTGACACTCCCGTTTTTTATCAGTGAAACTTCGCTGGTGTCCGTGCCAACCCAAAGGTTGGTGTGACTGTCCTCAAGCAGAAAAACAATCCGGTCGCTGTTCAGGCCGGGCGTGTTGTTCTCGTCGAAGACGGTGAAACGGATTCCGTCGAAACGCACCAACCCGTTGAGCGTTCCGAGCCACAGGTAACCGTCTTTCGTCTGGATGACAGAAATCACTGAGCTTTGCGGAAGACCTTCTTCGGTGTTCCAGGAATTTATGATGAACGGCGAATTCGAATCCACCGCGCCTGCGCTTGCCGAAAAGACGGAGAGCAAAGCGCAAAGCCAAAACTTTGCGGATTGAAGCGTCCGGCGGTTCTTAAACATCTTCAATTCTTCAAACTAAACCGGCCCGAAGTAAAGATGTTTGAAGGTCATCATGCATATAACAAAAAACTTCAAAAAACCTCTTGCCAGTTTTGCAAGGCGGATTACGTTTGCTTCGCCCAATGAGAACTGGGTGTCCGGCGGGTGTTGGCGATGAAAACGTGTGTTGTCGCCGCGCCCGCCGACCTTTTTAAAACCGATTTTTTCCCGGCTCAAAAACAAAAGCCTCAAGCGAAACGCTTGAGGCTTTTGTTGAAATCGAATCCGTTTAATCGAACGCGTGTCCCGCGCAGCAAAGCACGTCCTTGATCTTGTGGCGGACGAGTTCCTTCACTTTCGTTCGCGCCGGGGCGAGATATTTGCGCGGATCAAATTCCTTCGGGTTTTCCCAGAATACTTTTCGGATGGCCGCAGTCATCGCCAGACGCAAATCGGTGTCGATATTCACCTTCGTGCAACCGGTGCGGCGCGCGACTTCGATGTCCGCTTCCGGCACGCCCGCCGTGTCTTCGCCCATCTTGCCGCCGTATTTGTTGATCTCGACCGCCAAATCTTTCGGCACCGATGACGCTCCGTGCAACACGAGCGGATAATCTCCCATGCCCGCGTCCATCAACGCCTTTTTGATCAACTTGAGCCGTTCCAAATCCAGATGCTGCGTGCCTTTGAATTTATACGCGCCGTGGGAATTTCCAATCGCGACCGCGAGCGAATCGCAGTTCGTTGCTTTGACAAATTTCACCGCTTCGTCGGGATTCGTGTAATGGCCGCTCGTGGAATGGCCGCCGCCTTCCTCGCCTTCGTCAAACTGCGCGCCGACGAGATGACCGAGTTCGGATTCGACCACGCAATTATGTTTGTGCGCGTAATCCACGACCTTTTTCGTGATCTCGACATTTTTTTCAAACGGCTCGTGGCTCGCGTCAATCATCACGCTCGTGAACCCTTCGTCAATGCACTCCTTGCACAACTCGAACGTGTCGCCGTGATCCAGATGCACCGCGATGGGGATCGTGGACAAACTCACCGCCGCTTCGATGAGTTTTTTCAGATAAACCGGATTGGCATATTGACGCGCGCCTTTGGAGATTTGCAGCATCACCGGCGCCTTTTCCTCTTCGCACGCCTCGATGATCGCCTGAAGCAGCTCCATGTTGTTCACGTTGAACGCGCCGAGCGCGTATTTGCCCTTCAACGCCTTCGCAAACAATTCTCTCGTGTGGGTCAATGGCATAGGTTTTCAGTTATGGTTTGGCTAGCAAGTTCACGTCTCTTCCGACAAGAAAAAATGATAGCTTGGTTGCAACGAAAGGAAATAAAAAACACCAATGGTTATTCACAATAAATTCCTTTGCGTACGCGCGCCTTTGCGTGAAAAATAAAATTGTGCGAGCGCGATTTCTCCTCGGCCCCGCCGGCAGCGGCAAAACTTTCCGCTGCCTCGCGGAAATCCGCGCCGCGCTCAAAAATAATCCCGAAGGCGAGCCGCTGATTTTTCTCGCGCCCAAACAAGCCACGTTCCAGCTCGAACGCCAGTTGCTCGCCGACAAATCGCTGCAGGGTTTCACCCGGCTGCACATTCTTTCTTTCGAACGTCTGGCGCGTTTCTTTTTTGAAAAACTGTATGTCGCGCCGCCGGAACTTTTGTCCGACGAAGGCCGCGTCATGGTTTTGCGCGCGCTGCTCATGCGGCACGAAAGTCAATTGAAGCTCTTTGGTCGAAGCGCACGGCGTCCCGGATTCGCCCGACAATTGAGTGAATTGTTGCGCGAGCTTCAACAACATCAATTCACGCCCGCCAGACTTCGCGCGCTTGCGGAAAACAGAAATCTTCGCGCGGAACTGCGCGACAAATTGAACGATTTCGCGCTGCTCCACGAAAATTATTCGCGCTGGCTCGCGGAAAATAAATTGCAGGATGCAAATTGCCTTTTGGATTTTGCGACGAACGCTTTGCGTTCTGAAATCCGAAATCCGAAATCTGAAATCCGGATTTCCGGCCTCTGGCTCGACGGTTTCGCCGAAATGACGCCGCAAGAAATGGATTTGCTGGCCGCAGTTTTGCCGCATTGCATAGATGCGACGCTTGCATTCTGTCTCGAAAGCGAACCCGCCGTCGAAACTTCATGGCTTTCCATCTGGTCTTCGATCGGCAAAACCTTTCAGCAATGTCGCCAGCGAGTTGAAAGTCTGCCCGGCTGCAAAATCGAAATGAAAATTCTTCCACGCAGTTCGGGAAAAGATCGGTTCTCACAAAATCCAGAACTCGCGTGGCTCGAAAAAAACTGGACGAAACCGACGCCCGTCTCCCGACTTCCATCGACCATCTCCTTGACCGTCTGCGCGAATCCGGAGGCCGAAGCCATTTTCGCCGCGCGCGAAATTTTGAAATTCGTCCGCACCGGAAACCGTTTCCGCGATTGCGCCGTGCTTGTCCGCAATCTCGACGGTTATCACAAGCCGCTCGCGCGCGAGTTTCGCCGTTACGGGATTCCGTTTTTTCTCGACCGCCGCGAATCCGTCGCGCATCACCCGCTCGCCGAACTGACCCGCAGCGCTCTCCGAACCGTCGCGTTCGACTGGCGGCAAAATGATTTGTTCGCCGCGCTCAAAACCGGATTTTGTCCGGTTGAAGAAAATGAAATTGATAGACTTGAAAATGCCGCCCTCGAATTCGGCTGGCGCGGCAAAAAATGGCGCGAGCCGCTGCCGGATGAAAATTTGGAACGATTGCGCAAAAAAATACTGCCCCCGTTTGAAAATCTTTTCGACCGGTTGGCCAAATTGAAATTCCAGCCGGACGGAAAGCAGCTGGCCGGAATTCTCCGCGAACTGTGGAACGACTTGAAAGCAGAGCAGTGGCTTCAAGATTGGAGTGACGAAATTTCCGCCGATTCACGCAACATCCACTCAACTGTTTTCGAGCAAATGAATTCGTGGCTCGACAATCTTGCGCTCGCGTTTCCGCGCGAACAGCTTTCATTGCGCGACTGGCTGCCGATTTTGGAAGCGGGCCTCGCAAGCCTGACCGTCGGCGTGATTCCGCCCGTGCTGGACGAAGTTTTGGTCGGCGCAATTGACCGCGCGCGCAATCCTGATTTGAAATTCACAATTGTTCTTGGCGTGAATGAATCCGTTTTTCCCGCCGTTCCGTCCGCTTCGACGATTTTGACGGACGCCGACCGCGACGAATTGGGCGGGACCGTTTCGATTGGGCCGGATTTGCGGGAACGGCTTTCGCGCGAGCGCTTTTACGGCTATATCGCCTGCACGCGCGCGAGTGAAAAACTGGCCGTCACTTTTTCGCGCCACGACGCCGACGGCAACGAGTTGAATCCGTCACCATTTGTCACACATTTGCAACAGATTTTTCCCGCGCTCGAAGTCGGAAAATTTCAAAATGAAATTCAATTCGCGGATGCGGAACACATCAGCGAAGTCGCGTCAATCGCCGGAATTCAAGACTGGCCGGAGCTTCTCGAAATCCCTGCGTTGAAATCACGCCTCGAAGAATTGCGCGCCTTGCGCGAATCGGATCCGTCGGAAAACCTGTCGTCGGAATTCGCAGAAAAACTTTTTGGCGTCACGCTGCGGACTTCAGTGAGCCGGCTGGAGGAATTCGCGCAATGTCCGTTCAAGTTTTTCATCCGTTCGGGCCTGCGCGCGGGCGAACGGAAAATTTTCGAACTGGACGCCCGCGAATGCGGCAATTTTCAGCATGACGTTTTGAAAATTTTCCATGAGCAACTGGTGGAAGAAAACAAGCGCTGGCGCGATTTGACTCCGGCAGAGGCGCGGGAACGGATCGGTGTCATCGCCGCGGGACAAATGGAAAATTTTCGCGGCGGTCTGTTGCGCGATTCAGCCGAGACGAAATTCGCGGCTCGCGCGATGACCGCGTCGTTGCAGGATTTTGTCGAGGTCATCGTGTCGTGGATGCGCAATCAATATGAATTCGACCCGGTGGCGGCGGAACTGGATTTCGGCGGTGAAAATTCCCGCGCGTCCGCCTGGGAAATCGATTTGGGCGGCGGCCGCAAACTTGCCTTGCAGGGCCGCATTGACCGCGTGGACTTGTGGTGCGATGAAAACGGCAGCGCGCGGGCGGTGGTGATGGATTACAAATCCGGCGGCAAGAAACTCGACGCGATCTTGGTCGGGCAAGGCGTGCAGTTGCAGCTGCTCGCGTATCTGGGCGCGTTGCGGCATTGGAAAAACCCGCGTGGGATTTTTGGCATGGAAAAATTGGTTCCGGCCGGCGCATTTTACGTCAATTTGCGCGGCGAATTTGAAAGCGGCGGGACGCGCGACGAGGTTTTGGCGGACGTTGACGCGCGAAAACTCGCGTATCGCCACAACGGGCGTTTCGATGCGGGCGTGCTGGACAAACTGGATTCGGCAAACGCGGCGGATCAATTTAATTATCGTTTGAATGTGGACGGCAAGTTGCGAAAAGGTTCGGTCGAGGCGTTGCCGCGCGCGGAATTTGAAAAATTGCTCGACGGCGTTGAAACACAACTGCGCGAAATGGGCGAGAGAATTTTTTCCGGCGAAGCGGCGGTTGATCCGTATCGCAAAGGCAGGGAAACACCGTGCGAATTTTGCGATTATCGCGCCGCGTGCCGGATTGACAAGTGGACGCACACGTTTCGCGTATTGCGCCCCGTCAGTGATATTCCTGGACCGTCTTGACGGCGTAACCGGATTTTTTCATCGCGGCGATGCCCAGCGCCGCCGCTTTTGCGCCGCTCAACGTCGTCATGATCGGCGTGCCGGAATAAATCGCCGTCGTGCGGATTTTGACTTCGTCCTCTCGCGGTGCCGCGCCGCTGGGCGTGTTGATGACGAGCTGGATCTCCTTGTTTTTGATCAAGTCAATCACGTTCGGACGGCCTTCGAGCAGCTTGAGCGTGTGCTGGACTTTCAGTCCGACTTTTTCCAAAACTGCGGCCGTTCCACGCGTTGCGACGAGTTCAAATCCCATATCAGAAAATAATTTTGCGACGGCCGCGGCTTCTTTTTTGTGCGCGTCACTGACGCTGATGAAAATTTTTCCTTTCAATGGCAAAGGGGAGTTCGCGGCCATCTGTGATTTTGCGTAAGCGACGCCCAAATCGGAATCAAGGCCCATGACTTCGCCGGTGGAACGCATCTCCGGCGAGAGCAAAATGTCCTGACCGTGAAAACGGTTGAACGGAAAAACGGATTCCTTGACCGCCCAATACTTCGTCCAGATTTCTTCCGTGAAATTTAATTCTTTCAAAGTTTTTCCGGCCATGACTTTCGCGGCGAGTTTTGCCAGCGGAACGCCAATGGCCTTGCTCACGAACGGCACGGTTCGCGATGCGCGCGGATTGACTTCGAGAACGAAAACAGTTTCGCCTTTGACGGCGTATTGCACATTCATCAAGCCGATGACTTTGAGTTCACGCGCCATCGCGTGCGTGTATTTACGAATTGTTTCGATGACGCTTTTTGAAAGCGTGTGCGGCGGCAAAACCATCGCGGCGTCGCCGGAATGCACGCCGGCAAATTCGATGTGCTCCAACATGCCGCCGATGACAATCGTGCCTTCGTTTGGATTTTTGAAATGGCCGACGTCCGTGATGCAGTCCACGTCCACTTCCGTCGCGTCTTCGAGGAATTTGTCCACGAGCACCGGGCGTTCGGGCGAAGCCTCGACGGCGAATTTCATGTAATGCGAAAGCTCGGCGTCGGAATAAACGATCTGCATCGCGCGTCCGCCAAGGACAAAACTTGGACGAACGAGCACCGGATAAGTCAGCCGCTTGGAAATGACGAGCGCTTCTTCCGCGTTTGTCGCGAGACCGTTCGGCGGCTGCGGAATTTTCAGCTTGTCGAGCATCGCGGCGAACAATTTTCTGTCTTCGGCGGTTTCAATGCTCTGCGGCGAGGTGCCGATGATGTTGACGCCGTTTTTCTGGAGGCCAAGCGCGAGATTGAGCGGCGTCTGGCCACCGAACTGCGCGATTGCACCCCAGCATTTTTCGCGTTCATAAATATGCAGCACGTCTTCGAGCGTGAGCGGTTCGAAAAACAGTTTGTCGCTCGTGTCGTAATCCGTCGAAACCGTTTCGGGATTTGAATTGACCATGATGGTTTCAAACCCGTCTTCCTTGAGCGCGAACGCGGCGTGGACGCAGCAATAATCGAATTCAATTCCTTGCCCGATGCGGTTCGGGCCGCCGCCGAGGATCATCACTTTTTTCGCGGTGTTGCCTTTGACCTCGTCGTCGCCGCGATCGTAAGTGGAATAGTAATAGGGCGTGTAAGCTTCAAACTCGGCGGCGCAGGTGTCCACGAGCCGGTAGCTGGGAACGAGTTTCAATTTCTTCCGAAGCGCGCGGATTTCGTCTTCGGTTTTGCCGACGAGGTTTGCTATCTGCCGGTCGGAAAATCCGAGACTTTTTGCTTTGCTTAAAATTTCAAAATTGAGTGGCGGCATCGGTGTGACAGTAAGCCGGAAAAGTTTTCGGCTGTCGAGTGGATTGAATCGCCTTGCCGAACTCGTCGCTTTCAGTTACGAAAATAGCGATGAAAAAAATCCGGCACGCGCTGCTGTGGCTGACGCTGTTCGCTCCGGTTTTTGCAACAGCGCAAATTGATCCCGTGCAGCGCGACCTGGTTCAGTTCGGCTACAATCAGGCGTTCGAGGGACACCAGCCGCTGGCCGCCTACGCGTTTTTTTATCACAACCAGCCGGATTTTCTGCGCACCAACCTCACGTTGCGGCTGGCGCTCGCGCCGGTTTATCTGGATTCCGAACTCGGCTTCGTCAACGCGCTGGGGCCGAACACGGATTTGGGAATCGGTCTGGCGGGCGGCGGTTTCGGGGACAGCTATAATGAAGTCCGCGGCGGCCAATTTTTGCCAAGCGAATCATTCAACGGCGACGGCGGGGAAATTTCCGCGAGCGTTTACCATCTATTCAATCCCGGGGACGAAATTCCGCTGAACTTTCTATTGCGCACCACGGCGCATTTTTCTTTTTACGACCGCGACGACGACACGGCTTCCGCGTTTCAACTGCCGAACGATCACGGCGATTTCAGCGTGCGCACCGGCGTGCGCTGGGGCGGAGTCGAGCCGACTTTGTTTCCGCCGCTGGCGATGGAATTGTCCGTCTGGTACGAAGGCCACCTGCGCAACAATTCCGGCAAATACGGTTTTGGTAACGACCGCGAACTGAAGGAGCAATCGCATCTGTTTTGGATGGAAGCGGCGCTGGCTTACACGCTCACAAACAGCGGGCAAAGTTTTTACGTCCGCCTGACCGCCGGCACAAGTGCGGACGCCGACCGCTTCAGCGCGTATCGTCTCGGCGGATTTTTGCCGCTCATCGCCGAATATCCGCTTTCGCTACCCGGCTATTTTTATCAGGAGATCAGCGCGCGCCAGTTCGTGCTGCTCAACGCGAATTACCTTTTGCCGCTCGACCCGGAAAAGCGCTGGAACCTTGACGTGAACGTGGCCAGCGCCTTCGTGGATTATCTGCCCGGCGAAGAACAGCCCGGCAACTGGCTCAACGGCGTGGGCGGCGGCATCATGTATCACTCGCCGTCCAACCGCTGGAAAATCATGCTCGATTACGGTTACGGCATCGACGCCATCCGCTCGCACGGTCGCGGCGCGAACAGCATCGGCCTGCTCGTCCAGATCGACCTCGGCCACAAGCGCAGTTCCAATTTCAATTCCGCGCAGCCCGGACAATGGCGCGGCTGGCAGCACCTTTTCGGCGAGTGAACATTTCTCGCTCTTTTCAAAATTCAAAATCGCCTTGCGAAACGCGTCGCTGCTTGCTTTATTATAGAAAGGTCGCGCATATGGTGGAATTGGCAGACACGCTACTTTGAGGTGGTAGTGCCGCAAGGTGTGCAGGTTCAAGTCCTGCTATGCGCACCAACTCCGAAAGCTTTCGGAGTTGCCGCGCCGTAGCGCAGCGAAGGCGGGCCGATTTGAAGGATTGCAAGCGGTTGCGGCAGGCCAAATTATTTTCCCGTCAAAAATTTCTCCGCGTATTTGCCCAGCAGGTCGGCTTCCAGGTTCACCGCGCCTCCAATTTTTCTTTCGCGCAACGCCGTCACTGCCAGCGTGTGCGGGATGATCCAGACGCAAAAACTTTTCTTCCCGACGCCCGCCACCGTCAAACTGATGCCGTCCACCGCGATCGAACCTTTCAAAATCACATAACGCATCACATTTTTCGGCGCGGCGATTTCGAGGACGTGATCCGTGCCAGATTTTTCCCAGCGCGTAATTTTTCCGACGCCGTCAATGTGGCCGGTCACGAAATGTCCGCCGAACTCGCCATCCGCGCGCAACGGCCTCTCCAGATTCACGAGCGAGCCGCGTTTGGCAAACTGCAGGTTTGTCAGCCGCCAGCTTTCCTGAAGCACATCGAACTGGATGAGCTTGGATTTTCCGCGTGCAGAAATTTTCACGGAAGTCAGGCAACAGCCATTCACCGCCACGCTGTCGCCGATTTTCAACCCTCGCGCAACCGTGCCGGCCAAAACCGTCAGGCCAATGGATTTTTTGCCGCGTTCGATTTTTTCGACCGTTCCCGTCTCCTGGACAATGCCTGTGAACATAAATTGCGCCTGCCAATTTACTTTTTTCCGCCGTTCGCAACAAGCGCCGTCATCAGCAAGTCCGGTCCGATGCGTTTCCATTCGATTTCCCGAAGCCGGATGACCTCGCTTAAATTTTTCACTCCATCGCCCGCGACAGCCTTGTGCGAATCACGCCCGCCCAGAATTTTCGACGCGTAGAAAAACGCGACGCGCTGTGCAAATCCGCCAAGCAGGAACGACGCATTCACTTCACCGCCGCCTTCGACCAAAAGACTCGTGACATTTTCCGAACCAAGCTTTTTCAGAAGCCAGCGTAAATCAATTTTCGCATCGCGACTCGGCGCGACCCACACATTTGATCGTTTCGCCAGTTTTGCCACGCGATTTTTCGGCGCGGTTTTGCTCACGACAATCGTCGTCAACGCGGCAAATTCATCGCCCACAACTTTTGCATTCAACGGCGTCCGCGCCATTGAATCCAAAACAATCCTCCGAATCGGCTTTGCTATCTCCCATTTGCCATCTGCCATCTGCCTTCTTGCCGTAAGGCTTGGGTCGTCTGCAAGAATCGTGTTGATGCCGACGAGAATCGCATCGTTGCCTTGGCGCAGTTTCATCGCATGTACGCGGGCTTTTTCACCCGTGATCCATTTCGATTCGCCGCTGGCCGTCGCGATTTTTCCGTCCAATGTCATCGCAGCTTTCACGGTAACAAACGGCCTGCGGTGGACAATCCAATGATTGAAGGCTTCGTTCAACTTCGCGCACTCGTCCGCCAAAATTCCGTGAAAGACTTTAATTCCCGCTCGCCGCAAAATTTTGAAAGCCTTGCCGGAATGTTTCGGATTCGGATCGGTTGCGCCGATGACAATTTTTTTTATTCCGGCGGCGATGATGGCTTTCGTGCAAGGTGGCGTGCGGCCGTGCGTGCAGCACGGTTCGAGCGTGACGTAAAGTGTCGCGCCGCGTGGATTTTGGCCGCGTTTTTGTGCGTCGCGGAGCGCCTCGATTTCCGCGTGCGGCAAACCCGCGCGCCGATGCCAGCCTCGCCCGATGATTTTTCCGCCTTTCACCAGCACCGCGCCGACCATCGGATTCGGCGAAGTAGCGCCGTAGCCGCGCCGGGCGAGCCGGAGAGCCAATTGCATGAAATTATTTTTCATTCCTCAAACAACGCCTGCGCAAATTGCTTCGCGTCGAAGGGCTGCAAATCGTCCGGCTGCTCGCCGAGGCCAATAAATTTTATCGGCAAATTTAATTCTTTTTGAATCGCCACGACCATCCCGCCTTTGCTCGTGCCATCGAGCTTCGTCACGACGAGGCCGGTCAGCGGCACGATCTTGTTGAACTCGCGCGCCTGGTTCAGCGCGTTCATGCCGGTTGTCGCGTCGAGCACGAGCAACACTTCGTGCGGCGCGCCGGGCAGTTGTTTGCCGATGACGCGATGCAACTTTTGCAACTCTTGCATCAAGTTGTGCTTCGTGTGCAAACGTCCCGCCGTGTCAATGAACAGAAAATCCGCCTTGCGCGCCTGTGCGGCGGTCACGGCGTCGTGTGCGACGGACGCCGCGTCCGCGCCGTAAGCTCCGGCGATGACATCGATTTTCAATCGTTGTCCCCACAATTTTAATTGTTCAATCGCCGCCGCGCGAAACGTGTCGCACGCGGCGAGCAGCGCGGTTTTTTTCTGCGATTGGATGAAATGCGCGAGCTTCGCGCTAGTCGTGGTCTTGCCCGTGCCGTTCACGCCGACGATGGAAACAATCGTCGGGCCGCTCGGCGCTTTCACCAATCCGTTTTTATTTGTTGAAAGGCTTTTCTCAATTTCGCCGCGCGCAATCGCCAGAAAATCCAGACCCGCGCCGCCCTGCGATTCGTAATTTTTTTTGACGGCGGAAATGATTTGTTCCGTCATCGCCATTCCCAAATCACCGGCAATCAGCGCGGCTTCAAGTTCTTCAATCGAGTCCGCCGTCAATTTCGGCGAGCGCGTGACGATGCGCTTGATTTCGTGCGTGAGATTCGCGTGCGTCTTGGCAAGGCCGGCTTTGAATTTGGCGAAGAGGCTCATGCGTCAAATCATGAATCGTTGCATCGGCGTGAAGTTCGATTTAACGATTCAACGATTCAACGGTTTTCCGCTCCGCCACTTTCGCCTTCATCTTTTCAACATATTCGTAAGGCAGTTTGACCGTGCCGATGAGCGGTTTGTTTTTGCTGAAGCCGTGGCAATCGCTGCCTCCGGTCACAAGCAGGTTAAATTTCTCCGCGATCTCCAGATAATGTTCGGACATCGTGGGCGAGTGTTTCGTGTGAAAACATTCGATGCCGTCGAGTCCGGCGTCCACGAGCGCGGGAATCACGTCGTCCGTGCGGTTCAAACCCGGATGCGCCATGACGGCAAGGCCGCCCGCCTGATGAATCAGTTCGATCGCCTCGAGCGCGGAAACTTTTTTCTTGGGAACCCACGCGGGCCGGTTTTTTTTGAGAAACCGCTCGAACGCCTCGTCCAGATTTTTCACCAGTCCGGCCTTCACCATCGCGCGCGCGACGTGCGGCCTGCCGGGCGATTTGCAATTTGCCAACGCGAAAACGTCGTCAATCTTCAACGGCACGCCCGATTCATTGATGCGCGCGACCATTTCGTGAATGCGGCTCTGGCGGACGATTTGGAATTTGGAGATTTCCGTCAGCAGTTTTTCATTTTGCGTGTCCAAAAAATAACCGAGCAAATGCGCTTCCGTGTCGTCGTGCTCGGCAGTGAGTTCCGTGCCGGAAATGAATTCGATTTCGACCGCTACGCACGCCTGCGCCGTTTGCGCGCAGCCTTCCACCGTGTCGTGGTCGGTCAACGCGATGCACGACAGGCCGCCCTTTTGCGCGTGCAAAACCAGTTCCTCCGGCGAAAAAGTTCCGTCGGAAAAATTCGTGTGCAGATGTAAGTCCGCAAATTTCATTTGACGATCCGGGCCGGACGCATGAGTTCGCCGCGGATTTTGTCCAAAATTCCGTTGACGAACTTGCCGCTGTCCTGCGTGGAAAATTTTTTCGCGATATCCACCGCCTCGTTGATGCTGACGACCGGCGGGATGTCGTCACGATGCAACATCTCATAAATCGCCAGTCGCATGATGTTGCGATCCACGGCGGCGATGCGGTGAAATTCCCAGTTCTTTGCGTGGCTCTTGATTTTTTCATCAATCGCGTCGCGATGTTCCAGCACGCCGCGGATGAGCGGGTCGGCGAACAGGCGCGTCTCGGCTTCCTCGGCGGTCGGCGGCGGCAATTCGATTTCCTGTCCCCACGTCGCGGGTGCTTTTTCCTCGGCGATGGCCGCCGCGCGCTGCGTGTCCCAAAATTCGTCCAGCGCCCGATCCAAATCCTCCGGCGGATTCAGATCGTGCTGGAACAAAAATTGCACCGCGCGTTCGCGCGCTTCGCGTCGTTTGCCCATAATTCAACTCAATGATGCCGGAGAATCTCCGGTCGGGAAATGAAAAATTGCGCGGCAAAATTTTCGGGCTAAACTTCGCGCATGAGCATAGTCACAAAACTCCTGCATACACGCTATCGCGTGAACGATTTGGAACGCACGGTGAAATTTTACCACGAAATTCTCGGCCTCGAAGAATCTCGCCGTCATAAGTCGCCGCGCGGCTCGGAGCTGGTTTTTCTCAAAACGCCCGGCAGCGAGGAAGAAATTGAAATCTGTTTTTTGCCCGGCAGCGAACCGGTCAAAGTCCAGCCCGACCTCACACATCTCGCGTTCGCGGTGGACAGCCTCGAAGAATTCGCCAGACACCTCGCCAAGCACGGCCTGAAATTTTCCGACGGCCCGACGCCGAGCGGCAGCGGCACGATTGCTTTCATTGATGCGCCCGAAGGCTACGAAATCGAATTGATACAGAAAAAATAGTTACGCTGGAATTTTCCCCAACTCCCAACTTCAATCTCCCAACTGCTAAATTGAAATGAGCGTTTTAATTGTCGGCACCACCGCACTCGATTCCATCAAAACTCCGACGGCGGAAAATCCGCGCCTGCTCGGCGGCTCGGCCAGTCATGCGGCGGTCGCGGCCAGTTTTTTTTCACCGGTGAAACTCGTTGGCGGCGTTGGCGAAGATTTTCCGAAGAAATACATCGAGCTTTATCGCCGTCACAAAATTGATCTTGAAGGTCTGCAAACTTTGCCGGGGAAAACTTTTCATTGGTCGGGCGAATACGAATTGAACATGAACAATCGCCGCACGTTGTTGACCGAACTCGGCGTGATCGAAACTTTTTCACCGACGCTGCCCGCGTCCTACCAAAATTCCCAGTTCGTCCTGCTTGGCAACATCGCGCCCGCACTCCAGCATCGCGTGCTCGACCAGATGAAGAAGCCGAAATTCGTCGTGGCCGACTCGATGGATCTGTGGATGAACATCGCGCTCGACGATCTGCTGAAACTGCTGCCACGCATTGACGGCTTCGTGCTGAACGACAGCGAGGCACACCAGCTCACGAAGGAAGACAATGTCTTCGCCGCGCTGAAAAAAATCCACGCGCTCGGCCCGAAATACGTCATCATCAAAAAAGGTTCGCACGGCTCGGTCTTGTCCGGGCCGAAGGGATTTTTCATCTGCCCGGCGTATCCGCTGCACCGGGTCGTTGACCCGACGGGCGCGGGCGATTCGTTCGTCGGCGGCATGATGGGATTTTTGGCGACGGCCAGGGGCGCGATTGACGCGAACATCCGGCGCGCGATGATTTACGGCAGCGTCACCGCGTCGTTCTGCTGCGAAGGCTTCGGCCTGACGCGCACGACCAAAATCAAACGCGCCGACATCGAAAAGCGCGTGAAGGAACTGGAAAAACTGACGAAATTTTAACCCATGAAAGCCGTCATCCTCGCCGCCGGCAAAGGCACACGCATGGGAGAACTCACCAGCGAGTTGCCCAAACCCATGCTCCGCGTGTCGGGCAGGCCGATCCTCGAACACATCGTCGCGGGCGTCGTCGCGGCGGGCGTCCGCGAGATTTTCATCGTCACCGGCTGGCGCGCGGACGTGATCGAAAATCATTTCGGCGACGGCAAAAAATTCGGCGCGCAGATTTCCTTTGGCCGGCAGCTCGTCCAGGATGGCACGGGTAAGGCGGCGGAACTCGCGAAGGATTTTATCGGCGACTCGCCGTTTCTGCTGACTTACGGCGACATCCTCGTCGCGCCGGAAACGTATCCGCAGATGCTCCGGCGTTTTGGCGAGGGCGATTTCGCGGGCGTCATCACCGTCACGCCCGGCGAGGATGTGACGAAGGGCGGCCTGAATTTTTTCGACGAACAATTCTGCCTGAAACGGCTCGTGGAAAAACCGTCGCGCGAACAGTTGGAGCAGTTGCGTCGCGACGGCTGGCTCAAGCCCGGCGCTCCGGCGTGGTATAACGCGGGCATCTACATTTTTCGCCCGACGATTTTTGGATTCACGCCGCGCCTGCAAAAATCTCCGCGCGGCGAATACGAACTGACCGATGCCATCAGCGCGCTCATCGCCAGCGGACAAAAACTGGCGGGCCTGGAAATCCAGGGCGGCTGGGTGGACGTGCGTGATCCCGAAACGCTGGCGAAGCTGGAAAAGGAAAATTAAGAAACAAACTTCGGTTCAAACACCGGACCGAGGCTGTGTTTTTTCAACAGTTCGGAAAATTTTGCGATGCCGCGCTTCTCGTCATCGCCGAGGTGATACTGAATATTCCATTCAAAATAATCGCGCCGGAAATCCTCGTCGTATTCCTCGCGGCTGCCGATGACATAGTCCAAAGTTTTTACTCCGAAACTTTTTGCCTTGCGCAATTCGCGTCGCAGTTCCTTGTTTTCAATCCCTCGCCGCAGCGCCCAGACCGCATAAACAAAGGGCAGATTTGTCATTTCCGTCCACGCGAAGCCGAGGTCGAAAATTTCGTGCGCGCCTGTCGCGTCCGCCTTCGCTTCGCTTCGGCGCGACGAGCGTTGAAAATCAATCGCGCGGTCGCCGATGAGCAGGACAAAATCTTTTTCCGCAGCGGCTTCGTAATTTTCCAGCGGCACGAATTGCGGAAATAAATTCTTCTCGGCGAGCAATACTTTCAGCAAATTCACGCTCGTGAGCGATGCGGTGTCACAGAAAATTTCCGTCGCCTCTTCGAGCGGTTTTTTGTGCGCAAGAATCACGCTGTAAACTTCACCGAGGGACGCGATGGCAATGCCGTCCAAAATATCATAGCGGTCGTTGAGTAAAACTTCGGTGATGCTAACGAGCGCGGCGTCGAGTTCGTCGTGCCGGAGCATTTCGGCGAGCTTGGCGGGCGTGGCGAGGATGATTTCGCTTTCGATGCCGCGCGTGAGCGGCACGGCGTTCAGGTAACTCACCGAGCCGATGCGGAATTTTTTTTCGTTCGCAGGCATCAGTTTTTTATGTACATGATGAAGTCGCCGTCGGAATCCGCTTTCTGGATGGCAAGCGTGAATGTCCGTTTCCGTCCCAAAAGAATCGGAATTTCGCGCGGCTCAAAATCGTCGAGATAATAGGTAAGAACATAGCTGTCGGGTTCCAAGCCGCGACAAATGTCAATTTTTTTGGTTCCCAAACGCCACGCCGGATTTTCCGAATCCAAAATGAAACCGACATAATCTCTTCCCGCTTTTGAATGGTTTTTCATGATGCCAATCCGCTGCTGTTCCCGCCCGTACTCGGACCAAACGCCTTCGATGGGATCCAGCGTCCGGGCGTTTTTTTGCAGGTATGCCAGAAATTCATTTTCAGAGATGGCGACCGTTTCCCAAGTGTCGGTGTAGCGGAGCAAATTGGCGGTCATGTGATAATTCGCGCTCGTGAATCCCGGCTGTCGGATGGACGTTATCTGCACGGCGTCGGCGCCCTTTTCATGAGCGGTTCGCATCACTTTCAATGTCACGGCTTCGGCCGATCCTCCGGTGACCGTGAAAAAAGTATCGCCGACGGAAACAGTTCCGATGATTTCGCAAGGCCGCGGAACAGTCTGGTCTTCGGTGTAAACGGGAATGGGATAATTGTCGCCTTTTGCAAGTCCGGCGGCGGTGTTTTGTTTATACGTCACGACCGTGCCGCAGCCGGTCAGCAACAACATCGAAAAAAGAAGCAAAGCCAGATTTTTCATGGAGTTCGGCGGCTTGAGGAAAAAATGTTTCACGCCGTCGCCAGATTTTCTTCCAGCACTTTCGAGCGCGCGGAATTTTCCGTCGCGTCGGGCGCGGGCACATTTTCCAAAACCCGAATCGGTTCGTAAAATGTATTGCGTTGCACCGGCGTGCGGCCGGCCTCGCGGATGGCTTTGATCATTTCCGCCTCGGTCTGCAATTGCGGCGACGTCGCGCCAGCCATGTGGAAAATGTGTTCCTCGATGATCGTGCCGTGGATGTCGTCCGCGCCGTAGCTCAACGCGACTTGCGCGAGTTTCAGGCCGAGGCCAACCCAATACGCGGTGATGTGCGGAAAATTGTCGAGATAAATGCGGCTGACGGCGATGGTGCGCAGCGAATCGAATCCAGTCGGAGGGTGCGCGACGGGAATGTCGTTGTCCTCCGGCTGATACGCGAGCGGGATCAGCGCGGTGAAGCCATGCGTCTCGTCCTGTAACGCGCGCAATTGCCGCAGATGATCCACGCGGTCGGCGAGGCTTTCGACGTGGCCGTAAAGCATCGTGCAGGTGCTGCGCTGGCCGAGCTTGTGCCAGGTGCGATGCACGTCGAGATATTCCTCGGCGGATTCTTTTCCCTTGGCAATCTGCGAACGGACTTCCTTGCGGAAAATTTCCGCGCCGCCGCCGGTGAGCGACGCAAGTCCGGCGTCCTTCAATTCGGTGAGCGTTTCCAAAACCGTTTTTTTGCCGAGCCACGCGAGGTGCAAAATTTCAATCGCGGTGAAACATTTCAATTGCAGCCGCGCATCGAGATTTTTCAACGCGCGCAGCATGTCCGTGTAATAACTGAACGGCAGCGATGGATGCAGGCCGCCGACGATGTGCAATTCCGTGATGCCGATCTTCAAAGCCTCGCGCGCCTTCGCGACAATCTCCTCGATGGACAATTGAAATCCGTCCGCGTCGCGTTTCTTGCGTGCGAACGAACAGAACTGGCACGACAGGATGCAGTAGTTCGAGTAGTTGATGTAGCGATTGATGATATAGCTGGCGCGGTTGCCAACTTTTTTTTGCCGGACAAAATCTGCAATCGCGCCGAGGGCGTTTAGGTCTTTGGTTTCAAACAATCGCAACGCGTCGGCGTCGGAAATGCGTTCGCCGGCGACGACTTTTTCGTAAATGTCGCGGAGTTCGCTGCGTTGAATGAAAAAATTCACCTTTCGAGAATAAATCAATTGCCAAACAACTTCAACGCAACTTAAAGCCGCCCTGAAAAATCACTTCCGCCGCGACGACAATCAGAAAAACCGCGCCGACGAGCGCGTTCAGCCGGAAGAAGGCGAGGTTGATCCAGTTCAAGCTGCGGCGGCGCGCGATCCAATGTTCCAGCACGAGGCAGCCGACGATGATGAACCAGCCGACGAGATACGCGATGCGGAAATGACAGAGCAATCCGAACGCAAAAAGCAACCCACACATGATCATGTGCGCGAGAAACGCGGCGGCCAGCGCATTTTTCGGCCCCCACGCGACGACGAGCGAGCGCAGTCCGTGCGATTTGTCGAACTCGTAATCTTGCAGCGCATAAATGATGTCGAAGCCGACGAGCCATAAAATCACGGCGAACGCGAGCGTGGTCATTTGCAGAACTTCCAGAACGGAAACGTCCGCGCCGCGCACCGCCAGCCACGCGCCGACGGGTGCGAGCGCGAGCGCGACGCCAAGAAAAACGTGGGTGTAATCCGTGAACCGTTTTGTCAGCGAATAAAAACAAACCATCGCGAGCGCAACCGGCGAAAGATAAAAACAGAGCGGATTCAGAAAATAACTGGCGGCAACCAATCCCGCCGCCGACAAAACGCAAAGCAAAATTGCGCTGGCGAGAGAAATTTCTCCGCTCGGCAGATGCCGTTTCGCCGTGCGTGGATTCAGCGCGTCTAATTTGCGGTCAACGATTCGGTTGAACGCCATCGCGCACGTTCGTGCGAAGACCATCGCGGCGAGAATCAGCCCGAAAGTTTTCCAGCCCGGCCAGCCGCGGTTGTCGCGCGCGGCGACTAGCATTGCCGCCAGCGCGAACGGCAGCGCGAAAACCGTGTGCGAGAAGCGGACGAAGGAACCCCACTTTTGGATGACAGAAAACATTAGAATTTCATTTACCGCAGAGGCGCAGAGACGCGGAGAAAATCAAAAACTCTGCGCCTCAGCGTCTCTGCGGTTCGATTACTCATTTTCTTCGGCCCAGCGCGGCGCGAGTTTGTTCGGAATGCCAAGATGATCGAGCACGCGCGCGACGACAGTATCCGCGAGTTCAACGATTGTTTTTGCACCGGCGTAAAAACTCGGATTCGCCGGCAAAATAATCGCGCCTGCGAGCAGCAACAGTTCCATGTTTTTGACGTGAACCAGACTCAACGGTGTTTCGCGCGGAACAAGAATCAATTTTCTTTTTTCCTTCAACGTCACGTCCGCCGCGCGCAACAGCACGTCTTCGCTATAGCCGTGAGCGATGCGACCCATCGTGCCCATCGTGCAGGGAATGACGACCATCGCGTCCGGCGGATTCGAGCCGCTGGCGAACGGCGCGTTCATGCTTTTGAGCGAATGCGATTTCACGCCGTCGGGCAGTTTCAATCCGCCCGGCAATTCCTCGGCGATGACCTGTTGCGCGTAGTTGCTCTGCACGACATGGATTTCGTGTTTGCGCGGATCGAGATTGTCGAGCAGGCGTTGCGCGTAAAGCGCGCCGCTGGCTCCGGTGATGGCAACGAGAATTTTCACTCGAAAGGATTATGACTGAATGCCTCCAGTCGCGCAACCGCATGGCTACCGGCGATACTTGCAATAGATGCGGCTGAAGAGCTGGATGGCGTTGCCGGTGATTATATTTTGCGAGCGAAAAGGAAACGCCGTTCCGCCATCACGAAGGGCGGAGAGCGTTTGCAAATGTTCGACAATCAACCGCGCGGATTGCGATTGGGCGGGAAGCCGGAGTGGGTCGATTTTTTCCCGCCTCGGCACAATCATGGGGTTGGTGTTGATTTCCCAAACCTGGACACGGTTATTGTGCAGGCCATAATCAATGCGGCCATAATCCACGCCCGCGAGTTGAAAAATTTCACGCAGTTGTTTGGCGTGCGGAAAATTTTCGACGAAACCGGCTTCTTCCGCGACAGTGGATTCGTTGACGATGTCGGGCGTTTTGGTCACCCAATTTTTGCTGAAAAGAACGTGGCGCGGAATCAGCGTGCCGTTGATGTTCATCGCGGAAAATTTTCTGAAAAGGCCACCGCCATCCGCACAATCGCAATACTCGACGACCATCAGGTGATTTCGCCGAAAGCGTCGGCGCAGTGAAAGTCCCGCAACGGCTCGCCGCAATTCATCGCGCGAACGGAGTAGCGGAGTCAGCGAGGCGTTGTGGTCCAGATCGCTCCGCAAAAAAACCGGGAACCGCAAGTCGCCCTCGAGTTCATTCAGACGGCGTGTGCGAAATTCGTTGATGCCGCGTTCGTGCAGAATCTGTAGCAGACGAAAACGTCCGGTGTAACGGCCCGGGTCATTCAGGATGAAATAATCTTTCGAGAATGCCCGCAGGCATTCCGCCAGTTTCAATACGAGGGACATTTCCAGCGGCAACAGCCGTTCCAAATCGGTGAAGATGCAGACGCCGCCGGCGAGCGGCCGTCGGAACGACAGTTTCTCGTAAGGCACGATCCCGATTTTCGCGCGGCACTCCTGCGCCCACGAGTCAACGAAGTCGTGGATCGTGTAAAGATGATTTTGCGTGGCGAAGAATTGGATCATGTTTGGAGGTCGGCGCGATGGAAAAGTGGGTGTGGACGGCCTTCCAGCCGGGCGCGGATTTTTTCAGCACGATAGTCGCGCGCCCGCGGCGTTTGACGGATTTTTTGCCACGGACAAGGCCGGTGGAAAACCAATTGACGGCGATCACCGCCCCGCCTGATCCGGCGAATGCCACCGTAGAATCGTATTCAAAGTCAAAATCGCGGGTTCTCGGCCAAACAGCCTGCCACTGGCGTGAGAACAATTCATCCAGCCCTTCCGCGCGAAAGCGCACCGTGCCGAACGAAACCACGCGCGCGTCGAAAAGTTTTTTTCCCGAGGCAAAATCCCGGTCGCGCACGGCCTCGGAAAAATTCCGCAACCAGCTTCTCAACGGTTTCGGCAACGCTTTCATCGGCGGTCATTCTGAAATAAATGCCGTCCAATGCAAGGACGCCCTTCGCAAAATAAAATCCGCGCCCGAAACAACTTGAGTCCGCTTTTCTGTTCAGCAGAATGGGCGCGTGTTCAAAACTGCGGGAATCATTTTTTGCGCGCTGATTCTTCTGGCCGGTTGCTCAACAACTCCGCCGGAACGCCCGTCCAACAAACCGCCGGCAAACTGGCCGGAGACAAACACGGTTTCAAAACCGGTTGCGCCGGTCATCAAAACAAATTTTCCGGCCATCATTGTTCCAAAACCAGCGCCGACGAATGCCGTGCCGACAATCACCTGGACTCCGCTCGATCGCTGGGCGGCGGAGCGCAAGATCGGCAAGCCGCACTGGCTGTCCAGTTCGCCCGTGACGACTTACGCCATCGGTTCGAGCAACGGCGTGATGGTTCTGGGCATCGGCAGCATCGGCGCGACCTGGAACGGAATCGGGATCAACCTCGGCTTCGCCCCGCAGTTCATCGACGGCGAAATTTTCCTGCACGGACTCGATCTGCAAAAAAATCTTGAGCCGCTCTTGTGCGAACCGCCGATTTCATTTCCGCAAACGAACCGCGTCATCGTGATCGATCCCGGCCACGGCGGGTCGAACACCGGCACGCGCAGTGTTCTGGACGGACGCTTTGAAAAAGAATTCACGCTCGATTGGGCGGAACGGCTCAAGCCGTTGCTCGAAACAAACGGCTGGAATGTTTTTTTGACGCGGACGAGCGACGTGTATGTGGCCAATTCCGACCGCGTGGTGTTCGCCGAGGCGCGGCACGCGGATCTGTTCGTCAGTTTGCATTTCAATTCCGCCGCGCCTGACACGCAACAGGCCGGACTCGAAACCTATTGCCTGACGCCGGCTGGAATGCCTTCGACGCTCACGCGCGGTTACGCCGACCTGTGGTCGGAAAATCTGCCGAACAACAATTTCGACGCACAAAATCTGCAATTCGCTGTGCGAATGCACAACGCATTGCTGCGAGCGACCGGCGAAGAGGATCGCGGCGTGCGCCGCGCGCGGTTCATCGAAGTTTTGCGCGGACAAAAGTGCCCGGCGATTTTGATCGAAGCTGGTTACCTGTCGAATCCCGCCGAAGCGAAACTGATTGAAAGCGCGGACTACCGCCAAAAACTTGCCGAGGCTTTCACCAATGCACTCAAATGAAAACCGCAAAACACATTTTAGTGACAGGCGGCGCGGGCTTCATCGGTTCGCATTTGGTCGAACGATTGCTGAACGACGGTAAAACCATTGTCGTTATTGACGATTTCTCGACCGGCAGTTTGGAAAATCTGCGGACGGTGAAAAAAAATCCGCTGCTGAAAATTGTGCGCTCAAAAATTTCCGAATGCAAAGAATTGCCGAAGCTCGCGGCAAGCGCAGAATTTATTTTTCATTTGGCGGCCACCGTCGGCGTGGAACTCGTCGTCAAATCCGCGCTGCACGTTTTGGAAACGAGTTTTCACGAGACGGAAATTTTATTGAAAGCCGCCGCGAAAAATTCCACGCCGCTGCTGCTGACTTCGACTTCGGAAGTTTATGGCAAGAGCGCGAAGACGGAATTCAGCGAGGACGACGACCTGCTCATCGGACCGCCCGGACAATCGCGCTGGAGCTACGCGTGCTCCAAGCTCACCGACGAATTTCTCGCGCTCGCCTACGCGCGCGAAAAAAAACTGCCCGTCACCATCGCGCGGCTGTTCAACACCGTCGGGCCAAAGCAAACCGGACGTTATGGAATGGTTTTGCCGCGCTTCATCGCGGCGGCGAAAAAAAACGAACCACTGAAAGTTTTCGGCGACGGCAGGCAGACGCGCTGCTTTTGCCTCGTGAACGACGTGGTGGAAGCGCTCGTGCGTTTGCAGGATTGCCGGCAGGCGCGCGGGGAAATTTTCAACATCGGCGGCACGGAGGAAGTTTCCATGCTCGAACTCGCGCGGCTCGTGGTGCAGACGCTCGGCTCGAAATCCCGGATCGGACTGATTCCCTACGACCGGGCGTATGCGCCGGGCTTTGACGACATGCGCCGCCGCAAACCGCTCGTGGAAAAACTGGAACGCTTCGTGAAATTCAAACCGCAGACGCCGCTGCGCGAAATCATCCGGCTGACGGCGGAATGAAATCTCAATTAAGGCGGACGGTTTTACTTGTATTCACTCGTCTCGGTAATAGAAGAGAAACCAATTTGGCTCAATCTGCCGTATGTAAGTAGTGCCAGCCTGCAAGTTGCGCGCGTTATCTAAATTTGTCAAAACGTCTCCTATCCACCCCTGACGATAAGTGACTCCATTTATCTCAAAACTATTGGGCTCATATTTTATTCCTTTCCCCCATCCAGAACCAATTGCAAGTAAGCCTCCCCATGCAAAGGGAAAGCTTATCCCTTTCTCATGGCCATCTATTGACACATGGAGACCGGGACGAATTTCTGATATAAGCTTTTCATATTCTTGTTGTCGTGACTTATCGAATTTGCTTCCTTCATCAAAATAAGGTGCATCAAGATACAACCCATGCTGCGCGTCTTCGGTCGCCATTTGTTGTAGTTTTTCAAACACTTCGCGATGAGCATGAAAAATTGCAATCAGTTTTTCGTCTTTGGGAGCTCTAAAATTAAAGGGGTCGGCCATCCAAAAAACAGCGGCTACGAGAGTCAAGCATACCAAGATGGATGCTAAAATAAAGCCGATGATAACCTTAAGCAGAGTGCGTTTGGGATTCATATTTTTATGGAAGGCGGATTGCAACTTTTAAGTGCCAAATTTAACACCTTCGCGTTTGAGCAAGCTGCGTTTCCAATCCAATCCGCCGGAGAAGCCGCCGAGTTTTTTGTTCGCGGCCAGCACGCGATGGCACGGAACCAAAACCGGAACCGGATTCGCCCCGCACGCGCCGCCCACCGCGCGGACGGCCTTGGGGTTGCCGATCGCCGCCGCGATCTCGCCGTAGCTTTTCGTCTTGCCGGTGGAAATTTTCAACATCTGCCGCCACACGGATTTTTGAAAATCCGTTTTGCCCGCCCAGTCGAGCGGCGGCAGCTTTGATTTCTTCCCGGCGAGAGTATTTTTCAACGCCGTTTCGGTTGTGCGATGCCATTTCTTAATTTGTAGGAGACGACGTGAGGAGTCTCCATTTGAAGAAATTTGAGACTCGTTACCTCGTCTCCTACTTTTCGCGGCTCGCGAGGACGCTCGCCCCACCTTTGGCCAATCAATGCCGGCCAGACCTTTTTCGGAATAGTGCGCGACAAATTTTCCGTCGCGCGTGGAAATTGGGAGTTCGACAAAATTATTTTTCATAAATTAATTTTCGTAGCAGCCGACGTGAGTCGGCTCATTTCTTTCAAATTAGAGCGGACTCACGTCCGCTGCTACCATATTACGCATTCAATGATTCCGCACAAAAACGGAAATCACGCCGAGCAAAATCAAAAACAGCACGACGACGAGCAGGATGAAGCGGTTGCGTGCGACGCGTTTTTCGTAGCGCATCGGTTTGAGGCCGTGGACACCGCCGGCGGCGAGATAATTCACGAGGCGCGGATTGTTCGTCGTCGGGCGGCGGAAATGATTGCACAGGCGGTTCCACAACGCGGGCAGATCGTATTTGCGCACGCCGAGTTCGTTGTAGCGGTCGTGCGGCTCGACTTCCGACTGGAATGATTTCGGTTTCACTTCCTCGAAAACCGGCTCGTGCGAAATTGGTTTTGACGCGGGCGGCGATTCGTTTTTTCGCATGACGGTCGTGCCGTGCGGGATCGCGGTGGAACGGAATTTGGGCGCGGTGGTGTGCTGAAGCTGCGTGTCGATTTTTTTGATCTCGGATTCGAGCGCGGAGATCTGCTCGGTCAAGGCGCGTGAGCGTTCGGAAATCGGGTCAACCGTTTTCGCCTTTTTCTTCGCGGACGCCATACGACAAGCAATTTATGATTTATGATTTACGATTGATGATTTCTGACCCGGACAGGCGCGAGCTGCTTTTACCAAATCATAAATCATAAATCAAAAACATCTCACCGGCGTAACAAGATTGCGACAAATACGCCGAGAGCGCCCAATGCCACGATTAAAAGCGGCCACGTCATCGCAAGGCCGATCTTGCAGAGTTCGCCGAAGCTCAAGTTGACGAACGGCGACACGGCGGGCGCGGGCGCGGATTCGGTTTCGGATTTTTTCGGCGCGGATTCGCCTTCGAGCGCGGACAGTTTCAGGCGCGCGGAGTTCCATTCCATTCGCGCGTTTTCAACGATTGTCAGCGCGCGCGTCAGTTCCATCTGGAAATTTTCCTTCGTCCACGTTTCGTCGCGGACGTTCTGGATTTTTTCGAGCGCGTCGCGAAAATCGGCCATTGTCTTGGTCATTTGTTCGGAATCGCGGCGCGCGTTGAATTCCGCTTCTTCGAGCAGGCCGAGCCCGCGTGTGAGGTTGTGGATCATTTCCTGGCGGCCGGTCTGAAATTCCGTCTGGCGCCGGCGCAATTCCTCGAGCGCGGCGCGTTCGCGTTCGAGATCGTCCTGCGCGCGTTTCAACTCGGCGAGTTTCTGCTGTGCCTCGACGACCTTGCGGTCCACCTCGTCGCGCGTCGGCGCGCGGAGCGGGTCGGTGACGGAAGTTGCGGCGAAGGGCGACTTGTGCGCTTGAAAATCCGTGTCAATGAATTCAGTCGTATCGTATTCAGCAGCCATGAGGCGACTTTAGTCCTGCAAAGCGAAAGTGTAAAGTGGCTTTGGTGAAAGAAAATGGCGGGAGTGGCGGGACTCGAACCCGTAACAAATCCAATGCCAGCTTAGCAAAGACTGATTCACCTTCACAACTGGCCTCACAAAAGTTGGTCTCAATCGGACATGACCTGTCGCAAGTTGGGGTTGTTAAATATATTGTTCGCCGTGGTTCTTTAGTCTAGTCTGACACCATCAATCATCATGATAAATCATTCATTCGCTATCCGTCGGCATCTCAAATCGCTCGCCGCTTGCTACCTCTTCCTTGCTGCCGCAGCGAATGCCATTTCCGGCACCGTTACCAATGGGCTGCCGGAACGAATTATTTCTGCTGACCTTCATCAAGTCAAAGGCCCGCTGAATACGATGTTCAAAGAATGTGTCGGCGCCGGGCGTGCCAACGAAGGACTACGCGCCGATTGGCAACGCCAGCTCACCCGTGTTCACAGTGAATGCGGCTTCACTTACATCCGGATGCACGGGCTGTTTTGTGACGACATGGGGGTTTACCACGATTGGTCAGGTCATCCGCAATACAATTGGCAATATATTGACGAGTTATTCGATTTTCTCGAGAGCATCGGGATGAAGCCATTTGTTGAGGTTGGTTTTATGCCTTCTGATTTGGCGAGCGGTTCGCAAACGATCTTTTGGTGGAAAGGCAATACCACCCTGCCCAAGGATTTCAAGAAATGGGGGGATTTCATTCGTGCATTCACCGAGCATGTGACACAGCGCTATGGCGAGGACGAAGTAAAGAAATGGTATTTCGAAGTGTGGAACGAGCCGAACTTGGAAGGTTTTTTCCATGGCAGCGAGGCGGACTATTTCCATCTGTATGATGTTACAGCGAAGGCCATCAAGAGTGTCTCGCCTGACTACCGTGTCGGCGGGCCGGCCACGGCGGGCTGTGGTTGGATTTCCGAATTCATCGAATTCTGTGCCACCAACTCATCGCCGGTTGACTTCGTATCGACGCACACCTATGGAGTCGATCAAGGCTTCCTTGACGAAACTGGCCAGAGGGGAACGATACTATCGACAAACCCCTGGTCGATTTTCGGCGAAATGATCGGCACACGGGAAAAGATCCGCAACTCACAAATGCCGAACCTCGAACTGCATTTCACGGAGTGGAGCTCCTCCTATACGCCATCTGACCCATTCCATGACTGCTATCAAAGCGCCGCCTATATTCTCGACAAAATCAAACACACTGGCAGCTCGGTAAACTCGATGTCCTATTGGACGTTCACCGATATCTTCGAAGAAGCTGGTCCGCGGTTCACCCCGTTCCACGGCGGGTTTGGTTTGCTGAACTATCAAGACATTAACAAGCCGGCGTTCTACGCCTACCGGTTTATGAACTGCCTTGGGGAAACCGAACTGCAATCCTCGGATGCTGCATCATGGGTTTGCACGGACAAGTCTGGCGGTATCCAGGCGTTGGTGTGGGATTTCTCTCTCCCTAATCCCGCTCCAAAAGAGAACAACCAAGTTTACTACAAACGCGATCTGCCGTCGCATCCGAAGTCGAACGTGACGCTCGCATTATCCGGCGTTCCGGCCGGCCAGTATTCGATGGCGGTTTACCGGGTTGGCTATCGTGCCAATGATGCTTACTCCGCCTATCTGGACATCGGATCACCTTCTCAACTTTCGAAGCCGCAGGTCGCCTATATCAAATCGAAGAGCGATGGGAGTCCGGAGCGAGTTTCTATCGTCAAAGTTGCAGCCGATGGCCTCATACGCCAGACATTTGAATTCAGAGACAACGATGTTTGTTTGGTGACGCTAACCAAGTAATAATAAATTCGAATCCGACTACCAACACGTATGAATTGTTCACATCCTCATTTAACCTATTATATTGGTTCGGATCTGGTTATACCTTTAAAATGGCCTTCACCATGAAACTGGCCCCTTTAATTTGTCTTTCATTAGCAGTCATTCCCGCGTTCGGGCAGTCGCCGACCACTCCTGCATCACTTGAGCCCGCGAAGAATACCGGAGCGATTACATGGGCCCGGGGCATCGAAGGACAGCGAAAGGCTGACTTGGGCGACGGCCGTTATTTGAATCCGATCCTTGCGGGCGACCATCCCGACCCCTCGGTTCTGAAGGATGGCAAGGATTACTACTTGGTGAATTCCTGTTTTGATTACACTCCCGGCCTGCTGATCTGGCATTCGCGCGATTTGGTAAATTGGGAACCCGTTGGGCCGGCACTGCAGCAGCATGTCGGCTCGATCTGGGCACCGGATCTCGCCAAGTATCACGGACGCTATTACATCTATTTTCCGGCGCTCACGGCCAAAGGCGTGGAAAACATGGTGATTTACGCCGACGACATCCACGGCCCATGGAGCGATCCTGTCAACCTGCACGTCGGCAACATTGATCCCGGTCACGCCGTCTCTGAAGATGGCAAACGGTATTTGTTCCAAGGTGGTGGTTTCATGGTGGGGCTGTCGGACGACGGGCTTAGCGTGACCGGTTCGCCTCGCAAAGTTTACGGTGGCTGGAAGTATCCTGAAGATTGGGATGTCGAGACGTTTGCCCAGGAAGGACCCAAGATTTTGCATCACGGCGACTATTTTTACATGGTTCTCGCCGAGGGCGGCACTGCCGGCCCGCCAACGAGCCACATGGTCGTTATGGCGCGATCCAAATCGCTGCAGGGTCCCTGGGAGAACTCTCCCTACAACCCGGTTGTTCACACGCGTTCGGCGGATGAGAAATGGTGGTCCCGCGGCCACGCGACACTGGTGGAGGGCCCGGATGGCAAACAGTGGTATTTGGTTTATCACGCTTACGAAAACGGATATTACAACCTCGGCCGGCAGACCCTGCTCGAACCCGTGGTGTGGACCCAAGATGGCTGGGTGAAGTCGGCGGGTGTTGATGTTGCCCAACCCATTCCGATGCCGCCCGGCGGCACTCCGGTGCCTCACGGCATTGCATTGTCCGACGATTTTTCCACAAACAGGATGGGGATTCAGTGGCAGTTTTTCCGCGCGGACACGAGCGCGCCAGCCCGTTACCGTTACGAGGATCACTCGTTGATCATGAAGGCGATCGGGACTTCACCCAAAGATTGTTCCCCGCTGACCTTCGTCTGCGGTGATCAGGCCTATGAGACTCAGGTTGAGGTTGACTGCGACGAAGGCGCTTCAGCCGGACTGCTCGTGTTCTACAGCGACCGACTATTCGCCGGTCTCGGCTTTTCGGGCGAAAAGATGCTGGAGTATGGCAAAGGTGATATTTCCATGTTCCCCAAACCCGCCGAGATCGGCAGCCATTTTTTTCTGCGGCTGCGCAACAATCACCACATCGTTACCCTCTGGCACAGCCCGGACGGGCAGCACTGGACGAAGTATTGGATGCAATTCGAAGTCTCCGGCTATAATCATAACGTCGGCGGCGGATTCCTGAGTCTTCGTCCAGCCCTTTTTGCCGCAGGCGTGGGCGAGGTTCGATTTCGCAATTTCAAATTTCGAACACTTCCTTGACGATTGAGATTTACTTCATCGTCTACGTTTAGTTCAGATCGTTCCGTGCTTGACACTTGGTCGCAACAAGGGCAACGCGTGGCTTGCTAAACCAAATTTGTAAAAACAACGGGACGCACGATGATGAATTTGTCTTTAAGCGCGTTCCAAGGATTGAGCGATTATACAGAGACTTGGCAAAAGCAAAAATTCCACTCCAAGACAAATTTGGACACAAAGCGGCCTTTCATTCGCTGCGTCATACGTTTGGAACTAATTTGGCTCGTGGTGGTGTGGCTAGTCGGGTGGCGACGGCACTTATGCGGCATAGTGATCGGCGGCAGACAGATAAAATTTACACCGATGAAAATTTGATCGGCATTTGGGCTGCGTTTGACGCTCTGCCGAACTTTGCAGAACGAGCCTCACAAATAGCCTCGCAAGTTTTAGGCGCGAAGGGCCAGACAGAGTCATCGCCCGTCTTGACAAATGGCGAGAGCAAAGCCAATAAAAGCATTGCAGCCATTGGAGATGGTTACGTTTTAACACTACCTGTCGCGGTGGGTCACGAAAATGAAAATGGCGGGAGTGGCGGGGCTCGAACCCGTAACCTCTGCCGTGACAGGGCAGCGCTCTAACCAATTGAGCTACACCCCCGCGATGGGGAAACTAAACGTAGAAAATGTTTTCGGGAGCGTCAAGTTTTGCTTTGGAAATTCGGCGGTTCTAAAAATTCGGGCAGCAGACGCCAAGGAGGTGGGGGTGGGGAACCCCGCTGAAGAAACGTGCTGCTACCCGAATGAACTCAATGTGACGTTTAAGCAACTTTTTGTCAACTGGCATGTCAGTATTAACATTAATAATTGTCAATAACCGGCATTAACCGGCCATCTCTTGGCTGGACGCGCCCGACTTTTCCAATAAAGTGCCGCCGTGGTCGGACTCGAATCCATCGCCCTTTTTCGCAGTCTCGGTCGTGACGAGTTGCAGGTATTGCGCCTCATCACGCAGGAGAAACGATTCCCCGCCGGAAGCGAAATTTTCCGCGAGGACGATCCCGGCGACGGCGTTTATTTCGTCAAGGACGGTCTCGTCGAAATCTCCAGCGTTGTCGGTGGCGGCAAGCGTCATGTTTTTTCGCAGCTCGGCGACGGCGAAATTTTCGGCGAGATGGCCGTCATCGAACATCGTCCGCGCTCGGCCACAGCGACCGCCGTCAAGGACTCGGAAGTTTATTTCATTCCGCGCGGCGAAATGTTTTCGCTCATCCAACGTTCGCCGGCGCTGGCGTTCGGCCTGTTGCAACAGATCAGCCATCGCCTGCGCGAATTCAACCGCCTGCATCTCCGTGAAGTGGTCGAAGCCGAAAGCCTCGCCGTCATCGGCCGCTTCGCGCAGTCCATCGTTCACGACCTGAAAAATCCGTTGAGCATCATCGGCATCTCCTCGGAGATTTTTGACATGCCCTCCGTGAGTCCCGAAGTTCGCGCCCGCGCACAAGTCCGCATCAAGAAACAGATCGAGCGCATCAACGACATGGTCAGCGACATCTTGATTTTCACGCAGCGCTCGCAGACGGAGATGGAATTCCGTCCCGCCGATTACCGCGCCTTCGTCCTTGAATTGATCGGCGATTTGCAGATTGAAGCCGAGCTGAAGCAGGCGAACATCGAACTTCAGAACGAACCGCCCGCCGTGCTCGTGGCGTTCGATCCGCGCCGTTTTAGCCGCATTTTTTACAACCTCGTCCACAACGCTACCGACGTGATGCTCAACGGGGGGAAAATTTTCATACGCTTTCAGCGCGATGAAAAAGAAATCGTCACCGAAATCGAGGACACCGGCCCGGGCATCGCGCCGGAGATCACCGAAAAACTTTTTCACCCGTTCGCCACGCACGGCAAATCCCACGGCACCGGACTCGGCCTTTCCATCTGCAAAAAAATTCTTGAAGACCACAAGGGCCGTATCTGGGTGCGGAGCGAAGTGGGCCACGGCGCAATCTTTTGTTTCGCTTTGCCGCTGGCGAAATGACCGTTGAACCGTAAAATCGTTTCAACGTGAACCGCATCAAGCTTCTTTCCGAGCAAGTCGCCAACCAGATCGCCGCCGGCGAAGTGGTCGAACGGCCCGCCAGCGTCGTCAAGGAGCTCGTCGAAAATTCCCTCGATGCCGGTGCGCAAAAAATTACCGTCGAAATCGGTGCAGGCGGACGCAGCGTCGTTCGCGTCACCGACGACGGCTTTGGCATGAGCCGCGACGACGCGCTGCTCTGCCTCGAACGCCACGCCACCAGCAAAATTCAGCGCGCAGAAGATTTGGCCTCGATTGCCACGATGGGATTTCGCGGCGAAGCGCTGCCGAGCATCGCCAGCGTCAGCCGTTTCACGCTCACCACGCGCGAACGCGAAGGCAATTCGCCGGAAGGAACGCAAATCATCATCGCCGGCGGGAAAATTCTCGAAGTCAAAGCCGCCGGCAGCGCGACGGGCACGAGCATCGAAGTGCGCCAGCTTTTCTTTAACCTGCCCGCGCGAAGAAAATTTTTGCGGACGGAAGAAACCGAAGCCGCGCACATCCAGCATTATCTCACGCTCGCCGCGCTCGCGTTTCCCGAAGTCGCGTTCACCTTCATCAAAGATGGCCGCAATATCTGGCAACTGCCTGCCGTCAAATCCGGTGCAGCAACTTCTAGCCGCATCGAAGCCTTGCGCGAAAGACTTCGCGCGCTGCTCGGCGATGAAAAACTTTTGTCCGTGAATTTCTCCGCGTCGCTTGAGGAAAATTTCCGACCCGAAGAAGCTGAAATTTCGTTCGAGGCCGCCCTACCGGAAAAATCCGAAATCGGAAATCCGAAATCGGAAATCCGCGTTTGGGGTTTGATCGGCTCGCCCGGAGTTTCGCGGGCGACGCGCGACGGCCAGTTCGTTTTTGTCAACCGCCGTCCTGTTGAAAATCGCGGCATCAACTACGCGCTCATCGAAGGCTATCACAACTCGCTGATGAAAGGTCGTTATCCAGTCTGCTGCCTGTTTCTTGAAATTGATCCCGCCGCCGTGGACGTGAACATCCATCCGGCCAAACGCGAGGTGAAATTTCATCGCGAGTTTGAAATCCGAAAACTCGTCGCGCAGGCCATCAAGGAAACCCTGCTTGCGTTTCATTCCGAACCGGAAAAGCCAAAACAAGTTTCAACCGCCAAGACGCCAAATCATCAGGCGGAGCAAACCAAACCGATTCAACAAACCGCGCTACCGCATTTTCCTGAAAAATTAAAACCCGCGCCGGTTGTTGAATCTCCAAAACCATTGATTCAACAACCGGCGACACGGACGAGTTTTACGCCAACACCGGCGACGGAATTGAAATCGCAAGTTTCCGCGCCTGCTGCAACTCCACTGCTCAATGTTCCGCTGCGGCTCGTCGGCGTCGTCGGCAGGCTTTATGTGCTGCTGGAATCGGATCGCGGACTCGTGTTGCTCGACCAGCACGCGGCGCACGAACGGATTTTGTTCGAGCAGATGCTCAACCGCATCGAATCCGGCGGCGTTGCGCCGTCGCAAAAATTATTGCTACCGGAGACCATTGAACTGCCACCGCGCGACGCGAATTTTCTGCGCGAACAATTGGCCGCGCTCACACGGCTCGGCGTCGGGCTGGGCGAATTTGGTGAGCGCACATTTCTGCTCGACGCGCTGCCGCCGTTCGTCAAGGTCGGCAACGCGCGGCGCTTCGTGCTCGATCTCGTGGACGAATTGCGCGCTGCCGGACGCGCGGTGAATCTCGCGCGGTTGGGCGAGCACACGATCGCCAAGACCGTCTGCCGCCACGCGGTGAAGGCCAACGACCCGCTCGGCGGCGCAGAACTGGAAAATCTTATCGAGGATTTGCGCCGGTGCGCGATGCCCTACACCTGTCCGCACGGCCGCCCGACGCTGATTGAAATAAACTACCGCGAACTGGAGAAAAAGTTTGGAAGGACGCAGTGACCGCGCCTTGACGAATTAAGTATTGATTTTATGATCACAATCTGGAATAAGTTTATCAGGACATGGACGAACTGCGATTCCAGCTTTGTTTTTCATGTCGACGGGCTGGCTTTCTGGCACTGCTCCTATTACTTTTGTTGACTTGTGCCCCCCCTGTTCACGGCTCCAGTTTTGTCTTGCAGACTTTCGATAGCAACATTGACAACTGGTATGGTTACGTCTCGACACTGACTTACGATGGAACGCAAGACAACACCGGCAATGGCGGTGGTTCCTGCTATGCGGCAAACAGCAACCAGTTTGTGTTATTCGTTGGAACCTATGGTTCCTCCTCGGGCGGCACGTGGGGAACACATGTTCTGTTGAACCTTTCCGATTACAAGCAGGCGGAGTTTGATGTCAAATGGGACAATCAATCCAGCATAACACTGGCGGATTTCAATCAGCCTCCGGCTGGCGAAGCAGTCATAAACATCTACTCTTACAAAACGAACAATACCCCCTCCGGACTGGTTGGTTCTTTCAGCATTCCCGCCGCCGCGACCAACGGCTGGGTTCATGTGATTGTTCCCATCAGCCAGACCGCAACAGACATGGATCCGAGCCAGGGTTTGTGGTTTCAAAAATGGATCGGCCTTGGCGGCACGGCTAATTTCTGGCTGGATAACGTCCGGCTCGCCACCTGGCCCTGTTCATTGCCGCCACCGGTTTTAAGCCTGACCAAGGCCGAGGCAGGGCTGAACCTATTTGCCGGCAGCGGCAATCCCTATGACCGCGAAAACATCCGGACGCTGGCGGCTTTTGGCGGACAATCTTGGGTGGGTTTGGGCAAGGTGGGCTATTCCTTCACCGTCACTCGTTGCGAGACCAGCACCTCGACCGGCCTGCCGTATCAAATCCACCTCTTTCTCGTACCCAACGCCGGAAACTCAACCGCGCCGGATTGGAACGACCCGGACGTGCTGGAGGCGTTACTGCTGCCGCAGCCGGACGGAAGTGCGGTATGGACGGTGCAGGTGAAAACCAATTGCTCCGGCTCGTGTCCGTGGCCGGTTTACGGAAGCATCACCAATGCCAGTCCGCTGGGCACCTGGTCATTGATTTTTGAAAACGGCACCAACCTCACTTTGGTGACGCCGTCCGGAAGCCAGATTCAATTCACACTGCCGCTTGAAGTGGTCAATCGTTTTGCCGATGCACCACTCACTGTATATGTCGGGTATATGTCCGCTTTCACCGGACCGGTGGTGATTTCACAGGTTCAGTTCACTCAAAACGATTCCCCGGTGTTCCAAGACGATTTTTCGACCGGACTGGATACGAACGTTTGGGAAGTGAAAGCTGCCTATCCCTCAAGCATTCAGCCGGTGCCAGCCAACGCATATTGGCTCAACTGGGTGGCACCGCTGTCATGCGATACTCGGCAAAACTTCATGTTGGCGACCAATTCCAATCTGGCCGACCCGGGTGGTTGGGGCACCAAACAGTTGCCCGATCCGGTCCAACTCGGTTCAATGAAATATGTGTTGCTCACGACTAACACGGCCTTTTCTGACAAGCCGGTTGACCTGCTGGGGCAGAACAGTTTGTTCTTCCGCTTACAGCAGTAAGCGCCAAGGCCGCAAAAGCTGGAAAATCTTATCGAGGATTTGCGCCGGTGCGCGATGCCCTACACCTGTCCGCACGGCCGCCCGACGCTGATTGAAATGAACTACCGCGAACTGGAGAAAAAGTTTGGGCGAACGCAATGAGCCTTTTGAATATTAAATTTCACTGATCAACTCGGATATCATCGATATGAAAGTATGTGCATACTGTGGGTGCAAAAATGACGACAATGCAGTTTCCTGCCGCGGGTGCGGCACGACTGAATTCAAAAATGATAAAAGCGCGCAATCGCCTGCTGAGTCAGATCAAAACAATAAAGCATTAGAAAAAGATGACTTCACTTGTAGATTTGGCAGATTTCAAGTGTGGGAAGCAGAACGAATTTTCAAACGATTTGAAGAGGAAGGCGTCAGGTTCGAATTCATCGTTGATGATTCACGTCTGCGTGGAATGAGTGCATGGCAGGCGAGTGTCGGTGGTTGTTATGGGTCGGGTACCTTGGTGGAAATTTTTACTCATCGCGAAGACGAAAAAAAAGCGAGAAAGATACTGGGCGAGTTTTTTAAAGTTTGAAAACGAAAACTTTCACTACAAAAACATCTGTGCCCGACGCCTGCCCCGCACCGTCGAACAAAAACATTTCCGGCGAGCACTGGCGATTTTGTCTGCAATGCGGGCATGAGTTGATCAACGAGAAGTGCAAGCTGCGCTGTCCGCGCTGCCATTATTTCATGAGCTGCTCGGATTTCGATTTCGCAAGCTAGACACGAATTCATTAAAACGATTTTCATTCGTGCCAATTCGTGAAATTCGTGTAAAGATTTTCTGCCCATGAACGAATGGAACATCCAGTCCCGCGCGTCCGCGTGCGAAGCGTGCGCGCAGCCGTTCGCCGACAAGCAGCCGCTGCACACGCTGCTGTTTGACGAGCACGCCGAAAACCTGCGCCGCATGGACGTTTGTGAAACGTGCTGGCAAAACCAGTTCAGCAACGGCGCGAATGAACGCAAAGGTTTCATCTCGCACTGGCAGGGGATTTTTGAACTGCCGCCGCCGGCGGTGGACGCCATCCAGAAGGAGACCGCCGAGACGCTGTTGCGCAAACTCATCGAGCAAAACGATCCGCGCTACGTGCCCGCGGCGTTCATCCTCGCCGTGATGCTCGAACGCAAACGCATCCTCAAGGTGAAGGAACAACTCCGGCGCGACGGCAAGCGCGTGTTCATCTACGAACAGCCGAAGACGGGCGATATCTTCACGATCACCGATCCGGCTCTGCGATTGGATCAACTCGAAGAAGTCCAGCGCGACGTGGCGATGTTGTTGGAGCAGGGATTGAATCCGCCCGCTCAAAATGAAACTGCGCCGCAAGTTGTCGAACAAATTGCGCCTGCAAATTAACCGCCGTGTCCGAACTTTCCGCTCTTCAAAAAAAACTCGGCTACCAGTTTCGCGACGAAAATCTTTTACGTCTCGCGCTGACGCATCCGTCGCTCGCGCACGAAAGCGGCGTGCCGACGCCGCACAATCAGCGGCTGGAATTTCTCGGCGACGCCGTGCTGCAACTCGTCCTCACGCAAAAGCTCTACGAAAAATTTCCCTCGTTCGACGAAGGCGTGCTCACGAAATCGCGCGCGAAATTGGTGAACCGAAACACGCTCGCTGAACACGGTCGCACGCTCGAACTCGGCGCGCATTTGATTTTGAGTCGCGGCGAGGAAACGAGCGGCGGACGCGAACGCGCTTCCACTCTGGCCGATGCCTACGAAGCGTTGCTCGGCGCGATTTTTTTGGACGGCGGATTTGACGCGGCAAGCGAATTCATCTTGCGCGAGTTTGAAAATGATTTTGGCGCGCTGTCGGAAATTTCGGGAATTGAAAATCCGAAAGGCGAATTGCAGGAACTGTTGCAATCGCGTTCGCCGCTCGCGCCTGAATACAAAACTGTTTCCGCCACTGGCCCGGATCACGACCGCGAATTTGAATGTATCGTGCAGCACGAAGGCGTCGAACTTGCGCGCGGTCGCGGTAAAAGCAAAAAAGCCGCCGAGAGCGACGCGGCTCTGGCGGCATTGAAAAAATTGCGCGAAGAAAAGAATTAAGCTGGCCGATTCTTGAGCAGGTCGCGGATTTCGGTCAGGAGTTTTTCCTGCGCGGTCGGTTCAGGCGGCAGTGTGGGTTTCGCTTCTTCACGACGTTTGAGCGAGTTGATGCCTTTCACCATCAGAAAAATACAGAACGCCACGATGATAAAATTCAGCGTGATGGTGGCGAAGTCGCCCCACGCGAGCACCGGCCCGGCTTTTTGCGCCAGATCCAGCGGCAGATGTCCGCCGGAAGTTGCAGGAGACGCCGCGTAAGTTTCCTGTGCCTGCCGGACTTTCTCGGACAACGGAAAATAAAGATTGGTGAAATCAATGTTGCCGACGAGTCCGGCGATGGGCGGCATGATGACGTCCGCGACCAGCGCGCTGACAATTTTTCCGAACGCCGCGCCGATGATGACACCGACCGCGAGATCGACAACATTGCCGCGCAGCGCGAACTCTTTGAACTCCTGCAGTATGGTTATTTTCACAGTTGGTTCCTTTCGTGACTAACTTTTATTTTCTTCGTCCAGAAAAGTCAACCTCACGCCGTCTTTCGGCTTGGAAAAACTATCGAGCAATGTCGGTGAATTTGAAGTCGCGGAAGAAATTTCCCTTTTTTCATTTTGCAGTTCGAGCGCGGAACGCAGCGCGCCTTCGACAAGTTGCGCGCAATGGATTTTCATCGGCGGCAACGGGCCGAGTTCACCGGCGAGTTCTTCAGTTTTCAGTGCGAGCGCTTCTTCGGCGGTCTTGCCGCGGATCAATTCCGTCGCGAGGCTGGCGACGGCGATGGCCGTTTCGCAGCCGAAGGATTGGAATGTCGCACGGTCAATGACCTTTTTGCCGTTCTCGTTTTTGAATTTCACCCACAGGCGCAGCATCTCGCCGCAATCGGCGTTGCCGACCGTGCCGATGGAATCCGCGCCGGCCATCTCGCCCATGTTTTGCGGATTGGCGAGCGCGGCTTGAATGCGTTTTTGCAGATCGTCGTTCACGATTTCAATACCTCGGCACGTTGCGATCAATTTCGTCCGACCAGGCGTTCGTGCCGCCTTTGACGTTCTTGACGTATTTGAATCCCTGCTCGCGCAAAAATTCCACCGCCGAGTGCGAGCGCGCGCCGACTTTGCACAGGAGATAATACTGCTGGTTCGGGTCAAGTTCCGTGAAGCGACTTTGCAGTTCGCTCATCGGCAGCAGCGGCACGCCTTCGATGCGCGCGATTTCGTATTCAAACGGTTCGCGCACGTCAATCACCTTGATGCCGAGCTTCGGATCGTCCAAAGCTTTCTTCATGTCTTGCACGGTGACTTCATCGGAATTGCCGTTGTCCACGGGCATCGGTTCGATGCCGCAAAAAACTTCGTAATCAATCAATTCCTTGATCGTCGGATGCTCGCCGCAAACGGGACACGCCGGATCGCGGCGCAATTTCAATTCGCGAAACTTCATTTTGAGCGAGTCGAACAACAGCAAGCGACCGACCAGCGAAGTTCCTTTGCCGATGGCGAGCTTCAAAATTTCCGTCGCCTGAATGCAGCCGATGATGCCGGGCAACACGCCCAGCACGCCGCCTTCCGCGCAACTCGGTACCATGCCGGGCGGCGGCGGTTCGGGATAGAGACAACGATAACACGGTCCGCCCAGATGCGGCGCGAACACGCTCGCCTGTCCCTCGAAACGGAAAATCGAGCCGTAAACATTGGGCTTTTTGAGCAGAACGCAAGCGTCGTTCGTGAGATAGCGCGTCGGAAAATTATCCGTGCCGTCCACGACGATGTCGTAAGGCCGGATGAGGTCGAGCGCGTTTTCGGACGAGATGCGCGTGTTGTGGATGACGACTTCGCAATGCGGATTGATGCCGCGGATCGTTTCCTTCGCCGACTCGGCCTTCGAGCGGCCCACGTCCGCGTCCGTGTGGAGAATCTGCCGTTGCAGATTGGAAAAATCCACCGTGTCGAAATCCACGATGCCGATCTTGCCGATACCGGCGGCGGCGAGATACATGGCGATAGGTGAGCCGAGGCCGCCCGCGCCGATGCACAGCACGCTGGCGGCCTTGATTTTCTTTTGGCCGGCCAGACCGACTTCGGGCAGAATCAGATGCCGCGAGTAACGGCGGATTTCGTCATTGTTCAATTCCATAATCAAAGGGAAAGTATAGTAATGCAGCGGTGGAAGAAATCAAGTTTGCATAGCCACGTTGAACCGAAAGGCGCGTATGAGTGAAAAAATTATTGTTCCAGAAAGCTTAAAGCCAAATGCGGCCGTGCTGAAAAAAGCCGCCGAATTTCTTAAAGCATTTGAACCTCACGAATTGAAAAGCGGTTCAAACTTGGTTTTATATTTCGATGAAAAAAGTAAGGCCTATTATTTTTACTGTCATCTGAATGGCGGCTCTCTAGCAAAAAACGCTGACTTGGAAGCCAGTCTTGATGCCAACGAAGATGATGAATTGTATAAACTCAATCGCGATGTCACTGAAGACGAAGTTGCTTTCAAAGAAATGGAGGAAGATGCAAGCAAGGGAAGAAGTTTCGAGGACATCGTGATGGAAGCCGCTCAGGAAAAAATTATTAGACCTCGTTCCTGATTAAACACTATGCGTTCGATTGATTCACAAACCGCCGCCGCGCGGCTCAAAAAAATTTCACCGTTGCGCCCGACGCTCGCCATCGTGCTCGGCAGCGGCTTTCATCACGCGCTGACGGAACTGCGCGTGGCCAAAAAAATTTCCTACGCCAAAATCCCCGGCTTCCCCAAACCGACCGTCAGCGGCCACGCGGGCGAATTGTATTTCGGCCATCTCGGCCGGATGCCGGTGCTGGTCTTGAGCGGACGCGCGCATTTTTACGAAGGCCACGATATGGAACGCGTCACCTTCGCCACGCGCACGCTCGCGGCCTTCGGCATCACGGATCTGCTGCTGACGAACGCGGCGGGCGGCATCAATAAAAATTTCCGCCCGGGCGATTTCATGGTTCTCACCGACCACATCAATTTCATGGGCGCAAACCCACTTCGTGGGGTGCACCAAAAAGGATTGCCCCGCTTTGTGGATTTAACAGAAACCTACGACAAGAAATTGCGCGAGCTTTTGTTCCGCGCGGGAAAAATTTCCAAATTGAAATTGCAGCGCGGCGTTTATCTGGCCGTGAGCGGGCCGAGTTATGAAACGCCGGCGGAAATCCGTGCGTTTGCAAAACTTGGCGCGGCCGCTGTGGGCATGAGCACGGTGCCGGAGGCGATTGTGGCGCGGCAATGCGGATTGAAGGTCGCGGGAATCTCCTGCATCACGAATCTGGCGGCGGGCATCAGCAAGGAAAAATTATTACACACGGAAGTGCTGGAAACGGCTGAAAAAGTGAAGGTTTTGGCAGCGAAGCTGCTTAAAAACTTTGCGGAATTTTATCAAGAGACGTAGCAGCCGACGAGAGTCGGCTCTGATGGAAAAAAGAGGGGACTCACGTCCGCTGCTACAATGCAAAAATGAAAATCAATTCTCAAAAACTGGTGGTGACGGCAGGAATTTGGAAAGGACGCGGAAATTTTCCGTGCGGGAATCGTCGCCATCGGCGTTTGTCATCGTTTCTTGAATTTTGCGGAGGACATTGTAAGCTGGCATGTTTTTACCGGGTTGAATTGTGAATCCTGAAGTTGTTTTTGGTTTGGAAGGTGCGGCGTGGCCGGCATTGCTGTTGGACGCGGGCGGCGTGGTGTTGCGCGCGAATTCGGCGGCGATGGGCACGTTCGGCCAGGGCATCAGCACCGGCTCGGCGAATTTGTCTTTGATCTGGATGCCGGAAAACGGCGGAACACCCGATCAATTTCTTTCGCAGTGGGAAATTTCGCGCACGGCGACGGTGGATTTGAGATTCCGCACGACCAGCGGCATGCCTGCAAAATTCTCGACGGCAATCTGCGTTTTCGGAAACAACGGAAGAAAATGGTTCGTCCTGCAATTGCTCCCCGCGACCGACCTCGTTGTTTTCCCGGTGCCTGCACCGACAGTCCCAATTCCGATTCCCGCCGCGCCGGGAATTACGCCTTCGGTTTTGCCGCTCGAAAACAAGGCGGTGGCGGATGCGGGCGGAGTTTTACTCAAACAAAAACTGGATTGCGCGTTGCAACTGGCGCGAACGGTTTCACTGGATTTCAACAACGCGCTGACGAGCGTGCTCGGCCACACGTCATTGCTCTTGAGCAAGGCCGAGGCGGGACATCCGTGGCGACATTCGCTGATGGAGGTGGAAAAATCGGCGGAGCGCGCGGCGGAAATCGCGAATGAACTCGCGGTGTTCAGCCGTCAGGAAAAGGAGACCCGCAAAACGCCGCCGGGAAATGTGAACACGGTGGTGAACCGTTGTGTGGAATTTTTCCGCAACGCGCACGGCGCGAAGATCACGTGGAATGTGCAACTGGAGAAGGGATTGTTCAGCGCGCGCTTCGACGAAGCGAAGATGCAGCAGGCGTTGACGAAAATTCTGGAGAACGCGGTGGAGGCGGCCGGCACCGGCGGCAGCGGGCAAATCATGGTGCAGACGCGCAACGTGGATTTGAGCGAAGCGACTCAAGACCGGAATGTGCGGCTGTCGGCGGGCGCGTATGTGTGCGTCGAAATCGTTGACAACGGCGGAGGCATGGACCCGGAGGTGTTGCCGCGGATTTTCGAGCCGTTTTTCACGACGAAAGGAAAATCTCATCGCGGTCTTGGACTGGCGCTGGCTTACGGCATCGTCACGAATCACGGCGGCGGCATCGCGATTTCAAGCCAGCCGGGCGCCGGCGCTTCGGCGCGGATTTATCTGCCGTCGGAAAAACAATTGGTGCGCGAAACCTCCAGCGTCAGTGAGAATTTGAACGGCACGGAAACCGTTTTGGTTGTGGACGACGAAAGCCTGATGCTGACGATGGCCGACACGATTCTGACGGAATTCGGCTACAAAGTTTTGACGGCCAACGGCGGCCAGAAGGCGCTGGCGATTTTGTCGCGCGGAGATACGAACGTGGACATCGTCGTGACGGACTTGGTGATGCCGGGCATGGGCGGGCGCGAACTCGTCGAGCGCATCCGGCAACTTGCGCCGACGATTAAGATTTTATGCACGAGCGGGTATGTCATGCCAGCCGACAAGCAGACCGGTACGGCATATCTGCAGAAACCGTTCACGAGTCACGAACTTCTGGCCAAGGTCAAACAGGTTCTTGTCGGTAGCGGTTGACCAACTATAAGCGGCTTTAAAATTTCAAGTGGGAATGTGGACGGATGCAAGCAAAACTTCTTCACCATTGGCTGAAATTTGCGAATTTCCCTTATTTTAACGGGTTTTACCGTAACCAGAACTGGTGACTGGTTGGGAACGCGACTTATGTTATCTTTTTAACGTCGTTGATGCAGAAATGCAGTGTTCCGTGTGTGTTGTGAGGCGTATGTCTGCGGCGCCGCGTCCGACAAAAGTTCGCAGTGCGCGACTGCGAGATGTGATTTTTAAAGCGCTTAGTTCTCATTGAGAGGCCGGAGTAGTGTCCGGCCTCTTTTTTTCTGCCTGCCAGCCGCCGGATGAGCCAATCCTGTCACAGTGTGACGTGACATTTTTGCGCGAAAGAATTTTCAATCGGCGGATTTCCCTTTGTTTTCGGATTATTCCACTGGCACGGCGGGAGCTAAAAAGAATTCAGAACGTTTTGCGTTTAACAAACAACATCAACGAAAATAAAATTATGAAACTGATACAATATGAACGTCCCGGACTCGCCTGGCCGACATTTGGCCGGCTGGCGAACTTGCAGGATGAACTCGACCGTCTGTTTGAATCGCCGTGGGGCGCGTGGGCGCCCGCGCTCGACGTGCGCGAGGACAAGGACAACTTCATCGTCCGCACGGAATTGCCCGGCTTGAAACGCGAGGACATCGACGTCTCGCTGCAGGACGGCGCGCTCGTCATCTCCGGCGAACGCAATGAGGAAAAAGTCGAGGAAGGCGTCGAAGTGCATCGGCAGGAGCGTTATTACGGAAAATTCCAGCGCGCACTGACGCTGCCTGAACCGGTCGCGGCGGACAAAGTCAAAGCCGATTACAAAGATGGCGTCCTGACCGTCACGCTCCCGAAAACCGAGGCGGCCAAGCCGAAGAAGATTGACGTGAGCGTCAACTAAACCGGTTCCGAAAATCATAAACTCCCGCGACTGAAAGGTTGCGGGAGTTTTTTGTTTTGCCTTTGTTGGGATTGCGTGGCTTATTGTGCGGCTCGCAGCCGTGGTAGGTTACCCAAGTGGCCAACGGGGGCAGACTGTAAATCTGCTGGCTTACGCCTTCGATGGTTCGAATCCATCACCTACCACCACTTTCAGAAAATATTTCTCTGCGTCTCCGCGTCTCTGCGGTAAAATAAAAAAATGTTCGACTCGTTAAGCGGCAAACTCCAGAACGCCTTCCGCAACCTGCGCGGCCTCGGAAAAATTTCCGAGTCCAATGCCAGCGACGCCTTACGCGAAGTGCGGATGGCATTGCTTGAGGCCGACGTAAATTTCAAGGTCGCGCGCGATTTCATCGAGCGAGTCAAAGTCAAATCGCTCGGCGCGGACGTCGTGGCCAGTGTCCAGCCCGGCCAGCAAATCATAAAAATAATCCACGACGAACTCGTGGATCTGCTCGGCTCGACCAACGCGGCGCTGAAATTAGACGGAAATCCAAGTTCTATTTTGATGGTCGGTTTGCACGGCGCTGGCAAAACGACTTCCAGCGGCAAACTCGCGCGGCTGCTGCAAAAACAAGGACGCCAGCCGTTGCTCGTCTCGGCGGACGTTTATCGTCCCGCGGCGATGGATCAATTGGAAACGCTCGGCAAACAAATCGAGATTCCGGTTTTTCTGAAACGTGGCGAGACGGACGTTTTGAAAATCGCGCGCGAAGCTTTGGATTTTGCGAAGGCGAACAATCGCAACACCCTCATCTTCGACACCGCCGGTCGTTTACAAATTGACGAACCGCTGGTGCAGGAACTCGTGCGCCTGCGCGATCTCGTGAAGCCGCAGGAAATTCTCCTCGTGCTCGACGCCGCCACCGGCCAGGAAGTCGTCAACGTCGCCACGCATTTTGATTCCGCGCTGCAAATCACCGGCGCGATCCTCACGAAGCTCGACGGCGACGCGCGCGGTGGCGCGGCATTGAGTTTGAAGGCCGTCACCGGCAAGCCCATCAAGTTCATGGGCGTCGGCGAAAAACTGGACGAGTTCGAGCCGTTTCATCCCGAACGCATGGCGTCGCGGATTCTCGGCATGGGCGACGTCGTCAGCCTCGTCGAACGCGCCGTCGAAGCCGTGAACGAAGACGACGCGAAGCGCATGGAAGAAAAAATGCGCAAAGGCCAGTTCACGCTGGAGGATTTTCTGGAGCAATTGCGCGCCATGAAAAAACTCGGCTCGCTCGAAAGCGTCGTCGGGATGCTGCCGGGCGGCGCGGAGATGTTGAAGCAGCAGGGCGACCTCTCGAAACAAGAAAAGGAATTCAAGCGCATGGAGGCGATGATCTGCGGCATGACGGCGCAGGAACGAAAGAGTCCGCAAATCCTCAACGCCAAGCGCCGCATCCGCATCGCCAAGGGCAGCGGCGTGAGCGTGACGGAACTCAACACGATGCTGAACAAATTCGGCGAGATGCAGCAGATGATGAAGAAGATGGGCAAGTTCTCGAAAATGATGGGCAAAATGGGCGGAGGCCTGCCGGGAATGTTGCGAAGATAAATCTCCCGGATATGAGACCACATCGAATCATCCTGAATTATGCAAAACGGCTTGTGTCCTGGAGGATAAAAAGAAAAGTGGACTTCGTGATCGCCGGAGCGATGAAAGGCGGCACGACGGCTTTGGACGCCTATCTGCGGGAACATCCTGACATCGGCATGGCTGACATCAAGGAGGTGCGCTTCTTTGACAACGACGACTATTTTCAACGCCGCCGACCGCCCTACGCATTATATCATTCCCATTTTTTGCACGTCCGCTCACGCAAGGTTTGGGGAGAAGCCTCGCCCGGATACATGTTCTGGCAAAAAGCTCCGTTCCGCCTGTGGCAATACAATCCCGACCTCAAGCTGATCGTGATTTTAAGAAATCCAATCCAGCGCGCTTATTCGCAATGGAACATGGGCAGGACAAATGGCTTTGAAAAAATGCCGTTCGGTGAAACACTCCGCCGCCCGCAGGAATGGGGCGTGATTCCTTTGAAAGAAAAACGGCGAGGCCTCAGTTATCTCAGCAGGGGCTTTTACACGGTGCAACTTGAACGGATCTGGAATCACTTTCCCAAAACGCAGACTTTGATTCTGAAGAGCGAGGAATTGCGAAAGAATCCATTACAGGTTTTGAATGACATCTGCCGCTTTTTGGAAATTCGCCCGTTCACACAGGTCGAGAATAAAGAGCCTCATTCGGGGCAATATCCTGAACCGATGGGCCGGCAGGAATGGGAATTCTTGAAGCAGACTTTCGAGCCGGACATAAAAAAACTCGAACAGCTTTTGAACTGGGATTGCAGTGAATGGCTGCGCGAACCAAAAAAATAAATTGCGATCAAGTTGGCAGCGGCGCACCAACGCCTATTTTGTTTTTCAAACAGTAAGCCCCGTTGTCCACATATTTTTCCGCCCACCATTTCAGTCCGGCGCGTTCTGCCTTTGACAATTTGCGGACGACTCTCGCCGGTGCGCCGAGGACGAGCGAGCCGGGCGGGATTTTCGTTCCCTGCGTCACAAGCGCCTTTGCGCCGATGAGCGATTGTTTGCCGATGACCGCGCCGTCCAAAATCACCGCGCCCATGCCGACGAGCGTTTCGTCGTCGACCGTGCAGGCGTGGACGATCGCGCCGTGGCCGACGGTGACCCAGTTGCCAACGAGGCACGGAAAATCGTCCGCGAGATGCAGCACGGCGTTGTCCTGGATGTTCGAGTGATGGCCGACGACGATGCGGTTGATGTCGCCGCGCAACACCGCGCCATACCACACGCTCGAATGCGCGCCGAGCGTTACGTCGCCGATGACGGTTGCGGTCTTGGCGATGAAAACATTTTTGCCGAGCTTCGGTTTTTTGCGGAGAAATTTATCGAGTTGTTTGTCAAGTTCGCCCATGCGGAAAATTTACCGCCAATTTATTGTAGCGTCGAGCCTGCGACTCGAAAAATCGGAGCAAGCGCCGACACTGTAAAAAATTCAAATTGGTCTGAGGCGCACGGACTGTTAATGTCAATCCGCCGATGACGAAAGAAAAATCCAGCCGTCCCGCGCAGCCGCGAAAAAAATTCCCGCGCTCGTTCAAGGATTTGACGCCGTCGAAACATTTCAACCCGCGCACTTTTTTTCAGGAGCTGATCTTGAAGGGCTGGTTCACGCCGCGCCACGGCCAGCCGCGCCGCCCGGTCTTCCCAAAATTGAAGCACGGCGAGGTCGCCATCACCTGGATCGGCCACGCGTCGTTTCTAATCCAGTTCACGGACTTGAACGTGCTGATCGACCCGAATTTTGCGAACTGGCTTTTTCTCCTGAAACGCATCAAGCGCGCCGGCCTGAAGATAAAAGATTTGCCGCCGATTGATCTGGTTCTGCTGACGCACGCGCACTTCGATCATTTTCACAAACCGACGTTGCGCAAACTGCCGCATCCGAAAATCGGCGTGATGCCGCGCGGCGTCGGCGACCTCGCGCACAACCTCGGCTTCTCGCGCGTCATCGAGCTGGAGCATTGGGAAAGTTTTTCGCAGGGCGACTGGAAGGTGACGTTCACGCCGAGCAAACATTGGGGCGCGCGGACGCTGCGCGACAGTCATCGCGGTTACGGCGGATTTGTGCTGGAGCATCAGGGGCGGAAAATTTATCACGCGGGCGACAGCGCATATTTCGACGGCTTCAAGGAGATCGGGAAAAGATTTTCGCCGACCATCGCGCTGCTGCCAATCGGCGCGTATCACCCGGAAAGTTTCCGGCGCGTCCACATGGGGCCGGACGAGGCGATCAAAGCGTTCAAGGATTTGGGCGCAAAATTTTTTATCCCGATGCACTATGGAACTTTCAAACTGTCGTTCGAGGATTTGGCCGAGCCGCCGCGCTGGCTTCTGGAAATCGCGGCAAAGGAAAATCTGATGAAACAAATAAAAATCCTCGACGAAGGCGTGCCGGTGGTGTTTTGATTTCGCGCAAACATGAGCGACGACAACGGCAGTTCATCACCCCTCGAAGCATTGCGGCGTTACGTTCCACTTGCAGTTTGGGTGATTGTCATTCTTGTCACTCTGGCGATTCCGCTGAAAATCATCAGCTATGGCTATCTGCCGGGTGACGACGCGCTGCGGCACGCGGGCAAGGCGGTGAGCGGCAAGCCGTGGTCGGAAATTCTTGTTTTAAATCAAACCTACAAAATTGACCACGAGTTCGGCTGGAACTTGTTGCTGGAGAAAATTCACCTTTGGGAGAACTGGGACGCGGAAAAACTGGTTTTGTTTTCCGTCGTCGGATTGTTCCTGCTCGTCAACTGGTCGGTGTTGCCGTGGTTGAAAAGGCCGGAGGCGTGGCTGATCACGCTCATGGCGGCGGCGCTGGTTTCGGACATGTACAGCCGCTTCGTGCTGGGGCGTCCGTATCTGGTGACGCTTGCCGCGTTGATGACAACCCTTTTGTTATGGCAACGGCATGGTTCGTCGCCGCCAAAAAAATGGATGATGGTTTTGATGGCCGTCCTGGTCACGCTTTCAGTTTTTGTCCACGGCGTCTGGTATTTATGGGTGCTGCCGATCGCCGCGTTCTTTTTTGCCGGGGAATTTCGATGGGGATTGACGCTCGGCATTTGCTGGGTCGCGGGCGTTTTTCTCGGCGCGATGTTCACGGGACATCTGATTGACTATCCGTTGCAAGCCCTGAAGCTCGCGTTTCTGGCCATCGGGATGCACGCCACTACGCGCACGATGGCGACGGAACTGCAGCCGTCGTCCGGCGATTTTGTCGCGTTGAGCATCCTGGGCGGCTTGTTGATCTTGCGGCAACTGGCAAAATTAAATGCGCGGCCGTTGACCGCGAATCCCGCGTTCTGGCTCATTTGTTTGAGTTGGGTGCTCGCCTTCAAAGTCGGACGCTTTTGGGAGGATTGGGGCTGGCCGGCGCTGATGGTTCTGGTGGCTTGCGATTTGCAATCGCTGCTTCAAATGCGTTTCGTGGCGGATTCGTTCAAGCGCCTGGGATTGGTATGCGGTCTGGCTGTCGCGTCGTATTTATGCCTGACCAGCGATGTCAACAGCCGCTGGTCCTCGACTCTCTTGAACCAGTATCTCACCGCCGACAATCCCGACCTCAAGGGCTGGATGCCGGAAAAGGGCGGGATTTTTTATTCGGCGGACATGACGCTCTTCTATGAAACGTTTTTCAAAAATCCGAAGGGCGACTGGCGTTACATGCTCGGCTTTGAGCCGACGTGGATGCCCAAGGAAGATTTCGAGGTGTATCACAAAATTCTCTGGAATTTCGGCGACGCCAAGGCCTATGAGCCGTGGGTGAAAAAAATGCGGCCCGAAGACCGGCTCGCCATCCGCGGCGGACGCGGCAGTTCGCCCAACATTCCGCAACTGGAATGGGAATACGGCGTCAGCGGCATCTGGATCGGGCGCACACCGCGCACCAATGCGCTGCCGCCCGCGCCGACCATTCCCGCGACGGCAAAAATGGACAGCTTGACCAATTCGGTTCCCGCCGGAACTTCAACGCCGTGACAATCCGTCGAATTGTTTTGCGAGTGAAAAATCTTTTTTTGTCAAACCGCCCGCGTCATGTGTCGTGAGCGCGAGTGTGACTTTGTTCCAGCGAATGTCGATGTCGGGATGATGCCACGCTTTCTCGGCGATTTTAGCGACGGCGTTCACGAACTTGATCGCGGCAGGAAAATCCTTGAACTGAAATTTGCGGGAAATGACTGCGGCTTTCTTTTTCCAATCCGGCAAAGTCTTCAGCGCGGATTTGATTTGGGCGGAGTTCAATTTTTTCATGACTCAAAACCATTCCTTGCGTCCATCCACGTAAGTCCGCACGAAATCTTCGTCGGATTTAGTCAAATAAATGATGCCTTCGATGAGACCAATGATATGCATAATTGGCCAAAGAAAAAAACAAGAGAGCAGACTGACCAACAACATGATCAGCCCCGCGCCAGTATAACCCAAAATAAATTTATGGACGCCGAGCCAGCCGAGCAAAATCCCGCAAATGGCCGCCGCAATTTTATTTGAGGCGCGGGAAGCGGCGATCGGCGGAGCGATTGTCGGCGGTACGGTTTTGAATTCGGAAGCGAATTCGGGAAACGCGACGAGCGGTTTCCACTCGGACGAACTTTCTGTTTGCGCGACGGTTCGCGCGTTGACGCGATTTTCGGCGAGCCATCGGCGGATCTCATTCGCGCCGACCGGCCCGTATTGTTTGCCGTCAGTTCCGATGATTTTATACATGGCCATTCAGGGTTTAGATTTTGGGCGAATTTGAAATTTTAGGCGGAACATTTTCCGATTGCGATTCTCGCCACAAACTAATGCTGGTGATCAGCGACCACAGCCACGCCGCGCCAAAAAAAATCAATCCCAATTTCCACATCCAGCCGGGTGCACCGGCGAAACTTTGTCCGCCCATTTCGTCCGCCACTGCACCGAAAATCGCTTTCAACATCCAGCCGACAATCAGACAAAATCCGGCAACGGCCAGAATGAGTTGAAATGTTCCGGCCACAATTCGCCGCGCAAAAATCGAGCCGAGTCCGGGCGTCGCGGTCAGATTGATCAGGATGCACGTGTTTATTCGCGCGCGGCTCAATTGAGGAACGCTCATCGAATCAACTGAAATGCGATTTTACTTCCGGCTTGCTCAAAACCGTCAGCGCCAAAATGCCAAACGGCAACCCGAGAAAACAACACGGCGAAATGCATGGAATCATTGCGACGATTGCCGCCGTCATCGCAAATTGAAAACTTTCCAGCCGCTGCATTTTTCCCGCGCCGATCAAAACGATGACGCCGATGACACCACCGATGATGTCCTGCACGATTCCAAATCCGCCGCCGAACGAATTGAAAAATTTTTGCATTTGCGGGTCGGACATTTGCTGCTGCGGTATAAATGAGTGACCCGTGAGCGTCGCAATGTTGAAAACGAATCCCAACACCACACACACCAATCCGATAATCGCCGTCACTTTGAGCGTTATGGCCGGGCCTTTTACCAATCGCAATGCTTCGTCGCGCGTGCCGATGCCCGCCGAATTTAATGGCGGCGGCGCAGCGCTAAAAACGTCGGCAAATTCGGGAAGTGTCGAGAGGGGACGCCATTCCGTATCGGTTTCCTCCTTCGCAAGTGATTGTGCGTTGAGCCGGCCTTCGGAAATCCATTTACGCAAATCGTCGCCCGTAATCGGGCCGTATTGTTTTCCGTCGCCTCCGATGATGATGTAAGTCGCCATAAAATTTCCGTGTCCGCCGACTTCTAATTCATCGGACGCGCTCATGCAAGCTTCGGTTGCGTCAATTGTTCCGAACGAACAATTTTCCCGGCAACTGTTTCACCACGCGCTTCATCTCCAGACCCAGCAACGCCACCGAAACCGCCGAGCTCGGCAGGCCGCTTTTGCGGATCACTTCGTCAATCGTGCGTTCCTCGTGGTCGAGCGCGTCAAAAACTTTTTGTTCGTTCTCGCTCAATTCCAGCGCGGGCAAAACTCCCGTTTCGCCCGGCGACGGCGGACGGTTGCTCGTCGGAAACAAATATTCGAACTCGCTCAAGATGTCCTCCGCGCCTTCGCACAACTTTGCGCCTTTTTTGATCAAGTCATGACAGCCCTTGCTGCGCGGCGAATCAATTCTGCCGGGAACTGCGAAAATCTGTCGGCCATTTTCCACCGCCATGTTCGCCGTGATGAGCGCGCCGCTCGTGGAATTCGCTTCCACGACGACCGTTCCCAAAGTCATTCCGGCGACGATGCGATTGCGGATTGGAAAAGTTTGCTTGTCCGCCGGACGGTTGAACGGAAATTGCGTGATGACCGCGCCGTTTTCCGAAATGCGTTGAAACAATTCCGCGTTCTCCGTCGGAAAAACCAGATTTATTCCCGTTCCCAAAACGCAAATCGTCCGTCCTTTCGCCGCGAGCGCGCCTTGATGCGCCGCCGTGTCAATGCCGCGCGCGCCGCCGCTCACCACCGTCACGCCGACGTAGGCGAGCTGATATGCCAGCTTGCGCGCCGTCTCGATGCCATAATGTGTCGTCTGCCGCGAGCCGACCATCGCCACGGCGTTCTTGTCCTTCGCGGTCAGCGCGCCCTTGACGTAAAGCACGAGCGGCGGATCATAAATCTCGCGGAGCAGCGCGGGATAATTTTCATCCGAAGAAATCAAAACGTGGCAGCCGAAATCCGAAATGCGTTTCAATTCGCCCGCGAGGTCAACGGATTTTTCCCAACTGGAAATGGATTCGGCGACTTCCTCGCCGATGTTGCGGACGCGGAGCAGTTCGGATTTTGAAGCGGAAAGGATTTTTGGAGCATCTCCGAAATATTCGAGCAGCAACCGCGCCCGAATCGGCCCCACATGCTCCACCATGTTCAGCGCCACCAGCGCTTCCCTCGTGTCCATGCAAATTTGATAACGATTGGCGGGCGCGGCGGCAAGAATTGTTTCGCGCTGGACAGGAAGTTAAATTTGCTATGGACTGAATCATATGGATGCTTTTCAAGAAAAATTGAGCAAGTGGCAAAAGTATCGTTGGATACTTGTTCCATCCGCGATTGTCATTAATTTTTGCATTGCGTTCCTATTGGCGTTTATTGATGGCTTGATCCGTGATCGGTTGAATCCTTCCGATCAGGTTACACCTGTGTTGAATGATATTTGTGTCTCTGTATTGCTGACCGCTGTATTTTTAGTTTTCTCAACTGCACTTTTTTTGACTGGTTGGTGTGCTGGCTCGAATTTAATGCGTGCTGTTTTCATTTTGAGCGGGAGTTTTTTGCTTATGATTTTCTGGTTTGTCTGTTTATTAATTCTCGTTCTTATTGGAATCGGCACTATAGCCAACATGTATTCGTAGTCGTTTTTTAATCTGCAAATTTTCTTCGCCCATTTCCCAAGATTGCCTGCGCGAAAATTTTCTGTTACTGAGTCCGCGTGCCTGACCCGAGCCTGCTCATCCTGATTCCGGCTTACAACGAGGAAGCGCGCATCGAACCGGTGCTGCGCGATTACGCGCAGTTTTTCCAGCAGAATTATTCCGGCAAGTTCCGCATCTTCGTCGTCCTCAACGGCTGCACGGACGACACGCTCGGCGTCGTCAAACGCGTCGCGGCGGATTTTCCCGAGGTGCGCGCGCTGGAATTCCGCTCGGCCATCGGCAAGGGCGGCGCGCTCATCGAAGGTCTCCGGCTCGCGTCGCTCGGCGACGTCATCGGCTACACGGACGCGGACGGCGCGACGCCGCCGCGCGCGTTTCTGGATTTGGTGAAAAAAATTGATGGAGCCGATTGCGTCATCGGCTCGCGCTGGATTTCCGGCGCGGTCATCCATCAATCGCAAGCGGGCAAGCGCCAGTTCGCCAGCCGTGTTTTCCATTTCATCGTGCAACTTTTATTTTGGATGAACATCCGCGACACGCAATGCGGAGCGAAGGTGATGAAGCGCGAGGCTGTGGAAAAAATTCACGATAACCTGCTCATCGCCGACATGGCGTTCGACATCAACCTGCTTTTTGCGCTGAAGCGGGCGGGCTTCAAGATTCTGGAGGTGCCGACGGAATGGACGGACCAAGTCGGCTCTAAAGTGGCGCTCACGCGCACGTCGCTGACGATGTTTCTGTCCGTCGTGCGCGTGCGGCTGATTTACTCGCCGTTTTACAGATGGCTGCGCCCGTTGCGTCCGTTGGAAGGCTGGATTTACAAAAAATTGCGCGCGCCCAAGCCGTTGTCCGTGCGGAAGCCGGGAGATGGGAGATAGCAGACGGAAGTTGAGTTATGAATTTTTCCCCATTTGCCGTCTTCCAACTCCTATCTCCTGAATTTTCCCCAGGTGAACCACGCGCAGACGCCGAGCAGCAGCAGATTAAAAACGCCGAGCGTCTGGATCATCATCCGTAAACCGGCTTGCGTGTCGGCCAGACTGCCCGCGTGCCGTCCAACCATCGTCAATGCGACGCCGTATCCGATCGCCACCAAAACCAGCCACGGCACGGCGGAAAAATTTTTCCGCGCCATCAGGCTGTTGACGAGCACCATTGAAAGCGTCAGCGGCAGCATGCACCACGCAAACCACGGCACCAGTGGCGAAGCGGTTGCAATATAGATTGGCTTATACAAGGCAAGGCGCAATGGCAACGACGGAAAAAATGTGCAGCAGATTGCCGCCGCTACGCCCGCCAGCAACGTCGCGCCTAATGCCAATTCCAGCGCATTGGATTTTTCTCCTGTTGACTTGCTGCGCGCCAGTTTCGGAAACATCACCGTCGACAGTGGCTGCGTGAAAAAGACCAGTGCGCGGCCGATCATTCCCGCCGCCGCGTAAAATCCCGTCTGCTCGCGTGGGAAAAAATTCTGCGTGAAAATCATGTCCGCGCTCAACATAAAAGTCGCCGCGCCCAGTCCGAGCGTCAGCGGCACGACGCGTCCCAGCCAGTTGCGCCATGCAACCCGAACTGTCGAAGTTTTCCACACATCGCGGACTAGCCAGCTGCCGACGGTTACCACCACCATTATGCCCAGAAACACGGCGCTCATCGCACCGGCGGCCCAAAGGTGTAGCAAAAGGATAACGGCACAAATAATTCCAAAGCGTCCGACACCTTGAAGAATGTTCGTCCAGCCCAACCAGAAAAAATTCTGCCGCCCCTGCAAAATTCCATTTACCAGAGGCATCCACATCGCCGCCAGCCCGACGAGAACCGTCATGCCCAACGCGGCCGAATTCTCAATCTTCAGACCCGCCAGTGTTTGCTGCCAGAAAATGCCCGTGACCAGCGCCATTGCCAGCCAGATGAAAAAAATCGCCCGCCACACAGCGCGAAATTCGCTTGCCACGATGCGTTGTTGTTCATCCGTGATTGCCGCCGCCTGCTGTTGCGCCATGACCGGCTGCAAACCCACCGCCGGAATTCCCATCAGCGCTACCACCTGTAACAGCGTCGTGAACACACCATATTCGCCCGGCGGCACGCCGCGCGACACGATTGGATGCACCGCATACATCAATCCACCACTCGTTACTGAAGCAAACATCAACCAGCCGCTCTGCCGGAAAAACGTGACGTGATGTTTCTCGTCGGTCGCGGTCGCCGTTGCAATTTTTTCTGCGGACATGAGCGTTGGACAATACGAAACCGATTTGGTTCAGGAAAGCGATTTCAGAAAATTCAAAAGCAGATTCTTGCCGCGCTCCAGTTCCGAAAGCGAAATCCATTCGTCCATCGTGTGCGCCTGCGCCACATCGCCCGGCCCGAACACAACACTCGGAATCCCGGCCAGCGACAACACCGATGCGTCGCAAAAGAAATTGACTCCTGCGGGTTTTGTCTGGCCGACGCTGCGCATAAATTGCTGCACGAGCGGCAATTTGTGATTTGTTTCCAACGGCAGGGAAGGCACAAGTTTCGCGCTGGAAATTTTCGCCGACAAATTTTTCGCGCGTAACAAGCCGGCCAGTTCCCTTCGCACACCCGTCTCGGTTTCGCCCGGCAACGTGCGACGATCAACTGAACTTTTGCAAATGTCAGGCACGATGTTCGGTTGCGTGCCGCCGGAAATCGTGCCGACGTTCACCGTCGCCGTGCCGAGCAGCGGATGTTTTCGCTTTCGCAATTGTACGGCGTAATCTGTTTCCAGCGCGTCCACAATTTTTGCCATTTCGTGGATGGCGTTTTTGCCGAATTGCGGCGTCGCGCCGTGCGCCGCTTTGCCGCGCGTTTCCAATTCCAGCCACAGGCTGCCTTTGTGCGCGGTGACGACTTGCAATTTTGTCGGCTCGCCGACGATGGCCAAATCCGCCTTGAATCTGCTTTTGACCAACGCGCGCGAACCGGCTTGCGCGTGTTCCTCGTCAATCAATCCGGCGAAAATGATTTCCGTTTCGAGCGGGCGCGATTTGGAATCCGCCAGTTCGCACAGCGCGGAGAACATGGCGGCGACGGAACCTTTCGTGTCGCATGCGCCGCGACCGTGCAGGCGTCCGTTTTTGCGCTGCGGGATGAAGCGCGTTCCGTCCGCGCCGACGGTGTCGAGGTGCGGCGCGAGCAAAACAGTTTGCTTAATTTTATTTTTTGGCCGCAGCCGCGCGATGACATTGGAACGGCCGGGCAAAACTTTTTGAAACTCAATTTCCAGTCCGGCGCGGGCGGCGACGGTGGCAAGAAAATCCGCGACGCGTTTTTCTCCGGTGTGCGGATGGCGCGGCGGCAGAAAGGCCGGATTCACGCTGGGCAGCGCGATGAGTTCGGCCAGAAGTTTTTCCGTGCGCGTCATGCGCCGCAGAATGTCACAGGCAAATGCTCTTTGCCACTTTCTTCTCGACACGGGATTTTTTGCGAGCGTAAATCTATCAAAGATGCGAATTAAATCTGAATTGAAAGGTGCTTTGCTGACGCTGCTTGGCATTGCGCTAATTTTGGTCGGAATCTGGATTTTTATAGGTGTTCGCATTGGCATTTGGACGCCAATTGAATATGGCAGATTCGTTGAGCTAACCGCTAATCTTCCAGTTGCTCAAAAACTTTGGCTTGGTGAAATAAAATCTGGAGACGATGCGGAACAGCTAATCAAAACATATCGCCCACACCATATTTCACGATACGGTTCTTGGATTGAAATGACATGGTATCCCGGCGGCCCATTGCCATCGGGGACAATTTCATTTGTTGGGATATCCGTCGTTGCCAAAAATGGGAAACTTGTTTTTGCGGGTTCCTTTGCAGATGATCGCGTGGATAAAAGAATTTTCTTTAACACTTTGACGCCTGCGGACGAAACCGAAAACCAGGCAGATTCGAAAGCGTATTTTGAAAAATGGCAAGCGGAACACGAAAAAAATAGCGCGACAAACGTGAGCCAACAATTTCTTTCGGAGACAAATCAAATTGAAAAGCGTTAAACAATTTTCACCGCGAACCACGCGAAATACGCGAACGGAATTTTTTTCGCGTAGTTCGTGTATTTCGCGGTTGCAATTTCCGCCTTAAACAATCTCCACCGGACATTTCGGCAGCGCGTCGAGAAACGACTGCCCGTATTGCTTCGTCAAAATCCGGTTGTCCAAAACCACGATGATGCCCGTGTCCGTCTTCGTGCGGATCAGGCGCCCGACGCCCTGCCGGAATTTCAGGATCGCCTCGGGCAGGGAAAATTCGCCGAAGGAATTTCCGCCGCGCGCCTCGATCGCCTCGATGCGCGCCTCGATGAGCGGATGGTCCGGCACGGCGAACGGCAGCCGCGTGATGATGACGTTGCTCAACGCCTCGCCCGGCACGTCCACGCCCTGCCAGAAACTGTCCGTGCCGAAGAGCACCGAGTCCACGTTGTCCTTGAATTTTTCCAGCATCGTCGAGCGCGGCGTGCCGGTGCCCTGCACAAAACACGCGACGCCGAGCTGGTCGAAAAACGGCTGCATCAGCTCGGCGGTTTCCTGCATGAGCTTGTAATTCGTGAACAGCACGAACGCCTTGCCGTGCGTCTGCGTCACGAAATGCCCGATCCAATGGATCAACGCGTCGCGATAACCGGCCTCGCGCGGGTCGGGCATTTTTTTGACGGCGAACAATTTCATCTGCCGCGCGTAATCGAACGGCGTGCCGACTTGCAGCATCGTCGCGGATTCGCAGCCGACGCGTTTGGAAAAATAATTCAAGCCCGTCTGCGATTTGGAATTTGTCGCGAGCGTCGCGCTCGTCATCACGATGCTCGTGTCGCTCTCGAACAATCGTCGGCGCAAATAATCCGCCACGTCAATCGGCGCGGCGTTGAGCGAAAGATTCCGGTGCGCCTTGCCGCCGCGTTCCACCCAATAAACATGGTCACCCGCCTGCTGGCTTAAAAATTCCGCGACTTCGACCTTCAATTCGCCCAGCCGACGATTGCACTCGACCAATTCCTGCCCGATGTCTTTGTCCTCGCTCAATTTGATTAGTTCGCTCACCGCTTCGCGCAACCGTTGAATCGGCAAAGTCACATTATCCTTCACCAATTCCGCGCGGCGGATACGAAGCTCAGTCCACGCACGTTTGCGTCCGCCATTTTCCCCGCCGAATTTTGGTTTGGCCGTCGCCTGAATTTCTTCGCACGCAACTTCGACGTTCTCAAAAAATTTATCCGACTCGCTCAAGATGTCTGCGACAAGTTTTACCGCATTGCCTTTGCGCAACGTCGCGAGCAAACCTTTTTCCGTGCGCGGATTCCACAGCCGGTTCAACGCGTAACGCACCTGCCCGCTCGACACGCTCAAGCCGATGTGCCGCGAAGCGACGCTCTCCATCGTGTGCGCCTCATCGAAAATCACGAAGTCGTTTTTGAAAAGAATGCCGCCTTCCATCTCCTCGTCCACGCCGCCGAGTAATGTGAAAAACAGCGTGTGGTTCAAAACCAAAACGTCCGACGAAAGAATCTTGTTCCGAGCGCGCTGAAAAAAACAAACGTCGTGGTCTTTGCTAAAATCGGATTGGTAGCCGCAGGTTTTCGGCGAACACAATCCGCGCTCGGAACAAACCTGCGACCACACTTTCGCGTCCGGCTCGATCTCAAAATCGGACAAACTTCCGTCCGTCGTTTTCTTCGACCATTCGTAAATGCGCTGCAACTCTTCGGCTTCGGAAGACGTGAACAAATTCCCCGATTGCTGCATTGCCTTTTGCAGCCGTCGCGTGCAAAGATAATTCGCGCGGCCTTTGAGCATCGTGAAATTAAATTTCACCGGCTCTGGCAACTGGGCCAAGACACTGGCGAGCATCGGCAGATCTTTTTCCGTGAGCTGTTCCTGCAAATTGATAGTGTGCGTCGAAACGATGGCTTTTTTCTTCTGCGCAACGGCGAACAAAATCGCCGGAATCAAATACGCGAGCGACTTGCCGACGCCCGTTCCAGCTTCAACGGCAAGATGCTCGCGATTCTGCAACGCGCGCGTGACGGCCACGGCCATTTCCTGCTGTTGCGGACGGAATTCAAAATTGCTCGCCTTGGACAAGATGCCGCTCGGCGAAAAAATCTGTTCGACTTGCGAAACCAAGTCCACGCCGACAGGTTGTTGTTCGATGGCCGAAATCATTTTGGCTAAGTTACAAAGAGGAATGCATTCATCCAAACAAATCCAATGATTTAATAATTGACTCTTTGTGTCTTCTTATCACTTTGTTTGAAGTCAAAAACATTCAAAATCCAAAAAAATTAATGTTATGAATGAAGCCATTCCAACTATTACGAGTAACACACCCCAAAAAACGTCCGCCCTCGCAATCTGGAGTCTTGTGCTCGGCATTTTGAGCCTCGTTTGTTTTACAATTTTTGCCGCCATTCCCGGCGTGATTTGCGGACACAAGGCGCTTTCAAAAATCAAGCGTTCGAGTGGTGCGCTTACAGGTCAAGGACTGGCCATCGCGGGATTGGTGACGGGTTATATTGGAATTGCGTGGGCAATAATTTTTATTCCCATGATGATGGCGATTGCGATTCCCAATTTTGTCAAGGCGCGCAACGTGTCCATGCAGAACGCGTGCATCAACAACCTTCGTCAGATTGACGCCGCGAAACAAGAGTGGGCGTTGGAAAATGGAAAAAAGGGCGGCGATGTTCCAACCGAAAGCGATCTGACGCCGTATTTTAAGAATCATCAAATGCCGCACTGCGTTGCTGGCGGGATTTATACGATTGGCGCTGTGACCAATCCGCCCACTTGTTCAATTCCCGATCACAAATTGCCAGCGTATTGAAGACAAGCGATTCTGTCTCAATAATACGCTTGTTACTTCACGCTTGTTCTGAAAAATAAATCCTGTGAAGCGTTTTTTTCCGCTGCTGGCATTGCTCTTGTGGGTCACGGGCTGCGCGCACATTCAAAATCCGCGCGCCGATTTTCTCAAAATGATTGACCTCCCGCGCGTCGCGCTCGCGCCAAAGGTTCAAGAATTGCCAGCAACGAACAATATTGCAGAATTTTATTTTTCCTTCGCCTCCGATGCGAACAATCGCGTGCCGGGAATTTTGATGGAGTCCACGAATTTTCCGGGACGCCGTCCCGTTGTCATCGCGCTTCATGGAACGGGCGGCAGCAAGGTGAACATGATTTCACTGTGCCGCAAACTTGCCGAGCGCGGTTTCATCGCCGTCGCCATTGACGGGCGTTATCACGGCGAGCGCAAATCCGGCAAAGGCGAGACTGATTACGACGACGCCATCGTCCGCGCATTTCACGGTTCGGGCGAACATCCGTTTTATTACGACACCGTCTGGGACGTGATGCGGCTCGTGGATTATCTCTCGACGCGCGATGACGTTGACGCAAATCGCATCGGACTGGTTGGGATTTCAAAAGGCGGAGTGGAAACGTATTTGGCGGCGGCGGTTGACCCGCGAATTTCCGTCGCCGTGCCGTGCATCGGAATGCAGAGCTTTGAATGGGCGTTGAAAAATGACGACTGGCAAGGCCGCATCGGCACAATTCAGCCAGCGTTCGACACGATTGCAAAAAGTGAAAACGTGGCAAAACCGGATTCGGCCTTTGTGGAAAAATTTTACGGCCGCGTTGCGCCCGGAATTTATTCCGAATTCGACGGCCCGCAGACGGTTGCGCTCATCGCGCCGCGCCCGTTACTTTTCATCAACAGCGATTCGGATAATCACACGCCGTTGCCGGGCGTTCAGGAATGTGTTGCCGCCGCGCAGAAAATTTACACCGCCGATGACGCGACGAATAATTTTGCTGTCATCATCCAGAAAAATTCCGGCCACACTGTAAAACCAGAATCCGAGCGCGCGGCGATTGACTGGTTCGTGAAATGGCTGAAGCCGTGACGAAGATTATTTGCCGAACAAATCCATCTGCGGCGGCGCGGGAAGATTTTGCAGCTTGCCGCGCTGCCGCGTTTGCGGACGAACGTTGCCCTCCGGCGTGAGTTCAGATTCTTCTAGGTTCGACAAAATCTGTTTCGCGCGCTCCAAAACTTCCTTCGGCACGCCCGCCAGTCGCGCGACCTGGATGCCGTAACTTTTATCCGTGCCGCCCTCGACGATTTTGCGGAGAAAGACAATCTGGTCATGCCACTCGCGCACGGCGACGTTGAAATTTTTGATTCGCGGCAAACGCGCTGCCAACTCGGTCAACTCGTGATAATGCGTGGCGAACAAGGTTTTCGCGCCGACGGCATTGTGCAGATGTTCGACGATGGACCACGCGAGGCTCAAGCCGTCGAACGTGCTCGTGCCGCGCCCGATTTCGTCCAGCACGATGAGGCTGCGCGCCGTGGCGTTGTTCAAGATGTTCGCCGTCTCGGTCATCTCGACCATGAACGTGGATTGCCCGCGCGACAAATCGTCGCTCGCGCCGATGCGCGTGAAAATGCGGTCAACGAGATCAATGCGCGCCTCCGTCGCCGGAACAAAACTGCCCGTGTGCGCGAGCAGCGTGAGCAGCGCGACCTGCCGGATGTAAGTGGATTTGCCCGCCATGTTTGGCCCGGTGATCAATGTGATTTGTAATTCGTGATTGAAAGTTGTGTCATTCGGCACGAAGCGCTCCTCGACGAGTTGCTGTTCCAAAACCGGATGACGACCGTAGCGGATTTGCAAAACGCCTTCGTCGGAAATTTGCGGGCGACAATAATTATGCAGCCGCGCCGTTTCTGCAAAAGAAGCGAGAACGTCCAATTGCGCCAGCGCACTCGCGGTCTGCTGGATTTTCGGCAATTGCCCCAAAACTTCCTCGCGCACGCGCTGGAAAATTTCGTATTCCAGTTTCACGCTCCGCTCTTCCGCACCGAGAATTTTGCCCTCCATCGCTTTTAATTCCGGCGTGATGAAACGCTCGCCGTTGGCGACGGTCTGCTTGCGATGATAATGCGGAGGAACTTTGTCGAGATTCGATTTGGTGACTTCGATGTAATAGCCGAAAACGGAATTGAACCGCACTTTCAGCGACGCAATTCCGGTGGCGGTGATTTCATCGGCTTGCAACTTGGCGATCCAATCCTTGCCGTTGCGCTGCGCGGTGTGGAGCTCGTCGAGGTTCGGATCGAAGCCATCGCGGATCATGCCGCCTTCTTTGATCGGCAATGGCGGCTCGTCCACGATGGCGCGAGAAATAATTTCGACCAAGTCTGGTGATTCGGAGATCTGCGAATCCAATTTCGAAAGTAAATTTTCTGCGCAAGCCGGAGTTTCTTCGTGAATCAAATTTTCGGCACGCGGCGTTTTTTGTTCGACTGCGACTAAAATTTCTTTCAACGCCGGAATTTGTTCGAGCGCCATTCGCAGCGCGGCCAAGTCGCGCGCGTTGCCGCTGCCGGAACTCAAGCGGCCAAGCGTGCGTTCCAAATCGCGCACTTTCGCGAGCTGCTGGCGGAAAGCATCGAGACCGAAAGTGTTTTCAATAAATGTTTGGACTGCTTCTTGTCGTTGTTGAATCGGTTCAACGCGTGAGAGTGGTTGTGAAAGCCATTGGCGCAACAGGCGCGCGCCCATCGGCGTGGTGGTTTTGTTGAGCGCGCCATAGAGCGACGCGTTGCGCGGGGCGTCGTGATGCTGCGGTTCGAGAATTTCCAGATGCCGCAGCGTCGTGTGATCGAGCGTGAGAAAATCGCTGCGCTGATAAAACGAAATGCGCGTGAGATGCTTCACGTCGCGGCGCAGATTTTGCGTGAGATAATGCAGCGCGCCGCCCGCCGCGCCGATCGCCGCCGACTTGTCCTTCAAGCCAAAGCCGTCGAGCGAGGCGACTTTGAACTGTTCCTTCACTGTGAAAAAAGCGGTTTCGGGCGCGAACGTCCAATCGTCGTAGCCGCTCAAAATCTGAAACGCGCCGCGCAACAAATCGCGCAGCGAAATTGCTTCCGTTGGGAAAATAATTTCCGCGGGACGCAGGCGTTCCAATTCTGCGAGCAGCGCGGAATTATTTTCTAGTTCGGTCGTCAGAAAATCGCCGGTGGTTAAATCCACGAGCGCGAGACCGAAAATTTTTCCCGATGGATAAACAGACGCCAAAAAATTATTCCGTTCCGCAACGAGCATCCGTTCATCAAAATGCGTGCCGGGTGAAAGGATTTGCGTGACCTCGCGTTTGGTCAATTGGCCGGGGCGCGCATCTTCCATTTGATCGCAGATGGCGACCTTGCGTCCGGCGCGCAAAATTCGTGCGATGTAGCCGTTCGCGGCGTGATGCGGCAGGCCGCACATGGGAACGCCGTTGCGCGCGGTGAGCGAGAGGTTCAGCAATTGCGCGCCGGCCTGCGCATCTTCGAAAAACATCTCATAAAAATCACCGAGGCGGAAGAGCAGCAGCGCATCCTTCGGCAGTTCGCCTTTGATGCGGCGATACTGCGCCATCATGGGCGTGAGTTGGGCTTCGGCGGACATCGGTGATGAAGCTAAACACGAAAGCAGGCGAGGTCGAAGAATTTTTGTTCACCGGCGGCGTTGACACCTGCACATGAATTTGCTGAACTTCGTGCCCATGAATTCCCTTCATGCATCCCGCCACTTGCTAAAATTTTTCTTATGGCCTGTTTTAATCTTTTTGGGGTCTACAAGTTCGTTGCTGGCGGCTGATGGGATGCCGACGGAAATGCCAGCAGGACAGATTCCGTCCATCAATTCGGGCGACAATGCCTGGATGCTTGCGAGTTCGGCGCTGGTGTTGATGATGACGGCGCCGGGTTTGATTCTTTTTTATGGCGGGCTGGTGCGCAGCAAAAACGTCCTTTCCACGATGATGCACAGTCTGGTGCTGATGGCAGTGGTTTCCATTTTGTGGATGATCTTCGGCTACAGCATGGCGTTCGCGGAGGGCAATTCATTTTTCGGCAATCCGTTCACATATTTGTTTCTCAAAAATGTCGGGGCCGCGCCGAATGCGGATTACGCGGCGACGATTCCGCATGAGACGTTCATGCTGTTTCAGATGATGTTCGCCATCATCACTCCGGCGTTGATCAGCGGCGCGATCGCGGAACGCATCAAGTTCAAAGCCTATTTGTTGTTCGTCATTCTGTGGATGGTTGTGGTTTATCTGCCGCTCTGTCACATGATGTGGGGCAAAGGCGGATTGTTCAATTGGGCAAGCGGCGGAAAAATTCCCGCGCTCGACTTCGCGGGCGGAACGGTGGTGCACATCAGTTCCGGCGTGTCGGCGCTCGTGTGCGCCCTGGTTCTGGGCAGGCGCGACGGTTTTCCGCGCGAACCGATGATGCCGCACAACGTCGTTCTCTCGCTCATCGGCGCGGGATTGTTGTGGGTCGGCTGGTTCGGTTTCAACGGCGGCAGCGCGTTGAGCGCGGGTGCGCTTGCGACAAGCGCGTTTGCCGCGACCCATTTTTCCGCCGCCGCCGCGGCGTTGAGCTGGAGCATGACCGAGTGGTTGCTTAAGGGCAGGCCCAGCGTGCTCGGCACGGCGTCCGGAATGGTGGCCGGACTGGCGACGATTACGCCGGCGGCTGGATTCGTGAGCATTCCGGCGGCGTTTTGCATCGGGCTGGTCGCCGGCGTTGTTTGCTATTTCGCGGTCACGAAATTGAAATTCACCTTCGGCTACGACGATTCGCTCGACGTGTTCGGCGTTCACGGTGTCGGCAGCATCACCGGCATGTTGATGCTCGGCTTTCTTGCGAATCCCGAAGTGAACCCGCTCATCGCGTCCACTTTCAAGGCGAACGGCGCAATCGTTTCACTCGCGGGCGGCGCGGCTCAATTCACAAACCAGCTTAAAGCCGTGTTGTTCACCATCGCATTGAGCGCGATCGGGACGTTCATCATTTTGAAAATCGTCAATCTGGTCGTCGGCTTGCGCGTGGGGCAGGAGGAAGAAAGTTTGGGACTCGACCTTTCGCAACACGGCGAGCAGGCTTATAATGAATGACAAATTATGAAAAAAATCGAAGCCATCATCAAACCGTTCAAGTTGAGTGAAGTCAAAGACGCGCTCAATGCGCTGGGCATCCAGGGCATGACTGTGAGCGAAGTCAAAGGCTTTGGCCGCCAGAAAGGCCACACCGAAATCTATCGCGGCAGCGAATACACCGTGGACTTTCTGCCCAAGATAAAAATCGAGACCGTGCTGCCTGACGCGCAGGTCGGCGCCGCCGTCGAAGCCATCATCAAGGCTGCGAAGACCGGCAAGATCGGCGACGGCAAGGTGTTCGTCTCAAACATCGAGAACGCCTGGCGCATCCGCACTGACGAACAAGGCGACGCTGCGGTATAAATTTTACCCGCGCCGAAAAGCGGAAAAAAATTCATTCAACGGCGGATTAGATATTGCTCGAAATCCGTCGTATTTGATTTGGAAACGGTTACAGTGGGGTATGAATCGTTTCGCTTCAATTTTCGGGATTTTATTTTTCGCGGGATTTCTCTGCGGTTGTGCATCAATTCAGAAAACGGCTCCCTCAGCTTCGCCGCCGCTTTCCGCTGAAAAATTCCAGATGCGAAACAACTCCGCCAGTCTGCTTTACGATTTGCTCGACGACGAAAAGAACGTCAGCAAAGTTCTTCTGATCAAGTCCGACCGGGAAAAATTGGACCGTCTTATCAAGACGATTTCCGTACTGGCGGGCGACGGAGAAAGACGGCTCGATGAATTGGCCAAGGGTGATTCGTCGCTGAACTTGCATGCGATTCAACTGCCGGTTGGCGAAAAGGCCACGCGTGACGCCATTGCCAAAACCAAAGAACATGAATTACTGCTTTCTTCCGGCGAAAATTTTGAATTCACATTGCTGCTCACCCAAGCCGACGCATTGAGCTACGGCTGGCATCTGGCAAAAATCGCGGCGGAAAATTCTTCACGACCGGAACAGGTCAAGGAATTCGCGGCGTTAAGCACAGCGATGGAAGATTTGTATAAACAGGTCGTCGTCCTGATGCGTTCGCCACCGGCAAAATAATCAGCGCACGTCCGGCGCGACGTGCAATTCACCCGCGCGTTCGAGCCGCAACATTTCCGCGCTGTAGCCGATGCGGAAATTTGGATGCTTGAACTGGTAGCCAAGCTCCATTTTTAATTTGCGGTTCGAGACGCGCTTGTTCGTCACGCCGCGCTTGCAATTTTCAACGGAATTTTCCGGAACGGACGGCGGCGGATATTTGCCAAGTGTTCCGGCGAGCCATTCAAAGAAATTTTTCTGGCTCACCGGTTCGTCATCCACCGCGTTGTAAATTTCACCTGCGCGTCCGTTTTTCAAGGCCGCGATGATGCAGCCGATCAAATCGTCACGATGGATCATGTTCAGGAAGCGCGAGCCGTCGCCTTCGATGCGCGCTTCGTTCTTGAGAAATTGCTTGAACCAATGACCGCGATCCGGTCCGTAAATTCCAGCCACTCGCAAAACTGCGGCTGGAATTTTTCTTTGCGACGCGGCTTCGAGCAAAACTTTTTCCGTCTCGACCAGAATTTTGGAAGTTTCCGAAATTGGTTCGGTCGGGCTGGATTCCTTGACCTGCGAGCCGTCGTTTTGTGCATAAACGCTCGTGCTGCTCGTGTAGACAAATCTTTTCGGTGGATTCGGTGCGAGCCAACCGATTAAATTTTTTGTGCCTTCAAAATAAGTCTGGCGGTAATTCTCCGCGTCGCCGCCGGCGGCAACACAATTCACAACCCAATCGAAATCGCGCGGCAATTTTTTCAGTTCTTCCAGCTTCGTCACGTCGGCGAAGAGGGATTGGATGCCGGCCGCTTTCAATTCATTTTCCGCCGAAACACTTCGTCGCAGTCCAAAAACTTCATGGTCGAGCCGGATCAATTCAACTCCGAGCGGCACGCCGACATAACCGCAACCGACAATCAAAACACGCATGGCGGGACGATAAACAATCGCGCGGTGTTAATCCATCACCGCCGCAAAACGCAGGCCGCGCGTGCTGACGTGGAGTTCTTTGAAGCCGAATTCCTCCATCACCATTTCATAAATCAAGACGCCGGTCAAAATCACGTCGGCGCGCAACTTCGGCAGGCCGGGAATTTCCTTGCGCTCGGCCAGCGGCAGTTTCCATAAATTTTTCCGATGGGCGACGACCTGTTCAAAACTCAAAACTGTCCGCTCGATTTTTTCGCGGTCAAAGCGTTCCAGTTTTTTTTCGATGCGCGCCAGAATGCCGGTCGTTCCGCCGGTGCCGACAAGCTGGATTTGGCCGGATTTTTTCTGCTGCCGCAACGCCGGTTCCAGCAACGGCCAGACTTCCGCGTGAAACAGATTTTCCACCCAGTCGCGGCAGGCCTTGAACTCCGCGGCGGCGGGCGGGTCGCTGTGCGGAAATTTTTCCATGAGCCGCACCGTGCCGAGCGGGAAGCTGTGGGCAAAATGTTTCTTCGCGCCACGGCCCAGAATGAATTCCGTGCTGCCGCCGCCGACATCGAGGATCAACAGCGGGAATTTCGCCAGTTCCGCATCGGTCGCCACGCCTTGAAACACCCATCCGGCCTCGCGCGCGCCGGAGATGATCTCTGTTTTCAAACCGGAGGCGCGCTCGATGGAGAAAGTCAGGTCGGCCGGATTCAACGCGTCGCGCGCGGCGCTGGTGGCGATGACGCGGATGGAGGTTGAATTTTTTTCGCGCGCGATTTCCGCAAATTCCCAGACCGCCTCGGCGGTGCAGGCGATCCTGTCGGGTTGAAGCCGGTGCGTTTCATAAAAACCCTTGCCGAGCCGCGTCTGCTTGCTTTCTTCATGCACCGGCTGCACGTCGCGCCCGCGCACGTCGGCCACCAACAATTTGATCGAGTTGGTGCCGACATCAATGACTGCGCGTCGAACGGATGCCATGTTGCGCCAGATTACGAAGCGCGACCGCCGATGCCCAATTGAAAAATGTTACATTTTACAGACAGCCGTCAGCGCGCCGGTTCAGCCGATGCGGAAGGAGATTTTCTGGATCAGATTTTTCCCGAAGCTGTGCTGCAGGCGGTCGAGGATTTCTTTGCGGCGATAACGGACGATTTCCGAGAGCCACACGCTGGTGTCCACGTTTACGAACAGCGTGCCCTTGTGCAGATTGTGCGGCTGCGCGTGCGCGGTGAGGTTCGGGTCAATGAGCGAATTCCAGACCTTGACCAGTTCGGCCTCGGCGCGCCGGTCGTCCATCCGCAAATCCTTCATCAGTTTCGGCAGCACATCGCCCGCGCGCCGCGCGCGGACAGCCTTTGCCGTTTCGAGCGGCGACAAATCCACGCCGCGCCATTGCGCGAGCACTTTTTGCCGGGCGGAAGTTTTTTTTTGCGGCGGCATTAAAGTCGTTTTTAGTTTTGAATTCTTAATTTTGAATTTGAACTAAAAATTCAAAATTAAAAACTAAAAACTTGCGCGGGATTTATCTGTGTCCATTCGTGTCCATCTGTGGTTAAATTGTTTTTGTGAACATAACGAATTTGAATCCCGACGCGGACATTGGCGCGAGCGCATGGCTGGTCGAGATTGACGACCACCGCATTCTGCTCGACGCGGGGATGCATCCGAAACGCGAAGGGCGCGACGGGTTGCCGTTGTTCGGCAGGGCCGGAAACAATGACGTGGACGCGATCGCGATCTCGCATTGCCATCACGACCACGTCGGCGCGCTGCCGGTCGCGTGCCGGAGATTTCCGAAGGCGCACGTGCTGATGACGGAGTTGAGCTATTTCATCGTCGAGCGCGTGCTGCACAATTCGGTGAACGTGATGACGAAACAGCGCGACGAGCTGGGCATCAAGGAATATCCGCTTTACACGCACGACGAGGTGGACGACATCGCGTCGCAATTTCAAGGCTTCAAATACAACCGCGAAATCGAGTGGAGTTCATTTCAAAAATCGCGCGCGGGCATGCCGTCGCCGACGCTGGAATTTTACGACGCCGGCCACACGCTCGGCTCGGCTGGAATCATGGTGCGCGGAAAAAAGGAAACGCTGTTTTACACGGGCGACGTTTGTTTTCACGATCAGACGATTTTGCGCGCAGCGCGGTTTGAGGACGTCAAGGCGGACGTGATGATCATGGAAACGACGCGCGGCAATCGCGAAGTGCCGAAAGGCTTCACGCGCGAAAAGGAAATTGAACGATTGGTCGCGGCCATTCACGACGCGCAAAAACGGAAAGGCTGTATTTTAATCCCTTCATTCGCGCTTGGCCGGACGCAGGAAATGCTCGCGATGCTGGCGCTGCTCATGCGCGAAGGAAAATTGAAGGAGCAGCCGATTTACATCGGCGGGCTTGGCCGCGTCTTCACCGAGATTTACGATTTGGAAGCGCATCGCGTGAACCGTCAGCACACGAACCTGCAATTACACGAGGCATTGCAGCTCGTCGTTCTCGAAAAGGGGCAGGCGGAAAACATGAAATTGAGCGGCGGAAAAATATTTGTCATCACCGCCGGCATGATGAGTGAGAACACGGCGGCGCACGATCTGGCCGTTCGCATGGCCGGCGACGAGCGGCAGAGCATTTTCTTCGTCGGTTACGCCGACCCGGATTCGCCTGCGGGAAGATTGAAGGCGGCGAAGCGCGGTGAGACTTTTGTGTTCAGTCCAAGCGCGGGCCGCGTGACAAAAAAATGCGACATGCTGGATTTCGATCTGACGGCGCATGCGAACCGGGAGGATTTGCTGGAATTCGTCGGGCGGGTTTCACCGCGCGCGATCTTGCTCAGTCACGGCGACGAAGATTCCCGTCTGTGGTTTGAAGAACAAATCCGCGGGCATTGGCCGAAAATAAAAATTTTCCAGCCGCAATCGGGGAAAGCGGTCCAGGCTTGATTTCGGAAAAATAAAACCGCCGGAAGAAATAGATTCGACCGGCGGTTTTGATTTTGAAATCGGTTCAATGCCCGCCAGGTCCCATGTTGACGATGTTGGCCAGGTTGAATATCGGCAGGAACATGCAGATGACCATGCCGCCGATGACGACGCCAAGGAATACAATCAGAATGGGCTCGATGAGCGACATGAGTCCGGTGAGAGTGGAATCGATTTCCTCATCAAGGAAGTTCGAGACGCGTTCAAGCATGGTGTCGATGTTGCCGGTCTGTTCGCCCGCGCTCATCATGCGGATGATCATGCTGGGGAAAATGGGGTTTTTGCCAAGCGCGGCAGAAATGCCCTCGCCGCGTTCGATGTCGGTGGCGGCATTTTTGATGGCCTTTTCCATGACAACATTGCCGACGGTCTGGGAAACAATTTGCAGAACTTCCAAAATCGGCACGCCGCTGCGAACCAATGAAGAGAGTGTGCGGGTGAAGCGGGCGAGACAAATTTTGTGTGCGATGGGGCCGAAGACCGGCAGCTTGATGCGTCGCCCGTCCCAAAATTCGCGCCCCGATTTGGTCTTAATGAAATACAGCCAGCCCCACACGGCCGCAACGCCCCCGATGATGAACAAAATCAGGAACCGTTTGATAATGTCGCTGATATCAATGAGAAATTGCGTTGGACCCGGAAGCGCCGCGCCGAAGCCGGAATAAATGTCCTTGAACGTGGGTATGACCTTTACCAGAAGAAAGGTCGTGATGCAAATCGCCACGACCGTGACAGTGGTCGGATAAATCAAAGCCGTTTTGACCTTCTTGCGAAGGCGTTCTGTGTTTTCAAGATAGGTTGCCAATCGGGCCATGATTTCCGCAAGCAAGCCGCCTTTCTCGCCCGCCGCAACCATGGAGTAATAAAGACGGTTGAATGCCTTTGGATGTTTTTGCAGGGCTTCGGAAAAGCTTTCACCGCTTTCCACTCGCGAACAAATATCACGGATTGTGTCGCGCATGACTTTGTTGGGTGTCTGCTCGGCCAGTGCTTGAAGTGATTGTACAATGGCGATACCCGCATCAATCATGGTAGCCAATTGCCTTGTGAAGACCACGAGGTCGGCCAGCGCCACTTTGCCGCCCTGGGTTTTGCCTTTTTTGGTGATTTTTTCCTGGATGGAGACGACCAAAAGATTCCGATTGAGCAGCGCGGCTATGGCGGCCTGTTCCGTAAGCGCCTCGACTGTGCTGCGGATCTCCCGGCCGGTGGCCGTCTCTCTGGCTGTGTAAGCAAATGATGGCATACCTTTACTCCGTAATAAAATCTATGAGCGCGAATTGCAAGCCTGCAATCAAATTTTCAATCGACGGCTAAAAGCACTAACTATTCCAGTTGAACCGTATCTGAAGCTTTAGGAAAAGTTTTTTCACGGGTCAAAACCGACGCCGACAAGTTGCCCAAACTTCACACAACCATTGCCCAAAAACAGGAACTGAAAAATTTAAAAACACGCAAGCTGTTTGTATTGAGTTATTTAAGTCAAATAAATTACATAAAAAAAACTATTGTCAAATGTCCCGGATTTTTCTATTTTCGTAGTCAATAGCACCGCGGTGGTGCCGGAACAAACTTGTTTGTTCTGACTAACGTAGGTAAAAACAAACAATTAACAAACAACATCGGAGGAACCAGATGAAGTTTAATAAATGGACATTGGGTCTGGCGGCGGTTGGTGCGGTCAGTCTCGCATCGGCGGCTCGTGCAGACGAGAAAATGAACTCGTTGCAGACAGCGTTGTCGGACACCACCATCAGTGGTTATGTCAGCGCATCGGCCAATTGGGCAATTACGCCCGGCGGCGGGCTGAATCAGCGCTCGCTTGCAGGATTCATTCCATATCAAGGACAATTCACACAAAGTGGAACTCCTTCAAAACAAGATGGCTTCAACTTGGATGTGGTGAAACTTACCATTGCCAAGCCTGAAGATGAATCGCCATGGGCTTCCGGTTATCAGGTGGATTTGCTCTTCGGTCCGGATGCTGTCAATTATAATGCTTCTGCGAATGCCGTCGGCGGACAAAGTCAGCAACACTTCTCAAACGAAAATGGTGCCGACTTTGCAATCAAACAGGCTTACGTCACTTTGCGCACGCCGGTCGGCAATGGCATTGACTGGAAAATCGGTGTTTTTGACACCATCATCGGTTACGAAGTGTTCGATGCCGGCAGCAATCCGAATTATACCCGTTCATGGGGATTTTTCTTGGAGCCGACTGAACATACCGGTATTTTGGCTTCATACAAAGTGAATGACGAATGGTCGTTCTCGGCTGGTGTGGCCAATACCTTGATGGCCGGAATCAATGCCCGGAATAATGAATCCGGGTTTTCAAATGGTGAAGGCAGCGATTGGCACAAGACGCTGATGGGTTCCGTCACATTCACAGCACCGAGTTCGTGGGGTTGGGCGGCAGGTTCATCCATCTACTCCGGGTTTGTTTATGGTTTCAACGGCTCTACCGTTGGTACCGGTGGTGCTGGTGGCGCGTCCAATAATTACACGGGTAATTACTACTTTGGCACAACGATGAACACCCCGTGGAAGAAGTTGACCACAGGCCTTGCGTTTGATTATGTGCAACATCCCAACCTAGGTGGAGGTCCAGCCCGCATTGACGTGTGGGATCTCGGTTTGTATGCCACTTTCAAAGCCACGGACAAGTTGAGCTTCAGTGGACGTGCCGAATATCTTGAAGCATGGTCAACTGCTGCCGGGGCCAGCAGCTCATTTAATCCTGACTGGATGGAATTGACTGCCACGGTTGAATATGATCTGTGGGCGAATGTCATGACCCGGGTTGAACTGCGCTGGGATCACGTTATAGACAACCTCGGAACGGTGGAAGACACCTTTGATACAGGCTTAAAGAGGACTTCTCTGGGTCTTTACGCGAACGTCATTTACAAGTTCTAATCTGATTTAGAACCTTTCGCCCCTTCCAAGAAATTGGAAGGGGCTTTTTGTTTCCTGAAAGCAAGATGCAAAAACCAACGGCGGGAATAATCGTGGGCTGCAAAAATTATTTTGCACCGCTCAATGCACCGCTCAAATTTCAGGCCAGACTGTTGATCCGGCAGCGCGGCGCAGAACTCAAAACAGGTTGTTCATCATCATGCCGACAACACTGATCGGACCTTGATCTTCCAGTCCGTCTGCGGCCTTGTCCAGTTTTTGCAGGGAGAGTTTGGCGTTCTTGTAAAATTCCTGATCGTTCACCAGTTTGCCGACGGTGCCCTGTCCCTGATTGATCTTCTGTAAAATCTGGTTCAGGTTCGTCATCGAGGCGGTGGTCGCGTTGTAAAGCGTTTCGTCCGTCACGAGCTTGCCCAGCGTGCCCTGTCCGCTGTTGACCCTGCTTACAACCTGGCGGACCTCGGTGGCCGTGTTTTGCAAGTCCGTGACGGTGGTCAGCGCGGAACTGTAAAGCGCGCCCTCGTAAATAAGTTTGCCGACCGTGCCTTGCCCGCTGGCGATCTGGCCGGAAATGCTTTCAATGTTGGAAATGGCCCCGCTAAGGTGGCCGCTGTTTTGTTTGACAAAATCAACCAGCGGTCCCATCAAATTGTTGATGGTGTCGGGTGTGAAACTATGCGTCAGATTTTCAATGCCCGTTGCGGCGCTATCAAGTTTGGCCATCATCGCGCTCAAGTCAGGCTGCTCTTCGGTTTCGAGAACCGTGCCGTCAACCGCAAGCGGCGCTCCGGCAGAACCGAAATCAACGGAAACAAAATTTTGCCCCATCAATCCGGTGAACTTGATGATGGCCTTGCTGTCCGTTTTCACAACGGCATCGGAGTGAAGTTTCAACGTCACTTTCACTTTTTGGTCGGCGATCGCGATTTTTTCAACGCGCCCGATTTCAACCCCGGCCATTTTCACACTGTCGCCCGCTTTCAAATCCTGCACGGTGTTGAACTGCGCGCTGACGCGATAGCCGTGGTTAAAAAAATCCATGCCGCCGAGCGTCTCGATGATAAGGACGGCGGCGAGGATGACGAGGACGACGAAAATGCCGAGCTTGGTTTCAAGTGAATTTTTCATAAGCTTTGAGTTTGAGGTTCGTGTTTGAAATCTGCATGCAAAAACTTCTGGACGAGCGGGTCGCCGGAATGTTTCAACTCGTCGGGCGTGCCGACGGTGACAATACGGCCTTCGTTGATGAAGGCAATGCGATCGGCCACGCCGAACGCCAAGTCGCGGTCATGCGACACGATAAGAGACGTGACGCGAGTGCGGTGTTTGAGTTCCAAAATTTCCTCTCCAATGACAATAGCTGAAAGCGGGTCGAGCTCGCTCGTCGGTTCGTCATATAAAATCAACTGCGGTTCAACGACCAGCGCCCGCGCGATAGCTACGCGTTTTTTCATGCCGCCGGAAAGTTCACTGGGCATCTTGTTGGCGGCATCTTTGAGGCCGACGGCTTCAAGGTTTTTCATCACAATTTCCTCGATTTCCTCGGATGATTTCAGCCGGTGTTCGGCGAGATAAAGCCCGACATTTTCGCCGACGGTAAGCGAGTTGAGCAGAGCACCCGATTGAAACACCATCGCCATCCGATATTTGCCGGCGATTTCGTCGGGCTGAATCAATTCGCCGTTGATCAAAATTTCCCCGGCGTCCGGCGCTTCGAGGCCGATAAGATGTTTGAGCAGGACGCTTTTGCCGCTGCCGCTTGGCCCCATGATGACAAAGATTTCCCCCGGCATGACCTCGAGATCAACGCCCTTGAGCACTTCCTGTCCGTCAAAACTTTTGTGCAGCCCGCGCACTTGCAGGCCGACGCCGGAACGGTTGTTCGCCAAATCGTTCATCATTTCAAAAGAACGCGCGTGAGCACGTAGTCAAAAATCACAATTAGCACGATGGAATTGACGACAGCCTTCGTGACCGAGCGGCCGATGCCACGCGGCCCGCCGATGGTCGCCAAACCTTGATGGCATGAAACCGAGCCGATAATCAGCGCAAAACAGAAACTTTTGAAAACGCCGTTGGCCACGTCCTTGACTTCGACGATGTCGCGCAGGTCGGAGAAAAACGCCTGAAACGGAATGGCGATGTGATTGTTCGCCTCCGCCACCACCGCGCCGCCGAACCAGCCGACGAGAATCGCGAAAACCACCAGCATCGGCAATGCAATGGCAATCGCGACCAGCCGCGGCAGCACGAGGTAATGAATCGGGTTGATATTCATCGTGCGCAACGCGTCGATTTCCTGATACACGCGCATCGAACCGATTTCCGCCGCCATTGCCGAGCCGATGCGCCCGGCTATAAGAATGGCCATTATCACCGGTGCGAGTTCCTTGGCCATGGCGATGCCGACGATGCCGCCGACGGCGCTGGACATGCTGCGTTCCACCAGCACTGGCCCTGTTTGCAGCGCGGTGACCGCGCCGATGAAAAATGACAATATACAGACCATTAGCAGGCTCGCGTTGCCAATTTCAAAAAATTGCTCAAAAATTTTCCTGCGTTGTCGCCATGCAAACGGCAGCGCCCGCAGTGTGCGCCAAAACAAAACGACAATTTCGCCGATGTTTTCAAACATAATTCAGAACGCGCCTTATTTTTCCTGCTGGTGTGTTGTTAAAATTGGAACGTAAAACAGTCGCAAACTTTTCGTTCCCACATCCGATTGATACTGGAAAAGGCCGAACAGGAGCGAGCATTTTTTGGACGCTTTCGTGGTGTCGGTGCGATACAAGTTCCACAGTAATGACCGGCTTGCCGCACCAGTCTGTAAGTTGTTTTCGGAACGCCAGATAGACCACAGCGGCGACCAGTTGCGTTCGATTCCGTGATTGTCCGGCAAAATCGGTTCGAGCGGCGCGAAGATCTGCAGCCGGTTGTTGCCGTTGAAATCACGATGATAAGTAAAGAAGGGCCACATGTCCACGCGCCGCCTTTCCATGCCGGTGGCGGTGTTTTTCTCGGTGGTGTTTTCATACAGGAAATAAAGGACACGCGTTTGTCTCTCATCCAGCAAGTCAGTATGAATGCATTTGTATCTGTAAGCTATCCAAAGGTAAAAATCCTTTTCAAGCGAATCATTATGCGACTGACCGAATAACGGCCAAACACGTGTGGTGGTCTTGCCTTCGCCGCGCGCGACGACGACAAACGGCCACGGCCCGTCCCATTCGTGATATTTTTGACCGCGATCGCCCACCCAGGAAAAGAACGGCCAAAGCACCGAGGTCGAATCGCGTTTGGGCGAACGTAATTGAGCGTAAAACGGCAGCAACCCCCCGGCTTTTTCCGGGTCATCCGTTCCGATGCCGTCCGTCGTCTTGAAATAAAATGGCCAGAGAACAAAGAATTTGTCGTGGCCCCCAACAGTTGCAACATCACCGAAGCCGTTGGTTTTGGTGGTTATGTCTTTATGTTCGTTGCCGACAACCGGCCAGAATTGCCAGCCGGACAGGCCGTCACCATGCCGCAGGTGAAAAAAGGGATAGCAATAATTGTCCGTTATGATGTCGCGCTTCTGTGTCTGACCGTAAATCGGAAACATGACGAAGAAAATTTTGTCGCGGAAGAGACGGTTTTTGAGGTGGCCGTAGAACGGGACAAGCGCGGTATAATTTTCATTCGTGTCCGGCGAGCGTTGCTGGAAATAGAATGGGAAAATTGTGAACCGCTTTTCGCCGTTATCATCCGGCTCTTTGCCGCCGGCGAAACTGAAAAGCTGGAAAAATTGCCAGCGATATTCTGTGCCGTAACGTCTGTAGGTCAACAATGGATAAAGGAAATCATCTTCCCGCGATTCCGCAGCCGAATCGGTGTCGTGCGAAAAGAGCGGCGGGATTGCCAGGATATTTTCCGAATCGTTCTGTTCGTGGTAAAAAAAAGGCCCGACAGCTTCGGTTCGCCAGCCAGAATCTAATGTCAGTGGAAATTGATCAAACAGTGGCCCAGCATGAAAATTGTCCTCGGCAGAACAAATTGGACAAACTCCGAATAAAGAAGCCCAAACAAAAATTCGCAATCGGCGCAGACAATTTTCAATGTTATTTGACCAAAAACATTGATTGTGTTGATTTGAGTTCAAGTCAACGTTATCGTTATCAGGCTTTTGTTTTGCTGCCTTTTTCGATTTAAAAGCCATATTTAACATTGAGGTTGACTTTTCATCGTTTTGCAATAAGCTTTTAATAATTGAGGTTTTTACCTCGGTTCCTCCTGACCCGGTGTCGGCAATGATTTGCCTTCGCCGGGTTTTTTTATCAAGGGTCGCCAACGGCCCAGCAAGTTCAAAAGTGCTGGCAAAAAAGTTAGTCCTGCAATCATACACGTTGCGATACCAACGGCCATCACACAGCCCAAGCTATGAATGCCGCGATCCTTTGCGAGAATTAGACTGCCGAAACCGGCGATAGCCGTCAATCCAGATACAAGCACAGCTTTACCGGTACTGCGGGCGAGGATGCCCGGCGTGCGTTCCTCGGCAAATCGGTTGAGAATATGAATGCCATTCGTAACACCGATGCCAATCACAAGCGGTAACGTCATGATATTTGCCGGATTAAACGGCACGCTGAACCAGCCCATCAACCCGACCAGCCATAATGTGCCAATACCAACCGGCAACAAGGATAAAATCACCGAGCCGATGGTGCGAAAATGGAAGAATACCAAAACTGCGATGGCCGCAAGCGAATACCAGGCCGCCTGAACATAACTGTCTTTCAGCAACGTCTCGTATTCGTACAGTTGCACGGGAGTGCCTGTGACATTCGGATCCACTGTCCGTAAATCAGCGATGAATTTTTCCTGATTGTCACGTTCCCACACATTTTTTTTTGGGAAAACCTGCAGTAGAATTTTTCCGGTCACGCCCACGAATTGATTGCGCATGGATTCAGGCAGATCCTGCAAACGCAGGCGAGCACGGTCGTCTTGATTTTGCAAAATCTGAAACGTGTCTCGGACATCTGTCAAAAGTGCTCTTTGAAACATCCCCAATTTATCAGCATTTTGTGCAAGTTTTGAAGCATCGCCCCACAGCATCGCCTTGCGCAAATCTTCAATGGCCTTTCGTAACAAGATAAATTGTTTGGCCAAATCAGGATCATCCCTGCGGACTTCGTCCAACGCCGCGCCGAGATAACCGTAAAGCCCGTAGAGCGTGCGGCTTAAATCTGCAAGGTTGACCGACCCATTGTCAGCTTCGCTGAACCCAAGCGGCGCAATTTCCTGTTTTATCTGGCCGATCAGTTCAATTTTATTGATTTTGTTTGTGTTGAGAAAATCATTCAACAAGCTGGAGGGCGGTTCCACATCGGCGACTGTCGGCAATCTTTTGATCTTTTCCTCCAATGCAACCGCTTGATTCAAAGAATCCGCAACGACAGCACCGTAAAGCAAGGACTTGTCCGCAGAGGCAAACAGCTTCTCTTCAAACATCACGGACGGCAGTCCTATGCTTTGCAATTTCTCCAAATTGTAGTCGAAGTAAACTTTGTGGGCCTCGACGAACGCAATCACGCACAGCACAAAGATGACAACCGTCACCAATGCGGGTCGTTGCAGCCATAAACTTTCGATGCGCGCGCGCTGATCCACGTCCCCGGCTTTGTGGTCAATCACGTTTTGCCTTCCGCGCAACAACAGCGCCGGCAACATTGTCATCATCGGCACAAAACAAATCAACAGGCCGCCGCCGCAAATGATGCCCATTTCCTGGATGCCTTTGAAATGCGTCAGCGACATCGCCAGAAACGCGCCCGCCGTTGTCATCGCGCCGGTGAAAATTCCCTGTCCTGTGAAAACCATCGCTTTCGTCAGTGCCTGTTCCTCCGTTTTACCGTGACGCAACTCTTCTTCGTAACGCGTGATCAAATGCACACCGAAATCGATGGCCAGCCCGATAAGCATCGGCACAAACGTGATCGTCAAAATGTTCAAATGCCCGACCGTCAGCGTGGTGAACGCCAGTGTGTAGACCAAACCGAACATTAGGCAGACTGTCGCTTTGACGGGCCGGCCGGTCTCGTTGTAGCCGTAAATGAAAATCAACGCGCAGAGAATCAATGAAACAACGCTCGCCATCGCCGTGTCTTTTTGCGATTGCACCATTTCGTCGTAGTCCAGCACGGGTTCGCCCATCAATCCGACATTGAGGCCGGGCACTTCATTTTGCGTTTCCTTGATTAATTGGCGGAGACGTTTGATCGCCGCACTGTTGAGCGCATTGTCCGGCGTATGGGACGTCACCAAAAAAATCCGGCCATGATTATATGTGATGTAAGACGCCTCTTCATTGCCGGCATTAAAAAGCGAGGCGACCCCCGGCGACGGCGGCACGCCCGGTCGGGTCAAGCTGTCGGTGGCCTGTGTCACAATCCGGGTCAATGCGGGCAGCGCCTGCACCAACGATTCCGTCTGGGCATTTGTTTCGCGCGGTGACGTGCGAAATTGCGTGTTCACCTGCTCGAAGAATGACACGAGATTTGTCGTCTGTGTGAACCGGCTGATGAACGGCAGATCGTCCTGTAGTGTCTTTTTCAGTTCAACCAAATCATCCTCGGAAGCGAACAGCAGTGCTTTTGGCCCCATCATCGCCAAATCTTTCTGATAGAAAACATCGCGAAACAAATTTGTTTCGGATTCCAGTTTTGCGGCGATGCGTTCGGCAAACTGCCGGTTCTTTTCGCTGTTTTCGCTCTCCACCACCACCACAAGGTCGTTGCCCTGTTGTGGAAATTCCTTTTGCAGGCGGAGAAAATTCCGATGGTATTTTTGGTTGGAACCGACAAGGTTGTCCCGGTTCATGTCCGCCTGCAGAAAACAGACCGTGTAAACGGCACATGCCAGGAACAAAGCCACCTGCGGGTAAATGAATTTTCTGGGATGACGACAGACCGCCGCCGCCAGCTTTGCCAGCGCACGCGCGAGGAAAGAATCTGCGCTCAACGCTTTCATGCGTCGGAAAATTCTCCGTTGGAAAAGACTTCCTTCACGTCGTCATGTTCTTCGATGGATTCAATCAGTTTGCCGACTTCCGCAACCGCCGCTTCGCCCGTCAGCGGGACCGTCATCGTCGGCAGCGAGGTGATTTCCGCCGCCTCGCACTTGATGCCCTTCGTTTCAATCCGTTTGTGGACCGCTTCGAAATTCGCGGGTGCGGTCAAAATTTCGTAGCCGTTCTCGTCCGCTTTGAAATCTTCCGCGCCGGCTTCGAGCGCGAGTTCCATCAGCGCATCCTCGCCCGCCGACTCTTTTGAGACAATGATCTGGCCTTTGCGTTGAAACAACCGGCTGACCGAGCCGGGCGTCGCGATCGAGCCTCCGCCTTTCGTGACGATGCTGCGGATGTCCGACGCCGTGCGATTTCGATTGTCCGTGCTGACCTCGACGAGCAACGCGACTCCGTGCGGCGCGTAAATCTCGTAGGTCAAATCCTCGAACGACGCGCCTTCGCCGCCGCCCGTTCCTTTTTTGATGGCGCGTTCGATGTTGTCCGCCGGCATGTTCGCCGCGCGACATTTGAGCAGCACCATCCGCAGGCGCGGATTCATGCCCGGGTCGCCGCCACCGATTTTTGCCGCGACGGTGATTTCACGGCCCAGCTTCGCAAAAATTTTCCCACGCTTCGCGTCCAGCGCGCCTTTGAGGCGTTTGACCTTCGCCCATTTGTTATGACCGGCCATATAAACTTCAGGCCGCCTCGACAAAAACCGCCGTGCCATAGCAAAGCACTTCCGTGATGCCCGGCGCGATTTCCGTCGCGTCGTACCGCACGCCGATGACCGCGTTCGCGCCGAGCTGTCCGGCGTGCGTGAGCATCAGGTTGAACGTGTCCTCGCGCGCCCGCTCGCAGAGATTCGTGTAGAGCGTGATGTTTCCGCCGAAAAGGCTCTGGATGCTCGCGCCAAAATTTCCGACGATGGAGCGCGACCGCACGATGATGCCGCGCACGACACCGAACGATTTTTTCACGCGATAACCGGGCAGTTCAAACGTGGTGGTCGTCAATGGATGTGTCAGATTCATAGTCCGGAGATTGAACACCACGCGACGCGGCGGCAAAAGAGAAAAGTTCCCGTGCCGTCACGGCGAGAGAAAGGAAAACACGGGGAGGTTCCGCAAAACACCGAAGGCGAGCGCGACGATCAAAAACGCCCACAGCACTTTGGGCTCGAGAACATGTCCGGCGGGCTTGCGGGAAATTCTTTTTGCGGCGAACCACATGCCGCGCGATGCCAACGCGGCAAGGGTGAAGACAAACAGCGCGTTGTCATGCAGCGCGAGAGGAAAATTTCCGTGCAGCAGCGCATGCAGCGACCGCGTCGCGCCGCAGCCGGGACAGTTCAGTCCGGTCAATTTGTGAAAAGCGCAAACCGGATAAAAAACATTTTTGTCCGGATCGAAAAAGAAAACAACCGCGGCCGCTCCGAAAATTGCGGCGACAAGAATTGTCCCCGCAAAAAAGGCCAGCGGTGATTGAGTTCTTATTTTTGGCGGGATGGCCGCTGTCGCCGTCATTTTCAAAATTGGTTGGTGTTGAAATTGAAATGCTCATGATTGGTCGCCAGCGCAAAAAGAAAAAATAAAATTCCAATCGCTGATAAAATCAGTCCGGCGATGGCGAGGCCTCGTCCTTCAAATCGCGTGGGATTTTCGTTGATTTGCAGGAGCGCGATGATGGAAAAAATCAGGCCGAGTATGTTGAACGGAAATCCACCGCAACAACAAATCAGAGTGACCGACAGAATACCGCAAACAAATCCAGCAGTCGCCAGAGGATTTGTCCGGTGTGATGGCGCGGGCGGCGCAATAGCCGGCGGCGGCATGGTCGCTGAAAAAAATCCGGCAAACTCCGGCAGCAGGCCGACGAAGTTCCAGTCGTTCGCGCCGTCCATGAAAATCGGCGTCTCGCGTACGACGCGGCCTTCGGAAATCCATTGCCGGATTTGTCCGGGGCTCGCCGGGCCGTATTCCTTGCCGTCGTCGCCGACGACTTTGTAGATGGCGGATGGCTCATTCATCTTCGGTTTCGGAAGCCGCACGGCTTGCGTCCGTGCAGACGCCGCGCTTCGCTTCTGCCACAAAGTCTAATAAAATTTTTGCCGTCGGGCTGCTAAAACTTTTCTGCGCCTCTTCAATGGCCGCCCGCAAATTTTTCCCGCTGCGAAACAACAGATGATAAAGCCGTTTCAATTCAATCCGCTGGTCCGGCGTGAATCCCGCGCGCCGCAGCCCGACGACGTTCAATCCATAAATTGTGTTGATACCACCTGCAATCGTGAACGGCGGCAAATCCTGCCCGACGCCCGCCTTGCCTTGCATCATCGTCAGCGTGCCGATGCGCGTGAATTGATGGATGAGGCAATTCCCCGAAATGAACGCTCGATCCTGCACCGTGACGTGTCCGGCCAGCAGCGAGCCGTTGACGATGATGATGTGGTCGCCGAGCTGGCAGTTGTGTGCGACATGACAATTCACCATTAAATAATTGTGCGAACCGATGACCGTCTCGCCATCGGCATTGGTTGAGCGATGGACGGTGACGTGTTCGCGGAAAACATTGTGGTCGCCGATGCGCAGGCGCGTCGGTTCATTTTTGTATTTCAAGTCCTGCGGCGCGTCGCCGATGACGCAACCGGCGTGGAATTTATTGTGCGAACCGATTTTTGTGATGCCGGTGAGATAAACATGCGGCCCGACGACGCAATTCGCGCCCATCTCCACGCCCTCGTCGATCACGGCGCACGGCCCGACTTGAACTGTCGGATCCAATTTCGCTTTCGGGTGAATGATGGCTGTTTTGTGAATCATCTTTCGGCCACAGATTCACACAAACCGCCGCGGATTGAAAATAAATTTGGCCGGACTATGGCTCTAATCTCGTCGCCGGTTTTTATTCTTTTGCCTCCGCAAATTCCGGAGATGACGAAAGCCGACGAGTTTCCTGCCCTTTTCATCCCAGAGCCGGAAGGTGAATGATTTCAAACTGGAGAGCAATGTGGTGGGTTTCACCTGCTGAAAAAGCGGATCGGCTTTATGGCATTTTTCCAGATTGTAATTTGGAATGCGCGGACTCAAATGATGAATGTGATGAAAGCCGATGTTGCCGGAAAACCATTGCAGAACTCGCGGCAGTTTGTAGAAGGAGCTGCCTTGCAACGCCGCTTGCGTGTAACTCCAATCCTCGCCGCGTTCCCAATAAACTCCTTCAAACTGGTGCTGGACGTAAAACAGCCACACGCCAGCGCCGCCCGCCACCATCAATATGATCAGTTGAATCAGCAGATACGCCCAGATTCCAAAAGTCCAGCTCAAACCGATTGCCATTCCGAGGATGACCAGATTCATCGCATAAACGGAATGCCGCTCGCGTTGGCTGGCTTTCGGCGACGGAAATCGCTGCCTGACCACGAACAAAAATAATGGCGCGACGACGAACAACACGATTGGATTGCGCGCGAGACGATAGGCGAATTTTTTCCAGCGCGACGACTTCAGATACTCCTGCACGGTCAATGTCCACACGTCGCCCGTGCCGCGCCGGTCGAGATCTCCTGCGCTGCTGTGATGAATCGCATGTTCCCACCGCCAATGATAATAAGGCGTGAAAGTCAAAACGCCTGCGAGAAATCCCACGGTGTCGTTGGCGAGGCGTGATTTGAAAAAAGAGCCGTGCCCGCAATCATGAAAAATGATGAACACGCGCACAAGAAATCCACCGGCCAAGATCGCCACCGGCACGACGAGCCACCACGAGACTGGCAGGCAAAGATATATCAGATACCAAAGCGCCGCATAAGGAACGAGCGTGTCAACGATTTGCCAGAGCGCCCGCAACGTCGAAGGTTTCTGGTATCTGGCCACAATTTCCTTCCATGCTGCGATCTCTGTCGCGTGTTCGCCGTTACTTGAACCCAAATCGTTTGCCATAACTCACATTACCACTTTTTAAAATAGAAACGAATTTTAAAGCAATATTCACAGCGGCAATTTTTGAGTTTGTCAGGTGCCGGCAAAATATCCCAACTCGCGCAGCGACGCATAATCCTTCGCCCGTCCCGCCGTCGCGCGACCGATGATGACATGGTCAAGCACTTCGATCTTCAAAAGTTTTCCGGCGCGGATCAAATCGCGCGTCACCTTGATGTCGGCCTCGCTCGGCGTCGGGTCACCGCTCGGATGATTGTGGACAAGCACGACGGCGTGCGCGTTGGCGGCGATGGCAGACTTGAAGACTTCGCGCGGATGCACCAGAATCGTGTCGAGCGTGCCGTCGGAGATTTCCTCAACGCGAATCAATTTGTGTCGGGTATTCAACAAAAGCGCTTGCAGCATCTCGACGCCTTTCAAAAGATTTTGTTCGCGCAGCAATTGCACGACGTTTTCGGGATTGTCGAGCACTGGCGATTCGCGCTGGAGTTCACCCGCCATTTTTCGCGCCAGCGCGAACGCGGCCACGAGTGTCACCGCCTTGTCGCGCCCGATGCCTTTGACCTTTTGCAAATCCTGAATGGACGCCTGTGCGAGCAATTGCAACGTTCCAAACTTTTGCAAAAGCTGTCTGCCGACCTCGACTGCGTTCGCGCCCTTCAATCCGGTTCGTAAAAGAATCGCGATCAATTCCGCATGGCTCAAAGCGTCTGCGCCGAGCGCCGCCAACCGTTCCCGCGGACGCTCGCTTGCCGGCTGATCCTTGAGCCGCAACCCTTCTGCCATGCGCGAAGTTGTAAGACATTTGCCCCACAAAGACACGCGGAAAAATTGCCGAACATTCCGCTCGCGTGTTAGCCTTGCCCCGAGCAAATGGATTCGCCCGGCAAAAATGATTCGCGCCTGACACCTTCACAACGTCGCGCCGTTGACGCGCGCGGCAACGTCCTCGTTATGGCCGGCGCGGGCACGGGCAAAACCCACACGCTCGTCGAGCGCTGTCTGGACTGCGTCGTTCGTGAAGGCGCGTCGCTCGACGAAATTCTCGTCGTCACTTTCACTGAAGCCGCCGCGACCGAGATGCGCCAGCGACTTCGCAGCGCGCTGGAAAAAAAGTCGCAGGAAAATCCCGGCGACGCTCATTGCGCCGAACAACTCGCGCTCTTCGACGCCGCGCACATCGGCACGCTCCACGGTTTTTGCCTCAAGCTCGTGCGCGAACATTTTTACGAGCTTGGCCTCGACCCGCAGCTTTCCATGCTCGACGAAGGCGAAGCGCGCCTGCTCGCCGATGAGACGCTCGACGAACAATTTCATTCGCATTATGAAGGCGCGGATGAATTTTCCATCGCCGTCCAAAATTTGATTCAAGTTTACGGCAGTGGTCGCGACGAAAAAATTCGCCAGCTTGTCTTGCGAATTCACAATTACGCGCAAACACGGCCTGATTCCGATGGCTGGCTGACGCGACAGATTGAAAATTTTTCTTCGACCGAACCCGTACAGTGGCGCGAATGGTTTTCCGAAGCGATTTCAAATTGGCGCGAAGAGTCATTGTCTGCTCTCGAAAATCTGAAGGACGAAAATTCCAAAGCCGCCGAATGTCTGGAGATTTTGAAAAAGTCCGATTTGCCGGAAGCCCTTGAGAAAACTCTTGCCGCCGACGGCGATTGGCCGCGCGGAACAAAAAAATTCCGCGAGTCGCTCGAGGATTTTTTTGACGAGGCCGAATTTTTGAAGTCGCTGATCGCCACGAAAGATAACGCTCCGCTCGCCGAAGATTGGAACTGGATTCGCGGCCGCATGAAAACCTTGCTGCAATTGGCGCAGAATTTTTCCGCGCTTTTCGCCGCGCGCAAACGCGACGACGGCGTCCTGGATTTTCACGACCTGGAACAGTTCGCGCTGAAATTGCTCTGGAATTTTGAAATAGAAAAACCGACGTCCATCGCCGGGCGTTGGCGCGAAAAAATCCGGTTCGTCTTCGTGGACGAATATCAGGACATCAACGCCGCGCAGGACAAAATCATTTCGGCGCTTTCACGGGACGGTTCGGATGCAAATCGCTTCCTCGTCGGCGACGTGAAGCAGAGCATTTACCGCTTCCGGCTCGCCGATCCAAAAATCTTCCGTGATTACGTCCGCGACTGGCGCGGAAAAAACGGCCAGACGATTCCGCTCACGGAAAGTTTCCGCAGTCGCGAATTGTTGCTCAACTTTGTGAATTCCGTTTTCGAGCCGCTCATGCGCGAAAAAATCGGCGGCGTGAATTATGACGACGAAGCGAAATTAAAATTCTGCTCGCCGGAAACCCGCGCAGATTTCGGCATCGCAAAAGATTCTGCGCCGCGAGCGGAATTGCTTTTGCGTCTGAAAAAAGGTCGCAATAAAAATTCCGAACCCGAAAATGGCAGCGACGACTTGGCTGACTTGGAAGAATCGGAAAAAGAGGCGCGACTGCTCGCGGTGCGGCTGCTGGAACTGAAAAATTCGGCGCACGAAATCTGGGACGACGGGGAAAAAATCTCCCGCGCCGTCGACTGGCACGACATGGCGGTGCTGTTGCGTTCGCCAGCGGGCAAATCGGAAATTTTTGCGAAACAGTTTGACCGCGCAGGCGTGCCGCTCGTTGTCGAGCGCGGCGAATTTTACGACAGCGGCGAGATTCAAGATTTGTTGAGCTTGCTGCAATTGCTCGACAATCCGCTTCAAGATGTCCCGTGCATCGCGGTCTTGCGCTCGCCGCTCGTCGGTTTATCGCTCGACGAGCTGGCGGAAATCCGGCTCGCGATAAAAGGCCATTTTTGGTTCGCGCTCAATCAGGTTCAAAATCCAAAATCCAAAATCCAAAAAGGGTCGGCGCAAAAAATCGGAAGATTTCTGGAACGATTTTCGCGCTGGCGGAAACTTGCAAAACAAGTTTCGTTGTCGCAGTGCCTCGAAGACGTGCTGGCGGAAACGCATTATGCGGATTGGTTGCGGTCGCAGCCGCGCGGCAAACAGCGGTACGCAAACGTCGGGCGATTTCTAAATCTGGCGCAGAAGTTCGACCAGTTTCAGCGGCAGGGACTTTTCCGCTTTTTGAAATTCGTCGAGGCGCAGCGCGAAGCCGGGATCGAACCGGAAGTCACGGCGACCGCGGACGAGAACGCTGTGCGTTTGATGAGCATCCATCAGAGCAAGGGACTGGAATTTCCCGTCGTGGCGATCGGCGATTTGGCGAAGCCGTTCAATGAACAGGATTTGCGCGGTGAAATCATTTTGGACGAGGAATTCGGTTTGTGCCCGCGCGTCAAGCCGCCCCAAAGTGGAGGCCGTTATCCGAGCCTGCCGCATTGGCTCGCGCAAAAACATCAGCGGCGTGAATTGCGCGGCGAAGAATTGCGCTTGCTTTACGTCGCGATGACGCGCGCGCGCGACACTTTAATTTTGAGCGGCAGTGTCACCGGGAAAAAATGGAAAAATCTTTGGACAAAGCCGGAAACGATCACGCCGCAAAAAATCGTCGAGGCGAAAAGTTGCGCCGACTGGCTCGGACTTTGGTTCGCGCAAAACACGAAGGACGCCGCAAGCGAAGGCGAATTGCCGAATCTACGCTGGCGGATTGTGGGCGATGAAGAACTTGGCGCAGAAATGAAATCCGTGGAAAAAGTGGACGCGGAATCGCCCGCGCTCGACAGGAAAACAAAACTGAAACTTCAGAAGGCGCTGAACTGGCAATACGGATTCGATTCGGCGACGAAACGCAAAGCCAAGTCGTCCGTCACGGCATTGCGGCGTCAGGTGGAGGAATTGGATGACGAAGTGGAACAGGTTTTTCCTGCGCGCCGAAGTGTCAGCACAAAATTGTCAGCGGCGGATACGGGCACAGCGCATCACAAATTTCTCCAGCATGTTTCGCTCGAAAAGATAGACAGTGTCGCCGCGCTTGAAACCGAAGCAAAAAGATTGGAGCGGGAAAACATTTTGTCGGCGGACGAGCACAACGCCCTTGTTTTGAAGAATGTCGCGGCTTTTTGGAATTCTGAGCCCGGCGGAAAAATTCAGCAGCAGGCGGCCAACGTGAAGCGCGAATTGCCGTTCACGGCGAAATTCAGCCCGGAAGAATTGTCGAAAATTGTCGGGACGAAACCGGAGGCGGGACTTGAAAATGAATTCGTCGTCGTGCAAGGCGTTGCGGATTTGGTCGTGCTGTTGCCGAAGGAAATCTGGCTGGTGGATTTCAAGACGGACGAAGTCTCGGAGCGCGAGTTGACGGAGAAAACAAGATTTTACGAGCCGCAGTTGAAGCTTTACGCAAGCGCGCTGGAGAAAATTTACAACCGGCCGGTGACGAATTGCTGGCTGCATTTTTTGTCTGCACAGAAAACGAAGACCGTGAAAACTTAATCCGGCGACTGAACCGGAAGCTCGTCCTCCAGATTTTCCTGCGCGGGCAATTCGGGCAAGGATGATTCCTCGGCTGGTTTCGCATCGGGCGATTTTCCGTCGCGCAAGCGCACGATTGCGGGCCGCAATAGTTTTCCCTGAAATGTGTAACCAACGGCAATCGTTTCGGCGACGACCGAACCTTCCGGCGGTTTTTCCTTGCTGCCGGCGACCTGGTGTTTTTCGGCGTCGAACGGCTCGTCCGGTTCGGCGTCGAATGGCGTGAGGCCAATGCGCCGCGCGGTGCCGCGACAGGCGTTCTGGAAATTTGTGATCGGGTCGGCAAATTTCGGATTTTCGGAGCGCACGGCGGCGGCGTGCAGCGCAAAGACATGATCAAGGATGCGCACGAGCACCTGGAGCCATTCGAGTTCGCCGCGCCGCAGCTTGTCCGCTTCCAGCCGCAGTGTGGCTTTCTCGCTGTCGTTCATTTTTTGCATGAACTCGCTGAACTGCCGGACTTCCGCGGCCATTTTTTCGGCGATCTGCTGTGCGCCGGCGGAAGTTTTTTCGGCCTGCGTCTGCGCGTTCGTCCATTCGTTTGTGGCGGAGGAAATCTGCGCCGCGAGCTGTTCAAGGTTCTGGATTTTTTCCGCGACCGAGCCGAGCGCATTGGCCTCGACGACTTTTAGAAACGCACGATAATCGAGAAAAAACGGGATGCACCCGACGAGGGCACCAATTGCGGAAAGCGAAACGCACAGGATGATGTCGCCGCGCGCGATCGGGTGTGGCGATTTCCAGACGATGAAATAAGCGAACGCGAGCAGCAACGCGTCGCCGAGCAGAAACGGCCATTTTGAAACTTTCCAGTTTATCGCGTCATTCATCGCTTCCAGTCTCGGAAAAAACGCGGATAAACGCAACGCTTTCTCCTCGACTAAAACCGCGCGTGCGAAATCATCTGACGCGTGCGCACCTGTGTCATTTTCAATCCGGCGGCGCGTGGCAGCAAGGCCCGGCATTTCCGCCATCATCTCGGTGACATGGCCGGACAATCCGCGTTCAAGGCCACGACTGCGCCGGGCGAGGCGCGGCGTCTCGCGACCGAAGCGGTGGCCGACGGATTCGAACTCATCGTGGCCGCCGGTGGCGACGGCACGGTCAACGAAGTCCTGAACGGGATCGGCGACGCGCCAAACGGCCTTGAACGCGCGCGGCTCGGCGTGCTGCCACTCGGCACGGTCAATGTCTTTGCGCGCGAATTGAAAATCCCGCTGCGGCTCGAAAGCGCGTGGGAAGTTTTGCGCCGTGGTCGTGAAATGAAAATCGACCTGCCACGCGTGGAATTTTCAGCCGGCGGCAAACGGGAGCGGCGTTATTTCGTCCAGCTCGCCGGCGCCGGTTTCGATGCGCGCGCCATCGAACTCGTGGACTGGCAGCACAAGAAAAAAGTCGGGCCACTGGCTTACATCGTCGCCGGGTTGAAAGCGCTGCGTGAAAGGAAACCGGCGATTGCCGTCCGCGCGGACGGGCAAAAATTTTCCGGCGAACTGATTTTGATCGGCAACGGAAAATTTTACGGTGGACCGTTCAAAATTTTCCCCGAAGCGGAATTGCGCAACGGGCTTCTGGAGGTTTGCATTTTTCCGCGTGTGAATTTTCCGACGTTATTCCGCTGCTCGCCAAATTTTCTCGTCCGGCAAAAATTGCCGGAGAGAATCGTGCGTCGTTTTCGCGCATCGAGTTTTGAATTGACCAGCAAAACAGCGGCGGCGTTTGAATTGGATGGCGAGTGGGTCGGGAATTTGCCCGCGACATTTTCGGTCGAGCGCGAAAAATTGCGCGTCATCGTGCCGTGAAAGTGGTGGAGGCGGCGGGAATTGAACCCGCGTCCCAAGTCAACCTACCAGCCGCGACTACATGCTTAGCCCGGAGAATTTTTTCTGCTGTGCGATGGCGTCCGGGCGCGAGTCGCACTGCCTAGTCCGCAGGATAAGAGTCGGTTGCCGGCGCGCAGACTCCGCCTTCAACCCCGCCTGCTGTGGCGTCCGTCCACCGTAGCAGGTGTCCAGTGGCGGACGTCGTGGCGCTTAGGCCGCGAGAGCTAGTTCTTGATTAGCTGTTTTGTTTTGATGCGAATGATTAACGAGGCCAACGCATCTTCCTCGGCATGCCGCCTCTGGCGTGTTCACATGGTCGAAACCAGTGCGCCCCCATCCGATTCGGCGAACATATAATCCTTCAAGTTGCCGTGACGGTCAAACGAATTAAGGAACGGCGCGGTAGGCGCGGTAAAATCGAAAATTAAAATTTGTCGCCGCCGAATCGGAAAACGCACCGCTGCCGTTGGTCAAAAGCAGGCTGCCGAGATTCGTCCAGCTCAAAAAATTAGTCGTGGCCTGAATCATCGTCGGCGAATTGCTCGAGCCGGCGAGGAAAATTTTCGACTGATTGGTGAGCCGCGTGATGGAAGTGATGAACGGTGCTTCCGTCGCAATCAGTTGCAGGTCGAAGCTCATGCTGTTGCTCGACACGGACGCGATATGGACTTCGGCGGCGATCGTGTTCGTGCCTTCGAGCAGTAGCTTCGGGTCAACGGCGTAACTCTGCCAGGCGTCGCGCAGCGCGGCCGTCATGGGCGTCGCAAGCGTGTTGTAGGCCGCGCCGGAGTTGAGGTTGATGTTCGCGATCGCCGCGCCGTTGAGAAAAACATTCGCGCCGTCATCAACGACCAGTTTCAAAGTCATGTTCGCGATCCGGTTTACATTCGTCGCGACAAAAGTTTTCCGAAAATAAGTTGTGATGTATTTGTCATTCACGTTCAGGCCGTAGCCCACGAACGTCTGTAATTCGCCGTCGCCGTAGCCAAGTTGCGCCGGGCCGCTGCTCCACGAGGAATCGTCGAAGCCCGGATTGCGCCAGGCTGTTCCCTGATCCGATCCGTTGGCCAGATATTTCCAGATTGAAGCCATCGGCACGAGGACGCGCGGCGGAGTCGGGCCGTCAAAACTCTTGCGCGCAAAATAATAAAGCGGCTGAATGCCCGTCGGTTCGCTGTCGCTCAAGGTGAAATAGCCGCCGCCGTAATAATCGAAGCCGATGGCCTCGCCGTTGGGTTCGCCATTGGCCTCGCCGACGACGGGAATGCCATTGGACGGTTCGCTGAACACACTGCTGATGGACTGGCCGTTCGTGCGCAGAAAAATCTGCGCGAAATTTTCCTGCCGCACGAGGATTTCGTTTCCGAGCGGCGAGATGTCCGCGCCGTTGGGTTTTGTGAAAGAGAGCGTGCGGACAAACGTGAGCGTGATTTTATTTGTCGCGTCAAGCAGCGACTTGGGCGCGGTGTAAATGCTGCTGGTGTTTGATTTCGTCAGCACAAACCAGTCGCCGGTCACAGGATCGGTGAACTCGGCCTCGGCGTTGTTTGTGCTATTGGGATATGTCAGCGTGATGGTACGCGCCCCTTTCATCGCGCGGTTGGAAACCGGGCTGTTCGTCTGCCAGAAATAAACCGCCGGTTCGGGAATCTGATAAATCATTATGTTCGTGCGGTCGGAATTGTTGTCGCCGATGTCGGTCACGTAAAGATAGGAAACATTCGTCACCGGGCCGGGGCCGATGCCGATGTCTTCGTTGTCCGTGTTGCCGGGCAGCGCGTAAGTGCCCAGATTTCGGCCTTGCGAATCGATCGCGTAGACCACCGCCGCGTTGCCGCTGTCGTTTTCCGTCCAAAGCACGTCGGGATTGTTGCGGCTGGCTGCGACGCCGGAGGCTTCCGTCAGCAGCGGAATGTTCACGATGCCGTTCGTCACCGCGTTGGCGAACGTCGGCGCGGCAGGACAAAAATTTGGAAAAATAAAAAGAGCCGATGTTGCCGCCAAAAGCGCAACGGATTCATTCAACAAATTGCGGACAACGGAACTCACGAATCCGAAGTTTAGACGGCTGTTCCTGTCATTGCTAAAAAATTCCGCTGCAAAACTGCGATGTTACAGGATCGTAACAAACAAAAACGCGGCTGGAATTTCTTCCAGCCGCGCTCGATTTTTCGGTTCCTCCGAATTTTAGCGGATTAATAACCGCCCATGCCGCCCATGTCACCCATGCCGCCGCCGTGACCGCCGCCTGCCGGGGCTTTTTCCTTTTCCGGCACGTCGGTGATGAGGCATTCGGTCGTAAGCAAGAGTCCCGCGATGCTCGCCGCGTTTTGCAGCGCGCTACGCGTGACTTTCTTCGGGTCAACCACGCCGGCCTTCACGAGGTCCTCGTATTCGCCCGTGGCGACGTTGTAACCTTCGTTGCCCTTGGATTTCTTGACCGCCTCGACGATAACGCTGCCTTCGACGCCCGCGTTCGCCGCGAGCGAGCGCAACGGCGATTCCACCGCGCGCTTGATGATGCCGATGCCGATGGTTTCGTCTTCGTTCGCGCCCTTCGTGGCTTCGATGGCCGCGATGCAACGGATCAACGCTACGCCGCCGCCCGCCACGATGCCTTCTTCGACCGCCGCGCGGGTCGCGTGCAACGCGTCCTCGACGCGCGCCTTCTTTTCCTTCATTTCAGTTTCGGTCGCCGCGCCGACGTTGATGACGGCCACGCCGCCCGCGAGTTTCGCGAGACGTTCCTGCAATTTTTCGCGGTCGTAATCGCTCGTCGTCTCTTCAATCTGCCGGCGAATCTGATTCACGCGGCCTTGAATGTCGCTGGATTTTCCGGCGCCTTCGACAATCGTCGTGTTCTCTTTGTCCACGACAACCGTCTTCGCGCGACCCAAATCGGTCAATTCAATTGTCTCGAGTTTGATGCCGAGGTCTTCGCTGATGAATTTTCCGCCGGTCAACACCGCGAGGTCCTGCATCATTTCCTTGCGGCGGTCGCCGAAGCCCGGCGCTTTGACGGCGCACACATTGATCGTGCCGCGCAGCTTGTTCACCACGAGAGTCGCGAGTGCTTCGCCTTCGACTTCTTCGGAGATGATGAGCAGCGGCTTGCCGATCTTCGCGGTCTTTTCCAGAATCGGCAGCAAATCCTTCAAGCTGCTGATTTTCTTTTCGTAATTCAAAACATACGCGTCTTCGAGTTTGCATTCCATCGTCTCCGCGTTCGTGACGAAGTAAGGCGACAGATAACCCTTGTCGAACTGCATGCCTTCGACCACGTCGAGCGTCGTCTCGATGGACTTCGCTTCCTCGACCGTGATCGTGCCGTCCTTGCCGACCTTGTCCATCGCGTCGGCGATCTTGTCGGCGATGTCATAATCCCAGTTCGCGGAAACCGCCGCGACCTGTTTGATCTCTTCTTTGTCTTTCACCTTCTTCGTGATTTTGTCGAGATGACTGACTGCGGATTCAACGGCCTTGTTGATGCCGCGCTGGATGCCGATCGGATTCGCGCCCGCCGTGACGAACTTCAAGCCCTCGCGATAAATCGATTCCGCGAGAACCGTCGCCGTCGTCGTGCCGTCGCCCGCCGTGTCGCTTGTTTTGCTGGCGACTTCGCGGACCATCTGCGCGCCCATGTTTTCGTACGGGTCTTCCAATTCGATCTCCTTCGCGACCGTGACACCGTCCTTGGTGACCGTCGGCGAACCGAATTTTTTGTCGATCACCACGTTGCGGCCTTTCGGGCCGAGCGTCGCGACGACCGCCTTGGAGAGCTTGGAAATGCCGCGCAGGATTGCCTGACGCGCCTGCTCGTCGAATATCAATTGTTTAGCTGCCATAATTTTTCTGTTCTTTGATTGGTTAAATTGTTGGGTGAATTATTCCAAAACGGCGAGAATGTCGTCACTCGACAAAATCTTGTATTCCTTGCCGTCAATCTTGATTTCCGTGCCGCCGTATTTCGAGACCAGCACACGGTCGCCCTTCTTGACTTCAAAGGGGATTTTTTTGCCGTCATCATTCGTCTTACCCGTGCCGAGCGCGACGACGATGCCTTCCTGCGGTTTTTCCTTGGCGGTATCGGGAATGATGATGCCGCCCTTTTTCGTTTCCTTTTCTTCAGCCGGCTCGACCAGAATCCGGTCGCCGATTGGTTTTACGTTTAGTGCCATAGTTTAACTTTTTGTTGTTTGTTTGAATTGTTGACTGTAATCAAATCCCACCGCACCCGCGATGGGAAAATTCTGTGACGGCGCGAATTACTTTTTCTCGTCCACAACTTCCGCGTCAATCACGCCTTCGTCCTTCTTTTCCTCGGACTTCGGCTCGCCACTTTCCGGCTGCGGTTGCGCACCAGCTTGTCCTTTTTCAGCCTGCGCTTTCGCGGCGGCGGCTTTGTAAAGTTCGGTCGAGACGGCCTGCCAGACTTCGTTCAGCTTTTCGCTCGCGGATTTTATGGCCGCGGCGTCCGTGCCTTTGAGCGCTTCCTTCACGGCGTTGACCGCCGTTTCAATCTTGCCCTTGTCATCGGCGGAAATTTTTTCGCCGTTGTCCTTGAGCATTTTCTCGGAGCGATACACCGCGTTGTCCGCGTCGTTGCGCGATTGGATCTCTTCGAGCCGCGCCTTGTCGTCGTCCGCGTGCGCTTCGGCGTCCTTGCGCATCTTCTCGACTTCGTCCTTCGAGAGACCGCTGCTGGCCGTGATGGTGATCTTCTGTTCCTTGCCGGTGCCGAGGTCTTTCGCGCCGACGTGCAAAATACCGTTGGCGTCGATGTCGAAGGTCACCTCGATCTGCGGCACGCCTCGCGGCGCGGGCGGGATGTCCGCGAGTTGAAACCTGCCGATGGTCTTGTTGTCCTTGGAGAACTGGCGTTCGCCTTGGAGCACATGAATCTCCACGCCGGGCTGGTTGTCGCTGGCCGTTGAAAAAATTTCCGATTTGCGCGACGGGATCGTCGTGTTGCGCTCGATTAATTTCGTGAACACGCCGCCGAGCGTCTCGATGCCGAGCGACAACGGTGTCACGTCGAGCAGGAGAACGTCTTTGACTTCGCCTTTGAGCACGCCGCCCTGGATGCCTGCGCCGATCGCGACGACTTCGTCGGGATTCACGCCTTGATGCGGTTGTTTGTTGACGAGCGTTTTCGCGACTTCGACAACGCGCGGCATGCGCGTCATGCCACCGACGAGAACGAGTTCGTCAATCTTCGCCGCCTCGATGCCAGCGTCCTTCAAGCACGCCTTCACCGGCGCGATGGTGCGTTCAAAAAGTTTGTCGGTGAGCTGCTCCATTTTCGCGCGCGTGAGAATTTTCTGGATGTGCTTCGGGCCGCTTGCGTCCGCCGTGATGAACGGCAGGTTGATGTCGTATTGCTGCGCGCTCGACAAAGCGATCTTCGCTTTTTCGGCTTCCTCTTTGATTCGTTGGAGCGCGTCGGGCTGCTTGCGCAAATCCATGCCGGATTCCTTTTTGAATTCGTCGAGAATCCAGTCCATCAGGCAATTGTCCCAGTCGTCACCGCCCAAATGCGTGTCGCCGTTCGTGGCTTTGACTTCAAAAATGCCGTCGCCGATTTCGAGAACTGAAATGTCGAACGTGCCGCCGCCCAAATCGTAGACGGCGATCTTTTCGTCCTTCTTTTTGTCGAGGCCATAAGCGAGCGACGCGGCGGTCGGCTCGTTGATGATGCGGAGAACTTCGAGACCGGCGATGCGTCCGGCGTCTTTTGTGGCCTGACGTTGCGAGTCGTTAAAATATGCGGGAACGGTGATGACCGCTTGAGAAATTTTTTCGCCGAGGCGCGTTTCCGCGTCGGCTTTCAGTTTTGCGAGAATCATCGCGGAGATTTCCGGCGGAGAAAATTTTGTCGGCTTGCCGTTCACTTCGACCTCGATGGCGGCGTCGCCGTTGCTCGCCTTCACGACCTTGTAAGGCACACGCTTGATTTCTTCCTGCACCTCGTCGAATTTGCGCCCCATGAAACGCTTCACGGAATAAATCGTGTTGCGCGAATTGGTGACGGCCTGGCGTTTCGCCGCGTCGCCAATCACGCGCTCGCCGGATTTCGTGAACGCGACGACGCTGGGCGTAGTGCGTTTGCCCTCGGAATTTTCGAGGACGAGCGGTTCGCCGCCTTCCATGATCGCCATGCAGGAGTTCGTCGTGCCTAAATCAATGCCTAATACTTTTGCCATAAAATTTCTTTCGTAAATTTGTTTTCTATAAAACTGCTCACAGTTCTTACGCAATTCGGATGCCGCGCGATAAAAATAGTGAATCCATTGAAAACAAAGGGGAATTTTAACATTCAGCCGGATTCAAGCGGATGAAAAACTGTGCCATTAGCGACGTGGTGGCACAGTTGAAAATGAAATGGCGCGGTTTTGGTGGCTCAATTTTTGAACTGGAATTTTTCTCGACAGAAAATTTTTGCGTGTGCAAATTTTTTGTCGTGGACAACCAAATCAAACATTACGGCGATAAACTCGAACACGAGACCGATTCGTGGGATTTGAAAACGGCTTTGGAAAAAGGAGACCGAATTGTTGTCGTTGATGCGCGCTCACCCGAAAGTTTCCAGAAAGAACACATTCCGAACGCCATCAATTTTCCGCATCGGACGATGAATGAAGAGTCCACCCGTCACCTTGACCGAAGCGCGCTTTACATCACCTATTGCGACGGCATCGGCTGCAATGCTTCCACCAAGGGCGCGTTCAATCTGGCGCGCTTGGGATTTCGCGTAAAAGAATTGATGGGTGGTTTGGATTGGTGGAAGCGCGACGGCTACAAAACTGAAAGCTCAACCTCGTCGCACTGAAAACTATTTGCTCCCCGGCTTGACCGCCGGAATTTTCGCCAAGTCCGGCGGCAATTTGTCCGGCTCGAAGGCTTCGACTTTCAGCGCGAGCAAACTCTGAAATGGCACGCCAAAATTCACCGCGCCGTTCGAGCGATCCACAATCGCCGCCATGCCGACGACATTCCCGCCATGCGCGCGGACGATGTCCAAAGTTTCCTGCACGCGTCCGCCCTTGGTCACGACATCCTCGACGACGAGAATTTTTTCACCGGACGTAATTTTGAATCCGCGCCGCAAAACGAGTTTGCCTTCCTCTTTCTCCACGAAAATAAATCTGACGCCAAGTTGCCGAGCGATTTCCTGCCCAATCACAAGCCCGCCCATCGCCGGCGCAACCACCGTGACCGCGCCGAGCGGTTTAACTTTCGCCGCCAGAGCCGTGCCTAGTTTTTCGACGACGGGCATCTGCTGGAGCGCGAGCGCGCATTGAAAAAATTGCCGGCTGTGCAATCCGCTGCGCAGGATGAAATGCCCTTCGAGCAGCGCGCCGCTGTCGCGGAAAATTTTCAGGACTTCGTCTTGTGTCACGTGCAAAGATTAAGTCCGCAGCCGAAAGTTCAAAGCCCAAAGTTGCTTTTGAAGCCCGGCGGCGGTTTCTTGGGCGGTCGTTTCGCAAGGCTTCTATTGACTGGCATGCGCCAATTTAGTTTAATTCAACTTATGCAGATTGAAAGCCTCAAAGTTTTTTGTGATTTGGCTGAAACGGAAAGTTTCACCAAGGCGGCGCAAATCAACAACATCACACAATCCGCGGTAAGCCAGCAGATCAGCGCGCTGGAACGGACGTTCAAATCGCTGCTCATCGAGCGCAGCAAGAAAAAATTCCGGCTCACCCGCGAAGGCCAGACGCTTTACGAATACAGCAAACAAATCATCCAGACTTATGAATCGCTGCACAGCAAATTGCAGGAACTCAAGGACATCATTTCCGGGATGATCCGCGTGGCGACGATTTACAGCATCGGGCTTCACGATTTGCCGCCGTACATCAAAAAATTCATGAAGAGCTATCCGACGGTGAACATCCACGTCGAATATCGCCGCGCCAACCAGGTTTATGAGGACGTGTTGAGCAACGTCGTTGACCTTGGGCTCGTCGCGTATCCGGTCAAGGACTCAAAACTGGAAATCGTCCCGCTTCGCAAGGAGCCGCTCATCTTGATTTGCCATCCACAACATCCATTCGCCAAGCAAAAATCCGTCAAGCTCAAGATGCTGGCCGGACAGAAAATCATCGGTTTCGAGCCGGACATCCCGACACGCAAGGCGCTCGACAAAATTTTGAAGGAATACGACGTGGAAGTGAGGCACGTCATGGAATTCGACAACGTCGAGACCGTCAAACGTGCCGTGGAAATTGACGCGGGCATTTCAATCGTTCCGCAAGGCACCGTCCTTCAGGAAGTCGTCAAGCAGACGCTCGCCACCGTGCCGATTGAGGACGGAGATTTCTTCCGTCCGCTCGCCGCGATTTACAAAAAGAACAAGGTGCTTTCGCCGGCGATGAAACAATTTCTGGCGATACTCAAGGAAGCGGCGTAAAAATTATTTCAGGTTCGCAGGATTCAGCGGCTTCAAATCCTTCGTCAGAAAGATCCCGTCTTTGCGGATCAATTCGCCGTCGAACCACACCTCGCCGCCGCCCCAATCCTTGCGCTGGATCAAAACCATGTCCCAATGGATCGCGCTCTTGTTGCCGTTGCCGCAATCTTCATAAGCCTGGCCGGGCGTGAAGTGCAGCGAGCCGGCGATTTTTTCGTCGAACAAGATGTCGCACATCGGGCTTAAAATATACGGATTGAAGCCGAGCGAAAATTCGCCGATGTAACGCGCGCCGGCGTCCGTGTCCAAAATTTCGTTGAGCCGCTTCGTGTTGTTCGCCGTGGCGTTGACGATTTTGCCGTCAACCAATTCCAGCCGGACATTTTCAAACTTCGTTCCCGAATACAGCGTCGGCGTGTTGAATTGAATCGTGCCGTTCACGGAATTTTTCACCGGACACGAAAAAACTTCGCCGTCAGGAATGTTGCGGTCGCCCTTGCACATTTTCGCGCCGATGCCTTTGATGCTGAACGTCAAATCCGTGCCGGGCGCGACGAGCCGGACGCGATCCGTTTTCTTCATCAATTTTTCCAGCGGCACCATCGCCTTGCCCATCTTCGCGTAATCCATCGTGCAAACGTCGAAATACAAATTTTCAAACGCCTCGGTGCTCATGCCGGCGGCCTGCGCCATGCTCGGCGTCGGCCAGCGCAAGACGCACCAGCGCGTCTTGTTCACGCGATAATCCTGCACGGGCCGGATGATTTTGGAATACAACTGCACGCGGTCGCTCGGCACGTCGGAATTTTCATTCATGTTATCCGCGCCGCGGATGGCGATGTAAGCCTGCATTTTTTTCATACGGAACATTTCCATGTCGCGGATGTCGGCGGCTTGTTTTTCATTCATGCCCAACAACTGCTCGCGCCCGACGCGCGTGTGGCGCGTCTCGACAAACGGCGTCGCTCCCGCCGCGCGCACGGCGCGGATGAGTTCCACGGTGAACTCGTCCGGCACGTCAATCATGTCGAGCAGGATGCGGTCGCCCTTTTTCAGCGCGGTGGAATAATTGACGAGCAGTTCGGCCAGTTTTTTGTAACGCGGATCGGTCATAAATGCTTTTGAAAATAAGCAAGTAAACTGCAAAAGTCGAGCCGATTAACAATTAAAGGCAATTATTTATCGTTTTACGATAAAAAAAGCTTGACTTACGGAATTGATTGGTTTATTCCTTGCGCCATGAATGCGAATGAAAATTCTCCCAAAACTAATTTTCGATTGAATCGAATCAGAAATGTCAGTCGGATTGTTAGGTATATCTTTCTGGCATTGTTTATCCTCTTGATCGTTTATTTCTTTTTTGGCGTCCTATTTTCGTCAGGATCGTCATGGAATTTCAAAGGCAATGCTTGGCGCGCTCTGTGTGTGGTGGCTACACAAATCGTAATATGTCTTTGGTATTGGAAGCTGGCTCGATTGTTCGGCTTTTATGAGCGGGGTTTGATTTTTGCTTCTGAAGCTGTGCGTTGCATAAAATTTTTGGGATTGTTATGCGTGGCACAATGGATATTGGGAACTACTTATCATATTTTACTCAAATATTATCCCATCATTCCGTTCCAACCAACTTTGCCGCCGGGAGTTAGCGTCACTGTCAAAGAGGCGACGATTAGTCGCATGGGATTTTTCTCGTTTGATATTTGGGGCATTAATTTCGGATTTTTATTGGCCGGAACAGTAATCGTTTTAATTGCCTGGATCATGGACGAAGGCCGGAAGATTCAAGAGGAGCAGGAATTGACGGTTTAACTAAACCAACTTTTCAAATTTATGAATGCGAATGAAATTTCTCCAAAGGCCAATCTTCGGTTGAATCGAATCAAAATTATGAGCCGGATTCTTAAAATTCTATCTCTGCTGTATTTTGTTTTCTTCGGATGTCTCCCGTTTGTTCGCAAGATGCCGGATGGAGTTCAAATAGTTTGGGGAACATACACGACATTTTCTGACGCGCCATTCGGCGCGAAATTGATTGTTGTATTGGGAGCTGGCTTAATTTTTGCAGTCGTCATAACTTGGTATCAATTATTAAACCTTTTTGAAAAAGGAATTATTTTTTCCGGCAGAAATGTTCAACTACTTGGCAGAATCGGATGTTTGGCTTTTATTTATGGATTTCTCGGCATATTTAGTCCGCTGCTAATTTCAACGTGGTTTGCATGGATTGGTTCGTTTCCCATGTCGTTGAATTTTGTATGGATTAGTATTTGTGCATTTTTAACGTCGCCTTGGGTTATTGTAGGACTTTTCTTGGTTGTGATTTCCCGCATCATGGACGAAGGCCGGAAGATTCAAGAGGAACAGGAATTGACGGTTTAAGTTTATGCCCATCATCGTCAATCTCGACGTGGTTCTCGCGCAGCGCAAAATGCGCCTGAACGATCTGGCGGAGGCCGTGGACATCACGCCGCAAAACCTGTCCATCCTCAAAACCGGCAAGGCCAAGGCCATCCGCTTCTCCACGCTCGAGGCGATTTGCGAAACGCTCGACTGCCAGCCGGGGGAAATCCTGGAATTCCGTCCTGAAACTTCCAAAAAGAAACCGGCCGCGCGCAGTTGAAAGGCAAATCCGCTTTACTCCGCGACAATCACAATTCATTTTGCTGCGAAACCAGCGATGAATCGTGAAGCATTGGACAAAATTTTCGAGCTTGGCATTCTTGCGCTCGTCCTTGCCATTCTGGTTTTCGGCCCGCTGGCGATGGGCGCGGTTGACGCGTGGGAATTTCTCGTCGTTCAGGGATTGACGATTGGCGTCATGCTTCTATGGGCGCTGCGGATCTGGATCAGCCCGAGGCCGCAACTGCTCTGGCCGCCGATCTGCTGGGTCGTGCTCGCGTTCACCGTTTACGCCGTCGCGCGCTATCTCACAGCGGACATCGAATACGTCGCCCGAAAGGAACTCATCCAGGTTTTGATCTGCGCGTTTCTGTTTTTCGCCATCGTCAACAATCTGTACCGGCAGGAATTTTCACAGGTCATCAGCTTCACGATGATTTTTCTGGCGATGGGGATTTCGTGCTACGCCGTCTATCAATTCTTCACGCATTCAAACCATGTCTGGAACTTCATCGCGTTGTATCCGGGACGCGGCACGGGCACTTACATCTCGCCGAACAACCTCGCGGGTTTTCTCGAAATGCTCCTGCCGCTGTCGGTCGCTTACATCCTGGTCGGTCGCATGAAGCCGTTGACGCGAATTTTGCTCGGCTACTCTGCCCTGCTCATCGCGGCCGGTGTCGTCGTGACATTTTCACGCGGCGGCTGGTCGGCGGTGGCGGTCGGGCTGCTGGCGCTTTTGGGAATCCTGCTTTTTTACCGGCAACATCAGCTCCCGGCATTTCTGCTTCTGCTGGCCCTGTTCGCTGGCGGCGCGGTTTTCTTCACCAAATATCTGGCGCGGACGACGACCTACATCCAGCGCATGGATGAGTTGAACGGCGGCAGCCATGTCGAACTCGACCTGCGTGGCGACCTGTGGGTGGCGGCGGCGCAAATGTGGCGCGATAATTTCTGGTTCGGCGTCGGTCCGGCGCATTACGATTATCGCTTTCGCGAATATCGTTCCGAACGTGTGCAGTTGCGCCCCGACCGCGCGCACAATGATTATCTGAACCTGCTCGCCGATTGGGGCGCGACCGGCGGAATCATCGCGTTCGCGGGAATGACGCTGTTCGCCGGCGGCCTGTTGCAAACGCGCAGGCACGTTCGCCGCGCGGGAAAGGAATTCGGCAGCGGCAGGAGCAACCGCCACGCATTTTTTCTCGGCGCGTCCACCGGACTGCTGGCGCTCGCGCTCCATTCCGTCGTGGATTTCAACCTGCACATCCCGGCCAACGCCATCTTCGGCGTCGCGCTGCTCGCGCTTTTGAGCGGCAATCTGCGGTTCGCCACGGAAAAATTCTGGCTCAACCTCCGGCTGCCCGTGAAAATTTTTGCGACGCTCGCGCTCGCAGCCGGAATTGTTTATTTGGGTCATCAAGGGTGGCGACGCGACCGCGAACAGGTCTGGCTCGACCGCGCGGCGAGATTGCCGAATTTTTCGCCCGAGCGCGCCGCGGCTCTGGAAAAAGCCTTCGCCGTCGAGCCGGAAAATTTTGAGACCGCCTACGCCATCGGCGAATGTTACCGCACGCAGAGTTTCGACGGCGGGGTAAATTCCGACGCTCTGGCGAAAACCGCGATGGATCGGTTCAAACGCAGTTGGGAACTTGACCGTTATGACGGCTACAGTTATCTGCGCTACGGGATGTGCCTCGATTGGCTCGGTCATTTCGATGAAGCCGGACTCTATTTCAATCGTGCCGATGCACTTGACCCGAACGGCTACTACACCACCGCGAATATCGGCTGGCATTATGTTCAGGCTGGAGATTACGCCGCCGCGCGCCCGTGGCTGCGGCGCTCATTGCGCCTCCAATGGAGTAATAATCAAATCGCCCAATCCTATCTCGATTTGGCGGAACAAAAATTGAACGACAACGCTTCCGGCCGGAAGAATTTATTTCCGGGTTTTTGAAAATGTTTGAACTCCTCAAAAACGATCCGCACACCAAAGCGCGTCTCGGCAGATTGACCACGACGCGCGGTGTCATTGAGACGCCCATGTTCATGCCCGTCGGGACGCAGGCCAGCGTCAAGGCGCTCGATCTGCGCGAACTTCACGAGATGGGCACGCAGATCATTCTTGGCAACACTTATCATCTTAATTTGCGCCCCGGCCTCGATGTCATCCGCGCCGCAGGCGGTTTGCACAAGTTCATGAATTGGGAAAAACCGATTCTCACCGACAGCGGTGGCTTTCAAGTTTTCAGCCTTGCGAAAATTCGCAAAGTGAAAGAACACGGCGTGGAATTTCGTTCACATCTTGATGGCTCGCTTTTATTTATTGGCCCGAAGGAATCCATGGAAATCCAGCGCGTGCTCGGCTCGGACATTGCCATGGTTTTCGACGAATGTCCGCCGCACGACGCGACTGCGAAGGAACAGCGCCTTGCCGTCGAACGCACCATCCGCTGGGCGCGCGAATGTCGCGAACAGCCGCGCGCCGACGGCCAGACAATTTTCGGCATCGTGCAGGGTGGCAGCGACGCCGCGTTGCGCGAGCAATGCGCGAAGGCGCTCGTGGAAATGGAATTTGACGGTTACGCCATCGGCGGCGTGAGCGTCGGCGAACCGGAGCCGGAAATGTTCAAGGCGATTGAACTGGCCGTTCCATTTTTGCCTGAAAAAAAAGCGCGTTACGCGATGGGCCTCGGCACGCCCGCGCAAATGGTCGAGTTGATCGCGCGCGGCGTGGACATGTTCGACTGCGTGCTGCCCACGCGCATCGCGCGCACCGGCACGGCGGTCACGCACACCGGCGCCTTCGGCCTCAAGGGCGCGTCCTACAAAACGGATTTCGGCCCGATCGAGGAAGGCTGCGAATGTTACGCGTGCCGCACCTTCACCCGCGCGTATCTGCGCCACCTGCTGCGCGCGAATGAGATTCTCGGACTGCGCATGGTGAGCGTCCACAACTCGCACCTGTATCTGAAAGTGATGACCGAAGTGCGCGCGGCGATCGCGGCGGGGACGTTCGCGGATTACCACCGCAACTTCATCGCCAACTACAAACCGTCGCAAAAAATCCTGGCGGCGCGGAAACTGGCGAGTGATGAGCGGTGATATTTTTGCGCTTTGCCAAACCAACCGTCCTCGTTTAATTTAGCGAGTATGAGCACAGTGCAAGACATTGAAGCGGCGATTGGACAATTGGATGATCATTCGCTCGGGCAATTGTCCGGCTGGTTCGAGGATTATCTGGCGGAGAAATGGGAAAAACGGTTCGCCGCCGACGTGCAGTCTGGCAAACTCGACAAGCTGGGTGAAGCCGCCGACCGCGCGTTTGAGCAGGGCAAGTGCCGTCCGCTATGACGCACTTCACCACGCCGGAGTTCTGGCAGCACTTCAACCGCTTGCCTGAAGAAATCCAGCGGCTCGCGGAAAAAGATTTCGAGTTACTCAAACAAAATCCCCGTCATCCTTCATTGCGATTGAAAAAGGCGGGCAAGTTCTGGACGGCGCGCGTGGGCATTCATTATCGCGCTGTTGCCAAAGACCGTGCGGAAGGTTTGAACTGGTTTTGGATAGGCCATCATTCAGAGTATGACCAGTTACTGTCTTGATTCGATTTCACATCCCTGATTTATCCGTGGTTAAGAAGTTTTTCACTCGGCTAAAAAATTTGCCCTGTGCTTTTGAATGTGGCATTGTGTTGCCATGAACAAACCAAAGATTGTTGCCTATTTGAAACCGACCTGCGGCTGGAGCCAGGGCGTCCGCGCCGTGCTCAAAAAATACGACCTGCCTTACGAAGACCGCGACGTCATCAACGACCCGTTGCAGCGCCAGGAAATGATCGAGAAGAGCGGCCAGATGTTGAGCCCGTGCGTCGAGATCAACGGCCACATGCTGCCCGACATCAGCGGCGAGGAAGTCGAAGCCTGGATGCTCGCGAACAAAATCGTCACGCCCAACGACCGCACGCCCGACGCGCCGATCAACCAGTCCTGCGCCCACGAAATGCCGCAGAGTTCACCGCTGAATTTCGCCGCGCGCCACTGAAAATTTCTGAATCGCACGAGCCGCGTGGAGCAATCCGCGCGGCTTGTTTGTTTGGTGAATCGTCATTAACCTTGCCGCCATGCAAATCGTCAAATCCGTCGCCGCGATGCAACGGCTCGCCAAAAAATGGCAGCGCGCCGGCACGCGCATCGGCTTCGTGCCGACGATGGGTTATTTGCACACCGGCCATTTGAGCCTCGTGAAACGCGCGCGGCAAGCCGTCGGCAAAAACGGCAAAGTCGTTGTAAGCATTTATGTGAACCCGACGCAGTTCGCGCCGACGGAAGACCTTTCAAAATATCCGCGCGACTTGAAACGTGACTTGAAATTGCTGCGCGAATTGAACACGGATGTTGTTTTCACGCCGAGCGATTCGGAAATGTATCCGAACAAATCTGAAAATAGATTCAGCACTTACGTCGTCGAAGAAAAATTATCACAGACGATGGAAGGCGCATCGCGACCAACGCATTTTCGCGGCGTGACGACCGTCGTCGCTAAATTGTTCAACATTGTTTTGCCGGACATGGCGGTGTTCGGCCAAAAGGATTTTCAACAGGCAGCTGTCATCAAACACATGGTGAGCGATTTGAATTTTCCATTGAAAATTATTGTCGCGCCGACGTTGCGCGAACGCGATGGTCTGGCGATGAGTTCGCGCAACAAATATCTCGCTGGCGATTTGCGACGGCAGGCGACAACTCTTTGGCGCGCGATTCAAAACACGAAAGCCGCCGTGAAAAAATCAAAATCAATTTCAGCGGCAAAATTGAAAGCGGACTTGAAAAAACTTATTGAAAGCGAGCAGGACACAAAATTGGATTACGTCGAATTTTTTGAGCCGGAAACATTGTCGCCAGTTTCAACTATAAAATCCGGCACACAAATGGCGCTGGCCGTTTTCATCGGCAAGACGCGATTGATTGATAATGCAAAATTGTGAAAGGTGACGCTTACATTCCCGTTTACAACGAAGAGATACATTCTTGGTATCCATGCAATCGTGCAGCCGAGATACTTGTCCATTTGAGCCATATTTGGAATGACATACAAAATCTGAATGGACTTCGGTTAAAGCACAAATCTGAAAACGAAGTCTTGGACAAGTTGTTGTTTAAACACATTATAATCGAATTTGTTTCATTGGTGGATTCTCTCAAAGAAATGCAAGGTGTCGTAATGAAATCAGAGCGTTTAGTAAAAGGAAAGTCACCTCCCTGGCGCTACATTACTAAAAAAGAATTTCTTGAAGCGAAGCGATTGTTCAAAGAGCTTTGGTCCGAGCTAGAGCTAGTTGAAAAAGAACTTCGAGAAATTCGAAATCAGATTGGCGCACATCGAGAACTTTCTGATCTGAATTCTGTTAGGCTTCTTTGGGATAAATTGGATGCTGCAAAATATATTGATGTATTGAATACATTCCCGCCATTGTTCAAACATTTATCTGAACTGAACATTTCCGACTGGAGTCGTTCACTTGGCGAAGAAAAAGGCAATCTTGTAATGTCAATGTTTGGCGGGAGAATTATTCACGATTGGGAAGACGCTTTTGATTCAGAAAATGAAACAATTTGATTATCTCGTCCTCGGCAGCGGCATCGCGGGACTGACGTTCGCGCTGAAGGTCGCGCCGCGCGGGCGCGTGGCCATCGTCACGAAAAAAGACCGCGCGGAGTCGAACACGAATTACGCGCAGGGCGGCATCGCGTCGGTGACGAGCAAGGAGGATTCGTTCGAGCTGCATGTGCGCGACACGCTCGAAGCGGGCGCGGGTTTGTGCAAAGAAAATGTCGTCCGCACGATTGTCGAAGAAGGCCCGGCGCGGATTCAAGAGTTGATCGAACTCGGCATGAAATTTTCCGAGCGCGAGATTCCGGCGTCGCACGGCGCGCATGAACTGGATTTGGGACGCGAAGGCGGACATTCCAAACGCCGGATTCTCCACGCGAAGGACGTGACCGGCCACGAAATCGAAACCGCGCTGCTCAACGCGATTTCCAAGCAGGCGAACATTTCCATTTTCGAAAATCATCTGGCGATTGATTTGATCACCACCAAAAAAATCGGATTGAAAGACGGCAACCGCTGCCTGGGCGCCTACGTTTTTGACAAGAAATCAAATCGCGTTGAAACGTTTTCCGCACCGGTGACGCTGCTGGCGACGGGTGGCTGCGGCAAAGTTTATCTTTACACGACGAATCCCGACATCGCGACCGGCGACGGCGTGGCGATGGCGTATCGCGCGGGCGCGAGCATCGCGAACATGGAGTTCATCCAGTTTCATCCGACGTGCCTGTATCATCCGAAGGCGAAATCGTTTTTGATTTCCGAAGCCGTTCGCGGCGAAGGCGGAATTTTGAAAACGCTCGACGGCAAGGAATTCATGGACGGCGTTCATCCATTGAAATCGCTCGCACCGCGCGACATCGTGGCGCGGGCGATTGACAGCGAGATGAAAAAGAGCGGCGCAGATTGCGTGCTGCTCGATATCACGCACAAACCGGCGGAATTCATCCGCGAACGTTTTCCAAACATTTATCAGACGTGTTTGCGTTACGGAATTGACATCACGAAGGAGCCGATCCCCGTCGTACCGGCGGCGCATCATCAGGCAGGTGGTGTGGTGACAAACGTGGACGGTGAGACGGATATCTCCGGACTTTACGCCGTTGGCGAAGTGGCCTGCACGGGATTGCACGGCGCGAACCGGCTGGCGAGCAATTCGCTTTTGGAAGCGCTCGTTTGCGCGCATCGTGCTGCGGAAAAAATTCTTTCAAGTCCGTTGCAAAAAATTGACGCAAAAATTCCGTTGTGGCAATCGGGCAACGCGACGAACGCGGACGAGCTGGTCGTCGTCTCGCACAATTGGGACGAAATCCGGCGGTTGATGTGGGATTACGTCGGTATCGTGCGCACGAACAAGCGGTTGCAGCGCGCGCAGAAACGCATCGCCAATCTGCAGGAGGAAATTCAGGAATATTACTGGAATTTCATCGTGACGGGCGATTTGCTGGAGTTGCGCAACATCGCGACGGTGGCGGAATTGATCGTGAAGTGCGCGTTGATGCGGACGGAAAGCCGGGGGCTGCATTACAATCTGGATTATCCGAATCCAGACCCCGCATGGGCGCAACACGACACGGTTGTGCGTAGAATCAAAAACTGAAACTGGCCTTGAGATAAAGCAAGCCGGGTTCCACCCAGTTCGGGTCGATTTTTTCCAGGTCGGCGTGGTCAAAACAAGCGGATCCGTATCCGGCCTGAATATCCATCCAGCGCTCCGAACATTCTGTCGCGCCCAGTTTTTTGTGAACGAGCACAAGCTGGGCGCCCGGATTTTGACCGGGGCTTTTTTCAAGGCGCACACCGGGCAAAAAATTGTTTGAACCTTCCATTTTAAAACCGACCCAAATTTCTTTTTGGACTTTGCGCAGGAAATCAGCGGATGCAGCAGATGGAGGAGCAAGATTGGCTGTGGGGGAAACATGAATTGCCGCGACAGGTTGTTTCAGCGGTGATTTTTGACGAATCGCCGCCGATGGATACGAGGGTGCTTTTGAATCAACTTGAATCGCGCCAAAGGCCAGAAGCGCGACGATGACTGGAAGAACATTCTTCGTGGCGAACAGACGAAACAACCGACCGAAATATCCGGTTTTCTGCACGCATGATCAAAAGCACCGGCCATGCCAATCGAAAATCCATCGTTCGGCCACAATCTTAATTTATTTTTATGTGCGGATAAGTTGCGGAGGTCGAACAAAGTCTTGCGGATTTTTCCACGTTCTTTAGCTTGAAGTGGCGTCGCGCGCTTAGCTCAGCGGTAGAGCACATCCTTCACACGGATGGGGTCGCAGGTTCAAACCCTGCAGCGCGCACCATCTCAAAACTGGTCTTCCTTGTCCTTGAACAAGACGTTGAACGTCGTCAACGAACCGTAGCAGCGCGTGACATATTGCTGCAACTCCACCTTCTCGCCGTCGGTGAATTTTTCGTGCGCGTTAACCTTCTGTTCCAGCACGCGCAGATTGTTGCGCACCATCACGATTTTATGAAAAAAAGTTTCCAACGGCACGTCCTTCGTCTGCAACGTTGCGTCCGCCGGATGCAAAACCAATCTGCCGCCGTGCCAGCGCACGCCGAGTTTTTCGATCGTTGAATCCGGTTTTTCCAGGCCAAGCTTTTCAACCGCCGCCGCGACCGTTTGTTCGACGAATTGTTTCAGCGGCAGATTCAATCCGCTTGCGGACATTTGCGGCTCGGCGGGTTCGAGCCCGCTCGGTTCGGGAGCGACGGTTCGCTTGCCTTCGTTGAACAGAATGTCCGCCGTCGTTTCCGAAACGGTCTTTACGATTCCGAGTCCATGTTGCGGATGACGGACATTCATGCCGATGTGAAGGGATTCGATTTTCATGCCACAGTTTTAACCCCGGCGCGGGGCGAAGGAAACACGGATTTTAGTTTTGACAGCGCGGCGCAAACGCAAAATTCTGAAGCGATGGCCCGCGTAATCCAAATTGACCGCTTCGAATTCGAGCGTGTGCTTTGGCAAAAAAATCTGACGCGGGTCGCGGGCGTGGACGAGGCCGGTCGCGGGCCGCTTGCCGGACCGGTCGTCGCAGCAGCGGCAATTTTGCCTTCGCGTTGGGCGGAATCCGGTTTGCCGCGCGAACTCGAAGGTCTCAACGATTCCAAACAACTTTCGGAAATGCAGCGCGAAAATTTTTTCGCGTTTTTGATCTCGTGCGGCGAAGTCGAATTTTCCATCGCGCAGATTGATGCAACGCAGATTGACGAAATCAACATTTTGCAGGCGACACATCGCGCGATGAACGACGCGCTCGCAAAATTGAATCCACAGCCGCAGCATGTGCTGGTGGACGGACGTCCGGTCAGAACGATGCGCGTTCCGCAGACGGCGATTGTGAAAGGCGATGCGCGGAGTTATTCCATCGCCGCCGCGAGCGTGCTGGCCAAAGTCACGCGCGACCGGCTGATGCTGGAATTTGACAGACAATTTCCGCATTACGGTTTCGCCGGCCACAAAGGCTACGGCACGGCGCGGCATCTCGCGGCGATTGAAAAATTCGGCGCGTGCCCGATCCATCGCAAAAGTTTCGCGCCGCTGAAACCAAGAGAGACGGAACTTTTCAATCGCTGATGAATCTGCTCGGGAAATTGAGGGCGAAGTTCGCAGGCAAGAAGAAGCCGGAGCATTTGCGGCGCGGCGAATCCGGCGAACGCGCGGCGAAAAATTATTTGCAGAAGCGGGGACTGAATTTTCTCGCGGCCAATTTCCGCTCCGGACACGGCGAGATTGATTTGATTTTCCGCGACGGTGATTGCCTGGCGTTCATCGAAGTCAAAACGCGCTCGTCCGAGGACTGGACCCGTCCGGCGGCGGCGGTAAATGCAGAGCGGCGGCGGCGGCTTTCGCGATGCGCGCTGGATTATTTGCGGCTGCTGAAAAATCCGGCGGTGAAAATCCGTTTCGACATCGTGGAAGTCTTGTTGAACGACGACGAAGTTCGTGAAATCCGGCATTTGCAGAACACATTTGTCCTGGCCAGACCGTATCGCTACGGCTGAATGAATTTTGCTTGCGTCCACGTGCGAACGGGAAGACTTTCAATAAGACCATGAGCCGGATTTTGGAAATTGCAGCCGACATTTTTTGGCTCGTCATCATCATTGGCGGTGGCGGCTGGCTGTTTGTCCGTTCGCTCAAGGCCAGCGAAGATGCCCCGAAAATTGTTTTCAAGTGGCTGATCACAATTCCGCTGGTGGGCGGCGAGATTCTTTTTGCCCGACACCTCGCCGGATCGATTCAACCTGGCGACATAGGAAGCAACCTTGTGCCGACATTTATGCTGGTCATCTCCATAGTGGCCTGTTGCGTCACCTTGGGTGCCATTTGGGGATCACATATCGGCAATGTCGTGGCAAAACCATTGACAAGTTTGTTCGACGGCGGCAATGAACCGCCGGAGCCGAAGCCATATTATTCCATCGCGCAAACGAAACGGAAGTTGAACAAGCCGCTGGAAGCCATCCTTGAAATCCGGCAGCAACTGGCGAAATTTCCGAACGATTACGAAGGGGTGATATTGATCGCAAGCATTCAGGCAGAGGACATGAAGGATTTGCCGTCGGCGGAAACCACGCTGAACCATTTTTGCAGTTCGCCGGAAGCGCCGCCAAAACAGGTCGCCGCCGCGCTCACGCAACTCGCCGACTGGCATTTGAAGCTCGCGCAGGACACGGATTCGGCGCGCGTCGCACTGGAGAAAATCATCGTGCGGTTTCCGGACACGGAATTGTCGCTTGCGGCCGAGCAGCGCATCGCGCATCTGGGCGGCGCGGCGAAAATTCTGCTCGCGTCGCACGACCGTCAGGCGATGGCCGTGCCGAAAGGTGAGGCGAGCATCGGCTTGCTGGGTTCCAGCGCGCATCTGGTGCCCGCTGAAGAAAATCCAGAAAAACAGGCGTCGGATTATGTGAAGCATCTGCAACAGCATCCGAACGACACGGAAATCCGGGAGAAGCTCGCCATCATTTATGCCAGACATTATCAGCGGCTGGATTTGGCGACGCTCGAACTGGCGCAGTTGATCAACGAGCCGAATCATCCGGCCAAACGCGTCGCGCACTGGCTCAACCTGCTGGCGGATTTGCAGATTCACAATGGCGCGGATCACGACACGGTGAGCGTGACCTTGGGAAAAATCATCGAACGGTTCCCCGATCTGCCGGTGGCCGACGTTGCGCGGTCGCGGCTGGGCCGTTTGAAACTTGAGATCAAGGGCAAAAAAGAGACGCCGGACAAAAAGCTCGGCGTCTATGAACAAAATATCGGCCTGAAATACGGCCCGACTTACGGACTACCGCGCGAGTTGTAGCGCGATTTCCTTTTCCAGTTCGTGCGCGAGGTCAACGTCGCTGCCGCCCATCTTCGTGCGGGCCTGCACGGCGACGGCCGTGATTTTGGGATCCACCGCGGTGACGCTGATCCAGACATTGTGCTGGTTGATCTTGGCTTGCAGCGCGCGCACGGTGTTGGTCGTGTCGTGCGGAATGAATTCAGTGATCAGCACGCCGTTGTTTTGAACGACCGCCACGGACGCCTGATACACTTGATCAACGGAACGTTCATAACGTCCGCTGACCGTATCCCTTGTGAATGGAACCGCCGCCGTCTTCGTGCCGCTCACGGTGCTGATGCAACCGGCGGTGACGATGGCAATTCCGGCAAATGCCGCAAAAATTTTCGTTTTCATATCGGGCACAATCAATCACAACGGCGGTCGGCGTCAAGCATGATTCGCATTTAATCCGCCCAATTGAAACTTTTGACTGCCAACGGTTTTAGATGATAATCGGTTTATGCCGGAATTTTCCTACAAAGCGCGCCGCCGCAGCGGCGAATTGGTCGAGGGCGTCCTCGAAGTCGCCGACCGTCCGGCGGCCCTGGCGCAAATCCAGCGGCTCGGACTTTTTCCCGTCGCGGTGGACGCGGCGAAGTCGGGCGCGGCGGCCGGCACCAAGCGTGCCGGGCAGAAAGCTGATTGGCTTTCGTTTTTGCCAACCGACATGCGCTTGCAATTGCAGCAGAAACGGAAGCCGAAATTGCAAGAGCTGGCGACCTTCACGACGCAATTGTCGAATCTGCTGAATTCGGGGATGCCGTTGACGGTCGCGCTCAACAGCATGACGCATCTGGAGTCGAAGGGAATTCCTTCGCAGGTGGGCCGCGACTTGAAGCAGGAGGTGAGCGAAGGCCGGAGTTTGTCCGACGCGATGTCGAAGCAGCCGCGCGTTTTTTCGGATTTGTATATCAACATGGTCCGCGCGGGCGAACAGAGCGGTTCGCTGGTGGAAGTGTTGCGGCGCATGGCGAACCATTTCCAGCAGTTCGCCGAAGTGCAGGCGAAGTTCACCTCGGCGTTGATCTATCCGGCGCTGGTGATTTGCATGGGCATCTTTCTCATCGGGTTCTTCATGTTTGTGATGATGCCGCAGTTCACGAAAATCTTCATGGGCTTCAACATCGAACTGCCGCTGCCGACGCGCATGTTGATCGCGTTCAGTCAAATGCTCCTGAATTATTGGTGGTTGATCGGATTGGTCATCATCGTGGCGGTCATTTTGTTCATCCGGTTCAAGACCAGCGAGGCGGGCGGGCGGAAACTGGACGAATGGAAGATGAAAGCGCCGGTCATCGGCAAGGTGATCAATTTGAATTTGTTCGGGCAATTCGCAAGGACGCTCGGCACATTGCTTGAAAACGGCGTCCCTGTTTTGACGGCTTTGAAAATCACGGAGCAGGTTTTGCCGAACCGTTTGATCAAGGAGGCGATTTCAAAGACGCGCGAGGCGGTGACGGACGGCAAGACGCTCGCGCAACCGCTGGCGCAGAGCAAACTTTTCCCGCAACTCATGGTGGATCTGGTGCGCATCGGCGAGGAGACCGGGGACGTTCCTGGCGCGTTGAATAACCTCGCTGACACTTACGAGGGCGAACTTTCCATCTCCTTGCGCCTGATGACCCAGCTCATCGAGCCGGTGTTGATCGTCGTCATGGGCGGCATCGTGGCATTTCTACTGTTGAGCATATTCCTGCCGCTCTTCAAGCTGATCTCGTCAATCCATTGAGGCTTTTGATGAAAACGACGGCTGCCAGGAAAAATTTTCCGTTTCGGGCGTTCACCTTGATTGAAATCATGGTGGTCGTGGCCATCATCGGCCTCATCGCGGCGATGGGCATCCCGTCCATGCTCCAAATGTTGCAAAAGGAAGGGATGCGCAAAGCCGTGAGCGACGTGAAGGACGTGCTCAACACCGCGCGGGCGCAGGCGATTTTGCAGGGGCGCACCAAAGCGGTCGTTTTCCATCCGCACGACAAAACATTGGAAGTGCTCGACGCGGCGGCGACCGAAGACACGACGGCGGAAAGCACCGAAGCCAAAAAGACGCAGGCGGACGCGCTCACGTCGGCGACGCTGCCCGACAACGTGGACATCGCGATGCTCGACGTCAACCTGATGGATTTCAGCGGCTCGGATATTTGCCGCGTGCTGTTTTTCCCGAACGGCACATGCGATGAGATGACCCTCGTGCTGCACGCGAACGACGCCTGGGAAAAAATCACTTTGGAATTTTCCACGTCCATTGCAACGGCGTTGCCGGTGAAAAAATGAAAATGGAAATCAAAACCGGCGCGAAATCGCAGCGGGCATTTTCACTTTTGGAGGTGATGATTGCCATCGGCATTTTTGCGATGGCCGTGTTCGTGATTCTGGCGCTGGTGTCGAGTTCGCTCGAAAACGCGCGACGTCTCCAGCGCCCGATGGTGGACGCGGGCGCGGTGGTGTCGTGGCTTTCGGAGACCAACCAGCTGGTCGAAGGCACTTACACCGTCAACCTCGGCGACCTGCTCGGAGACGCCTACAACGGTTACGATTGCACCTACGATGTCCAGGAGGTCGGCACGAACAAACTCTTCCAAGTGGGCTATATCATACAAAGCACGACAGGCAACCACGAGACCATCTCGACCATGACCAATCTGTTTTTTAGCCCCCAATCGCCCGCAGGCAGTCTTGACGGAGCGATCGTCGCGCGATGAACGTCAAAAAAAATCTTCGTCGTCGCGCGTTCACCTTGATTGAAATCATGGTGGCTCTTGCGATTTTCACGATGCTCGTCGCAGCGGTCTATTCGACGTGGGTGGTGATTTTGAAATCGTCGCAAGTCGGGCAGGAAGCGGCGGCGCGAATCCAGCGCCAGCGCATCGCCGTCCGCACCATTGAAGACTCGCTGACGTGCATCCAATCTTTTCAGGGTTCCTTTCAATATTACAGCTTCATCCTGCAGAACGGCGACCAGCCGGAATTGAGTTTCGTCGCGCGGCTGCCGGATATTTTTCCACGCAACGGCAGATTCGACAGCAATTTGCGGCGGCTCACCTTTGCTATTGAACCGGACGCGGATTCGGGAAATGACTTGGTGCTGCGGCAAAACGAGATTCTCAAGGACATGGATTCGGACGAACAAGCCACCCCGCTCGTGATTGCGCGCAATGTGAAGAACTTTCTCGTCGAATGCTGGGACACGAATGCGCTGGACTGGACGCAGGAATGGGATGACACGAATGCCGTCCCGCCGATGGTGCGGGTCACGCTCACGTTCGCGGAAAATGGCGATTCGACCGGCAACGGTCCGACGGTGTCCATCGCGCGTGAAATCACGATGCCATCGAGCACGGTGCTGACCGTGCAGCAAGTGCCGAGAGTGGGCGGCGGTGGAGGTGGAGGTCGTGGAGGTGGTGGTGGCGGTAATGGAAACGGACAAAATGGAAATGGCCGTGGCGGAAATCCGAATAACAATTCCAACAACCCGCGCAACGGCAATCAGAATGGCGGCAACCCCAACAACAATTTCAACAACGGGAACAATCCATATTCTCCGCGCACCCCCTTCAACGGCGGACGCGGCAATCAGCAATGAAAACCCGCTTTCGCCAAAATTCCCGCGCCGGCATCGCGCTCATCATGGTGATGATCGCGATCGCGCTGTTTTCCATTCTGGCGGCGGCGCTCTGGTTTTCCATCAAAGTCGAGACGCGGCTCGCGAGGAACGCCGGGAACGAGGAGCAGTTGCTTTGGCTGGGGCGTTCCGGCGTGGAATATGCGCGCTGGATTTTATCGCAGGAGGCCTCCATCGCGGGCGAACCGTACGATTCGCTCAACCAAATCTGGGCTGGCGGTCCAGGTGGTCCGGGTGAGACAAATAGCGTGCTCGCCGGAATTTCGTTGGACAATTACCAGATAGGGCAAGGCACCGTCTCGCTCAAAATCATCGACCTTGATCGCAAGATCAATATCAACACCGCTGGGGATCAGTTGATCCAACAGGTGCTCACGGTCATGGGTGTGGATGCTGACAGTATTTCCGTCGTGTCCGATTCGATTCTTGATTGGATCGATCCACCCGCGCCGCCGCGCATCGCCGGGGCGGAGAGCGATTATTATCAAAGTTTGACGCCGCCGTATTACGCCAAGAACGCGCCGATCGACGATTTGTCCGAACTTCTGCTGGTGAAAGGCGTGACGCCGGAAATGTATTACGGTGGCGATTTATCAAACAGTCCCGCGCCGCAAAAAACGAAACTCGGCATTGGCAACGCGCCCGGCGACATTCCAGTCTATCCATTCGGGCTGAAGGATATTTTTACGCCGATTTCCGCGGGACGCATCAACATCAACACCGCCGACACGAATGTGCTGCAGATGATTCCCGGCGTGGACGCCGCCCTTGCCGCGTCCATCATCCAGCAACGCGCCGGTCCGGACGGCGTGGACGGCACGGAAGACGACACGCCGTTTCGCAATGCAAGTCAATTGACAAGCCTGGGAATTCAAAACACATCGCTTTGCACCACGCGCAGTTCTGTCTTTGAAGTCCACGTCACCGCAAAAATCGGCGACTCCCAGCGCGAATTCATCGCCACGCTTTATAGAAATTCGGGAACGGACATCCAGGTTCTCGGTTTTTACTGGAAGTAAAATTCAAGAACTGATTCGCCCTCTTCTGTTGCCAGTCCGGAATTGCGCCGTCCGCCGAAGAAGAATTTTCCGCTGAAAACCATCAAATTCACCGCCGGGCCGAAAAATGTGAACAACTTTTAACCTTTCCGTCACCGAATTGTAACTTGCTCAACGCACCCTAAAAAGAAACTGGCTATGAAAAAAGTTCTCATACTGACTGCGGGCTTTGGCGAAGGTCACAACGCCGCCGCGCGAAATTTGCGCGACGCGCTCGAACTCGTTTCCGACGAGGTCAAAGTCGAGGTGCTGGATTTGTTCGAGAGCAGCTACGGCTCGTTCAACACGCTCGCCAAGAGCGCCTACCTGAACATGGTGAAATACGTCCCGCAGTTTTGGGGCGGAATTTACTCGTTGCTGGACAATTCCAAGTTCGTCGAGAGCCGGCTCGGCAATTTCACGAAGCTGAAAAATTCGCTCGCCGACATTTTGCACGAGACGCAGCCGGACTGCGTCGTCTCCACTTACCCGGTCTACGCGCACGTCATCCAGGAACTTTACCGCGATTATGCCGAGCGGCCGTTTCGTTTCATCACCATCGTCACCGATTCCATCACCGTGAACTCGGCGTGGTATCGTGCGACGAGCGATATTTTTTGCGTTCCCAACGAACCGACGGCGGAAGTTTTGCGCGCGCAGAAAATTCCCGCGTCGAAAATCAAGGCGCTCGGTTTTCCCGTCAGCCATCTGTTCACGGAAGAACCGGTGATTCCGTTGCGCGTGCCGGTTTCGGGCGAGGCGCGAAAAATTCTTTACATCATCAACACCGGAAAAAAGAAGGCGGGCAAGGTCATCGACCGGCTGCTCGAAATTCCCGACACGCAACTGACCATCACCGTCGGGCGCGATGCGGAATTGAAATCCAAGTTGATCGAACGCACGCGCGATCACAAGGACCGCGTCCACGTGCTCGGCTGGACGAACCAGATGCCGCAACTGATGTTGAGCCACCATCTCGTCATCGGCAAGGCGGGCGGCGCGGTCGTGCAGGAAGCGATCGCCGCGCGCTGCCCGATGATCGTCAATCAGGTCATTCCCGGACAAGAGGAAGGCAACGCGCAACTCATCGCGGAATATAAACTCGGCGCGATCGCGGAACGAAACCGCGAAGTGCCGGAACTGGTCGAGGAAGCCTTCGCGCACAAGGCGAAACAGTGGCAGGAATGGCGGAAAAATTTGCAGCGCATCAGCAAGCCGGACGCCGCGTTGCGATTGGCGGAGTTGATTTTGGAGGAATGCGAACAGACCGATCCGACGCGGAAGAAAGTCAAACTGTTCGAGTCGCCGGTCTCAACATTTAAGCCGGTTGTCTCGACAGTCAATGGCAATGGTCCCGCGCGCATGTTGCTCTGTGATTTTCACATCCACACGAGTTATTCGGACGGAAAACTTTCCGTGCCGGAGGTTGTGGATTTTTACGGGCGGCTCGGCTTCGACTGCATCTGCATCACCGACCATCTGGCCGATCCGCGCCGCTTGATCGGAAAACTCGCGCGCTTGAGCAACATGACCGTCAGCGAAGACCAGTTGGAGGAATATTTTGAAGTCATCGCGCGCGAACGCCGTCGCGCCTGGAAAAAATACAACATGATCGTGATGACCGGCATCGAGTTCAACAAAGACGGCTACACAAAAAAAACTTCGGCACATCTGCTCGGCATCGATTTGAAAAATCCGATTTCGTCTGCGCTTGATTTGCCGGAGACCATCGCGCACATCCACGCGCAAGGCGGACTCGCCGTCGCGTCGCACCCGCACATCATGAAAAGCGAGTGGGGCAAGAACACGTTGTATCTTTGGGAGAACCACGAGAAATTCGCGCCGCTGATCGACGCGTGGGAAATCGCCAACCGCCACAACATCTTCGATTGCGTCGGCATGAAACGCCTGCCGTTTCTCGGCAACAGCGATTTTCACAAGCCGAAACATATTTATTCCTGGAAGACCTTGCTCTATTGCGAGAAGGACGCCGAGTCCATCAAGGAATGCATTCGGCGCAACGAGCACGTCTCCATCACGCTTTACCGCGAGAGCAACCAGTTCGATTCGCAGACGAAAAACAAATCTTCCGGCGACGACTCGCGCGTGATCCATCTGGAGTCGTCCATGCCGCTGGCCGCTTCGCGCGGCAAGTGACTTTGCAAAATGAATCTGCTGCGCTAGCTTTCGCGCATGAACCTTTACATCCTTCGACACGGACTGGCGATCGAACGTGGCGCGCCCGGCTTCAAAAAAGATTCCGACCGGCCGCTCACGTCTAAAGGCAAACGGCGCATGAAGAAAATCTCCGAAGCGATGGAAGTGATGGAATTGAAATTCGATCTGATTCTTTCCAGCCCGTTTTTGCGCGCAAAGCAAACCGCAAAAATCATGGCCGAAACTTTCGGACTGCAAAAGAGGTTCGCCTTTTCCGAAGCCCTGATTCCCGACGAAAACCCTAAACTGCTCGTCGAACAAATCGTAAAGTTGAGATTGAAAAATATTCTGCTCGTCGGCCACGAACCGCATTTGAGCCGGTTCATCGCGCTGCTCACGACCGGCGGTACGGATGCGGCGATTGAGTTGAAGAAAGGCGGCCTGTGCAAATTGGAAATGGAAGCTCCGCTTCGGGATTCTCGCGCGACGCTTGCGTGGCTGCTCACGCCGCGCCAGATGGAATTGATGGCGTGATTTGTTCCGGACAAATCCTTGTTCATCTCCAGTGATTCGTGATTCAATCACGCCGTGAAAATCGTCACCGACGAAAAATGCACCGGCTATTCGCGTTACGCGCATCCCGAACGTCCCGCGCGGATCACGGCCACCGTCGAGCTTCTGAAAAATCAGAACGAACTGCCGATCGAATGGATTGCTCCGACGAAAGTGACCGACGAACAGATTTTGCGCGCGCACGCGCCCGAACTGCTCGCGCGGCTGAAAATCCCGAAAGACTTCGACGCCGACACGCCCGCTTACGAAAATATTTCCGGATTCGCCCGCGAATCCGCCGCCGCCGCGCTCGACGCTTTGAAAATCGCGCGAACCGGCGAAAATGTTTTCAGTCTCATGCGCCCGCCCGGCCATCACGCCACGCGCGAAAGCGCGATGGGCTTCTGCTATTTGAACAACATCGCCATCGCCGTTCTCGAAGCCGCTGCGACTGGCTCAAAGCGCGTCGCCGTTTTTGATTTCGATGTGCATCACGGGAACGGTACGGAAGACATTCTGCTGAACAAACCCGGCGTCGCATTTTTTTCCATTCACCAACATCCGTGTTATCCGGGCACGGGCGCGACGAACGCCGGCAAAAATTGTTTCAATTATCCCGTCGCGCCGTCCACGCCGCGCGAAACGTATCGTGGTACGCTCGCCCGCGCTCTCGAAGACCTGAAAAATTTCCGTCCCGATTTGATCGCCGTGTCCGCCGGATTCGATGCTTACGCGCACGACCCGCTGGGCGACGGCACTTTGCTCGCGGAGGATTTCTACTGGCTCGGCCAGGAACTTCGCGCATTGAAAATTCCGTTCTTCAGTCTGCTCGAAGGCGGTTACAGCAAGGATTTGCCCGAACTCATTTTCGCCTATCTCAAGGGCGTCGAAGGAAAATAATTTCGTTTCACGAATGTAAAATGATTCCTCTCGACAAGCGAAATTGAAAATTTAACCTCCGACTATGTCGTCGTCTTATTTCATTTACGTCGTGATAATCGGCGTTTTCGTCTGGAGCATTTATCGCCGTGTGCGCCGCAACATAGGTAGACAAAAACTGCATCCGCGCCGCGCCATCACTTCCATCGTCATTCTTTCCGTCGTCAGCGTGGTGATTGTCGGCACGTCATTGCAAAACACAAATTTGCTGCTTGGATTTGGCTGCGGGTTGTTGCTCGGACTGCCGCTTGGTTTTGTCGGACTGCGCCTCACGCGATTCGACACGACCGATGAAGGCCATTTTTACAAACCTAATACACACATCGGCGTTGTGCTTTCAGTTTTGTTCGTCGGCCGCATCGCCTACAAATATATCCCGTCCGGCAACGTGGCAACCGCGCAAAATCCAACGATGCCGTTTCAAAGTCCGCTGACACTTTTCATTTTTGGGCTGACCGTCGGCTATTACCTCGTTTATCAAACCGGCTTGTTCATCCACAGCCGCGATAAAAATGAATCCGGCCAAAAAAAGTTTTGAATCGGGCGATTCCGATTTAGATTCTTCGCGTGACCGTACTTGAAGCGATTCAGAAGAGTGCAGATTTTCTTGGCAAAAAAGGTATCGAATCGCCGCGCCTGCAAGTTGAACTTCTCCTCGCGCATTTGTTGAAAATGCCGCGCATGAAATTGTATCTGAATTTCGAGCGTGTGCTCACGCCGTCGGAAACGGATGCGTTGCGCGAACTCGTCAAACGCCGCGGACAACGCGAGCCGTTGCAACATATCGTCGGCTCGACTTCATTCTGCGGATTTGAAATCACCGTGAACCGTCATGCGCTCGTCCCACGACCGGAAACGGAATTGCTTGCCGAAGAAGGCTGGAAATTTTTGGGAGAAAACAAAACTGCCGCTTTGGATTTTGGAACCGGAACCGGCTGCATCAGTATTGCGCTCGCGACGAAATGTCCAAATGCAAAAATCAACGCGACTGACGTTTCGGCGGACGCGCTCACGTTGGCGAAACAAAATGCCGAGCAAAATAAAGTCGCGGAACGGATTGAATTTTTGCAAGGTGATGGATTTGCTGCGCTTTCTGCCGATTCAAAATTCGATTTGATTATGAGCAATCCGCCCTACATTCCGTCGGCTGAAATTGAAACGCTTCAGCCGGAAGTCCGCGATTTTGATCCGCGCGCGGCTTTGGACGGCGGCGCGGACGGTCTGGATTTTTATCGGATTCTGGCGGCGAAAGCGAAAGCGTTTCTGAAACCGGACGGCAAAATCATGCTGGAATTTGGCGACGGTCAGGCCGAGGCCATTTGCACAATTTTTCAAAATGAAAAGTGGATTGTCGAAGCGGTGAAGGAAGATTACAGTCAGCGCGCCAGAATTTTAATCGCAAAAAAATAATTTCATGGAAAGTTTTTTGATCAAAGGCGGCGTGCCCTTGCACGGCGAAGTCGAAATCAGCGGCAGCAAAAACGCCGCGCTGCCCATCATGGCCGCGACGCTGCTCACGAACGAGCCGTGCGTCATCCGACGCGTGCCGGACTTGAGCGACACGCGGTTCATGGTGCAAATCCTCGAATCGCTCGGCGCGCAGGTGAAATTTGAAAACGGCACGCTGACGGTTCGCGCGAAAAAAATCCGTGGCTACGCGGATTACGAACTCGTCCGCAAAATGCGCGGCTCGATTTGCATTGCCGGGCCGTTGCTCGCGCGGTTGCACAAGGCGCGGATTTCTTTGCCCGGCGGCTGCATCATCGGCGCGCGGCCAATCAATTTGCACTTGAAAGGTTTTGAATCGCTTGGCGCGAAAATAAAAATCGAGGGCGGCTACGTTGACGCTACAACTAAAAAACTTGTCGGCTCAACCATGTTTCTCGGCGGACGCGCCGGCTCGACGGTTCTCGGCACGGGGAATGTGATGATGGCGGCGACTTTGGCCGATGGCGTGACGGTCATCGAAAGCGCGGCGTGCGAGCCGGAAGTTGTTGACCTCGCGAATTTTCTGAACGCGATGGGCGCAGACATTTCCGGCGCGGGCGGTCCCACCATCACCATTTCCGGCGTCAAGAAATTGCACGGCGCGGAACACGAAGTGATTCCCGACCGGATTGAGACGGCGACGTTTGCCATTGCCGCCGCCGCGACGAATGGCGAAGTGACGATTAAAAATTGCCGCGCCGACCACTTGCGCGCGGTTTTGGACAAATTGAATGAAGCCGGAGTTTCAATTCAGCAGCGCGGCGGAAATCTGATTGTCCGTCGCGGAAAAAAATTGCGCGCGGCGGACGTGACGACGCTGCCGTATTCCGGTTTTCCGACGGACGTGCAGGCGCAGATGATGTCGCTGCTCGCGCTCGCGCCGGGCATCAGCATCATCACGGAGCGGATTTTTGAATCGCGCTTCATGCACGTCAGCGAACTGGCGCGGCTCGGCGCGGAGATCGAGATCGAAGGGCCGAGCGCGATCGTGAAGGGCGGACGGCCGTTGAGCGGCGCGCCGGTGATGGCGAGCGATCTGCGCGCGAGCGCGGCGCTGGTGATTGCCGGGCTTGCGGCGAAGGGTGCGACGCAGGTGAACCGCATTTATCATCTGGATCGCGGCTACGAAAAGATGGACGCGAAGTTGCGGAAACTCGGCGCGAGGATTCAACGCGTCGAGGAAAAATGAATTTTACGGACTGCAAAATAATCTGAATTGACCCTTTTTCCGTGTTTGACAGCCTTGAACAATTGTGATACTAAATTGATACTGAAATGCCGCGCAAGGTGCGACAACTGATTGCCGACTTGGAAAAAGCGGGGTTTGTGAACCGGGGCGGCAAAGGCAGCCATCGGAATTTCACGCATCCGAAAGGTTTGCGGGTGACAATCAGCGGCGGCGCGGGCGATGACGCCAGGCATTATCAGGAACGGGACGTGCGTCGGGCGTTGCACACGGTGAAAGAATAAATTTATGACACGCAAGCAAATCAAAGAGCAGGCGGCGCGCTACGCGAAATTCGTGGAGTGGAGCGATGAGGATCAGTGCTTTATTGGCCGTTGCCCGGAAATCATGGCGGGCGGCGTTCACGGCGGCGACGAGGCGCGGGTGTATGCGGAATTGTGTCAGGCCGTCGAGGAGTGGATTGAAATGCTTCACAAAGACGGCGTGCCACTGCCCGATCCTTTGGCGGCGAAATCATTCAGCGGCAAATTTGTGTTGCGGATTGAACCGGCGATTCACCGCCGCCTCGCGGCCAAAGCCCTTGCCGCCGGTGAAAGTCTCAACAGCTACTGCGTCAAAACGCTGGTGAAGGCGTGAAAACGCGGCTACGAAAAGATGGACGCGAAATTGCGGAAGCTCGGCGCGCGGATTCAACGTCTGGAGGAAAAATGAATTTTGCCGGTTGCTTCCGCGAAATTAGGCATTAGAATAAGGCCGTGAGCATTGAAGTATTGAAACAAGAGTTGTCCGCGCTGGATGCGAATGCGCAGCGGCAATTGACTGCGTTTCTGGTGTCGCTGCAAGATTCGCGCGATAATGTCTACCGAAAAAAAATCGCGGAAAAAATTGACCGGCCCGCCTCGGAATTTGCCACGCTGGAAGATTTGGATCGTCGTCTGGGTCTGTCCGGCAATTGACAATGAACGATCGTCTCCTCATTGACTATGAAGTCATTGAGTTTCTCGAAACGCTTTCCCGCTCGGAGCAACGGCTTTTGCGGAATCGCTTCGTTGCCATCCGCGATGACCCGCAAAAATTTTCCGATTACACCGAACCCGACCAGACGGGCCGCCGCGTGGACATCCACATTTGCGGCAAATACGCCGTCAAATTCTGGCAGGACCACGCCGACCGGCACATAAAAATTCTCGATTTGCATTTTGCCGACCATGCGCGCCATTAAAATGAAATCTGCCATACACGAAAAGATGGACGCGAAATTGCGGAAGCTCGGCGCGCGGATTCAGCGCGTCGAGGAAAAATGAATTCCAAAATGGACTTGGAACTGACGTTTTTGTCAAAATGAAAACACTGTTTTTACTGACTACCTTACTGGTCACGTTTAACTGTGAATCACAAATTGTCACAAATGAATTCAAAACAGTTTTAGTTACGAATTGGGTAAAGCTAGGTGAATTTCTGCGTGTGGTGAACGGCCATCTTTACAACACCGCCTATTCAAAACTTTGGGGCGATCTTTGGAAATTAAGCTATTCTCGAAGACTGCCTTACTCAAATTATAATCCTTGGCACACTTTGACATGCTCAGTGGAAGTAAATCAAATAGGCGTTAAAGGAATAGCGTGTGATGTTTATGAGATTGAATATCAACCCGAAACCTACACAGGCGCACCCGAATTAGTGAGCAAGACATTCATAAAAAACATCATTGTTTATCATTATCCAGACTCCGAATCGCTGGTTACCGGCCAAGTCATAAGCGGCGATGGTCAGAAAAGGCCGTGCAGATGTATGAAAGTTGAAAACTATTTTTATAACGGAAATTCATACGAGGCCTACGATTGCGGAATTCAATCTACCAATCTTGTGCCAGTCATAACAGAAACCAAAATCAGAATTGGCGATACCAATTCAGTTCTGGTGAAGCCCTAATTTCAGCGGCGTAGGAACACGGACGGCGTCGCGCCAAGCAGAAACTTGGCTCCATCGCAACAGCCCGTCCGCGTTCCGAAGATTTTCCAAACAGTGATGAGTGACAGGTGACGAGTGACGTGCGAAAAACACGCTCGTCACTTTTCACTCATCACCCGTCACTTTGATCATTCGCGTTTCCGCCGCCGCTTTGCTATGGCGCGACAAGTTCATACGGCGACGAGTTCGAGGCTGTCGGTGTAAATGCGCGCCTGGCGTTCGGCCTGACGCACGACAGTCCGGGTTTTTTCCTCGAACAATTCCGGGAACACCAGCAACGGGTAAAGTGTGACCCATGCGAGTGCCGCCGCCTCGTTGGCCGCGCGCCGCAACGGAGTGTTTAATTCCGCCGTCGGTGCTTCGGCCAATTGCTCCGCGAGCAGTCTGGTCTTGAGCCGCTCGAATTCGGTTTCCTGAAATGCGCGGAACGGAGCGGGCGGATTGGGCCGCAGCTCGAAGCGCGTTTCAGGGGCGAACCTTGTCGGCACCTGTGTTTTTCTTCTGTTCATGTTTTTCCTTTCTTGTTCTTTGGTTGAAAAGCGAAAAACCCGCGATTGACTTGGCAATCGCGGGTTTTTGAAAATTATTCCTTAAATCAGGATTTCGTTCCCACGATGTACAAAAGACGGGAGTCGCGCTGGCAAATGGCCATCCAGCCATTGACCGGCACGTGCTTCATCAGTTTTGCAAACGTGGTTTTCATTTACTTAATTCTTAAACCGAGCGGAGAAGAAACACTATTTTGACACGTTTATCAAAGCTTTTTTCGCAGCGGAGAACCCCGTGTTTCAAGACTTGTCGGTTGGCGCTTCGGTGCTAGATTGATTTCAAGAATGAGTGAGCAATTGCGCATGGTCACTTGCGGCTGGTGTGAGACGAAAGTCTTCATTCCGGGCGACCTGCCGCCGCTCGGTTCGGTGCCGTGCACCAAGTGCGGGCATCCGATCATGATGCCGATGCGGTTGCGGCAGTTTGAATTGCAGAGTGTCATCGGGTCGGGCGGAATGGGCAACGTGTATCGCGCGTGGGACATCACGCTGGAACGCATGGTGGCGGTGAAGTTGATGAAGAAGGAGCTGCTCGACGACCCGAAGTCGCTGGAAAGTTTTTATCGCGAGGCGCGCGCCTGCGCCCGGCTCAACCACACGAACATCGTCCACATCTATACGTTCGACGAATGGGAAGGGCAGCAATATCTCGTCATGGAACTCGCCGATCGCGGGAGCCTTGATGCACGCATCGAAAAATTGCACGTGTTGCCGGAACTGGACGTGCTGGACATCGGCATCAAAATCGCCTCCGCGCTGGACATGGCGCTCAAATACGATTTGCTTCATCGCGACATCAAGCCGGGAAATATTTTGTTCAACGCCGACCACGAGCCGAAGCTGGTGGATTTCGGCCTCGCGCGCAAAGCCGACATGGAACACGAAGTCGAAGACATGACCTGGGGTACGCCGTATTATGTCGCGCCGGAAAAAATCAAACGAGACCCGGAGACTTTTTTGTCCGACATGTACAGCCTTGGCGCGACGATTTATCATGCGATGACCGGCCACGTGCCTTTCGACGCGCCAACCGTCGAGGAAGTCATCATTGCGCAGGTGCAGACGCCGCTGACGCCGCCGAATCTTGTCGTGCCTGAAATCACGCAGCCGGCCAGCGACGCGCTGGTCAAGGCGATGGCCAAAAATCCGGCGGAACGGTTTTTGAGCTACGACGAATTCATCATGGCGCTGACGGCGGCGCGCAGCCAGTTGCTCATCAAACAATCCCTTTCGCCGCAGTCGTCCAAGACGAAAGGCCTGACCAGTTGGTGGAAGCGGCAATGAAAAAGGCGGGCGTTGTCGCCCGCCTCGAAACACAACGGTCTCAATCAATTATTTTTCATCCGGTTTCTTGCCGTCGTTTATCGTTGTGGCGTCCAGTTTTCCGTCAGAGGTTTTCTTGTAGGCCACGCCGACTTTGTCGCCAACGGCGATATCGCTCAAAACAGCGGGCTCGCCGTTCTTGTTGATCTTGGTTTCGGACGTGATCTCGAACGTGCGCTTGCCGATGGTGAGCGTCATGGCGTTGGTGTCCACGGAGTCCACTTTACCGGTGCCGACCGAATGTTCGTGCTTCCTGACTTTTTTGACCGGCGCATTGGTGGTCTGATCCGGCGCAGCCGGTGTCACTTCCGGTGCAGTTGCCGGGGCAACCGCCGGAGCATTTGTGGACGTGGTGTCTTGCGCGCGGCACAACGCAGGAACGGCAAGGATGGCAGCGGCAAGAAGGTTTACGATTGTGAGTTTAGTAATGTGTTTTTTCATTTTGATTCCCTTTGTTAGTTTGTTAGTCCCCTAAAAAATCACGAGACGCAAAAATTTAAAAATTGGCGGAAAGGAATTCAAGAGGTTTTTTACCACGCGCCCTCGGTGATCAATTCCGTGACGTTGCGCGCCAAATCTTCCGCAAGCAACGGCAGCGACTGGCGTTCCGCGCTCTCCAAATCCGTGCCGACATGGACAAGCGTGTAGCCGTTGACATTTTTATCGAGCAGCACCTTGCCCGTGCTGCGTTCGCGCGCCGTGACATGCGCGGTGATGCTTACGCGGTAATTTTCCGGCGTTGAGATGTCCGTGTTCAAGTAGCTCAACCCTTCGCGATTGTAGCGCGTGATGACTCCGGTGACGACGACATCGCCCGGCCCGCTTGTGGCGAGATGGTAGGTGCCGTCGGCTTGCATCCGCTCGCGCAAGGCCTCCGTCACCGCGTCGCCGAGGCGCGGTTCAAGTGTCTGGTTATTGAACGGCAAAATTTCGATGGATTTTTCCCCGGCGATGGCGTTGTTGGTCGGGCCAAGATGATAACCTGCGCAGCCGGCGGAGAAAATTGCCGTGACACAGATCGCAAAATAAATCAGCGGACGCATTTCAACTGACGGGCGGGATTTGGACGCGTGACTTGAGCGCTTCGATGCGTTGGCGCGACCAAGCGGCGTAACGCGAGTTGGGGTCAAGCTGCAACACTTCGTTGTAGTAGATCACCGCTCCAGCCCATTTCTTTGTCTTTTCGTAAAACTGCGCGATGACAAAATTGCCATGCACCTGTTCGGTCTTGAGAATGGTGATGGCTTTCTGTGCTTCCGGCACCCGGCTGTCGTCTGGAAAAAGCGTGATGAAATCCGTGTAAGAAGCGATGGCTTTTCCGGCGGTGCTTTGATCGTATTCGGCGGTCGCGGCCTGTTTTTGATAAGAGATGCCCTGACGGTACAACGCGTCGGCGGTGATTGTGGGCTGATCGTGATAACGGTCGGCGGCGATTTCGTAAGCTTTCACGGCGTCCTCGTAATCACCCTGTTTTTCCCGCGCCGCGCCGATGCGCAACTGTGCGTGCGGCGCCACATCGCCGTAAGGTCCGTTGTTCACGATCTTCTCGTACAATTTCGCCGTTTCATCCATTGAACTGTAAAGCGGGATGTAGCCCCACAACCGGAACCATTCGCCGCCGAGAAAATGGTTGGCGATTTCATACTGACGCCATAGGACTTCCTCGTAATTGTCGCTGCGCGGATATTTTTCGATGATGTTCTGATAGGCGTTGAAAGCCTGCTCGTCCTTGCCCGATTTTTCAAGGCAGCGACCGATCAGATATTCCGCACGCGGCGAATAATCGGACAACGGCCACAAGCGCACGATGCGATGCGCGGCATGCATCGTGATGCTGTAATTGTGGTTGGTGAAAGCCTGCTCCGCGACTTCAAGCTGATCCTTCGCGCGGTCGCGCTGCCACTTCGCATTTTCGCCGAAGGGTTCGTAATACCAGCCTTCGCCCGGCGAATAAATCAGCGGCGCAGGCGAACGAAACGGCAATAACACCGCGAACGCGGCGAGCAAAATCAGGAAAATGAACCGGCGATTCATGCGGCGACGGTAACGATGTGAAACCGCCAAGTCAAGACGCACGCAAACAGAATTTATCCCCGATACACCACCAACAATCCGTAATCCGTCATGACCTTTTGCGTGCCGACATCGAAGTGTTCGTAATTGATGACGTGAACTCCGACGGTATTTGCCTCGCCGATCTGGTTTAAAAATTCCGACACCTTCTCGTCGAACTTGTCGTGACCGGCTTCAATGCAACTCGCATGGCGTATCGTGCGGATGCGAATCTGTTTTTCCCCGGTTGACCTTGCGCCCAAAGGCGGCTTCGGCTTGGCGATGAGAACTTCGCCCGGCTTGTCGCGCACCGGCACCTTGAGGTGCATCTCCACTTTGGCGGCGGCGGAACTGGCGATGGCGCTCGGCGCGAGGCTTGGTGCCGGGTCATCAGATGGCGCGTGCGCTGCCGGAGTTTTTGTGGTTTGTGCCGGGATGGTGATGGTTTCGTGACACGACGGGCATTCAATTTCCGAGCCGGCGCCGGCGCTGTCCACGGCGAGTTCCTGGTTGCAATTGGGGCAATCAAAAACGATGTCCATAAAATGGTTCTGGTTCGACTGTTGTGCCGACATTAACCCCGCGCTGTTATGCAGACCAGTAAAAAATCGCGTCGAATTTCCGGCTCGGACATTTATACTCCGTCACAATGAACCGGCGAAGTATCAGCGAATCTTTCCGCACGCACGGCCTGACCGCGTTGGGATTGCTGCTGATTCTCGTTTTCAATTTTGCCATCCGCTGGCATCTCCGTGAAATGCCGCTGGAGCGCGACGAAGGCGAATACGCCTATGCCGGACAACTCATGCTGCAAGGCATCCCGCCTTATCAACTGGCTTATAACATGAAATTTCCGGGCGTTTATTTTGCCTACGCCGTCCTCATGAAAATTTTCGGCGAATCGCCGGAAGGAATCCACTGCGGAATGATCCTGATGACTTCGGCAACCACCGTCCTGGTTTTCCTCATCGGCGGCGAATTGCTCGGCACCCTCGGCGGCCTGATGACGGCGGCGGCTTTCGTCTGTCTCTCGGCTCTGCCAACGGCGTACGGTCTTGCAGGGCACGCGACGCACTTCGTCACATTTTTCGTCTGCGCCGGAGTTTTCGCGCTTTTGAAAGCGGAGAAAAAACCGGCGCTGTTCTGGCCGTTCGTTTCGGGACTGGCATTTGGAACCGCAATTTTGATGAAGCAGCACGCAGTGTTTTTTCTGCTCTTCGTGTCGGGCTGGCTGGCGTGGCAATTGTTCCAGCAAAAGAAAATCAAGCAATCCGCCTTGCGCGCCGGGATTTTTTTTATCGGTTTTGCTGTTCCGCTGTTGTTGACCGCCGGATCTCTGGTTTATGCGGGAGTGTGGGATCCCTTTTATTTTTGGACTGTCCAATACGCCCGCGAATACGCCTCCATTCTTCCTTTGCACACAATTCCAAGACAGTTCGTCATGGGATTCAAACCAATTTTCGATTCCGGCGGCTGGGTTTGGCTTTTTGGTGTCGCCGCGCTGGGACTGCCTTTATTGCGGACAAAACGTCGCCGCGCGGCTGCAATCGGTGCCGGGCTGTTTCTCGCGGGCATGGCGGCGGCATGTCCGGGATTTTATTTTCGCGGCCACTATTTTTTGATGGTCATGCCGGGACTTGCGCTGCTGAACGCCGCATTGATTCTGGCGGTCGCGGACAAACTGAAAAAATTCCAGCAAGTCCGGATGTTGCAATTATTGCCGGTCATTCTTTTCTGCGCAATCGCCGGAGATTTGATCGTCAGGAATTTGGGAACGTGGCTCTTGCTGACGCCTTTTGAAATTTCCCGCCAGCTTTACGGTTCAAACCCGTTCCCCGAATCCGCCAAAATCGCAAAATATCTGGCTGCGCACACCGCGCCAAACGAAACCATCACCGTCCTCGGTTCCGAGCCGCAAATCTATTTTCTCGCCCGGCGACATTCGGCTTCGGGCTACATTTATTTGTATCCGTTGACAGAGCCGCAGCCGCTGGCGGCGCGGATGCAAAAAGAATTCATCAACGAAATCGAAACCGCCAGACCGCGCTATGTTGTCTTTGTAAACAATTCGTCGTCCTGGCATTCCGTCATTTACCCCAGCAAACCTTTGGAACATCCCATTCCCGACTGGTGGAACGGTTACTCGCAAAACTATGAGCCCGTCGGCGCGGTGGATATTTTTGAAGACAAACCCTCGGATTTTTTTTGGGACGGTCAACTGGCGAACCGCACGAATTCATCGCCGCCGACCATTTCCATTTTCCACAGAAAATAAATCAGCTTACTCCCACTCAATCGTCCCCGGCGGCTTGCTCGTGATGTCAAGGACGCAGCGATTCACACCCTTCACCTCGTTGATGATCCGGCTTGCGAGTTTTTCCAGAAGTTCGTAGGGCAGTTTCACCCAGTCCGCCGTCATGCCGTCCTGCGATTCCACCGCGCGGATCGCGATCGTGTAATCGTAAGTCCGCTCGTCGCCCATCACGCCCACGCTGCGCACCGGCAGCAACACCGCGAAGCTCTGCCAGATTTTGTAATACAGCCCGCTTGATTTCATTTCCTCAACGACGATTGAATCCGCGTTCCGCAAAATTTCACAGCGTGAAGGCGTCACTTCGCCGAGAATCCGCACCGCCAGACCCGGACCGGGGAACGGCTGGCGATAAACAATTTCTTTGGGCAGGCCAAGTTCAAGGCCGAGCAATCGCACTTCGTCCTTGAACAAACATTTCAGCGGCTCGACCAATTTGAATTTCATGTTCTTCGGCAAACCGCCGACGTTGTGATGGCTCTTGATGAGTGCGGCTGGATTTCCCGCGATCGGCACGGATTCGATCACGTCGGGATATAACGTTCCCTGCGCGAGAAATTTCGCCTTTCCAACTCGCTTCATCGCGTCGTGAAAAACCTCGATGAAAGTCTTGCCGATGATTTTGCGTTTGCGTTCGGGGTCGGTCACGCCTTTGAGCCGTTTCAAAAACAACTTCGACGCGTTCTCGTATTGCAATTTTAATTTGAAATTGCGTCCAAAAACTTCCTGAACGACTTCCGCTTCGCGCGCGCGGAGCAGGCCGTTGTTGACAAAAATACACGCGAGTTGATCGCCAATCGCCCTGTGCAGCAATGCCGCCGCGACGCTCGAATCCACGCCGCCGCTCAAACCGAGAATCACTTTTTCACCGCCGACCTGCGCGCGGATTTCCTCGACGGCTTGCTCGACGTAGCTGCGCATGGTCCAGCTTTTGCCGCAGCGGCAAATGTTATGGACGAAGTTAGAGATGATTTCGCTGCCGCGCGGTGTGTGAACGACTTCGGGATGGAATTGAAGCCCGAAAAATTTCTTTGCGCGGTTCTCAATCGCCGCGTATTCGGAATTTTCCGTGACGGCGACGGATTTGAAACCGTCCGGCAATTTCGTGAGCTTGTCGCCGTGAGAATTCCAGACCTGAAGCTGTTCCGGCAATTTCGCGAACAATGCGCAGCTTGAATCCTTCACTGTGAGCGTTCCCTTGCCGTACTCGCGCTTGAGGCCTTTTTCGACTTTGCCGCCGAGAAATTGCGCGAACAGTTGCACGCCGTAACAAATTCCGAGAACCGGGACGCCCAGCGAAAAAATATTTTTATCGGGCAATGGCGCGTTTTTCGCGTAGACGCTCGACGGCCCGCCGGACAAAATGATTCCGCCGGGTTTCAGCGCGGCGATTTTTTCCGCCGACGTCCGGAAGGACAGGATTTGCGAATAGACATTGCGCTCGCGGACACGGCGCGCGATGACCTGCGTGTATTGCGATCCGAAATCAAGAATGACAATCTGTTCAATCATGAACGAAGGCGGATTGTTTGCCTGTCGCACGCGTTTTGGCGAGGGAAAAATTTTGTGCAGCCCGGCGAAACGATTGTGGGCAACTTGGGGTTGTCATAGGTGTTGGATTCCATTACAAGACAACCATGAAGCCGTTTCGTTGCATCACCAGCGCGCAAACAGTCCACGCCCGCGGGTTGCGCCGTAAACGGCCTTCGACTCAAAAGGGTTTTTCGCTTGTCGAACTCATGATCGTGCTGTTTCTCATGGTCGTTCTTAGCTTAATGATGTACGGCTTCGGTTCGGAGAGCCATCAACATCATCAACAGAAACTTTGCGAGGAAAATCTCCTGAAGATTTATGTGGCGATGCAGATTTACGCAAACGACTTCAGCGGCAGGCTGCCGGAAAGCACCAACGCAGCGACCTCGGAGGAGGTTCTGGATGTACTCGTGCCGCGTTACACGGCGGACACGTCCATTTTCATTTGCCCCGGCGGCAGGGATTCTCAAATTCCCGCCGGCGAATCGTTTCGCAAACGCAAAATCAGCTATGCCTACTACATGGGCCGCCGGCTTGACGGTGCGCAGGACGCGCTGATGTCCGACCGGCAGGTGAACACGCAGCCAAAGAATGCGGGCGATTTTATTTTTTCGACCACCGGCCATCCGCCCGGAAACAACCATCACAAGTACGGCGGCAACATTCTTTTTTGCGATGGGCACGTTGACATGAGTCCGCCGCAGTTGACATTTTCCCTCGTGGCGACGCAGGCTGTCGTGCTATTAAATCCAAAACCCTAGGCGGCCATGAAAATTCAATGCTCCTGCGGTGCGAAATACGCTTTCGATCTCACGCCTGAAATGGCGCAGAAACCGATTCGCTTCGTCTGTCAGGCTTGCGGATTGGATTCATCGGATTACGTCAACGAACTCATCCGTCGCGAGTTCGCCGGACAAACTTCAAACGCATCGCCGCCACAAACTGCTTCATCCGCCGCGCCAACCGCTCCGCGTCTGAAAATTTCGCGCGAGCAAGAGCCGGTCGTGCAAAAGGAGGAAGTGCCGGCGGCGTTGGGATTTTGTTCCAAGCATCCGGACGAGCCGGCCACTCACAACTGCATCGTCTGCAAGAAACCGATTTGCCCGAAGTGCATGCAGATGTTCGGTTTTTTCTGTTCGCCGTTTTGCAAAAACAAGGCCGAGGCGGACAATTTGGATGTGCCGGTCTATGCCGGACATTGGGCTGTTGTTGAAGGACAATTCTGGCGGAAGACCGGTTTAATTTTTGGACTGGTCGGCGCCGTCATCGTTTTGGGGCTTGGCGGTTGGACCTGGTACGCGTGGTTCGGCGCGGTTCCCCATCCTGCACTTTCCGTCAGGTTCGACGAACCTTCATATTCGGGCGGTTCCAAACTCATCGACAAGAACCAGTTTGTCTTTTTGCATGGAGGCACTCTCGCCCGCTACGACTTGAAAACCAAAAAGCAAATCTGGTCGCAAGAACTCGTCACGAAGCAACAAGTCGCGGACCAGATCAAGCAGGAAGATGATGAAACCGCGCGCGACAATCAAAAATATGGCCATGGCGGGTTTAATCCGATCTTCTTGCCGGGACAACGTGAAAAAACAGTGAGGGTCGGGCTCGAAGGCGAGTTGTCGCTGCGTATTTCCGGCCACAGCATCTGGGTCGGCAAACCTTATATCCGGCCGGGCAATCAGGATGAGTTCACGCACTATGATTACAAACTGACGCATTACGATTGGGACAGCGGCAAGGTGTTGCAGGAAGTGGTACTGCCGGACGAGAGCGGCGAGCTTATCACGCGCGATGACGAGTTGCTGCTGGTGAAGCACACTGAAGTCGGCGCGCAGTTCGTGACGCACATCAATCTCGCGGACGGCCAGTCGCGCACGGAAGAATTTCACGAGCCGGGCATGATGACCATTGCTTCCGCGCGGAGTTCCGGCGGCGGCGGCGGTAACGAAGCGACGGGCGGACTTCCGTTGTCGCCCGGCGCGAACGGCGATAAGCCGCTGGATCCGGAAAAAGTTGCGCAAGAGGCGCAGAATTTGAAACTGCCCGCGCGGATCGCCCTGCCAGCGTTGCTCGCCAACAGCGCGCACCAGCAGGAAATCCAGAGGGAACTCAAGGACGACGATTCACAAAACGCAAAACCGGCGCGGCAGAAACAAAGGGAAGCCGACAGTTTCACGCTCATCCCCAGCAAATACGGCTATCTTCAATTCGCGATGCGAATGCTGGAAGAACACATCGTCACGCGCGAAGCGATGAAAGCGCCGCCGAAAAAATCCGTGCTCAACGGCGATTTGACCGTTTCAAAGACCACCGAAGCCGCAAACGAAATTCTGAATGAAATGCAACGCAAGGGCGGCGGCGACACGGTTTCAGAGGACGAGAGCCGTTACCGCGTGACGATCCGCCGCCCGGATTCGACTGAAGCCGCCGACTGGACGGGCGAAGTCATAGGGCCGCCTTCACTGCATCCGTTGAAAACGGTGAACGTGCTCACGGCTGGCAAGACCGTCATCGTCTTTGACAAGTCGAACAAAAAACTTTGGGAGGCGACGCTCACTTACGACGTTTTTGAAACTGGAGGCGAATTCGACGATGAAGAGTCGCGGTTCGGCGAAGGCCCGTGCGCCGAACACGGTGATACACTCTATGTCACCGATCAGGCGGTGTTGACGGCATTTGATCTCGCGACTGGTCAGGCGCGCTGGCGCTTGCCATCCGTCGGCGTCGCCGGCTTGTTTTTCGACGACAAAGGCATGGTCTATGTGAACACGACCAGCGGCAGCCCGGACGACATCAAGTATTCGCGACAGATTGACATCGCAAAATCCACCGACACGATTTTGCTCAAGGTCGATCCGAAAACCGGCAGGACATTGTGGAGCATCAAGCCGGACGGTTTCGCCTCCTATCTTTCGGGAAAATTCATTTACAGCGTCCAGTTTTACGATCCGGGAGATCAAAAAGATGCGAACGACCTGACCGCCGCGCTGCAAAAGCCGCCTTATCTCCACATCATGCGCATCAATCCCGGAAACGGCCGCACGCTGTGGGAATATTCCCAACAACGTGCACCGGTTGACGTGCAATTCAATGACAACTTTATCGGAATCGTTTTCAAGAAAGAGGTCGTGGTGCTGAAATACCTGACTTTCTGAAAATGTCAGCGCGTCAACTCGCGCGCCTGCCGGATCAAATCCAAATCTTCGACAAGATTTCCGAAACGGAATTTCGGCAAGCCGCTTTGTTGTTGACCAAGCAACTCGCCCGGCCCGCGCAATTTCAAGTCCGCCTCCGCGATCTTGAACCCGTCGTTCGTCTCCTCCAAAATTTTCAATCGCGCTTGCGACTCTTCGTTCTTCGCGTCTGAAATCAAAATGCAAAACGACTCGTGCGCGCCGCGGCCGATGCGCCCGCGCAACTGGTGCAACTGCGCCAGCCCGAACGCTTCCGCGTTTTCGACAAGCATCACCGTCGCGTTCGGCACGTCCACGCCGACTTCAATCAAAGACGTTGAAAGCAAAACATGAATTTTATTCGCGCGGAATTCTGCCATGACATTTTCCTTTTCCGCCGATTTCAAACGTCCGTGCAAAAGTCCGACGCGAAACGGCGCGAGATTTTTTTGCAGGTTTTCAAATTCCTTCGTTACCGCCTTCAAACCAACGGCGTTTTCTTCCACGCGAGGATAAACAACGTAAACCTGTCTTCCGGCCTTCAGTTTCTCGCGGATGAATTCAAAAACCTTCGGCACTTTGTCGGCGGCGCGGACAAACGTTTTAATTTTGCCGCGACCGCCCGGCATTTCGTCGATCACTGAAACGTCGAGATCTCCGTAAAGTGTCAGGCCGAGCGTGCGCGGAATCGGCGTCGCCGTCATCACGAGCAAGTGCGGATAATTTCCCTTGCGAACCAATTGCTCGCGCTGCGCCACGCCGAACTTGTGCTGCTCGTCAATGATGACCAGGCCGAGTTTCGGCAGATCAAAGCCCGATGTGAGCAACGCGTGAGTGCCGATAAAAATGGCAGATGGAAGATGGGAGTTGGAAGTTGGGGAACGCTTCCCATCTGCCATCTGCCATCTGCCATCTCCTCTGGTTTTGCGGCTGCCGGTTTGTAACTCGACTTTGATTCCCAGCGGCTCAAACCATTTTTTAAAATTCCGGAAATGCTGTTCCGCCAGAATTTCCGTCGGCGCCATCAGCGCGACGTTGAAACCGCTTTCAATCGCCATCAGCGCGGAACATGCGGCAACGGCGGTTTTTCCAGAGCCGACATCGCCTTGCAAAAGCCGCCGCATCGGATGTTTACCGTTCATGTCGTGACGAATTTCCCGCAAAACTTTCGTCTGCGCTTCCGTCAATTTGAAACCGAGTCGTGATAAAAACGGTTTCATCAGCCAGTTGTTTCCGCCGCACGGCAGCGCTTTCGTCCGCGCTTCAAAATTTTTTCGGCGGGTTTGAATTTCAAGTTGCAGCGCGATGAATTCATCCAACGCCAGCCGCCGTCGCGCGATTTCCACATCCGTTAACTCTTCGGGAAAATGAATCATGCGAACAGCATTCGCGCGCGTTGGAAACAATTTTAAATCCGGCGCAGGCTTCGGCTCGGCGATTTCCGTTTCAAATTTTTCCAGCGTCCGCCAGATCAATCCGCGCAGCCAGCGTTGCGGCAGGCCTTCCGTGAGCGGATAAACCGGCGCGATGCGGTTGATGTGGATGAAGCTTTCCTCGCCGCCTTCGATGACTTCGGTTTCGGGATGGTCCATCGTGCGCGGCTTGGTTTCCTTTAATTTTCCGAAAACGAAAACCTCGTCGCCCATCGCGAAATAATTTTCCATGAACGGCAGATTCCACCAGCGGCAATGCAATCGCGCCGAGCCGTCGTCCAAAATGATTTCAAAAACGGATTTGCTGCCGCCGCGAAAACGCTTGAGCCCGAGCGCGACGATTTTTCCGCGCGCCGTGAACGCTTCGTCTTTCGTAAGTTCGGAAATTTTTCGGAAATGCCGGCGGTCTTCGTAACGCTTGGGCCGGTGCAGCAGCAAATCTTCAATCGTGAAAATTTCCAGCCGCGCGAGTTGCGCCGCGCGTTCCGCGCCGACGCCCCAGAGCGAGGTGATCGGATTTTTCAGCGGAGAAATTTTATTTTCTGGCGGCGACATCGCCCGCACGATACAAACCGTTCACGATTGCTTCAACGGCAAATGATTCGTAGGAGCCGAGGTGACGAGGCTCATTTCAATAAATTAGAGACTCCTTACGTCGTCTCCTACAATTTTTCGCGCGCCGGACTTAAGCGCGTTTTGGAGTCTTTTGATTTTGCGGCGGCAGGAGCCAAGCGATGACGGCAATGAGCGTCGCCGGATAGAGCAAACTCATTATATTCACTACAATTATCAAAGATGATGACGGGTCGTTGGGCTGGCTTTCATATCGCAGTAAAGAATTTACCAGCAACAGAAGATAAAACAAAAAAAGCGTCACGGAAATGAACAGAAACCGGCGGCGTGACTGGAAGAAAAATTGCATCCATGAGAAACTTTTGCTTAACCGCCCGCGAGACAAAAGCCACGCGATGCCGAGCACTGGCAGCAAACTCAAGAAATTAAAAACCATTCTTGAGCTTGGACTGAACAGCAAATCGTAAAGATCAATATTTGACGGCAGCGGCAAATAAAACCGAACCCAGTCAGGAAACGGCGAAACAGAATGGTAATTATTGAGGAAGTAAGGCGTCGTGACGGCAGTTTGAAAAATTGCCCACAACATTGATGAAATTCCAGACCAGAGACGGATTGCGAGAAGAATTAACGCAGCCCAAAAAATCCGCTCGCGCCAGACTACGGCTGGATTGGTTTTTGTAAATTCTTCACCGAGTTGTGGTGGTTGGCCAACACGTTTGCGCGCGAGCCAGAAAGATTCTTCGTCGTTCAAGCCGCGTTGTTGGAATCCGGCGATGGCGTCGCGCAGGTGCGTTTCCAGTTCGCGCCGGTCGTCCGACGCGAGGTTGGGTTGCGCGGCGAGTTCGTTCCGCCAGTTTTCAACGGCGGCGTTCAGATCGAAACGGGTTTGATTTTCCATAATTTGCACAGGGAGTTGTGAACGGCCAGCCATTGCCGGCGCTCGGTTTTGAGTGCTTTGCGTCCGTCGGTGCTGATGAAATAGTATTTCCGCTCGCGCCCGGTGTCGGCTTCCTTCCATTCGGACTCGATCAGGCCGTCGCGCTCCAGCCGGTGCAAAACAGGATAGAGCATTCCGTCGCTCCACTCGATCTGGCCGCCGCTCAACTCGCGCACTTTCTGGATGATCTCGTAGCCGTAGCTTTCGCCGCCGGCGAGGATGGACAGCAGCAGCGGTTTCGAGGACGCGGCCACCAAATCTTTTGTAAGCATGGCGGTCTTATACATTGGACTGAAATGTATGTCAACGAAAAATTGCGCGCAAAGTTTTTCCAAACTACATTTTGCGCAATGCACAAGGCCAAAATCAAAACCGCGCCGCTCTGGCTGCTCGTTCGCGTCAATGCGATTTCAAGCTGGCGGAAACTTCTGGCCACGCGCGAGCAATCGCGGCTGCTCACAACCCTCATCGCGTCGTTCATCGCCAGCTATCTGGTTCTGTCATTTGAATTGTTTTATCACGGACTGAAATTCGTCGCGAAATTTCCCGGCCTGGGCGCGGTGCTGACGGAGCGGCTGATGTATGTGCTGTTCGCGTTTTTGTTCGGGCTGCTGTTGTTGAGCAATCTGGTCATCGCCTACACGAATCTGTTCCGCAACCGCGAGACCGCGTTTCTGCTCACGCTGCCAATCCCGACGCGGACGATTTTTCAATGGAAATTCATCGAGTCCGCGCTGCTGGCGTCATGGGCGTTTATATTTTTGATCGCGCCGTTGTTGGCGGCTTTCGGTCTCGTGCGCGGCGTGCCTTGGCATTTTTATGCGGTGACGCTGCTGCTCATCACGCTGTTCGTCGTGCTGCCGGGCGTGATGGGCGCGGGGCTGGCCATCTTGATCGGAAGATTTTTGGACAGGCGCAGTTTTCAAATCGCCATCGTCGGGACGGCGATTGTTTTGCTCGCGTTCGCCGCGTTTTGGTGGAAGACGCAGTCGGTGGACAACGACTTGCTCGACAAACGCACGCTCGAGGCGCTCAATCAGTTGCTCGCCAAGACGCGCTTTACGATGATCCCGCTTTTGCCGAGTTACTGGCTTTCGAGCAGCATATTGCAATGGGCGGAAGGCATTTTTCGCGGCGCGGCATTTTTCGCGGCAGTGCTGTTGAGCAACACGCTTTTCTTCGGCAGCATCGCCTTCACGCAATTTGGAAATGTTTTTTACGACACGGCGTCGGCGGTGCAAAGCCGCGCAGGCGTCGGTTTCAAATTAAAATTTTCCCGCTCGCAAAATTATTCAAGCAATTCCACCGGCCTGCTCGAAAAAATCGCGGCGAAATTTTTCTGGTTGAAGCGCGACACACGGGCGCTTGCCGTCAAGGACGTGCGGATGTTCTGGCGCGATACGACGCAGTGGGGACAATCCGTGATGCTCTTCGGCCTGCTCGGCATTTACATCATCAACCTGCGGAATTTCACCCATCAACTCACCAGCCCGTTTTGGATCAATCTCGTCGCGTTTCTCAACCTCGGCGCCTGCTCGCTCAATCTGGCGACGCTCACCACGCGGTTCGTGTTCCCGCAATTTTCGCTCGAAGGCCAGCGGCTTTGGATCGTCGGGATGTCGCCGATGGGTCTGATGCGCGTCGTCAAAGTGAAATACTGGCTGGCAAGCTTCGCCTCGCTGCTGGCCACGTTGAGCCTCATCACATTGTCGTGCTGGTTGCTGAAAATGTCCTGGGACCGCATCGTGTTTTTCGGCGCGGTCATCACCGCGATGACTTTTGCATTGAACGGTCTCGCCACCGGCCTCGGCGTTTTGTATCCGAATTTGAAGGAGGCCAACCCAAGCAAAATCGTCAGCGGCTTCGGCGGAACGTTGTGCCTCGTGTTGAGCTCGCTTTACATTATCGCATCCATCGCGCTGCTGGTCGTCGGCACGATGGGATTTCACTCGCACGCAGGCTGGGCGGTTGAAAGCGCGGTCGGTTTCATGGCGCTGTCAGTTTCAATCGGCTGGCTGCCGCTGAAATTCGGGTTGCGGCAACTGAAAAATTTCGAGGCGTAAATCATTTGTGGATGAATTTTTCCAGCGCGTCGAACAAAACCGGAGGATTCGGCAGATGCGCCGTTTCGCCTTTGGCCGTCGCGAGGCCGAAACCTTCGCCGTAAGCCGGGCCGTTGACGACGCACGCGTCCGTTGAACATTCGGCGACTTGTTTTTGCGCGGCGGCAATCGCATCCGCGCGTTTGCCGTCCGCTTCGAATTTCCAGCCGACGATTTTTGTTTTCGGAAACCACCCGCGCAGTTCGGAAATGATTTTCGGCATCGGCAAAAGCTCCGCGAGCAGTTTTCCCGCGCTCGTTGGAATTTTTTTAGCGCCTTTGAGTTCGACCAGTTTGTTTGCCGCGTCCGGCGCGAAAATTCTGCCGAAGGTGAAATCGCCCACCGCCGCCGCGTGAAAAATCGCATCCACTTTTCTTGACGACACGGCCTTCAACTTCGCGCGCAAGTCGGCGGTCGTCGTGAAAATTTCCACGCGCGCCGCGCGCCGTTCGCCGGAATAAGTCGCCGTTTCGCCGATGAGCAGGATCACCTTGTGGCCGCGTGCGGCGAGATAATTGGCCAGTTCCGTGCCGAGCCGCCCCGTGGAAAAATTCGTGAGTCGGCGCACTTCGTCCAGCGGCTCGTAAGTCGGGCCGGCGGTGACGATGCAGTTCATGCCCTAAATTAACCACCAAGGCACCAAGTCACAAAGAAAAACCAAAACTTGGTGTCTTGGTGTCTTGGTGGTTAAAATGAAATTCGCACATGAGCAAAATTGTCGGCATAGATTTGGGTACAACGAATTCACTTGTCGCCACGGTGGATTCGGGGATTCCATTCGTCATCGCTGATGCAAATGGACAACGGCTCACGCCGTCCGTCGTGCATTTTCCGTCGGCGAATGCAGAACCGATTGTCGGTCACGAGGCGAACCGCGTCCGCGTCATCAAACCCGCCGAAACGGTTTACTCCGTCAAACGCTTCATCGGACGGCGCGGCTCGGAAATTTCCGACGAAGAAAAATCCGTGACGTTTCCAATAAATTCCGAAAATTCCGGCGCAGTGACGATTCCAATTCACGGCAGAAATTATTCGCCCGAGGAAATTTCCGCCGAGGTTTTGAAAAAATTGAAGCGCGACGCGGAAAATTATTTCAGCGAAGAAATTTCACGCGCCGTCATCACCGTTCCGGCTTATTTTAACGACGCGCAGCGCAACGCGACGAAACGTGCGGGCGAACTGGCCGGTTTCACCGTCGAGCGCATCGTCAACGAGCCGACCGCCGCCGCGCTCGCCTACGGTTTGGACAAGCTGAAGGAAAAATCAAAAATCGCCGTTTACGATTTGGGCGGCGGCACGTTCGACCTTTCGATTCTCGAATTGAACGAAGGCGTTTTTCAAGTGCTCGCGACGAATGGCAACACGCGCCTCGGCGGCGACGATCTGGACAAGCGGATCGTGGATTTTCTGGTCGAAAAGATTTCGCCGAGCGTTGAATCGTTACATCGTTACATCGTTGCATTGAGGCAATCCGATTCAACGATTCAACAATTCAACGATGTGACGACTTTGCTTTCCAGAATTCGCGAAGCCGCTGAACAGGCGAAAATAAAACTTTCGACGGAAACCGAAGTGGAAATCGCGCTGCCATTTTTGACGGCGGATTTTTCTTTCAATTACAAGCTGACACGCGGCGAACTGGAAAATCTCACGCGCGACATTATTTTGCGGACGCGCGCTCATTGCCTTCGCGCGCTGGCGGACGCGAAACTTGAGGCGAAAGATTTGGATCAAGTCATTCTGGTCGGCGGCCAGACGCGGATGCCACTCGTCCGAAAATTTGTCGGCGAGCTTTTCGGCTGCGCGGAATTCGAGGAAACGCGCGGCGGTTTGCGCATCGGCAGCGATTTTCACAAAGCCGCCGGGCCGCAATTGAACACCTCGCAAAATCCAGACGAAGCGGTTGCGCTTGGCGCGGCGATCCAAGCGGAAATTCTGTCCGGCGGCTTCAAAAATGTTTTACTGCTGGACGTGACACCCCTGTCGCTCGGCGTCGAAACGTTTGGCGGGTTGATGAATGTCTTGATTCCGCGCAACTCGACAATCCCGCTCAAGGCCGGCGAACTATTCACGACCGCGATGGATTTTCAGCGCGAAATGTTGATCCATGTTTTGCAGGGCGAACGTGAATGCGCGAAGGATAATTGGAGTTTGGGAAAATTCACGATTGAATTCGAGTCCGCACCGCGAGGCGTGGCGCGAGTCGGCGTGCAGTTTGAGATTGATGCGAATGGAATTTTACATGTGCTCGCGCGCGACACGCGCACGGGCAAAGAAAAAATCGTGGAGATGAAATCGGCGGTGGACGTGGACGATTCCGCCGTGCAAAAAATGGTCGAGGAATCGGTCGAACACGCATTTGACGATCTGGCCGCGCGGCACTGGATCGAGGCAAAGTTGAAGGCGAACGAGACTTTGACCGCGACGAAAAATGCACTCGCAAGTTGTGCGGATGAAATTGAAAGGGATTATCGGAAAAAAATTGAAGCCGTCGCGCACGAAGTTGAAGTTGTGCTGGCGTCAGAAGATTCCGAAAGTGGCGCAGGCGATTTGAAACAATTGCAAGCGGCTGTCGCCGCGCTCGACGAAACCACAAAACCGCTGGCGGATTTGCTGATGGACAGGGCGATGGAGGCGATGTTGCGGAAGCGGGGTTTAATTCAGTGATTCGAGTAAGCCGCCATGTTCACGAGCCAGAAGATCAAAACAATCAAGGCGACGGCCAAAAACAAAAACAATCCGGTGAAAAACCGCATTTGTTTCTGGTGCTGAGATGGATTTCTTTTACGCCCTTGATTGCCCTTGCCGAACATGGACGGATTATACAGCGACCCGGGGCACTCCGCAAGCCGGCTTACATGAGCAGTTTTGCCAGCAACGGAGCGACGATCAGGCACGGCAAAAAATTCGCCAGCTCGACTTTGCGGACTTCAAAGATGACGAGTGCAACGGCGCAGGCGATGAAACCTCCGGCGGCGTTGACGGAATCGAGCAGGTCATGTCCGTGCAGGCTGTGCGAATCCAAAAATGGCGCGGCAAAAAGCCGGCACGCGATTGTGACCGCGCTCAAAAGAACGAACACAGGAACCGCGGACAGGGCCGACGGCCAGCGGAAAATTTTCACAAAACTCATCATCGCCAGTCCGTCCATCGCGGCTTTGAGGGCAAGCAGGTAAAAATAACCCGACAATCCGTCCGTCACCGCGCCGAGCAGGCCGAGCGGAGCGGCGCAGAACAAAATCGTGCAGGCGTTGAAACCGTCGCCGGTTTTGCCCGACGAATTTTTTTGCGCGGACGCGATTGAGTTTGCGGCTGAACGTCCGAGCTGGTTAGAAATTTTTTGCAATCGCAGGAGTTTTCCGATCCAGTTGCCGAGGACGACGGCGAGCAGGGCTACTACAATTTGCTTAAGGCACTGGAAAAAAGTTCCGCTGATGCTCAACCAGACCAGTCGCAGTCCAAAAAAAATCGTGAATGCGCCGAGCGCGTTTCTGAAAAATATTTGCGCGCGGATGGAAAGCGGCTTCGGCAATGCCAGCCCGAAAATCGCGCCGATCAAAATGCCGAATGCGTTGAGAAATGCGCCGATTGTGATTATCACGCACTGACTTCAATCCGCCCGCGGCAAAAGTGCAAGCCGGAATTTTTCTGCGAGCTAGACGTTGGCCGGTGTGCGCTTTAGATTCGCGCGATGATTCGCCGCGTCGTGATTTTGATTTTCATCTGTCTGGCAGCGTTTCCTGTTTTTGCGCAAAACGGTCGCGTTCTTATTACGATATTAAATTGCTATGCGTTTTTCGGCGGCAACGAGACGAAAATGCAACTCGGCCAGCCACAAACGGCGCAGGATTACTGGCGCAAGGCGGAAAACCTTGTGGGGCTTTGGCCGACGAACGCACCGCTGTTTGTCGGCCTTGAGGAAATTGGCGGCGCGCGCGAGGTCGTTTACCTTTCGCAGATCGCGGCGGCGCGCTACAAACATACCTTCCAGCCGATTTTCGCCGAAACAAAGGATACTTACACCGAAGAAGCCGTTGGCGCGGTTCTGGATTTGGATCAGGGCTGGAAGCTTGCGGGCAAACCCGGACGCGACCCCGAACTCGATCCGGCATTGTCGAAACATCTGGTCGTGCAGTTGACGAATCGTTTCACTTCGCTTGAACTTTGCGTCGTCCATTTGCGCCGTGGCATCGGCAGATACGGTTTGCAGGAACAGCGCGATCAAAACGAAGCTTTGAGAAAATGGGCTGCAAAACAACTGGCCATGAACCCGAAGGAAAATCTTATCGTGCTGGGCGATTTTAATGAAAGCAAAGCCGTCGGCGATCCGGCACAGTCGCTTTGGCCGCTCGTCGGGACCAACGCGCCGTTGCACGATGCATTTTCCTTTTCAACGGAAAAAATCCGCACGCACGCAAACGGCAAGGCTTACGACCGGGTTCTTTTTTCAGGCGCGATTGCCAAAGGCGACGCCGGTTTGAACTTTGAGAGCGTCGCGGTTCAACAACATTCCCACGGCAAGGGCGCGGAAAAATACTGGTTCACCGACCATTTTCCCGTGACGGCAACGTTGGATTTCTCCATCAAAAAATAATGGCCGACACACACAAAAATCGCAGCCCGTGGTTTTGGATTCCGACGCTTTACGTCGCGGAAGGTCTGCCTTACGCGCTGGTGATGTCGGTGTCGGTGGTGCTTTACAAAAACCTCAGCGTGTCGAACGCGGCCATCGCGTTTTACACCAGCCTGCTTTATCTGCCGTGGGTCATCAAATCGCTGTGGAGCCCGATGGTGGATTTGCTGAAAACGCGACGCCAATGGATTTGGGCGATGCAGCTGCTCATCGGCGCGGGGCTGGCCGGTGTGGCGCTGACGATCCCATCTCCGCATTTTTTTCAACTCACACTCGCGTTTTTCTGGCTGCTGGCGTTCAGTTCGGCGACGCACGATATCGCGGCGGACGGCTTTTACATGCTGGCGACGACGGAGCACGATCAGTCGTTTTTCATCGGCTTTCGCAGTGTGTTTTTCAACGTCGGCAAAATTTCCGCGCAGAGCGGTTTGGTGATTCTTGCGGGCGAATTGCAAAAGCGCATCGGCAGTTTTGCTTCGGCATGGGAGATCGCGTTTGCGCTCGCCGCAGGAATTTTTTCATGCCTCGGCGTTTACCATCGCTGTTTGCTGCCGCGTCCGGTGATTGACCGAACGGGAGGCGAGGATTCGCTCGCGCGATTTTTCAAGGACTTCTTCGTCACGTTCGGCACATTTTTTCGCAAGCCGAAAATCATCACGCTATTGCTTTTTTTGCTGCTGTACAGGCTCGGCGAAGCTCAATTGTTGAAAATGTCCCAATTGTTCATGCTCGATCCGCGGGATGTAGGCGGACTGGCTTTGACGACGCAACAAGTCGGTTTCATCTATAACACCATCGGTCTGGTCACATTCATTCTCGGCGCGCTGCTCGGCGGATTTCTCATCGCGCGGCGTGGTTTGAAATTCTGGCTCTGGCCGATGTTGCTGGCGATCCATCTGCCGGATGCGGTTTTCATCTGGCTGGCTTACGCGCAGCCCGAAAATCTTTTTGCCATCGGTGGCGGCGTGGGGGTCGAGCAATTCGGTTACGGCTTTGGTTTTACGGCGCTGTTGCTTTACATGATTCGCATCGCGCGTGGCGAGCACCAGACCGCGCACTATGCGATTTGCACGGGTTTCATGGCGCTGGGCATGATGTTGCCGGGCATGTGGAGCGGCTGGTTGCAGGAAAAAATCGGCTACGCACACTTTTTCGTGTGGGTGATTCTGGCGACAATCCCCAGTTTCATCGTCGCGGCGAAAATTCCACTGGACGCGGAATTTGGAAAACGCAACGGAAAATGATTTGCTTTGAACGCACAAACCTTTCCAGAATCAAAGTTCACATGAGATTCATCCGTTTCAATCGACTTCGCCACGCGCTGATTTTGCTGGTCGTGGCGCTGGAATTTTCCGCGAGCGCGGACTTGTCCTTCATTTTCACCAACAGCACGTCCGTGGTCATGCCGCGCCGGACGAGCATCATCTTCATCCAATGCGACGGAGTCGGTTATGGAGACTTGAGTTGTTACGGCCAGACGAAATTCCAGACGCCCAATCTCGACAAGCTCGCCGCCGAGGGCGCCCGTTTCACGAGTTACTACGCGGGCGACGCGGCGAGTTCGCCGTCGCGCGCGTCGTTGCTGCTCGGAAAAGATTCCGGACATCTGCGTCAACGCGCCGACGTGGATTTGCCGCTGGCGGCGGACGACGTGACGGTCGCGCAAATCCTCAAACAGTCCGGCTACCACACCGGCTTGATCGGTGAATGGGATTTGGGCGATGAAAATTCCAGCGGCGCGCCGTGGGAAAAGGGCTTCGACGAGTTTGCCGGTTACTTCGATCCGGACGACGCGGGGAATTTTTACGCCGATTACGTGTGGCGTTACGCGCCGAGGAGCATTTACGACAAAACGAACAAACAGTGGAGCGCTTTCACTGGCAGGGAGATGATTTACCCGAACACCCGTGGAAAAAACCAATACATTCCCGACCTGCTCACGAAAGCCGCGCTGAATTTCATCCAAAGCAGCCAGCCCGACCAGTTCAACCATTATCGTCCGTTCTTTCTTTTGTTGAATTACAAAATTCCCGGCGACGGAAAAGGCCGGGTGCCGACCGACGCGCCGTTTTCCGATGAATCGTGGTCGCAGCCGGGAAAAAATCGCGCCGCGATGATTTCGCGCCTTGACGGTTACATCGGTCAGTTGGTCGAACAATTGGACAAGCTTGGCATGACGAACAACGTGGCGTTTTTTTTCTCCGGCGACACCGGCCCGGAATCCGGTAGCAACACCGTCGCAAATTTTTTTCAGAGCACCGGAAAATTCCGTGGCGGCCGCGGCGAACTTTACGAAGGCGGCCTGCGCGTGCCGATGATTGTCCGCTGGCCGGAAAACATCCCCGCCGGACGGGTCAGCGATTTTCAATGGGCGGCGTGGGACTTTTTGCCGACGGCGACGGACATCGCGTTCATCAAAACGCCGGAAGGCATTGACGGCATCTCCGTTTTGCCGACGTTGCTCCGGCAAAAGCAATTGAATCACCACGAATTTTTCCGCTGGACGTTGCGCGGACGAAACGTGTGGCACGCCGTCCACATGGGCGATTGGGAGGCCGTGCAGCCGAAGGACGACGCGCCGCTTGAACTTTACAACTTGAAAACCGATCCGGGCGAAACACAAAACGTCGTCGATAAAAATCCCGACGTGGTCAAACAGCTTGAATCCATTTTGAATAAAACTCCTTAACGCGCCGGACTGCTTGGCAGCGGCGCGTTCATGTCGCGCTCCTGTTTTTCGCGGCGCACCGCGAAACTCATCCACAAAATCGTCAGGATCACGCCCAGAATGAACGCCGCCAGCACGAACCACGGCCATTTGTAGCGCCGTGGATTTTCATTTTGTCCATTCATTGAACGAAAGTTTAACGCGTTGACCCGGACAAAACAATCGCGCGAAAACTCGACCCGCGAAAAATTTCGGTTAAGTTATGCGCCGCTGTTTTATGCACGATCAGGAATCGCCAGAAAATTTGCCCGATGCGCCGGTGGGAAAACCCGCCGCCGAAAGCGCCTACGCCGTTTTGCGGAACGCGGATTTTTTCCGCTACCTCATCGGGCGTTTCGTCGCGTCGCTCGGACAGCAGATGCTCGTCGTGGCAATTGACTGGGAACTTTACGACCGGACGCATTCCGCGCTGCCGCTCGCGTTCGTCGGCCTGTCGCAAATTATTCCGATGGTTCTCTGCACGCTGCCCGCCGGACATTTCGCCGACACATACAGCCGGAAAAAGATAATTCTTGTCACGACACTCGTGCTGGCGGCGGCCAGTTTGGGGCTCACATTGTCGTCGGCGTTCGTTGCTCCTTTGATTTGGATTTATATTTGTCTGGTTGTCATTGGCGCGGCTCGGACGTTTCTCTGGCCGGCCAGCGCGGCATTCGTGCCGAGCCTTGTGCCGCGCGAACAATTCGCCCGCGCGGTGACCTTCAACAGCGGCACGTTTCAATTATCTTCGGTTCTCGGACCGGCTGCGTGCGGCATCGTGATTTCCATGGCGCACCAGACGGCATGGGCGGTTTATGCGCTCAACGTGGTCGCGTCGCTCGCCTGTTTCGCGCTCGTTCTGCCGATCAAACATGTGCATAAAATCAAATCGCCTGAACCGATCTCGGCCAAAAGCCTGGTCGAAGGTTTCCGGTTCGTGTTCGACAGCAAAATCATTCTCGGTGTCATCACGCTGGATTTGTTCGCCGTGCTGCTCGGCGGCGCGGTGACGATGCTGCCGATTTACGCGAAGGACATTTTTCACGGCACACCGACCGATTTGGGATTGCTGCGCGACGCGATGCCCGTCGGCGCAGTCATTTGCGCGTTCATCATCGCGCATCGTCCGCCGCTGCTAAAAGCCGGACGCGCGATGCTTTTGTCCGTCGCGATTTTCGGCGCGGCGACAATCTTCTTCGGCGTTTCAAAATGGTTTTGGTTTTCGTTCGCGATGCTCGCGCTGGCGGGCTTCGTGGACAACATCAGCGTCGTCGTGCGGCAGACGCTCGTGCAAATCCTGACGCCGGACGAAAAACGCGGACGCGTCTCGGCCGTCAACAGCCTGTTCATCGGCACGTCGAACGAACTCGGCGGTTCGCGTTCCGGTTTTGTGGCGCAAATGTTTTGGCGGTCGTCATTTTTGGGCAACGCGGCGGCGACGGGCGCGATTGTGTCCGTCGTTTCCGGCGGTATCGGGACGATTTTGGTGGTGCTGGCCGTGGCGTGGATTTGGCCGGAAATTCGGAAATACGGAAAACTGGCGTGAAAAATTTTCAGAGCTTAAGAACGCTGGACAAAAGGTTTTCCGGAAATAAAATCGAAATCATGGAATACACGCTGTTTAATATTTTTTAAGTGTCATGCTACTTGCCACTGCTACGACCGATTGGATTACGGCAATATGTGTAATAGTCACTACAATCATCAGCACACCATTAATCATTATCCAGACGCTTGCTGCCTTCAAATCCGCTCGTGGTTCATCAAACACAACGCAAACCAGCACGTCTGGTCAACATACGCAGGCCAGAAAACATAGCTTCGTCCGTGCCCTGTTCAGTGTAGAAACAATGCTATGTATATTTTTCTTAGCGATTTCTGTATGGAGACTATTTGCACTCTTGGCTGCTCCCACTTCAGTGACCCGAGGAGAAGTTTTTGAGATTGCTGTTTTTGTCGGCGTATCCGTGCTTTGCTTGGTGTTTTTATTATTTAAATTCATGATTTGGTTGGCGCTTAAAAAATTTCAAAAAGAGAATCCTCCCGCAGGTAATGGATGGCTTTAATGAGTCGCCAAGTCTCTCGCTTTCTTCGCGCGACATTTACACTTCAACTTGACGCGCTCCGGCAGAAGTCTATTTTCGGCGCATGAGAAAGATTTCGCTTTGGCTTTTTATTTTCGTTTTGACGGCTTCGCTTGCTCGCGCGCAGGACGCCGCGACGCAGCTGCAGATCGACAAACTCACCGGCCAGATTCAGGACCTGCTCGACGCGCAGGCCGCGCAGGGCAAACGCATTGACGCGCTCGAAAAGGAAATCAGCGACTTGAGCGACAAGTTGAACCAGCCCGCCGCCAGCGACAGCGCGAGCGCGGACGACCTGAAAAAACTCGCCGAACAGGTTCAGGAGATCGACAAGAAACGGCAGTCGGACAACGAACTCATCCTGAAAGAAATCGAAAAGCTCGGCAAAGTCAGCGGCGGAACGACGAGCCACAAATTGCAACCGGTCACTCCATCACCAACTCCCACAACTTCGCCGGGAGATTCAACCGCGACTTCAAGCGGCCCGCAAAAAGGTTACGACTACACGATCCGCGCGGGCGACACGCTTTCCGCTATCGCCAAAGCGTGCCGCGCGCAAGGCGTCAAGGTGACGTCGGACCAGATTCAGGCGGCGAATCCGGGATTGGATCCGAAAAGTCTGGTCGTCGGGAAAAAGATTTTCATTCCGCAACCGCAATAGGCCTTCAAACAAAAACTCCGCCGATTGAAAACCGGCGGAGTCTGGAAATCTTCGCAATGATCAACGTTTCGAGAATTGGAAGCGTTTGCGCGCGCCGGGCTGGCCGTATTTCTTGCGCTCGCGCATGCGCGGGTCGCGCGTGAGCAGCCCTTCCGCCTTCAACGGAGGCCGCAGCGCCGCGTCGAACTTGATCAACGCGCGGGAAATGCCATGGCGAACCGCGCTGGCCTGGCCGTTCGGCCCGCCGCCGGCGACGTTGACACGCACATCAAATTTTTCCAGCGCAGCGGCGACCGTCAACGGTTGCGTGACGACGGAACGCAGGGTTTCGAGCGGGAAATAATTTTCAAACGTGCGGCCGTTCACGGTGATCTTGCCACTGCCGGTCGCGAGGCGGACGCGCGCGACGGCGGTCTTGCGGCGTCCGGTCCCGAGAAATTCGTTTGTCGTTTTGGTGGCCATAGAAAAATTATTTGGCGACGGCGAGTGTCGCGGGCATTTGCGCGGCGTGCGGATGTTTCGGGCCTTTGAAGACTTTCAGCTTGGTGAGAAGGACGCGACCAAGGCGGTTTTTCGGGATCATGCCTTTGACGGCGTGTTCGATGAGACGTTCGGGCTGCTTCGCGCGGACTTGCGCGACTGTGGTATATTTCTCGCCGCCTTTCCAGCCGGAGTAGCTCATGAACTTCTTGTCCGTTTCTTTTTTGCCGGTGACACGGACTTTTTCCGCGTTGATGACGACGACAAAATCGCCCGCGTCGAGGTGAGGCGTGTAAATCGGTTTGTTTTTGCCGCGCAAAACGTCGGCGACCTGCGCGGCCAGACGACCGAGCACCGCGCCGTCGGCATCAATCACATGCCACTTGCGCTGTTCCAGATTCACTTTCGGCAAATGCGTTTTCATTTTTATCCAAACAAAAGGGAGGCGGAATCTATCAGATGAGCAAACGAAGTCAATAGAACTTTTCCGGCAAATCAGCCGCCCAGATATGCGTTTTTGACCTGCGGATTCTGGCGCAACGCGGCGGAATCGTCCTGCAAAATGATTTTTCCGGTCTCCAGCACATAGCCGGAATGGGAAATCTCCAGCGCAAGCTTCGCATTCTGCTCCACGAGTAAGATCGTGATGCCTTGCTGCCGGTTGATCTCGACGATTTTTTCAAAAATCGTTTTCACCAAAATCGGCGCGAGGCCGAGCGACGGCTCGTCGAGCAACAACAACTTCGGTTTGCTCATCAGCGCGCGGCCGATCGCCAGCATTTGCTGCTCGCCGCCGGAAAGTGTTCCGGCGATCTGCTTTTCGCGTTCCTGCAATCGCGGGAACATCACGAAAACAAAATCAAGTCCGCTTCGGACGATTTTTTTGTCGTTCTGCAGATACGCGCCCATCTGCAGATTTTCCAGCACGGTCAGGTTAGTGAAAATCATCCGGCCTTCGGGCACGTGCGAGATGCCGAGCCTGACGATTTCGTGCGGTGGCAGACCTGAAATGTTTCTGCCTTCGTAAAAAATTTCTCCGCTGCGCGGTTTCAACAAGCCGGAAATCGTTTTGAGCGTCGTCGTCTTGCCCGCACCGTTCGCGCCGATCAACGTCACGATGCTGCCGGATTTCACTGACAAGGAAATCCCGTGCAGCGCAGTGATCGCGCCGTAGCTCACAACGAGATTTTTTATTTCGAGCATGGTTCAGTTGCCGAGATATGCTTCGACGACTTTCGGATTCGAGCGAATTTCATCCGGCTTGCCCTCGGCGATCTTGATTCCATAGTCCAAAACAGCGACGCGTTCGCAGATACCCATGACGACCTGCATGTCGTGCTCAACGAGCAGCACGGAAATCTGGAACTTGTCCTTGATGAATTGAATCAGTCGCATCAACTCGGTTTTTTCGTTCGGGTTCATGCCGGCGGCGGGTTCGTCGAGCAAAAGCAATTTCGGTTTCGTGGCGAGCGCGCGGACGATTTCAAGCCGCCGCTGATCGCCGTAGCTCAAGCTTTTCGCCGGTTCATCGCGGAATTTTTCGAGATGAAAGATTTCCAGTAGTTCCATCACATGACCTTCGATTTTTTCCTCGCCATGACGGAACGAACGTCCGCGCCAGAGCGCGTTGCGGATGCCGCGCGCGCGATGCAGTTGCGTGGCCGCGCGCACATTGTCGAAAGCGGTCATCGAGGCGAAGAGGCGGATGTTTTGAAACGTCCGCGCGATGCCGCGTCCGGCGAGACGATGCGGTTTGAGATTTGCCGTTGAAATTCCACCGAAGGAAATTTTTCCTGAAGTCGGCTGATAAACGCCGGTGATCAGATTAAAAACAGTCGTCTTGCCCGCGCCGTTAGGTCCGATGAGTCCGACAAGTTCGTGTTCGCCAATCTGCAAATCCACTTCCGACACAGCGGTGAGTCCGCCGAAGCGGATGGTGGCTTTGTCGAGTTGCAGCAACGGCTGGTTCATGTCTTTGTCCATTTTGATTTGCCGAACGTGAAGAGTCCTTGCGGCCTTGTGATCATCAACACAATGACGAGCAACGCGTAAATGATCATGCGGTATTCGGCGAAGCCACGCAGGAATTCCGGCAGCAGCGTCAGCAAAATTGCCGCGATGATGACGCCGACTGTTCGTCCCATGCCGCCGAGAATGACCATCATCACGATGTCGATGCTCTTGAGAAAATCGAAACCGGTCGGCGAAAGGAATTGTTTGTGGTGCGCGTAAAGACCGCCCGCGATGCCTGCGAAAAACGCGCCGATGACGAACGCGGTGACTTTGTAGCGGACGGGATTGATGCCGACTGCGCCCGCCGCGATTTCGTCGTCGTGAACGGCGATGAATCCGCGACCGTAAGTGGAATTGACGATGGACGTGACGACGTAAACGGTGATGGTCGCGAACGCGAATGCCCAAAAGAAATTTGTGTATTCGGGAATTCCCTTCAATCCGCTGGCCGCGCCGACGGAATCCATGTTCTGCAAAATGACGCGGATGATTTCGCCGAAGCCGAGCGTGACGATGGCCAGATAATCGCCGCGCAATCGCAGCGTCGGCACGCCGACGGCGAGTCCGGCAATAGCGGCCAACAATCCGCCCGCGACGAGCGCGCCGATAAAAACCAGCGGCGTCAGTTGCGGCGGGACAAGACCGGAAAGTTCAATGGTAATTTTCGCCGCCGTGTAGCCGCCGACGGCCATGAAGCCCGCGTGGCCGAGAGAAAATTGCCCCGTGTGGCCATTGATCAAATTCAAACTGACGGCGAGGATGATGTTAATGCCCACATCAATCGCGATGCCGAGATAATAGCGGTTGAATTGCGCGGAAAAACAAGACACGACCGCCGCCGCGAATATGGCGGCGATCAAAAATCTTTTTGCGCCGGAATGCATCAGACTTTTTCCACCTGCGATTTGCCGAGCAGTCCGGCGGGTTTGAACAGCAGGATCAAAATCAAAATCGCGAACGCGATGCCGTCGCGGTAATTCGACAAACCGGGGATGCCGCCGGCGAACGTTTCGAGCAGGCCGATGATGAGCCCGCCGAGCGCGGCGCCCGGCAGGTTGCCGATGCCGCCGAGAACCGCCGCGACAAATGCCTTCAGACCGATTTGCACGCCCATAAGCGGATCAATGCTCGTGTAGTTCATCGCGAATAAAATTCCGCCCGCACCCGCGAGCGCCGAACCAAGGCCGAACGTGAACGAGATGATGGAATTGATGTTCACGCCCATGAGCGCGGCGGCCTGTTCGTTGAACGCCAGCGCGCGCATCGCCGTGCCGACTTTGGTATTTTGAACGATGAATCGCAATGCGGCGAGAAGCAGGATGGTCGTGACGATGACGATGATCTGGTTTGAATCGAGCACCAGCCCGTCCAAATTCCATGTTGTGTAAGGAATCAATTTTGGGAATGCATGGGGCGCGGCACCGAAAACATGGCCGTTCTGACACGTGTATTCGATGAACAGTGAAACACCGATGGCCGTGATGAGCACGGTGAGTTTTGGTCTGCTGCGCAAAGGGCGATATGCAAGAAATTCAATGACGATTCCGATGAGCGCGCAAATGGTCATCGCCAGAATCAAAACCAGAATTCCGCCGGCGTAAGATTCGGCGGGCAAAAATTTATTTATGACCGGCGCGAGAAAATATCCGGCGAACGCGCCGAGCATGAAAACGTCGCCGTGTGCAAAGTTGATGAAGCGCAGGATGCCATAGACCATCGTGTAGCCCAGCGCGATGAGCGCGTAGATCGCGCCGAGCGAAAGTCCATTGATGAGTTGTTGTAAGAATTCGTTGATAGTTTTTAGTTGATGGTTGATAGGAAGACGGCGATGTGTCAGGCGCTTTCCAAAATTGACCGGCGTAATCCGCTTAACATCTTGCCTTGCTCTTCTGCGGCGGCATAAATTTTTTTGAAATTTACCTCTGAAAGAAAACCCTGCCGCTTGCCGACGAACGACTGCGAGACGACTTCAAAAAGTGAGCCGGTGGCGATTTCCAAAAAATGGGCGTAATCATTTTTAGAATTTCGTGCCGAACCTTCCGCGATGTTCGAGGAAACAGAAACCGCCGCCCGTCGCATTTGGTTTGTCAGCCCGAATCTTTCATCGGCAGGAAAATTTCGCGTCGTTTCATAAACCAAATCGGCGAAAGCAACCAACTTTTGCCACGTCTCCAATTTCTCGAAGTTGAACATGGAGAAAATTTGCCGCGCGGACTATCAACTATCAACTAAAGACTATCAACTAATTCACGGCTCGACGGTTTCCAAGTATTTGAATTTGCCGCCCTGAACCTGAAGGATGACCGCCGGTTTTTGAGCGTTGCGGTTTTCGTCAATCGTGATTGTGCCGGTCACACCGGAGAAATTTTTTGTGGCGGCAATGGCGTCGCGCAACTGCGGCTCATCCGTCGTGCCGGCGCGTTTGATGGCGTCGGCCAGGACGACCGCGGAATCGTAGCCGCACGCGGCGAGGCCGTCGGGCGTCTCGCCGTTCCAGCGTTTTCGGAAATTTTCCACGAAGGCTTTGCTCACTTCATTGGTCTGTTCGGGATGAAAGTGCGTTGAAAAATAATTTCCATCGACCGCGTCGCCGCCGATCTCGACGAGCTTGGAAGATTCCCAGCCGTCGCCGCCGAAAAGCGGGACGTTCAGGCCGAGTTCTTTCGCCTGCACGGAAATCAACGCGCACTCGGTGTAATAGCCGGGCACGAACACGCCTTCGGGATTTGCGGCCTTGATGGTCGTGAGCTGCGCCTTGAAATCCTTGTCACCGCCGTTGTAATCGAGTTCGGTCACGATTTCGCCGCCGTTGGCGGTGAAGCGCTCCTTGAAAAATTTCGCGAGTCCTTTGCTGTAATCGCTCTTCACGTCCGTGAAAACGGCGACGCGTTTCATCTTGAGCGTTTTGGAGGCAAAATTCGCCATGACCGTGCCTTGAAACGGATCGATGAAGCAAACGCGGAAAATGTAATCGCCGGTCTTGGTGACATCGGGATTTGTGGACGAAGGCGAAATCATCGGGATTTTATTTTGCTGGCAGATTGGCGCGGCTTCGAGCGAACGTGACGACGCGACTTCGCCGAGAACGGCCACGACATTGTCGGCGGTGATGAGTTTGTTGACGACGGTGGCCGGTTCGCCCGCCTTGCATTGCGTGTCCTCGGTCAGCAATTCCAGTTTTTTTCCGAGCACGCCGCCTGCCGCGTTGATTTCTTCAATCGCCATCAACGTGCCTTCGTGCGACGAAATGCCGAACGTCGCGTCCTTGCCGGTCAACGAAGCGTATTCGCCAATTTTAATAGTATCGTTGGCGGATTCGGATGATGGCTTGTTGCAACCGTTGAGAAAGATTGAAACCGCCAGAACGGCGGTCGAAAGAATTTGTCCGCGCCACGTTTTCATAAAATTCAAAGTTGATCTCCAACCGGAAAACCGGAGCCAGCCTAAACATTTATCCTGCATTTTCAATGCTTTTAAAAGGCGCAGGACAAATTCAAACAGAAAATTAAAACAAGTGTTTGACAAGCGGCATCTGCGAAAATAGATTCAAAGCCCAATGAAACGGAAAATTTTTATCGCGGCGGGGATTGTGGTGCTGATCTTCGTGGTGCTGGCCGGTGTGAAAGCGTTGCAGATCAGCGCGATGATTTCCGCCGGAAAATCGTTCGTTCCGCCGCCGGAGACGATTTCATCGGCGGTCGCGCACGAGGAAAAATGGCAGGACACGCTGTCTGCCGTCGGTTCAATCAACGCGGCGCAGGGAACGACGCTCGCGTCGGAGGTTCCGGGTACGGTCGCCGAAATCGCGTTCGAATCGGGCGCAACGGTGAACAAAGGCGATTTGCTCGTGCGGTTGGACACGTCATCGGAAGAAGCACAGCTTCGCGCGGCTGAATCGCAGCTGGACTGGGCGAAAGTCAGCGCCGAGCGTTTCCGACAGTTGCGGCAGCAGAACGCGGTTTCGCAATCCGAATTGGACCAGGCGGAAGCTGCGTTGAAACAGGCGCAGGCGAACGCCGACACTATCAACGTTACCATTGAGAAAAAAACCATCCGTGCGCCATTCACCGGACGGGCAGGCATTCGTTTGGTGAATTTGGGAGAATCGCTGGATGCGCGCAAACCCATCGTCTCGCTGCAATCACTCACGCCGGTCTACGCGGATTTTTCCCTGCCGCAACAGGATTTGGCGCAACTCAAGACCGGATTGACAGTTCAGATTTCTTGCGATGCGTATCCGGACAAAATTTTTGAAGGCACTCTCACGGCGATCAATCCTGATCTGGATTCGACGACGCGCAGCGTGGGATTGCAGGCGACGCTTGAGAACGCGGAGCAATTGTTGCGACCGGGGATGTTTGTGCGCGCGTCGGTGACTTTGCCGCAGGAGCAGGCGGTGCTGGCGATTCCAGCGACGGCCGTCTTGAGCGCGACTTACGGCGATTCGGTTTTTGTGATCGAGCAATCAACCAATTCCGGCGGCGGGCTGGTAGTGCGGCAGCAGTTGATCGAAACAGGAAAATCGCACGGCGATTTCGTGAGCGTGAAAAAAGGGCTGAAACCCGGCGACCGCGTGGCGAGCGCGGGCATCTTCAAACTGCGCAACGGCGTCAGTATCCAGGAAAACAACGAGGACACTCCAAAACCTTCATTGTCGCCAAAACCATCCAATAGCTAGGCCGTCGCGCGCATGAAATCTTTCACGGACCTTTTCATCCGGCGCCCGGTGCTGGCGGCGGTGGTGAGCCTGATCATTTTGATCGCAGGCTTGCAGGCCATCCGCTCGCTCAATGTCCGGCAATATCCGCGCAGCGAGAACGCCACCGTCACGGTGACGACGGTTTATGTCGGCGCGAGCGCGAACTTGGTGCGCGGCTTTGTCACGCAGCCGCTCGAACGCGCCATCGCGGCGGCGGATGGGATTGATTACATGGAATCGGCCAGCAAGCTCGGCCTTTCCACCATCACGGTGCATCTGCGGCTGAATTACGATTCCAAAAAGGCGCTCGGCGAAATCAGTTCCAAGGTGGATCAGGTGCGCAACGACCTGCCGCCCGAGGCGGAAATCCCCACGCTCACCATCACGACCGCCGATTCGCAGTTCGCCTCGGCCTACTTGAGTTTTTCCTCGGACATTTTGCAGGCGAACCAGATCACGGATTATCTCACGCGCATCGTGCAGCCGCAGTTGACGGCCATCGAAGGCGTGCAAAAAGCTGATTTGCTCGGCGGAAGAACTTTTGCGATGCGCATCTGGCTCAAGCCCGACCGGCTCGCGGCGTTCGGCATCAGCCCGGACGAAATCCGCCAGAAACTCGCGGCGAACAATTTTCTTTCCGCCGTCGGCCACACCAAAGGTTCGCTCGTGCAGGTCAACCTGACGGCGAACACGGATTTGCGCTCCGTCGGGGAATTTCAAAATCTCGTCGTTCGCCAGTCCGGCGACAAACTCGTACGGTTGAGCGACGTGGCCGACGTGGTTCTCGGCGCGGAAGATTACGATTCCGAAGTGCGCTTCAGCGGCGAACGCGCGGTGTTCATGGGCGTCTGGGTTCTGCCGAACGCGAACTCGCTCGATGTCATCAAGCGCGTGCGCAAACAGATGGAATCCATCGAGAAGGATTTACCCACTGGCCTCAATGCAAAGGTGGCCTACGACGCGACGCAATATATTTCCGACGCGCTGCACGAGGTGATCAAGACGCTGGTCATCACGCTCATCATCGTGTCCATCGTGATTTTTCTGTTCCTCGGTTCGCTGCGCTCGGTGCTGATTCCGCTCGTGGCGATTCCGCTCTCGCTCATCGGCGCGGTTTTCCTGATGCAGGTTTTCGGTTTCACGCTGAATCTGCTCACGCTGCTGGCGATTGTCCTCGCCGTCGGACTTGTCGTGGATGACGCGATTGTCATTGTCGAAAACGTGGAGCGCCACGTCCGCGAAGGATTGAAGCCCGTGGACGCGGCGTTGCTCGGCGCGCGCGAACTCATCGGTCCGATCATCGCCATGACCATCACGCTGGCGGCGGTTTATGCGCCGATCGCGTTTCAAGGCGGGCTGACCGGCTCGCTGTTCCGCGAATTTGCGTTGACGCTTGCCGGCGCGGTGTTCATTTCCGGCATCATCGCGCTGACGCTGTCGCCGGTGATGTCCTCCGTGCTGTTGAATCATGACCGCGAGGAGCACGGTCTGGCCGGACGCATCAACCGCGATTTCGACCGGCTGAAAGTTTTTTACGGGCGCGTGCTGGACTGGACTCTCGCGCGTCGGCCGATGGTTTACACTCTCTGGATCGGTCTATTTTTGCTGACGATTCCGATGTTCAACATGGCGTGGCAGGCGAAGGAACCCGCGCCGCCGGAAGATCAGGGCGTGATTTTTGGCGCGTTGGAAACGCCGCCGGATGCGACCATCGAGCAGACCTCGTTTTATGCGGACGTGGCCGGGCGCTCGTTTGCGAAAGTGCCGGAGGCAGCGCAGATTTTTCAACTCACCTTTCCTGATTCCGGATTTGGCGGCATGGTGCTCAAACCGTGGGACCAGCGGAAGCGGACCGTTTTCCAAATCCTGCCCGAAGCGCAGGCGATGGTGAACCGTATTCCCGGCATTCACACTTACATGATCACACCGTCGCCGTTGCCGACGGGCGGCGAAAATTTTCCGCTGAACCTCATCCTGTCCTCCACCGGCGAGCCGGCTGAAATCCTGAAGTATGCGCAGCAGTTGCAGCAGGAATGCGCGACCAACGGCATGTTCGCCTTCCCGCCGCAACTGGACACGAAGGTGGACCAGCCGGAAGTCGAACTGGTCATTGACCGCGACAAGGTCGCCGCGCTCGGCCTCGACATGGCGACGGTCGGCTCGGATTTGTCCGCGCTCGTCGGCGGCAATTATGTGAACCGTTTCGATTTCGCGGGGCGCAGCTACAAGGTCATTCCGCAGCTTGAACGCGGCTCGCGGCTGGACGCGGGACAATTGGAGAACACCTACGTCAGGGGGCCGGGCAGCCAGTTGATTCCCGTCAGCACGTTTGTGCATCTGGAAAAACACACCACGCCGCGCGCGCTGAACCGTTTCCAGCAGTTGAATTCCGTCAAGTTGAGCGGCGTTCCCATCGTGCCGCTGGAAACAGCGTTGAAATTTCTGGAAAACGAATGCGCGCGGATTCTGCCCGGCGGCTACAAGCTGGATTACTCCGGCGACGCGCGGTTCCAGCGCACGGAAGGAGATAAATTCCTGCCGGCGTTCCTGCTGGCGGTGGTGCTCATCATTCTGGTGCTGGCCGCGCAGTTCAACAGCTTCCGCGACCCGTTCATCATCATCCTCGGCTCGGTGCCGCTGGCGATTTTCGGCGCAACCATCTTTTGCTTTCTCAAGATGCCCAACCCGAACCTGCCGTTCTGGACGAACGGCTGGACGACCTCCATGAACATCTATTCGGAAGTCGGGCTGATCACGCTCGTCGGCCTTGTCTCCAAAAACGGGATTTTGATCGTGCAGTTCGCGAACGAACTGCAGCGCACCGGCCTCGACAAAGTTCACGCGGTGCGGCAGGCGGCGATGACGCGGTTGCGTCCGGTGTTGATGACCAGCGTGGCGACCGTCGCCGGCAACATCCCGCTCACGCTCGTCACCGGCGCGGGTGCTACGGCGAGAAACTCCATCGGCATTGTGCTGGTCGCGGGCATGACCTTCGGCACGTTTTTCACGCTGCTGGTGATACCTTCGATTTATATGTTGATTGCCAAGGAGCATGTTGGCGAAAAAGGTGAAAACCGGCCGCGTCCCGAAAAATAATCTGCCGCCATGAGTGAAAATCCAAACCAACCGCCGCCTGTTGCAAATGGCAACGGCCAGCGGCTCGCAAAACTGAATTCGCCGGGGTTCATCTGGCCGGCGACGATTGCGCTGGCCGTGTTGCTGTTTCTCGGGCTGGATTATTTTTTCACTGCGCTGACGCATGAATCCACGGATGACGCGTTCATCACCGCAGACGTGGTTTCCATCGCGCCGAGAATTTCCGGACAGGTTGCCACCGTTCACGTTCTCAACAACGAAATGGTCCGCTCCAACGAATTGCTCGTGGAGATTGACCCGGCGGATTACTCGACGGCTGCTGCACAGAAACAATCTTCCGCCGACGCGCAGGAGGCCAATTACAAGACGGTGCTCGCCGCGCTCGATTTGATGACAGTGAAAGTAGCCACCGCCGAGGCCACTGCCGACCAATCGAAGGCCGACGCCGACGCGGCCCAAGCCACCGATGCGCGGGCGCAGGCGGATTTTCAGCGCAGTCAGGAGTTGCGGAAACAAAACACCATTTCGGCGCAGGAATTCGACGGCGCGCAGGCTGCGATCAGGGAAGCCGACGCAAACCTCGCCGCCGCGAAACAAAAGGCCGTTGCGGACACCTCGAGAATCAACGAAGCCAAGGCAACCCGAACGGCGACCGAAGCCTCTGTCGGTATGGCGCTCGCGTTGTTCCGGCAGGCGCAGACCGCCGTGCAGTCAGCGCAACTGGATTTGTCCTACACGAAAATTTTCGCGCCGTGTGACGGGCGCGTGACGAGCAAGCAGGTTGAACCGGGCGATTACGTCCAGACCGGCCAGCAGTTGATGTCCATCGTGGAGAATGATGACTGGGTCGTCGCGAATTTCAAGGAATCGCAGTTGAAGAAAATGCAGCCCGGCCAGCAGGCGATTGTTGAAATTGACGCGCTTGGCGGCAGAAAATTCCGTGCGCACGTGGACAGTGTGCAGGCCGGCAGCGGCGCGGCGTTCAGCCTGTTGCCGCCGGAAAACGCGACCGGCAATTACGTCAAGGTCGTCCAGCGCGTGCCGGTGAAGATTTATTTTGACGAGCCATTGCCCGCCGACCACACGATCGGCCCCGGCCTTTCCGTCGCGCCCAGCGTACGCGTCAGCAGTTTTGAAATTCCCGGCTGGGCGATTGCATTGCTGGCAATCGTTTTGGCATTTGCAGCAGCGGTTGTTTTCCGGTTTATTTTGAACCGGAAGCACGATAATCTGCCAACATGAAGAAGTTGAAAGCCATCGGTTGCATAGACACGTTGAACACGCTGGCGACGAATTTCACCAGCGTCAAGACCGCGCCGCGCTCGGCCATCGCCGTGCGTTCGGCCCAGACGAAAACGCTGCCGCAGGCGATCAGCGACAATCAAAGCCTGCTGCGCAATCAACTGGACAAGCAGATGACGAAATTCAAGAAGGCGAGCCCGGAATTTTACGCGGGTTATCAGGCGGCTCGCGTCACGGTCGCCCGCCGCAGTCATCACAAGGGTTCGCAGCCCGCGCCCGCGCCACAAGCCGCGTTGCAGAAGTAATCCGATTTCAAATCACAGTTTTACTCGCCGCCGGAATGAAGTTATTGTTCCGGCGGTTTTTTTGTTTTTGATCCATGCCTGACAGCGCACATCACGAGGACTGGCGTCCGCGGCACAGTCCGTGGCTGGTGGCCGTGGGCGTGATGCTGGCGACGTTCATGCAGGTGCTGGACACCTCCATCGCCAACATCGCGCTGCCGCACATCGCCGGCAGCCTGTCGGCGTCAACAGACCAGGCGACGTGGGTGCTGACGAGTTACCTCGTGGCCAACGCCATCATCCTGCCGATGACCGGCTGGCTTGGAAATCATTTCGGCCGGAAACGCGTTTTGATTTCGTGCATCGGGATGTTCGTGTTCGCGTCGGCGTTGTGCGGCGCGTCGGTGAATTTGCCGATGCTGATCGCGGCACGCATTTTGCAGGGCGCGGGCGGCGGCGCGATGGTGCCCATCGCGCAGGCGATTTTGCTGGAAAGTTTTCCGGTGGCCAAACGCGGCGTGGCGATGGCGACGTTTTCAATGGCCGTGATTGTGGCGCCGATCATCGGCCCGACGCTCGGCGGCTGGATCACGGACAATTATTCGTGGCGCTGGATTTTTTACATCAACCTGCCGGTGGGCCTGCTGGCGGTGTTTCTCGCGGAATGGCTGGTCGAAGACCCGCCTTACATCAAACGCAACGAAAAGGCGGCGATTGATTTCATCGGGTTCGGCCTGCTGGCGGTCTGGCTGGCGACACTGCAGATCGTTTTGGACAAGGGGCAGGAGGCGGACTGGCTGGGCGCGATCTGGATCCGCTGGTTTATTTGCATTTCCGTTGCCACCATGATCGGGTTTATCGTGTGGGAATTTCGGGTGAAGGACCCGCTGGTGAATTTGCGGATTCTCAAGAGCCGGAATTTTGCCGTCGGTCTGATGTTGATGACGGTCGTCGGCATCATCCTTTACGGCACGACGGCGGAACTGCCGCTGTTTCTGCAAACACTGATGGGCTATCCGGCCCTGCAAAGCGGCTTGACGATGAGTCCGCGCGGCATCGCGGCGTTCGTGACGACATTATTCGTTGGTCGGCTCGTGGGAAAAATACGACTGCGCTGGCTGCTGTGCTTTGGTTTTTCGATGCTGGCGTTGTCCGCCTTCATGCTAAGCGACATCAATCTTCAGGTGAGCATGGCCAGCGTCGTTTTGCCGACCGTGTTGAACGGCGTGGCCATCAGTTTCATTTTCGTGCCGCTGACGACGGCGACCATGAGCCAGTTGCGCCAGCAGCAAATCGGCAGCGCCACCGGCCTGTACAATCTCATGCTCAACATCGGCGGGAGCATCGGCATAGCGCTCGTCACCACGCTGGTCGCGCGCGGCGCGCAGGCGCATCAGGCGCTTATGGTCGGGCATCTGACTCCGACCGACCCTGTGTTCGCGCAGCAACTGTACGCGGCGAAGGCTGCGCTCGCCCGGCACAGCGACCCGGTGACGGCCACGGGTCAAGCGTATGCGCTCTTTTACAACGAACTCAACCAGCAGGCGCATTTGTGGGCGTTTGTGGACACGTTCCGGATATTTGCACTGATGGTGCTGTGCTGCCTTCCGTTGATCTTCCTGTTCAAACGGATTAGAACCGTCAAAAAGCAGGTGACGGTGGCGCATTAAATAGTTTCAAAAGAATGAAACATATTTTCCACCGCCGCGTCTAAATCCCTGAATATGAAAAATTCAATTTTGCTTAAAACTGTTTTGGTTGCCGCGAGCCTGCCGTTACTGGCCGGTTGCATTGTCGAACGTCAACCGCGCCGCGTCGTGGTCGTGCAACAGCCCGCGCCTGTAGAGGAAGTGGTCGTCGCCCAGCCGGAAAATCCGCCTCCACCTCAAGTCGAAGTCGTGCCAGTGTCGCCTGGTTCCGCCTACATTTGGGTCAGAGGCTGCTGGGAATGGCGCGGTCACTGGGCTTGGGCACCCGGCCGCTGGTTGATCGGGCCGCACCCGCACGCCGTCTGGGTCGTCGGCCATTGGGAACGCCGTCCGCATGGTCATGTCTGGGTTGAAAGCCATTGGCGTTGATCGGAGTTCACCCGCTGAAATTTAACAGCCACCGGCATCGAAAGACGCCGGCGGCTTTTTGTGTTAAAAACTGTTGCGCGTTCCCAGAAAAGATGGAATAAGTTGGTCAAACATAGACCATGAAAACTTCAACTTTCGTCCAATTTGTTTTGGTTGCCGCAACGTTGGCGCTGTCCACGGGCTGCGCGAGCCAGCCACCTGTTGCCGTTGTGCCGCAAGTCGCCACCGCCGACAGTGTTTACGTCGGCCAGCCGACCCAGCCGCCACCGGAGGATCAGAAGGACATCGTCCCGGTTTGTCCCGGCCCGCGACCGCAGTGGTGGTTCATTCCCGGTCATTGGGAGTGGCGCGGCCAATGGGTCTGGGTTCCCGGCCATTGGCGGACACGTCCGCATTCGGGAGACATCTGGATTCCCGGCAAATGGCAGCAGCAGACCAATCAAACGCAGCAGGCCGTTTACGTCTGGCAAAGCGGCCACTGGCGTTCCGAGGCTCCGGCTGACAAGGAATCCACGGACAAATAATTTACGACGAAAAATTTTACGGCCACTGACGTTCCAAAATGTTGGTGGCCATTTTTCGCCGGATACGCCGGACGGGATTCCTCTTGTCAGAATAAGCCGCGGGTTTTAAAGTGCGGGTGTAAGTGAGCGAGGATTTTTTGAAATGATTGAATTGATTCAGTTTCCGTGGAGTCCGTTCTGCATTGTCCAGCGGCGCATTTTGGAATTTTCGGGTGCTCGCTTCAAAATCAGGAACATTCCGAGCAACGACCGTTCGCTCGTCTGGAAACTCACAAAGCAACGTTACTACGGCGTGCCCGCCATCAAGGACGGCAAGACGGTCGTGTTCGAGATCAACGAAGACACGCAGGTCATTGCCAAATACCTCGACGAAGAAATGGAGCTCGGTTTGTTTCCGGAGAAATGGCGCGGCGTCCAATCCGTGCTTTGGGGTTTCATTGAAAATGAAATCGAAGGCGCGACCTTCCGGCTCAACGACGTTTATTGGAAGGAATTTGTTCCGCCGCGCGAACAGCTTCCATTTCTCCGGCACAAGGAACGCAAGTTCGGTCGCGGCTGCATTGACCAATGGCGCAGGGAACAAAGTGTGTGGCTCAAGAAATTGGAAGACCGGCTTGTCCCGTTTGAAATCATTTTGTCGCACCAGCAATTTTTATTGGACGAGCAGCCCCGTTTCATAGATTTCGATCTGTTCGGCATGCTCGAAAATTTTCTCTACTCCGGCCATTACAAATTGCCGGCGCGCCACAAGGAAATTAAAAAATGGCACGCGCGGATGGTGACAATCAAATTCAGCGACATTCCCAGGTGAAAAATTACATCCTCGACACCAACGTACTTCTCCACGACCCCGATTCGCTCTTGAGCTTCACGGACAATCATGTCCTGATTCCCATCGAAGTCATCGAGGAGATTGACCGGTTCAAGCGCGAGTCCACCGAACTTGGCCAGAACGCGCGCACGGTTTCGAGGATGCTCGACGGATTTCGCGGCGAAGGCAGTTTGAGCGAAGGCGTGAAGCTGCCGAACGGCGGCAAGTTGAGAATCGCATTTTACAAAAACGGAAATTCATCGAACGGCGACGGCGGTTTCAATCCGCACACGGTTGACAACCGGATTTTATCGCTCGCGGCGAGCATCCAAAAATCGCAGCCGAAGAACGAGACGATTCTCGTTTCAAAGGACATCAATTTGAGGATCAAGGCCGACGCGCTCGGTTTGCAGGCCGAGGATTACGAGACCGACCGCGTTTTCATCACCGATCTTTATACCGGCATGATGGAGATGTCCGTCGGCCCGGAAAAAATCGCCGCGTTCCGCGCCAACGGCGAATTTGAATTGGAAAATGGCAAAAAATATTTTCCGAACGAATTCTGCACGCTTGTCGATGAGTCGAATACCAAGAAAGCCGCGCTGACGAAAGTGGACGAGACAGGAACGAAATTGATCCCAATCATTGATTGTCGCGAAGGCATCTGGGGAATCAAGCCGCGCAATCGCGAACAGCATTTCGCCTTCGACGCGCTGCTCGACGACCGCATCAAGCTCGTCACGCTCATGGGCAAGGCCGGCACGGGAAAAACCTTGCTGGCGATGGCCGCCGGTTTGAAGCGCACCGTGCTCGACCGCGAATTCCGCCGGCTTGTCGTCGCGCGCCCGACAATTTCCATGGGCAAGGAACTTGGATTTCTTCCCGGCTCGCTCGAGGAAAAACTTGCGCCGTGGATGCAGCCGATTCATGACGCGCTTGAGATGTTGAGCGACCTCAACATGGGCCACGATCATCGCCGGAGCGGCGACCTGATGCGCAGCGGAAGTATTGTCGTAGAGGCATTGAGTTACATCCGCGGACGCAGCATCGCGAATCAGTTCATGATCATTGACGAAGCGCAAAACTTGACGCCGCTCGAGGCCAAGACTATCATCACGCGCGTCGGTCACGGCACGAAGATCGTTTTCACCGGCGACCCGTACCAGATTGACAATCCGTATGTTGATTCGTCATCGAATGGGTTCAATTACGTCGTCAGCCGGTTCCGGAGCGAGGCGATTGCGGCGCACATCGAACTTCAGAAAGGCGAACGTTCTGAACTGGCGGAACTCGCCGCGAACATTTTATGAAATTAAATCAGTTGACAAATCGCCTTCTAAACTGAATTTTTAATTCGGCTGGATTCGCCGCTGCGGGCGTCTTCAGCCAAGTTTTGACGTATGATATCAAACGAACGACCATCGCCATTCGGACACCGTCCTTACAACAGCCAGCCTAAACCGCCGGTTCAGGAAGACACGCTGAAGTCCGAGAAAATCCAGATCGAGCGAAAGAGCTTCGTCTTCACGCTCAAGGAAAATCCGCGTGGACGATTTCTGCGCATTACCGAGGACGTCGGCGGACGGCGCGACACCATCATCATTCCCGCGCCCGGTCTGGAGGATTTTAAAAAACTGCTGGATGAAATGGTGAAGGCGTCGAACGAGATTCCGCAGAAGAGCGAGTAACCGTTGGCTATTTCTTCATCTTTGAAGTTTTCTTCTTTGGTTTGACGCGAGCCGCGTCGCCCCAAAGGCTTTCCAAATCGTAACGCTCGCGCACGTCCTGTCGCATGACGTGGACAATCACGTCGAAAAAATCCAGCACCACCCACGCGCCCTGCACCGTGCCGTCCGTGCGGGACGGACGCAAGCCGTGGTCGTCGCGCAGCCTGTCCGTGATTTCCTCCACGATCGCGCGCAAGTGCGGCTCGCTCGTGCCGGATGCGATCACGAAATAATCCGTGACCGACGACAAATCGCGCACATCAAGGATGACAATGTTTTCCGCCTTCCGGTTGTCCGCGAAATCGCGGCAAAGCTGGGCCAGTCTTTTTGAATCCATCCGGGAAGACTTTGCGGTGGATGCGCTCAAAGATAAAGCCGATTGTTTCGGATCGCCTCGGCCACGAACGGCGGCACAAGATTTTCAACCGGCAGACCGGCCTTCACGCGCGCACGGATTTCCGACGACGAAATCTCAACCGGAAAGCCATTTAAAATTTTTCCGCGAAACGGTTTTGGAAATTCCGCCACAATTCCGCCCGGTCGCGGAATCGCGACGAACTCCGCGAGCTTTGCCAGTTCGTTCGCCTCACGCCATTCGTTGAGCTTCGCCGCATTGTCCGCGCCGATGAGATAAAACAATTCCGCCTTTGGAAATCTTTTTGCGTAATCGCGCAGCGTTTCAATCGTGTAAGAGACTCCGCCGCGTTTGATTTCCTGATCGTCCACTTCGCAATCCGTTTTGCCCGCGAGCGCGAGCCGCAACAATTGAAGCCGGATGGAATCCGGCGCTGGTTTGTTTTCCGGCTTGAACGGCGATTGCGCCGTTGGAATGAAAAAAAGTTTGTCCAAGCCCAGTTCCTCCACCGCCGCCTGCGCGGCGAGCAGGTGGCCGAGATGAACAGGGTCGAACGAACCGCCAAATAAACCGATTTTCATTTTTAATTTACGATACGCTTGAGATTGCTTTTCCAGGCGCAATCATAAATCGTAAATCGCAAATCGTAAATGCAAATGACCCGACATTGCCACAACTGCGGCGAACCCTGGACGCTGGACGGCCAGCCGGGTCGCGGCGAGACGTGCATGAAATGCCGCGTGGATTTGCGTGTCTGCCTGAATTGCGTGAGTTACGACTTGCGCGTGGCGCAACAATGCCGCGAGCGCCGCGCCGAACCGGTTTTGGAAAAGGCCGTCGGGAATTTCTGCGAATACTTTGAATTCGTCCGCCGCGTCTGGACGCCGAAATCCGAGACCGACAAACGCGAAGCCGCCGCGCGCGAGCAGTTGAAAAAATTATTCGGAGATTAGCTGGCAGAAAAATCTGGAGCGCGCGCGCAAATTCCGGTATTGCCTGCGGACGCAGAATGAATTCACGCCTGAAAATCGGCCATTTGATCTTGATCTTCGCGCTGGCGGCGCTGCCGTTCGCGGCCACATTAGCGACGTATTATCCCGACGAAAGCCATTACACCGATGGCGCGATCGGGATGTTGAAAAGTCATGACTGGCTCGTGCCGAAAACGGCGGCGGGCGAACCGCGTTTTCAAAAGCCGCCGTTGGCCTACTGGTCGGTCGCCGCAAGCTACACGGCGTTTGGCGTGAACGTCATCGCGTCGCGGCTGCCGTTTCTGCTGGCATGTTGCGGAACGCTTTTCCTCACATACCGTCTTGCCCGGAAACTGACAAAAAATTCCGAAACGGCATTGCTCGCCGCCATCGTGCTGGCGGCGAACCCGCAATTTTTTCTTTGCTCCATTCGTTCCATTCCTGACGCACTGCTGGTTTTCTTTACTGTGTTGAGCGCCTGCGGATTTTTGCGGCTCATCGTCTTTGAAGAGTTCACGGTCGGAGCGTTTGCGGCGGCTTATGGTGGTGCGGTGGGCGCGGTTTTGAGCAAAGGCCTGCTGGGACTTTTGATTGTCGCCTTCGCGTGGGCTTTTTTCATTTTGAAAAATCGCGATTGGCGCGCGTTAAAAAAAATAATCCACTGGCCGATTTTTATTGCCGCGATCATTCTGGCCGCAAGCTGGTTCATTTACGTTTTTGTGACGCATGGCAAATTTGCCGCGGGGATTTTTTTTGGCGATCAGGTGACGGGAAACATGCGCGGACACTTTTGGTCGCCGCTGGTACGCGTGCCGCAGTTTGCCCGGATTTTGTTTTTTGACTTTCTGCCGTGGACCGCGACGGCAATTGAATTTCTTTCGCGAAGAAAAAATCTGAAGGCTGGCGCAATTCCGCCGCTTGCGAACAATTTCATTCTGGCATGGACGATCCTTTTGATCCTTGGCTTTGCGCTCGGCGCGAACGTTTCTCTGCGTTATCTGTTGCCCGCCGCGCCGCTGTTTGCCATCCTGATCGCCGATTGCGTGCAAAGGTCGGAAAATGTGCGCCTGATTTTTTCCGTCCGCCGCATCTTGAAGATTGTTTTAATTGCCCTGGTGCTGGCAGATGCGGCGATGCTTTACATCGATTCGCAATGGCCTCTGCCGATGATTGCATTGGTGTCGGCGTGCGGTTTGTTTTTGGCCGGGATTATCGCGCTGGGCTTGGGCGCATTTTGGCATAAATCCTTTTCGGCCGCACTGGCGCTGGGCTTGGCCCTTTTACTTTTCAGGCCGATATTATTTTTAACCGCGATGCCGATTTTTTTGCCCGACCGCTCGCAGCAAATCGTGGCGGCTTTGGAACAAACGCAAGATGTTAAAACTAAATCCGTTTTGCTTGTCGGCAGCACGCAACTGGCCAGCCGCGTGCGAGTGTTGCTTGGCAGCAACTGGACGCTGACACAACGCGACGAATTGAATCCGGACGAAGCGAAAAAATTCAGCGTCATGCTGTTGCCGGAAAAAGATGCTTTCCTTTTTGCGAATGCCGGCTGGCAAATTCAAATTGTATCAACAACTTTTGTAACCCCCCCGACAAAGGAGATTTTTCAGGCGCTGAAATCGCGGCGTGTGCCGGAAATGTTGTCGCATCACGTGCAAAGGATAATTCTGGCCACGCGCGAATAAATGCACGTCACGCTTTACAAGCCCGGGAAAATCCCGATTCCGCCGAAACTTTATGGTGGCACGGAACGAATCATTCACTGGCTCGGCAAGGCGTTGATTCAACTCGGCCATCAAGTCACGCTGATTGCAAACGCGCGAAGCCATATTCCCGGCGCGGAGTTGCGCGTGATTGCCGCAGACGAAAAAAGTCCGCGCGCGTGGCTGAAACTTGTTCCCGCCTCGACCGACATCGTGCATTTGTGGGACACGTCGGAACCGGATGCGGAAAAACCGTTTGTCGTCACGGTTGAAGGCAACGGCCGGCCCGGACAGAAATTTCATCCGAACACGATTTTTGTTTCCCAAAAGCACGCGGCGATTCATGGCTCGCGTCATTTTATTCATAACGGGCTTGATCCGGATGAATATTCGTTTTCGGGAGCGCGGGAGGATTACGCCGTGTTTCTGGCAAAGGCGCGTTGGCCGGTGAAAAATTTACCGGGCGCGATCGAAGTGGCGCGTCGCGCGGGAATTGAATTACGCGTGCTCGGTTCGCGCAACTGGCCGCTGAACCTGCAACGATGGCTGCCGCCGATCCGCGGCGTGCGATATTACGGGATGCTCGGCGGCGAGGAGAAGCGCGATTTGCTGGCGCGAGCGCGCTGCCTGATTTTTCCGGTGCGCTGGCACGAACCGTTCGGCATAGCTGTTATCGAAGCATTGGTGAGCGGTTGTTATGTTGCCGCCACGCCGTACGGTTCGCTTCCGGAAATCGTGACGCGGGAAACCGGCGTGTTGAGCGCGAAAGCCGATGAGCTGGTTGACGCCGTGAAAAATCCGGGGCGGTTCAGTCCGCAGAAGTGCCGGGATCGGGTTTTGCGCGGTGGCTTTACGCATTTGGAGATGGCTAAAAATTATTTGAAATTTTACAAACGAGTTTTGACGCATGGTTCACTGCTCGAAAAAGGCGAGGCTCCGCCGGTTACGCAGCCCGGTTTTGTGGCGATTGAACTTTTGCCATGGGAAGATTGAGTCTAAAATTTTGCAAATGAAAATCAGCGGGTTCACTTTCATTCGCAATGGTAATTCCTTGGGGTATCCATTTGTGCCTGCGATCCGTTCGCTGTTGCCGCTGTGCGACGAAATCATCGTCAATGTGCCGCGCTCGACGGATGACACCCTTACAAGCGTAAAGGCGATTGGCGATCCGAAAATAAAAATTCTGGAAACGGAGTGGGATGAAAACGCGCGAACCGGCGGGTTGATTTTGTCTCATCACACCAATCTTGCACTCCGGCAATGCACTGGCGATTGGTGTGTTTATATTCAAGGTGACGAGGTACTGCACGAAGATACGATTCCCTTGATGCGTCAAACGATGCAGCGTGAATTGGAGAACCCGATTGTGCAGGGACTTATTGTTGATTATACGCATTTTTACGGAAGTTATTGGACGCAAACCTGCGGACTCGGTTGGTATGCGCAAGAAGTCAGAATCGTGCGGGGCGATAAAAAAATACGCTCCAATAGCGACGCACAAAGTTTTCGCACTGTGGACGGGAAAAAACTCAACGTGAAAAAATCCGGCGGTCATTATCTGCACTACGGCCATGCACGACATCCGGAAATGGCAAACCGAAAACAGCGCGATTTCGCACGCCTCTGGCATGATGACGTCACTATAGAAAAAATGTGCGACCGCCCGGCAAATTTTTACGAAGATGATCAAAAAGTAAAAGCCTTCACCGGGACGCATCCGTCCGTCATGCATGACATTGTTGCTGTTTCGAACTGGATCTATCGGTCGCGCAATCCGGTAATTCGATTCAAACGCCGCTACTTATGGAAAGATGTTGCGTTGTTGGTGAAGAAATGCACCGGCATCGAAATCGGCGTGCATCGAAATTTCCACCTGCTCCGTTAGAATTTTTTGGATTCCGGTTCAACAAAAAGCATTACCGGCTCGTGCGCAACGGCTAAAACAAGCCGCTTTCATTTTGAGTTGAATTTTGACTGGCGGCGTCCAATGCGTTAACGTGTTAACGCTGAAATGAGCTGAAATGAATTTCCAACCGTCCAAACTGAAGCTGTGGTTATCCGTCTTTTCGACGGTTGCGATGGTTTTGTCCGCCGGGGCGCAACAGGACGGTCGCTCCATCATCTTTTCCACGCCACAGAACAACGACACTTTCGCCACGACGCCGTCGCTGACGCCGCAGACGCCCGACCAGCAGGATTTCGCGAGCCAGTTTCAGGCGCCAAGCGATTTTTTAAAGACAACGACTCCAGTCCAACAATTGCCCGCGCCGCAACCGCAGGCCATTTCGCCGGCGGCGCAGGAGCGCATAAGGCAATCGCGGGAAAATCAGCGGGATTGGGCATTCATGACGCCGGAGGAAATTTTCGGCGTGGCTGAACCCGAAACCGACGCGCTGGGGCAGGAAAAAAAGCAGACGCCGATGGAGCGTTATCTCGCCCGGCAGGACCAGTTGCGAAACGGCGTGGTCACGAACGGATCGGTGAACGGCAGACCGGATTCGGTGTGGGATTTTTTGCGCGACCGCGATAAAAATTCAGCGGCGAGCCCGTTCGATTTCCAACAAAGCGACCGGGAAAATTTGATCGGGGGTTTGAACCGGTTTTGGAACAGAACGTCGGACAATGAAAATTCTACAAAGCAGAACGAGGATTCGGGTTGGAATTTGTTCGGTTCACCACAGCCGCAACAGGCGGTAAAACCAGATCTTGTGCAGCAGGCTGCGATGGAGCGTTTCCGACAGTTGCTTCAACCGAACCAATTGTCTGTCGCGGACGCGACGCCGTCTCCGAACAGCAAATTTTTCCCCGTGCCGAAATTGACGCCCGACCCGAACATCACGCAGCCGGCTTTTGTGCCAAATCCTGCTGGCGTGTCATTCGTGCCGGTGAGCGACGGCATTGGCAGGCCGGCAGGCTTGACGGCGTTGCCGGGAATCATCACACCAGTGCCGCAATCAGTTGCAGTTCCATCATGGGCACCGCAGCCGCCACCGTGGCTTTCACAGGAACCACAACCGTTCGTGGTTCCACAACGGAAATTTTGACAGGGCGCATTATTGCGCGGAAGTAATGAGAAGGACTTGTTCGAGCGTGGAAATTCCTTCGCGCGCCCGGTCAAGGCCGACCATGCGGAGCGTTTTCATTCCCTGATTGATGGCGACCTTGCCCATCTCGCGCGTGCTGGCGCGGGCGATGACGAGTTTCCGGATTTGGTCGCTGATGGTCATGGCTTCGATGATGGCCATGCGTCCGGCGTAACCGGAATTTTTGCAACGTTCGCAGCCGCGTCCGCGGTAAAGCTGTACGCCGTTGAACAATGCGGATTCAATGCCCAGGTCCTGGAACATTTTGTCGGGATAAGTCACCGGCTCTTTGCAGTGCGAGCAGATGCGACGCATCAGGCGTTGCGCGCAGGACAGAATCACGGATGAAGAAATCAGGAATGGCGCGATGCCCATGTCATCGAGGCGCGCGATGGCGCCGGGCGCGTCGTTGCAGTGCATCGTTGAGAGAACCTGGTGTCCCGTCAGCGCGGCTTCGATGGCGATTTCGGCGGTTTCGGTGTCTCGGATTTCCCCGATCATGATGATGTCCGGATCTTGCCGCAAAATGGAGCGGAGAGCGTTGGCGAACGTGAGACCGATGTCTTTTTTGGTCGGCACCTGGTTGATGCCGGGAATCTGAAATTCCACGGGGTCTTCGACGGTGATGATGTTGTAGATCGGATTGTTCAGTTCGTTGAGCGCGGAATAAAGCGTGGTGGTCTTGCCGGAACCGGTCGGGCCGGTGACGAGAATGAGTCCGTGCGGCGCGTCTATCGCCTCCTTGAAGCGCCTGAAAGTCTCACCGTCCAAACCCAGCTTGTCAATGCTCGCGGACAAATTGGTCTTGTCGAGGACGCGCAGCACGATTTTCTCGCCATGAACGGTCGGCAAAATTGAAACGCGCAAGTCAAAATCTTTTCCGCCAACCTTTACCCGCATACGGCCATCCTGCGGCAGACGGCGCTCGGCGATGTCCAGGCTGCTCATGATTTTGAAGCGCGAGGCGAGCGCGAGTTGCATCTGCTTGGGCGGAGGCGTGGCGTCAAGGAGCACGCCGTCCACGCGATAACGCAGGCGCATGGTTTTTTCAAACGGTTCCAGATGGATGTCGCTCGCGCGGTCTTTGACGGCCTGTACGATGATCAGGTTGGCGAGTTTGATGACCGGTGCCTCTTCGCTCGAAGCCGCGAGTTTGTCCAGATTGACTTCTTCAACGCCCTCGCGGACGGTTTCAAGATTTTCAGCGTCGGCGTCATCCTGCAGTTTTTGCGCGTCCTGGATGATGTCCTCCATCGAACCGCTCTTGGCTGCATCAAGCGCGTTGAGCTTGTCCATGATGGCTTTTTCAGACGCGATAAGCGGGGCGATCTCCATCCTGGTGATGCGTTTGACGTCGTCGAGGGCGAGGACGTTGAGCGGATCAGCCATCGCAACGAACAATTTATTTTCCAACCGCGAAATCGGAATGATTTTGTGGTTGTATGCGATGTCATGCGGGAGCAATTCGACCACTTCGGGCGGAATAGCCACGCGCGCGATGTTCACCGGCGTTACATTCAGCACGCGCCCCATGCAGACGGCCAGATCCTGTTCACTGACGTAGGCCTTTTCGATGATCAGCTTGACGAGCCGCGCGCCTCCGCTTTTTTGCTGCTCAAGCAACTCCTCCACCTGGTTCGCGCCCAGCAAACCATCCTCGACGAGCGCGTCGGCGATGCGTTCTCCGAATGATTTTACCTTCGCCATAATTTCAACGGAATGCTTTGCGGATGTTTGCGAGCAGGTCGGTCGGCGGTGACAGATACCATACCAGCCGGTGCGATGTCGTCTCGGCCAGTTCTTTTGCCGCCTGCTGATTGAACGGATTCGCTGTCGCCACCAAAATCGCCTTGCTCATCCGGTCGAATGGCAGCACACACCAGCGACGGCAGATGTCCGCCGGAAAACCACGTGTCAAATCAATGTCCACGTCATATTTTTCCAGCGGCAGATAGGCCATGCGCGATTTGTCGGAAAGTAATTTGAGCGCCTTGTCCACGGGCAAAATCCCTTTTTCATTCAACACATGAATGAATGGCTCGACCACATCCGGCGGCGCGGCCGTCAAATCCACCGTACGCCAGCAAAGATCAAAATCCCCGGCGCTGATCGTTTTGCTGTCCACAAAAATTTTGTGCAACGCCTTGCGTCCGTCGTCGATCTCCGCAGTCTTCGCACTCGATTTTTTCGATGCCGACTTCGCCTCTTCGGGTGTCGCCGCCAACGCCATAGGTTCGACACCGGCCGATTCCGCGCCCACGTTGCTCGCCTTGTTTTCAATCTCCTTCAGCGCCGCCTGCACTTCTGCGTCATCCGGGCGGCGTTGCAACACCGTTTCAAATTCCAGGATCGCCGAAGACAACTGCCCTGTCTGCATATACGCCTGTGCGATGCGCTTGGAAGTGTTGATGACGTCCTGCTCGCGTCCCAGTTTGGAATAGGCTTCCTTTAGGATTTCCAGCGACTGGCAGTCGTTCGGCTGCGACTGCACGATGACCTCGAACATCTCAATCGTCTGCTGCAATTGAGCTTCTTCACCGGTATTGAGTGCGACTATCGCCATGGTCAAAGTTTATCCAAAATCAGCAACTTCACTGCCAACTTAAAGCGTCGGCAACACCAACGCAACCTAAAGAAAACGATGCGCCGTCGTGAAATGATGAAACGCTTTTGCATTTTATGTCCGCGCCGGTTCGTGGTAAAAATTTTGTGTGGAGCGACACAATCCGATCATGACGCCCGCCACCGGCGAACGCCTCCTACGTTTCGTCGGCGACAAAATCCGTTTCACGTTGCGCGATGAAAAAAGGCACGCCGCACACGGTGGCTCCCGCGCATTGCTTCGGACGAACCTTGGCCGCGCCGCCGAGTTGCGCTGCGAAATCATTTCCGCCCACGCCGGTGGCGCCGCCCACGCCGGCGCATCGTGGCGCGATGTCCCGATGCAAAAAACAGCAGATGGCTGGGAAGTCGAACTGCCGCTCGCGGAAGTCGGCTACTTCAAGGCCAAAGCCTATCTGCTCGACAAAAAAAAATGGCAGCACTGGCCGGAAGGTTCGGATGTCGGAATCTCCGTCCATCCAAATTTTGCGCGTACTGCCAACACGATTTACTGCGCCTTCACGCGATTATTCGGCGCGACAAAGAATTTATCCTCTACGCTCGACGAAAAACTCGAAGCTCAAATCAAGCCGCTCGATGAAAAAAAATTCGCCGTCATTCCGCCCTCGGGAACATTTCGCGACCTCGCCCGTCAGTTGCCGTTCATCGTCAATAAACTCGGTTGCCGCATTTTGCATCTGCTTCCGGTTCATCCGACGCCCACGACTTACGCGCGCTTCGGACGCTTTGGCAGTCCTTACGCCGCACTCGATCTGACCGCCGTTGATCCAGCGCTCGTCGAATTTGACAAGCGCACCACGGGCATTGACCAGTTTTGCGAACTCACCTACGCCGCCCATTCGCTTGGCTCGCGTGTCTTTATTGACATCGTCATCAACCACACCGGCTGGGGTTCGACGCTTCAGGAAAATCATCCGGAATTTTTCCTGAAAAAGCCGGACGGCGAATTCGCCAGCCCCGGCGCGTGGGGAACGGTTTGGGAAGACCTCGTCGAACTCGAACAGCACGACGTCGCGCTCTGGGACATCATCGCCGACTCATTGATAATCTGGTGCAAGCGCGGAGTGGACGGTTTCCGCTGCGACGCCGGCTACAAAATTCCCGTGCCAGCGTGGCAATATATCATCGCGCGAATCCAAAATGAATTTCCCGAAACCATTTTTCTGCTCGAAGGCCTCGGCGGCGCGTGGGAAGCCACAGAAAATCTGTTGACCGACGGCGGGATGCAATGGGCTTACTCGGAACTTTTCCAAAATTATTCCGGCAAAGAAGTCGCGTGGTATTTGGATTACGCAAACCGTCAAAGTTCGCGCATCGGCGCTTACGTTCATTATTCCGAAACCCACGACAACGACCGCCTCGCCAAAAAGGGCCGCACATGGTCGCTTTTGCGAAACCGTCTCTGCGCGCTCACGAGTCCGAGCGGTGGATTCGGCTTCACCTGCGGCGTCGAATGGCTTGCCGCCGAAAAAATAAAAGTCCACGGCTGCACCGGTTTGAATTGGGACAGCGTCGACAACATCGTTCCCGAGCTTGCGCAACTCAACAAACTCATCTCCGACCATCCGTGTTTTTTCGATGGCGCGAAACTCACGCGCTTGAGCGCGCCCGATTCGCCGGTTTACGCCCTGCTTCGCGAATCTGCCGAGGGAAAAGATTCCGTTTTGATCCTGGTCAACACCGACGCCGAAAAATCCCATTTACTGAAGCTTGCGTCCGCCGGTTTGAAATTCGGGATTTCCGATTTTCAATTCGATCTGCTCGGCCAGCCGCTCTCGCAATTCGCGCGCGAAGCCGATGAAATCGTTTTCACCCTCGCGGCGGGCGTGTGTCACTGTCTTTCGCCGACGCAAAAGCCGGTCGGTTTGAGCGGTGAAAATTACCGCCGCGTGCGCACTCATGCGGCTTGGGCGATTGAATCGCTCGGCAAAATCATTCCCGCCGAAACCGTTGATGAACTCGACTGGCATTGTCTTACCGGACAAATCGAGCGCTCGCCGGAAAATTTTCTCACCGCCGCAAGCGAATTCGCCGCATGCGACGCTAAAACTCAATTCGCTGATTTGTTGCGCGAAGCGGAAACCGGAAAAATTTTTTCGCGTGTCGTCGTATGGACTTTGCCTGATGCCCGCCGCGTCACGCCCGTGCCGCCCGGACACTGGCTCTTGATCGAAGACAGCGCGCCATTTCGCGCGGAATTGCGGATTGCGGATTGCGGATTGCAAAAAGAAAAAAACGGAGCGGTTCACGTTCAATCAATTTCCGCCGGCAAAAACCACGTCGCCGTTTTTGCTCCGCGTGAAATTTCAGCGGATGGCGAATTGATTTTGGAACGCTACGCCGCCGCTTCGCAAAAAATTTCCGCCGCAATCCGTTTTCTCCCGGCCAATCCGCAATCCGCAACCCGCGATCCGCAATCGAGCGATTTGGTTTTGCTGGCCAATGGCATCGGCGGCATGGCGCGGCTCTGCGTGGATTTGGGTCGTGTGAATTCGAAATACGATTGCGTTCTCGGCGCAAATTTGAATCCGAACTTTCCGGTTGACCGTCACGTTTTCGTCAAACGCATCCGCGTCTGGGTCAACGCCGACGGTTTTCTTTCGCCGCTCGATTTCAAGAATCTTGCCGCATTTGACGCCGGTCCGCCTGCCGTCTGGCAGTTCATCGCCAATGCGGGCGATGGCCGGACGGTTGAGATTGAACTTTGCGCGAAAATGCTCGATGAAAAAAATGCGACGGTTTTCCAATTCAGCCGTCCAACCGCGAAGCTCGCGCATGGCAAGCAATTGCCCGACGATGCCGATGTTCGACTGACTGTTCGCGTGGACATCGAAGACAGGAATTTTCACTCGGAAACCAAACGCAACGGCGGCGCGGATTATCATTTCTCGACGAACACGCATTCGCTCGATAAAAAAACCGGTTTTGCTTTCACGCCAGCCCGGGATCGTCAACTCCGCGTATTCGCAGATGCCGGTGAATATCACGCGCAGCCGGAGTGGAGTGAAAACATTCCGCATCCCGTCGAGCAAAGCCGCGGACAAACCGGCAGTGGCGACGCGTACAGTCCGGGCTGGTTTGAACTGCCATTGACGAAGGGCGCAAACGTGATGCTTGTCGCAAGTGCCGATGCCGATGATCCGGCGCGGAGCGAACTGAAAATCGAGAATCATAAAACGCAAAATGAAGAGGATGATTTTGACCGGCAACTCAAGCGCGCCGCCCGCGCTTTCGTTGTGCGTCGCGACAAAAGCAAGACCGTCATCGCCGGCTATCCGTGGTTTCTCGATTGGGGACGCGATTCGCTTATCTGCGCTCGCGGCCTTCTTGCGGCGGGGATGAAAAACGAAGTGAGGCAACTGCTGCTCACCTTCGCGAAATTTGAAAAGGACGGCACGTTGCCGAACACGATTCACGGCGACGACGTTTCGAACCGCGACACGTCCGATGCGCCGCTGTGGTTTGCAATCGCGTGTGAAGATTTGGCCGACGAAAATTTCTACGATGCACGTGTTGTGGTGGACGGTCGCACGATTCGTGATGTGTTGCAGAGCATCGCAACCAATTACATCAAAGGCACGCCGAACGGCATTCGCATGGACGCGGACTCGGCGTTGATCTGGAGTCCGGGCCATTTCACGTGGATGGACACGAATTTTCCCGCAGGCACGCCGCGCGAAGGTTATCCGGTCGAGATTCAAGTGTTGTGGATTCGATTGTTGCGGCAACTGGAAAAAATTTCCGAACACGGCGAACAAAAAAAATGGCGTGAATTGGCCGGGCACGCGACGGCGTCGTTTGAAAAACTGTTCTGGCTCGAAGACAAAGGCTGGTTCGCCGACGTGCTGCTCGGCGGCCCGCGCGTCATCGCGCGCGACGCTATGCCAAGCGACGCGTTACGAAGCAATTGTCTGTTCGCAGGCAGTCTCGGCCTTGTCACTGGTGAACATGCAAAGCTTTGTGTCGAAGCTGCGCGAAAATATCTGGTCGTGCCCGGCGCGTTGCGTTCGCTCGCGCCGCTGCCTGTTTCAGTTCCGCTGCCGATCCATAGCAACGACGGCCACTTACTCAACAATCCCGCCGAACCGTATTGGCCGCGTTACGAAGGCGACGAGGACACGCGCCGCAAACCGGCGTATCACAACGGCACGGCGTGGACGTGGACATTTCCAACTTTTTGCGAAGCGCTCGCGCGCGCGTGGGATTTTTCACCGGAATCGGTCGCAGCAGCAAAAGCGTATTTGGGAAGTTCGGAAAAAAACCTGAACGAAGGCTGCCTCGGGCAAATCCCGGAAATTCTCGACGGCGACGCGCCGCACGCGCAACGCGGCTGTGACGCGCAGGCGTGGGGAGTCACCGAGACCTTTCGCGTGTGGAAGTTGTTGAATTCGCGCGGCGCGCAGGCAAAATGACGCCGTGAACTTCCGCGACAAAATCATTGCGTGGGATAAATTGCCGGAATGGCGCAAGGCCGTCCGCGCGGCCGGCAAAAAACTTGTTGTCACCAACGGCTGCTTCGACATTTTGCATCTCGGCCACGTGACCTATTTGGAAATTGCGCGCAATTTCGGTGACGCATTGCTCGTCGGCGTCAATGGCGACGACGCGACACGGCAGTTGAAGGGTGCGGGCCGACCGGTGAATTCCGAAGCCGACCGCGCCGCGGTTTTGGCAGCGCTCGCGAGCGTGGACGGCGTTTGCATTTTTTCCGAGGCGACGGCGACAAAGTTTTTGCAACGTGTCCAACCTGACATTTATGTCAAGGGAGGCGATTACACTTTGGACACTTTGAATCAGGACGAACGCCGCGCGGTCGAATCGGCGGACGGCAGGATCAAAATCGTTCCGTTCGTGCCGGGAAAATCCACGACGGCATTGCTCGAAAAAATTTCGCGGCTGTGAAAATCCTGGTCATTTCGCTCGCAGGCATCGGCGACACTTTGTTCGCCACGCCGCTGCTGCACGAACTGCGCGCGAATTTTCCCGACGCGACGATTGACGCCTTCGTTCTCTGGCGCGGCTCAAAGGATTTGCTCGACAACAATCCGCACCTCGACACGGTTCACCAGAAAAATCTAATTTCGGATTCGAAAATCGGCGCGTTGAAATTTTTATGGAAGTTGCGATGGACGGACTACGACGTTTCCATCAACGTCTTTCCGCAAAGCCGCCGTCATTACCGGCTGGTGGCCAGATTCATCAACGCGCCAGCGCGCATCAGCCATGAATACGAATGTTCAGGCGGGCTTGACCGCTGGCTGGTGAGCAAGACCGTCCCGCAGGATTATTCGCTGCATGCCGTGGAAAATAATCTGGCGTTGTTGTCGCTGCTGGATGTGAAACCGAGGTTGTCACAATACCGCTATGAACTTTTTTTGACGGATGTGGAGCGCGCGTGGGCGGTGGATTTTATAGCCACGCAAAATTTGTATTGGCGTCCGCGTCTCGGAATCCACGTCGGTTCAGGCGGCACGAAGAATCTCGCGCTGCGCCGCTGGCCTTTGGAAAACTATATCGAACTGGTCCGCCGACTGCGCCAGAAGGAACCGGGGCTGGCGATTTTATTTTTTGGCGGGCCGCAGGAAAAGGCCGACCACGAACAAATCCGGTCGGCACTGGGAGAGGAAGGCGTTTTTTTTCCGAAAATGGAAAATTTGCGGCAGACGGCGGCGTTGATCGGCAAGTGCGACCTTTTTTTGAGCGTGGACACGGCGTTGATGCACCTTGCCGCCGCGATGAAAGTGAAAGGACAGATCGTCATCGAGACACCGACATGGAACAAACCCATCGAACCTTACGGAAATCCGTTCGCGCTGGTGAAAAATCCGGCGGTGGCCGGACGCAATCTGGAATTTTACCGCTACGACGGGCGCGGCATCCGGGGCTCGCGCGAGGAATTGCAGCGTTGCATGGCGTCGGTCACGGTGGAAGAAGTTCAGGCGACGGTTGAACGGGTTCTGGCAAAGAGCATTTGACCGGACGATGATTTCCGGCGATTTTCAGGCGCGATGAGCGAAAAAAATCCGCCACAAGTCAGTTTCATCATTCCCACGCTCAATGCGGCGGCGATGCTTCCGGCTTGTTTGCGCTCCATTCGCGATCAGGATTATCCGGCTGAAAAAATCGAAATCATCGTCGCCGACGGCGGCTCGACGGACGGCACGCGATCGGTCGCAAAATCTTTCGGCGCAAGTGTCGTGGAAAATCCAGATCGCGTGGCGGAATCCGGCAAGCGCGTGGCGTTGAAATCAGTCCGCGGCGAATACGTCGTGTTCACTGATTCCGACAACGAACTTTCCAGCCGCGATTTTGTCCGGCTGGCTGTTGAAGCAATGGGAAAAAATCCGCAGGCGCTTGGGCTGGAAAGTTATTATCCCGCCGCGCCGGGCATGAATTCCTTTTGCGCCTACCTGACCGAAACGCTTCACATCAGCGACCCGGTGACGTGGATGATGTGCGTGAATCCGGTGCTCGTCGAAAAAAACGGCGAAGTTGAGCGCTGGACTTTTCCGAAGGACAGCCTCGCTTTTCCGCTCGGCGCGAACGGATTTGTTTTTCGCAAGGCCGATTTGGATTCCATCGGCGCGACGAAACATTTCGAGGACACGCATGTCGCGCTGCAACTCGCGCAGTCCGGCAAACGGGAATGGCTGCGCCTGACCGGAATTGGCGTGCATCATTACGTCGTCCGCGGCGTGATGGACTTTTTGAAAAAACGGCGGCGGCAAACCTACCATTTTCTTTCGCTGAAACATAAAAGTGATTTGTCGTGGACGAAGATGAACCCGCGAATGTCCGGCTGGATGGCATGTTTTTTGTGCGCGACGCTCATCGTGCCGCTGGCGCAAACCGCGCGCGGCCTTTTCAAGACCGGCGACGCGCGCTGGCTCTGGCATCCGCTCGCCAGTTTTATTTCGGTGCTCGGTGTGGCCTGGGGATTTTTGACGTTTGCCTTTTCAAAACGGACGGCGGATGCGGAAGCAAATTTGCAACCCGTCCGTCGCATTTCAAAATGACCGGCACTGTAAAATCCCGACGAATTGTTTTCATCGCCAACTGCGTCTACGGCGACCACGTGGCTGGCGGCGACATCCATTTTTTTCACATGGCGCAGGCGGCGGTTGATGCCGGTTATGAAGTGCATTTCTTCGGCGGACAGGCGTTGAAAGGTCATTTGGAAAAAAGAAAAATCGCCGCGACACAAACCTGCACCGACGATAAAAAAATTCCCGCGCTCAATTCCGAATCTTTTTCGGGACAATTGAGATTGCTGCTGAATTATTTCGGACGGCTCTGTCGCACGCTGTTCAAACTTTCCGAAATCCGGCGCGACGACGAGGCTTATGCGGTCACGGATTATTGGTTCGACGCATGGCCGGTCATTTTAAGCCGCGCGCAAAAAAAGCTCATGATTCTCGGCATGGACGCGCCGACGTTGCTCGAAATCGTTTTTCGTTCGCGACCCGACGTCACGGCTATCCGGCTCAATTCGATTTATTACTGGTTGAGCCAGAACATTTCGCTGCGGCTTTTTCGTTTTTGCAAAAATAAAAGATTGTTTTACGTCCATCCCGACATGAAATCGCGGCTGTTGAGGTTGGGCTTTCTTGAATCAGAAATCATTTTTATCTCGAACGGCATGAATTTGAAAACCGCCGAACAAGTTTCGCCACAGAAAAAAGAATTCGACGTCGTCTGGCTCGGGCGCATGCACCGGCAAAAGGGGATTGACGACTTGCTGGCGACGCTTGTTTTTTTGTCCAAGGAAATTAAAAACTTTCGCGCGGTGCTTGTCGGCAAGCTGGACGAATTCGCGCCGCGATTGAGGGAATCGGATTTGTCCGGCTGTGTCACGCTGGCCGGACTCGTTTCGGAAGAGGAAAAATTCCGGTTGTTCAAGGCCAGCCGCGCTTTTTTGATGCCGAGCCGTCAGGAAAGCTGGGGAATCGTCATCGCCGAGGCTCTCGTGTGCGGCGTGCCGGTCGTCGCTTACGATTTGCCCGCGTATCGCCCGATTTTTGGCGACCTCGTTGATTATGTTCCGTGTTTCGATTTTGAAATCTTCAAAAAGAAATCGCTCGAAGCCGTAGAAAAATCGCGGCGCGGAGAAATTATTCTGGACGCGCAAAAACTGGCGGCACTGAAATCCGGACATTCGTGGGAAGCGGCGGAAAAACGTTTCACTGCGGCGCTGGAAAATTTTTAAGCGCGTTGCAGCAGTTGCGGATTTTGTTTGAGATAGCGCACCGTGCGGCGGATGCCTTCCTCGATGGACGTTTCCGGTTTCCAGCCGAGATTTTTGATTTGTTTGGTGTCCAGATGCACGAGCGGGCTGTCGCCAATCCAGCCGCGCTTGCCGCCGGCGAATTCCAGTTTCACGTCCCTCGTGCCGAGTTCATCTAGGACGATTTTCACGACTTCGACGACGGTGATGAAATAGTCGTGTCCGAGATTGAAGATGTTTTTCTGCGACTTTCCCTTTTCGATCCCGAGCATCACGCCCGACACGCCGTCCTTGACGTAAAGGTAGGATTTTTTTTGCGTGCCGTCGCCGAGCAGCGGCAGGCGTTTCGGGTCGCGCTGCAATTTTTTCATGATGTCGAAAATGATGCCGTGCGTGTAGCGCTCGCCGATCCAGCTCACGAACCGGAAAGTGAAGCTGCGCATGTCGTAGTATTCGCAGTAAGCCTGGATCATCGCTTCGCCCGCGAATTTGCTCGCGCCGTAAAGTGAGGTTTGCAGTGGCGGATAATTTTCAGGTGTGGGAAAAATTTCCGGGTCGCCGTAGATCGCCGAACTGCTGGCAAAGGCGAAACCTTTGACGCCATTGGCGCGCGCGGCTTCCAGCGCGTTCCACGTGGCGATGGTGTTCTGCTCCAGGTCCACGCGCGGATTGTCCCTGCCGCCGCGCACGTCGGCGTTGGCCTGAAAATGAAAAATGAAATCGCAACCGGCGGCGGCAGCTTTCAACGCGGGCAGATCCAGAACGTCACCGCGGATGATTTTAAGATTTGACGGATCTTTGGGCAAAAACTCCTCGCGACCGGTGCAAAAATTGTCATACACGACGACTTCCGCGCCGCGCGCCAGCAAAGCATCCACCAGATGGCTGCCGATGAATCCGGCGCCGCCGGTGACGATGGCCTTTTTAATTTTCATTTCCATGACGCTGTGAGCGATACGATAAATGTTAATAAGATGTTAACAACTCTGGATTGACGGTCTGCGCTGAAAACATGGATAAACGTTAGTTCGGTAAATCAGAAAAACAGCAGTCGGGTAAATCAGAAAATTCATCAGTCAGTAAACAAATCACAACATTATTCCTATGAAAACACTCAAAACATTATCAGCGATCACCGGTTTGGCCTCAATCTGTTTTGCATCGCAGGCAATCACAGTTTTGGATATTGTCCAAAATCCGGCCAACGGTCACAACTATTATCTCCTGTCACCGGCCACTTGGACGGCTTCCGAAGCTTATGCTCAAACTCTTGGCGGCAATCTGGCCACAGTCAACAGTGACGCGGAAAATCAATGGATATTTAATACTTTTTCCAGCTTTACTGAAAATAACACTGGCTCTTTGTGGATTGGATTATACGACCCATCTCAAGATTCTCTTGGTGGATCGCACGAGTCGAATTTTGTTTGGGCAGACGGTGAGCCTGTGACTTATACCGATTGGGCTGGTGGTCAGCCTGACAATGGAGGAGGCGACGAATTTTATGCTACCATCAGACCGCCCGGATACTCACCTTCGGGTTCTTGGAACGATCTCGCTGATAGCTACAATACAACTCCCGTTTATGGCGTCGTCGAAGTAGTTCCTGAACCAGGAACTTTTGCATTGATTGGAGTTGGCGCAAGTATATTTATAGCGTCGCGCCGCAAAAAATCTTAATCATCGTCCTTTCCGAAACAAAAGATGGCGGCTTGAAAGAAAGCCGCCATTTTCTTTTTCCTGATCAACTTTATTTTAATCGTGGACAAAAATAATCTTGCTGCCCTGCGGCTCGAAACCAAATTTGATCGGGCGTAATTCCTTCAACTCACGCGCGACGGCCTCGTGTTTTTCCCGCGCCGCGTAAAACATCAGAAAGCCGCCGCTGCCCGCGCCGAGCAGTTTGCCGCCGGCCGCGCCCGCTTTCCGCGCGCGCGAATACCAGCCGTCAATCGCGTCGTTGCTCACCGCGCTGGTGAGGCTGCGCTTGAGCAGCCAGTTTTCGTGGATGATCTCGCCGAACGCGGCCAGATTGTTTTTTTGCAATTCGACTTTTAATTGGCGCGCCAACCCGACCATCTTCATCATGGTCTTTTGCTTCGCCTTCCGGCCGGCGACGGCCTGCTGCTGCGTCTTCAGAATCGCCGACGCGCTGCGTGTGATGCCGGTGTAAAAAACGAGCAGGTTGTCCTCGAGCTGCCGCAACGTTTCGCGCTGGCAGATGATCGGCTCGACGGAAACCGAATCGTTCTGGTTGAACTGGATGAAACTGAAACCGCCGAACGCGGCGGCGTATTGGTCCTGTTTTCCGATCGGCTCGCCGCAGCGCCCGATCTCGATCTCGCACGATTCGCGCGCCAGTTGGTCGGCGGAAGCATGGCGATTTTCAAAGGCGTGAAGCGCGTTCAACAACCCGACCGTGAACGAACTCGACGAACCCAGTCCCGTGCCCTTGGCCGGAATGTCCGCGATGGAAGTGATCTCCATGCCGCCTTGGATTCGCAGCAGCTTCATCGCCTCGCGCACGAGCGGATGCTTGACCTTCTCGACCGACTTCGCCTCTTCGGTGCGCGAATAGCTGACGCGGATTTTCTCGTCGAATTTTTTATTGACCGTCACATAGACGAACTTGTTGATGGCCGTCGAGACCACCGCGCCGCCGAATTCGCGGTAAAACACCGGCAGATCGCTGCCACCGCCGACGAAGCTCATTCTCAAAGGTGTCTTGCTGATGATCATGGTTGCGCGCGGTTCAGGGTTTTTTCCGGACGATAAAATCCACGGCTTGCGCGAGCGTGTCGAACACAAAATCCGGCTTCGCGGAATATTTCCCGTCGCGCCCCGCGTGGCCGGTGCGGACCAAAACGGATTTCAGCCCGGCATTTTTGGCGGTCTCCAAATCCGTCGTCGTGTCGCCGACAAGCCACGACTGCTTCAAATCAATGTTCAAATCGACGGCGGCTTTCCGGATCATTCCGGTTTTTGGCTTGCGGCAGTCGCAATCGATTTTGAGTTCCGGCCGCTCGCCGGGAAAGCCTTTTTCGGGATGATGCGGGCAAAAATAAATCCGGTCGAGAAAGGCGTGTTCGCGTCCGAGCAGCGTTTCCATTTTGTTGTGCATCCGTTGCAACTCCGCTTCGTCGCAAAAACCCTTTGCAATCACAGGCTGATTTGTGACAACGACCGTTCGCCAGCCTTCGTGATTCAATTCGTGGATCGCTCCGGCGACGCCGGGCAGAAGCTCCAGTTCATCCGCATCGCGCATGCAATCTTTTTCCGGAACGAGCGTTCCGTCGCGGTCGAGAAAAACGGCGCGCTGTGGCGTGGCGAGCGAACTGCGCTGCACGATGCCCGCCGCGAACTGTGCGCAAATCTTGTCGTAACGCTCCGGCGTGCCGATGTCCTTGATGAACTCCGGCGAATTGTAGCCGAGCAGTTTTTTTCCGACGCGGACCATTTTTGGAAAAATATCTTTGCCGAAGTCTAAAATTGTAGCAGCCGACGTGAGTCGGCTCTGATTTTCTCCGGTTGAAAAATGAGCGGACTGACGCCCGCTGCTACAAGACTGGAACGACGCCAGCGCGACTTTTTCCAGAACGTAAAGCCCGGCGTTGACGAGATTTTGCCGCCAGACATTTTCCGCGTGCGGACGATTATGGAACGCGGTCACGAACGATTCGGAATTCACCTCGACCAGATCCGAATCAAGCGGATGGTCGTTTGGATGCAACAGCAACGTCGCGTCGGCTCCGGCTTTTTCGTGCGCGTTCCAAATCCGGTTCAAGTCCACGTTCACCATCGTGTCGCCGTAAAGCACAACGAATCGTTCCGCCAATTTTTCAAAACCGGCGAGAACCGCGCCCGCCGTTCCAAGCGGTTTTTCTTCCAAAATGTAACGGATCTGGACACCGAATTTTTTTCCGTCGCCAAAATATTTTTCGATCAAGTCGGCGCGGTAATGGACGAAGAAAATCAGATCGGTGAAGCCGTGTTTTTTTGCGAGTTCGACCTGATGCTCGAGTAGCGGCTTGCCGGCGATGGGGATCATCGGCTTGGGCAGATCGCCGAGGCACGCGCGCAATCGCGTGCCCGCGCCGCCCGCGAGGATGATGAGTTGGCGCGACATTCAGGAATTTTCCGCGACGATTTCCGCGACGGCGCGGTCAACGGCCTTGTTGGAAGCGAGGCGTGGCGACCAGCCGAGTTTTTTCAACTTGTCGACCGAGTAATTCACTTTTGGCACGTCGCCGACCCAGCCGCGGTCGCCGCCGGTGTAGCGGATTTTTGCGCCGGGCGACATTTTTTCGACGACGGCTTCCGCGAGGTAACGGACGGTGGTTCCGCCGCCGGTCACGCCGATGTTGAAATAATTCAATTTTTCCTTCGCGTTGTCGGTGATGAACAGCATCGCGTCAATCAAGTCGGCGACGTGGAAATAGGGTTTTTTCTGTTTGCCGTCGCCGAGCACCTCGAGTTCGGTGGGATTTTTTTTGAGCTTGTGGACGAAATCGAAAATCGCGCCGTGCGTGGCGCGGCTGCCGACGACGTTCGGGAAACGGAAAATCCAGGCACGTTCGAGAAAACTTTCGAGCGCGGGGGAAATCACGGCTTCGCTCGCGAGTTTCATCGCGCCGTAATTGGAGATCGGGAACAGCGGGCCGATGCCTTCGGTGAGCGGGCAGTTCAGGTCGCCGTAAATCGCGGACGTGGACGCGAACGCGATTTGCGGGATTTTGTGTTCGCGCATCAGCTTCAGCAGATTGTAAGTCGTCAAAAACGTGTCGCGCAAATCCACATCCGGGTCGGCGACGCCCGCGCGGATGTCCGAATTGGCCGCCATGTGCCACGCGGCGGCGAACGGTTTCGATTTCGATTGCCAGGCGAGGATGCGGCTGCTGGCGGCCAGATCATTGACGTTGGCCTCGAAAAATTTGAAGTCCGGATTTTTCAGCGCGGCGGAAAGGTTTTTGCGCCGGCCGAGTTTCAGATTGTCGATGCCGACGACGCCTGCGCCGCGCGCGAGCAGCGCGTCAACGAGGTGGCTGCCGATGAATCCGGCGGCGCCGGTGACGAGGAAATTTGTTTGCATGAATCGAAGCAAATTAAAGCCGAGCCGGTGCGGAATGTCGAGGCGCGAGCGGCGCGATCAATCGGGTGAAAAAATCCGACGGATGATTCCGGCTTCGACGATGTGCGGTTTGAGGCGTTCCTGAATCCGGCGCCACTTTTGCTGGCGCGGGGTCAACGGAGCGGGGTCTTGTGGAAAATCCGGCAACACGGCTTTGCGTTTGACGGGCAGCAATTTTTTCGCGGCTTCTATGCAGGCGGAGTTGTGATAAATCATCACGCCGTCGAGATTCGTGACGGTCGGCCAGCGCGGGTTGCGCGTCGGCGCAAGGAAGGCGCGATAATTATATTGCGACGGCAAGATGATCATCTGGTCGTAATAGCGTGTCTGGACGACTTCATTGATCGAACGCTGGTCGTCAATGTTGCGGAAATAGGCGCGTCCGCGGGCGACGATTTCCTCGCGCATTTTCCGGCTGGCAGGAACATTCCAGAAAGTGACGCCGCAGTTGATGTAGGCCGAAGTGTAGCCTTGTCCGGGAATGTAACGCGAACCGGAATGCTCCACGCAGGCGCCGACCGCCGCGCCGCGCAGCAGCGCGGGGATTTCCGGCAGCGGTTGCAGGCAAAGAACATCCGCATTGTCCACCACGAGGGCGTATTCTACGTCCAGATCGTCAATGAAAAGCCAGCGGCGATAAACGGCGTCGCGCAGCGGATGCGAAAACGCCGCGTCGGGCGGCCGCAGATGGTAGGTGATGCCGGGAAATTTTTTTTCAGGAAGCCTGTCGCCGACGATAAAGGCGTGAAGCTCCAGAAACGGATTCTGCGCGAAGCTCAAGAACGTGCGGTCGAGCCGTTCGGCGAAATCGCCGAACGCGGCTGTGGCCACCACCTGACGGATGCCTTTCATAATTTGTTTCTGATGCTGGCAATAATCTCATCTTTCATCAAGTATTGAGGGTTGCATTTCTGCCTCGTTAAGTGCTGGCTTATTGTTTGTAAGCAAACAAAATTGAGTGATGACTTTGTATTTCGACTTGAAAACCATGCTGTTTAAGCTTTGCCTCCATTTTTGGAATTGCAGCACGATCATGGTATTCCATGATAATGGCGCGGATTGATAATAAATGCACAGGTTCAATGTCGGCGATAATTTCCGCTTCAGCCCCTTCACAATCTAATTTCATCAAATCGCAGTGAGAAATGTTGAATCGCTTAAAAAGTTCATTTATTCCTAGTCCTTGGACAACTTCAAATTTTCCGGTCTGACGATGAAGCGAATGCATTCCTGTATTGCAATCCGAAAGGTAAAGTTTAACTTCTTTTGTTTCCGAAGTAATGGCAAATTGATTGGGTTTTATATTGCTGGCTTTGTTAAGAATCAAATTTTTCTTTAACATTTCGAAATTTGCGGAATATGGCTCAAACGACAAAATTTTGGCCTTTGGATTTGCGTTATAAGCATAAAGGGAAAAAACGCCAATTTGTGCGCCTATATCAATGACGAGATCGGCGCTTTTAATGATCCCCAACGCTTGTTTGTAATCTTCAAGAAGAAAAATCTCGACGACTATTCCTTTGTCGGTCGTTCCTGGCCGAACTTCAAAAACCAATCCATTATTAAGTTTGAGCTGATAACGTCGCTGCTTAATCTTGAAATGATCTAGAAGAAAGGTCGGCCAATTTTTGATATATTTGAAAAGTCGGGGTAAAAGATAAAAATCTCCGAAAAATTTCGTTACTTTTTTCATCATTGCAGAATGAATGATGGCAATAATTTTTTGGATATCAAGCTCCATGTACTACCAAACTGACGGAGAGAGGAACTTTCATGTTACCGGTATGTATCCACCAGATGATGATTTCCACGGCGAACAGGACGAAATAATAGACGACGCCAAAATTCATCAATCCCTTGATGTGAAAACCGAAACCGATCGGCGCGAGCGACATCAGGACTCCATTGCTGCC